>Ga0316209_1000392_pt1 | contig 81055 bp, 77 predicted proteins | sample 6monopyrite_MG_FD_204945 | JGI IMG/M metagenome (GOLD analysis project Ga0316209, IMG submission 204945) | Microbial mat bacterial communities from mineral coupon in-situ incubated in ocean water Damariscotta River, Maine, United States -... | ecosystem: Environmental > Aquatic > Marine >... | reverse complement strand
AAATCAACACCTACTCGACTAATATTATTCATTATGGGCTCCTTCTCTTGCCGTTAACTGAAACTCATAATCTCAGTTTGGCACATCGATGCCGATAGGGTGAGGAGGAGTCCATCCCATTGCTTTCGGCGATATTTATGCCGGCTGCTTTTGCCATAAGGTAATAGGCGTATTCAATACGTCCATAACCCCCAGGCTCTCCCAGCTCCAGGTCGGTCACGCCATCGAACTTCAATAACCAGTAGTCGTAACTTTCAGGCACATCGGTCAGGCCAGAAATAACATCACCCTGGTCATTCATTGCAATCACCACTTTTGGTCTGGCGCCACCGGCTGATGTGCCCACACGTAAAATATCCCGAATGGCATCAGCGTTTTCATGCTGACTATTACCCAGCTGGACATTCAGGCCTTTGTGTTCACTCATGATGGCTTGCGCCAGCTTAACCAGCCCAGTTATTTCTACCGGGACTGATTCATCATACTGTCGATAGCGGATGGTGAAAACTCCAGCGCGCCCATGCCACGCCTGGCTGTATAGTAAAGCCGTTTCACAGGGTTGAAGCTGGCACTATCGCGTCCATTTCTGGCTAACCAGGCGTCGATGATGCTGTTACCAAACTTGTCCGGTAAGGCATCGGCTAGCAGGCCGGGTAAACCCAGTAAAGTGTCCTTGTTGAGTGAAGGGAAGAAGAACTTACCATCGCCGACCCTGGCAGCGTCCAGGCTCATTGTAACCGGTGATATATCAAGACCCTTTATTGAGAGAGTTATTATCATATTCAAAAACCGCATAGCCACGCGCATCCAGCCAGGAGACAGCACCCACCGTGTCACCCCATAATTTCACAATGGCCGTATCGATTTTTTTACCATTCTGCGCCATCCTTTGCCTGTGACTTAAGGCGTTCTCCCGATGCGCGCTGGCGAACCTTGCCCCGGGTTTTTGCCAACTGCATTGGGCTTATTGGTATTTCGGGTATGAAGTTGTTCAGGTTCTCCAGGGCGCCGAGTTCTCTCAGAACGGCGATAAGCGTTGAAAGCTTGCCTCGTCCTGACTCAAGTGACTTGATCGTGTTGAGTGATAAGGTCGTCGCCTCAGCGAGTTCCTGCTGGGTGGTGTTTTTTTGCAGGCGCAGTGCCTTCAGACGATTGCCCAGTTCCTGTTCTATGTATTTGTCTGAGAGAGCATAGAAATCCATAATAACCCCAAAAAAGTCTATAAATAGAAATAAACCATGATAATAGCCAATTAATTAACTATTGTGATTTTACTAAGGGTATATCAGTACTGATATGATAACAGTCAAAATATAGGCTTTAATATGCGTATCATGTATATAATAGCTTATATTAAGGCTGTTATATCATAAGAATGGACGTAAAGGCTGATATACGTACAAATCCAGGGTAAAAACAGTGAGTTAGTGATGAATCAATAATACAGGCCTTTGTCGGCTTTTTTGGCTGTAGCCTGGTGCCGATTTGTCTTAGGCTGTCGATTTGCTATAGCTATAATAGTCTTGTCTATTTGCCAGCTGCTGCATCAATATCAATATCACAGGAGGTTTATATGCCTTCCATTCTGTTTGATCTCGACGGTGTATTTTATCAGGGTGATCGTGCCATAGCGGGGGCGGCCGATGTGGTTGCCTGGGCCAGAGATGCAATAATACCCCATCTGTTCGTCACCAATACCACCTCACGCCCGCGCAGTGCGCTGATTGAAAAGCTCGCTGGCTTTGGCATAGAGGTGAGGCGCGAGCAAATTTTCACCCCGGCGGTTGCCGCCGTTCACTGGCTTGAACAGCAGTGTCCTGAGCAGAAGGTGGCGCTGTTTATTCCAGAGGCCACTCAGGTAGAATTTAATCAGATTTCGCTGAGCAACAATGAAGACGATGACGTGTGCGCGGTGGTGATCGGTGATCTGGGCGAGCAATGGGATTTTAAAACCCTGAACCGCGCCTTTCGATTGTTAATGCAGGGCAATCAGCCACAACTGCTGGCGCTGGGGATGACACGTTACTGGCAGGCTGCGGATGGATTACAGCTTGATGTCGCGCCGTTTGTGATGGCCTTATCCCATGCCAGTGGTGTAGAGCCTCAGGTGCTGGGAAAACCGGCGCAGCTGTTTTACCAGGCAGCGCTGGATCTGCTGGGCGTCAGTGCCGGGCAGACTGTAATGATTGGTGATGATATTGTGAGTGATGTCGGCGGTGCGCAGCATGCGGGCTTGCGTGGCCTGCTGGTGCGCACCGGTAAGTTTCGTCCGCAGGTTCTGCAAGGGGAAATAGTGCCTGATGCGGTACTGGATTCGGTGCGGGATCTGCCTGAGTGGTGGCAGCAGCACAAACGCGATTCGTAGAAAACTAGCGTGTCGCTGTTTTCATAATCCGCGCTTTCTCGCGGTTCCAGTCACGGTCTTTATCGGCGGCGCGTTTATCGTGTTCCTTCTTGCCCTTGGCCAGCCCAATCTCCAGTTTGGCACGGCCTTTTTTCCAGTACATTTTCAGTGGCACCAGGGTGTAACCCTTGCGATCAATCGCGCCGATCAGCTTGTCGATTTCACGGCGATGCAGCAGCAGTTTACGTGCACGGCCAGGTTCGGGATTAACATGGGTGGAGGCAGAGAGCAGGGCGGTGATCTGCCCGCCAAGCCAGTAGAGTTCACCGTCTTTTACCATCACATAGGTGTCGGTCATCTGCACACGGCCATCGCGGATACTTTTCACTTCCCATCCCTGCAGTACAATGCCCGCCTCGAAAGTGTCTTCAATGAGGTAGTCGTGACGCGCTTTTTTATTCAGCGCGATGGTGCTGCTGGGTGCTTTCGCGGATTTTTTCTTTTTGTTCTGTGCCATGTTGTGTTTGCAGAAACGACGCTAAGGTTTGTAAGAGGCTGCTGATTATACGTGAAGTGACGTGAAGTTAAATCAGCGATTGATACGGGCTGCTGGCTTAGGGTGCCTCTGAATTCTTCGATGCTTGTTTAATGCGCCGATTTTTATCAGAATGGAGCAAACACACAGGGCAGCGGAGCAGTGGTCTTTATAATAGAATCAACGATCTGGCGCATCTTCTTATGAATGTGTATGATTTTGTTAATGCATAAAAATCAATAAGATATATAATAAATATAAAGTAGAACCTCATTATAAATTACAGGGCAATTATCTATGTCTAGCGAAGTGCGGCAATCGATTCACGGTCAGTGGTCAGGGCGAATGGCGTTTATTCTTGCGGCCACCGGCTCTGCGGTGGGTCTGGGTAATATCTGGAAGTTTCCCTATATTACCGGCGAGAACGGGGGTGGCGCATTTGTACTGGTGTACCTGTTTTTTATTGCTGCAGTAGGCGTTCCAATTATGATTGCCGAGGTGATGCTGGGTCGTCGTGGACGGCAGAGCCCGATTAACACCATGCGCACGCTGGCCGCTGAAGCTGGCCGCCCCCAGGTCTGGTCGTTGCTGGGCTGGTTCGGGGTGATCGCCGGTTTTCTGATTTTGTCCTACTACAGTGTGATCGCTGGCTGGGCGCTGTCCTATGTGTTTCGTACCGCCAGCGGACTCTTTACTGGTGCGACTGCCGATGGTGTGAACAGTATTTTTGTCAGCCTGGTATCCGACCCGGAAAAGCTGCTGGCCTGGCACACCCTGTTTATGCTGGCCACCATGATGGTAGTGGCCCGTGGCGTGCGCAACGGTCTGGAAAAGCTGATTACCATTTTAATGCCCGGCCTGTTTATTCTGCTGGTGGTGTTGCTGTTTTATTCCGCCTCCACCGGTTACTTTATGCAGGGTGTTGAGTTTCTGTTCACTCCGGATTTCAGCAAGCTTACCGGTCCCGGCGTACTCACCGCGATGGGGCATGCGTTTTTTACCCTGAGCCTGGGGATGGGTGCGATCATGGTGTATGGCTCCTACCTGCCGGCGAATACCTCGATTGCCAAAGCCACCGTGACGATTGCACTGGCCGACACCCTGGTGGCGATTACCGCGGGGCTGGTGATTTTCCCGATTGTGTTTGCCAATGGCCTTGAACCCGGTGCTGGTCCCGGGCTGATTTTCCAGACCCTGCCGATTGCCTTTGGCAAGATGCCGGCGGGTGTGCTGATCGGCACGCTGTTTTTTATTCTGCTGGTGTTTGCTGCCTGGAGTTCCTCCATTTCGCTGATTGAGCCTGCGGTGGCCTGGCTGGTGGAAAATCACGGCATGAATCGTCTGTATGCCTCGGTGTTTATCGGTATTGCCACCTGGGCGCTGGGTCTTGGCTCGATGCTGTCGTTTAACCTGTGGTCGGGCTATACATTGTTCGGGCTGAGTTTCTTTGACTTTCTTGATCGCCTCACGGCGAACATTATGCTGCCGTTGGGTGGCCTGTTTATTGCGATTTTTGCCGGCTGGCTGATGCGCACCAGTAGCAGCAAAGACGAGCTCAGGCTGGGCAAAATCAGTTATAATGTGTGGCTCGTTCTGGTGCGGTTTGTGGCACCTGTCGCGGTGTTGCTGATCTTTTTAAGAGCCATCGACGTGATCAAACTGGGTTAGCCAGGCTGGCCTGGTCAACAGAAAATAATAGGTTGTTGTGTGACACAGATTTCCCGAAATGCGCTGGTGCCTTACTCGGTTGAGGAAATGTACCAGCTGGTTGATGACATTGAATCCTATGCGCAGTTCCTGCCCTGGTGCCGCTCCACGGAAGTGATATCCAGAGACCCTGACGAGGTCCGCGCAACGATAGAAATTGCGCGGGGCGCGCTGCATAAGTCCTTTACCACCCTGAACCGCATGCAGCGCAACAAGATAATCGAGATGCGCCTGGTGAAAGGTCCGTTCAAACATCTGGAAGGCTACTGGCGCTTCGATGCCCTTAAGGATAATACCGCGAGCAAGATTTCACTGGATCTTGAATTCGAGTTTGAAAGCAGGCTGGTGGCGTTTGCTGTCGGTTCGGTATTTAACCAGATTGCCAATTCCATGGTGGATGCCTTCTGTAAACGGGCAGCAGAGGTGTACGGTGAACGAATCTGAGACAGCTTCAGCAGAGACCGAGATGATTCAGGTCGAGGTGGCTTATGCCTGCCCCGAGCGGCAGGTGATACTGCCGGTGATGCTGGCGCCAGGCGCTACCATTGAACGGGCGATTGAGCAGTCCGGTGTGCTCAGCGAGTTTCCTGAGATAGACCTGGGCCAGAACAAAGTGGGCATTTTCGGCAAGCTTTCGAAGAAAACTGCTGAGCTGAAGGCAGGTGATCGGGTGGAAATCTACCGTCCGCTGCTGGCCGACCCCAAGGAAGTGCGTCGTCGCCGTGAAGCGGAAGGCAAGCGCATGAAAAAAGGTGGCGGTGATGCTGACGAGCCGGTTGAATGATACACAACTAAGCCTGTGATCAGCTCAGTGGTGTCCAGCGGGCAACTGCATGGCCGGTGCCGGGTCATTGTCGATTGCTTCCTCATCGCGGCCAATATTCGGTATATAGGCGCTGTCATCAATCCGGCTCAGGCGATCCCCCTGAAAGAACAGGGTCAGGCGTGAAAAACTGGCTTCTTCATTACCGGGCTTCAGGTAGTAAATATAATCCCAGCGATCCTGGTGAAACGGGTCGGTGAGCAGCGGTGTGCCCAGCAGATACAGTACCTGCTGACGGGTCATGCCCACTTCCAGCTTCTGCAATACTTCCGGTTTAACTTCATTACCCTGCTGAATCTCGATACGATGTGGCTGGCAGGCTGCCAGCATCAACAGCAAACTAATGGCAATACAGTGATTTAATATGGCTTTCTTACACATGGTTTAATGATACTTATTTGCATTCGCGTATAATAGGCCCGAAATACTAACCCATATTCCCCTCAAAAACAGCAGGAGTTTGATTTGGAAACCTCTGATTTAAAAAAGGCCGGCCTCAAGGTCACACTGCCACGTATGAAAATACTGGAGCTGCTGGAATCCTGCAGGCTGCGTCATCAAAGTGCTGAAGACATTTACAAGGCCTTGCTGGAGCAGGGTGAAGAAATTGGTCTGGCAACCGTGTACCGGGTGCTGACCCAGTTTGAAGGTGCAGGCCTGGTGACTCGCCATCATTTTGAAGGCGGTCAGGCGGTATTTGAGCTGAACGAAGGTGAGCACCATGACCATCTGGTGTGTGTCAGCTGCGGCAAGGTGGTGGAATTTGTTGATGAGGTGATTGAACAACACCAGAAACAGATTGCCAAAGATAACGGCTTTAAAATTACCGAACACAGTTTGATTATCTACGGGCACTGTAAAGACTGCCAGAAAAAATGAAGCAGAAAGGCTGAATATTTAAAAAAACAACCGCCAATAATGCAATCAACCAAAGTAAAACCCGGCATTACTCAGGCCTACAGCTTTGAGCAATACCTGCAAAAAATAACTGCGCATTGTGGTGAAGATGAGCTGTTACGCCAGGCCTGCCAGACCGTATGGGAACTGCCGTCCTCGGACAGCAATCTACCCAGCGGGCTGGATGTGGCAATTATCCTGGCGGCGCTGGGAGTGGATAAAACCACGCTGATCGTCACTCTGCTGAGTGATTTCCGTTTGAGTCAGGCGGAATTTATCGAGCAGCTGGGCAGTCAGTTTGGTGAGGAAATCCAGCGACTGGTTAAAAAAGTGCGCTGGCTGCACGACTTCCATATTCAGGACATCACTGAAAATTCCCCGGAACAAACCGAACGTCTGCGACGCATGCTGCTGTCGATGGTGGATGATGTACGGGTGATGCTGATAAAAATGGCGTACCGGGTACAGCGCCTGCGCATGCTGGCCAGTTCCGATACAAGCGACCGCTATAACATTGCCAGGGAAACCCTGGAAATTTTTACCCCGCTGGCCAATCGGCTGGGTATTGGTCAATTGAAATGGGAAATGGAAGACCTGTCTTTCCGTTATCTCGAACCACAAACCTATCGGCGCATCGCCGGGCTGCTGGAAGAACGCCGCGAAGAACGTGAAGCCTATATTAATCACGCGGTTGATGAAATAAAAAGCATGCTGCAGCTGGCCAATATCCAGGCAGACACCTACGGCCGCCCCAAACATATTTACAGCATCTGGAAAAAAATGACCGGCAAGCACAAGGAGTTCTCCGAACTGTTTGATGTGCGTGCCATACGCATTACGGTCAACACCGTGGCGGAATGCTATACCGTGCTGGGCCTGATACATGGTCGCTGGCGGCATATCAGCAAGGAATTTGACGACTATATCGCCAATCCCAAGGAGAACGGTTATTCCTCATTGCACACCGCGGTGTATGGCCCCGAGGGCAAGCCGCTGGAGATCCAGATCCGCACCCATGAAATGCATCAGTTTGCCGAGTACGGTGTCGCCGCCCACTGGCGTTATAAAGAGGGTAGTGCCAGTGATCGCAGTCTGGAAAAAGGTATTTCCTCACTGCGTAAATTACTCGACCCGAAAGAAACCGAAGATGAAGAACTGATCGACAGTTTTCATACCGAGCTGTTTCCCGACCGGGTATTTGTGTTGACGCCGAAAGGCAAGATTATGGATATGCCGCAGGGTGCCACCCCGCTGGACTTTGCCTATATCATTCACACCGATATCGGCCATCGCTGCCGTGGTGCAAAAGTCAACGGACGCATAGTGCCCCTGACCTACGAATTACAGAATGGTGAAAAGGTCGATATTCTCACCAGCAATACGCCGGCACCCAGTCGAGACTGGATGAACCCGAACCTGGGGTATCTGAAAACCAAGCGCGCCCGCGCCAAGGTCAAGAGCTGGTTTAAACAGCAGGATTACGAACACAATAAACTCGACGGCAAGGCCAGTTTTGATCGTGAAGTGAACCGGCTGGGCTTGCATAATATCAGCCTGCAAAAGCTGCTTGAGCATTACCATATGGAGAATGCCGACGATTTTTTCGCGGCCATCGGGCGGGGCAATATCACCCACGGCCAGCTCGCCAATGTGCTACATGATCTGTTTGCCAAACCCACTGACAGTATTCCACTGGATGCCACCCGGCGCGTATCCAAACGCAAGGCGCATAATGCGGATGATGTGCGCATTCGTGGCGTGAGCAACCTGCTCACCACCATGTCAAACTGCTGCAAGCCGGTACCCGGTGACGAGATTGTCGGTTTTATCACCCGCGGTCAGGGGGTTGCGATTCATCGTAAGGATTGCAGTAATATTCTCAATCTTGAAAATGACAAACAGGATCGTCTGATCGAAGCCGACTGGGGTGATGATATCGATGAAACCTATGCGGTTTCTCTGTTTATCGAGGCCTATGACCGGCAGGGCTTATTGCGTGACGTGAGTAAGGTACTGTCGGATGAAAAAGTCGATGTGATCGGTGTTAACACCGCCTCCAATAAAAATGAACAGACGGCCGAGATGACTATAACTGCGGAAATAACCGATCTGGAACAGCTGGGCAGAGTAATGGATAAAATCTATCAGTTACAGAATGTGATCAGCGTCAGCCGGCAGCATAACTAGCGCACAGTAGTCTGGCAGGACTGTATGGTTATATCGGCATAGATAAGTAAACAGATAAATACAGGACAACGGAGCTTAATTATGGTGACATCGTTTATTCTAATGTAATGTTAAACGCCAGGGTGTTAACAGCATTGCAGAAGCGCTGCTCGATATCAGCGGCATTTCTGAAGTCTATTCAGTTACAGGTCAGTATGATCTGGTGGCCATAGCACGGGTTAACAGTAATGACGATCTTGCAGAACTGGTGACAGATAAATTATCTAGAATTGAAGGTATTGAACGCACCGACACCATGCTGGCTTTCAAGACCTATTCCAGACACGACCTGGATGCGATGTTTTCTGTTTGATTTAAAAGAAAACGCAAAAGTGTGTTGCTCCGCTAATAAACGCAAATAAACGCAATCAAAAGATCACTCAGGGTGGAACAAGCGGAGCGGAACCACCGTGTGCCATGAAAGAGGAGTTACGCGTTCCCATGCTCCTGCGTGAGAACGCGGATGCCGCGAGACGTTAATGTAAATAAACCCAATAGTATCGCAAAGGGTTCCCACGCGGGGGCATGGGAACCAGTCATATTTTCAGGGCTTAGCTGAAAAAGAATACACAAATAAAAACCAGGCTCTGTTTTTTATTCGCGTTTATTTGCGTTCATTCGCGGACTTTTATTTACACTTTTTTATCCGTCTTTTTTCGGCCCCACCCACACCTGTTGTACATTGACAAATTCCAGTATGCCGTGGGGGCCGAGTTCGCGGCCGTAGCCGGAACGTTTAATGCCGCCACTGGGCAGGCGAGGATCGGTTTTAACGATGCCGTTGATGGTGACCTGACCCGCTTCAATCTCCCGCGCCATCTGTTCGGCCCTGTTAACGTCGGCACTCCATATCGACGCGGCCAGACCGTAAGGTGTATTGTTGGCCATCTCCAGCGCCTGTTGCTGCGAGTCGGCCTTCATCACCACCGCAATCGGGCCGAAGGTTTCTTCACAGGCTGCCTGCATCTGTGGCGTGACATCCACCAGCAGGGTGACCGGATAAAAGAAGCCGGGGCCTTCTGGTATCTCGCCACCGAGTAAACAGCGCGCGCCCTGTTCAATGCTCATGGATACCTGACGGTGCAGGCCGTCGCGTAAATTTGCGCGGGCAATAGGACCGACCTGGGTGTTTTCATCTGCAGGGTCACCCATGGTCAGTGCAGCGAGGCGTGTGTGTAATTTTTCAATAAAGGCATCGTATACGGATGCTTCAACAATAATGCGTTTGGCGGCGATACAGGACTGGCCTGCATTGATAATGCGTGACAGTGCCAATGTGTCGGCGGCCATCTCCAGATCGGCATCGGCAAAAACCAGGCTGGGGTCGGAACCACCCAGTTCGAGCACCGCCGGTTTAATCTGTTTTGCCGCCAGTGATGCGACCTGGCTGCCAGCGCTGCTGGAGCCGGTGAGTGATACCGCCTGCACCGCATCGTGTTCCAGGATGTGTTTGACCTGCTCGTTTTCAACGCGGATGTTTTCTAACAGGCCTTCGGGTGCACCGGCCTTGATAAATACTTCGGCGATGGCTTCGGCGCAGGCGGGCACATGGGAGTCATGTTTCATCAGGCAGGTGTTACCGGCCATAATTGCCGGGGCGCTGAAACGAAACGCCAGCCAGAAGGGGGCATTCCACGGCAGTATACCCAGCACCGGCCCCAGCGGCAGATGTTGCACATAACTGTGGCTGGCATCTGAGGGCAGGTCTTTTGCCGCAAGATACTCAGCGCCGTGCTCCGCATAATGTTCCGCACACAGTGCAGCTTTCTGCACTTCACCACGGGCCTCCTTTATCGGCTTACCCATTTCCAGGGTCATCAGTCTGGCCAGATTTTCTTCATCGGCGCGCAGTGCTTCGGCCACTTTTTTGAGCAGCGATGCACGTTCGGCGAAGTCGGTTTTACGCCAGCTTTTATAGGCCTGTGCCGCGTTGTTAATGCTGGCGTCAACACGTTCTATATCGAAGGTGTCATAGCGGTGCAGTTCTTCACCATTGGTGGGGTTGATTGCAATATACATAAGACCTCTTTAGCTGTTGGCACTTTGTTTGGGCAAGTCAGTCGGTGTTTTAGCCGCTGATTTTGCTGTTTTCTTTTTTTCAGTATTAGCAGAACCCTGACTGAGCTTTGCTGGCGTCGGTTCGGCCTTGACGGTGAAGTCCTGTTGCACATCCTGAAAAAATGAATTGCAACCATTTTCGGTGATATAGAAAGTGTCGGAAATGCCGCAGGATTTATCGCCGTCTATGCCCCACATCCAGGGAATCACATGGAAGGTCATGCCGGGTTCGAGTACATCGGATGAACCCTGGTACAAACTCATAATATAGCCTTCATCCCAGCTGGGTGGAAAGGCAATGCCAATCGAGTAACCGGAGCGGGTGATCAGTTTGGCGCCGACATCGTTTTCACGAATAATATTGCGCAGCATCTTGTCCGCATCGGATACGGTGAGGCCCGGACGTAATTCATCCCTCGCCAGTTGCAGTGCCTGTTTCATCAGTTCCTGAGATTTATACATGCTGTCGCTGAGCTCACCACACACCGCGGTACGCATCATCGCGGTGTGATAACGGCGGTAACAACCGGCAATTTCCAGAAACACATGTTCACCGGCCTGTACGCTTCGACCTTCCCATGAGGCGTGTCCAATCATAGTGCGCGGCCCCGAGGTCACATAAGGCATAACCGCGGGAATTTCGCCACCGGCGGAAAACATCGCCTGACAGATGGCTGCACCGATTTCGTTTTCGGTAACACCCACCTGTGCCGCTTCCAGTCCTGCTTTCATGCCTGCTCGGGTGGCGGTGGCGGCTTTCTGCATGGCTTCCAGTTCAAACGCCGATTTGATAATGCGCCCCTGTTCGACAATACCAAAGCAATCCATTAAACGGCTTTTGGTAAACGAGGTATGAAAATAATCCTGATGGTAGGCGGTAAAGTAATAGGAGTTACGTTCATAACCGATGGTTTTACCTGCCAGGCCAAATTCCACCAGTGCGGTCACCAGCATCTGAATTGCATCGCCGGTATCCGGGTAGGGTCGGGTAATTTCCACCCAGGTGCGGGCAATTACGTTAGACTCCTCCAGTTTACGGGTGACCATAAACGGTTCACCTTCCAGTGGCACCACCAGTGCCTGAAAGAAAGAGTAACCGGTGGTCTGGTAGTCGGTGAGGTACATGATGTTTTCCGCATCGGAAATAATCACCGCATCCAGCAGACGTTTCGCCATGCGCTCACGCAGTTCGCCGATACGCCGCTGGTACTCGCTAAAAGGAAAGGTCATGTCATCGCGTTCGATCATGCTTATGCCTCCATCTGGCGGTCGATGGCCTGATGCAGAATGGCCAGACCATCGGCCAGATCGTCATCGGGAATGGTCAGGGGTGGAATCAGCTTAATCACCGAGCCGCCAACGCCACAGGGGCCAAATAACATGCCGTGCTCAAAACAGTCACGGGCAATCGCCTTGGCGAGTGCGCCATCACCGATGTCCAGCGCCTGCATCATACCTTTGCCGCGTACACTGAAGCCGTGACTACTGTACTGTTCAGCAATGGCACGCAGCTGTTCGGCCATTACTTCACCTTTGCGCCGTGTCTCTGCCAGAAAGTCATCGGTTTCAAAATAACGCAGCGCTTCACGTCCGGCGACAAAGGAGATGTTCTGCCCGCGGAAGGTGCCGGTGTGCTCACCGGGTTGCCAGTGCTGATCGTGTTCCGGTTTGACCAGATTCATTGCCATGGGCGTACCCAGACCACCGATGCCCTTGGCCAGGGTAATAATGTCCGGCTGAATGCAGCTGTCTTCAAAGCTGAAATAATGTCCGGTGCGACCGCAACCAGATTGAATATCATCCACAATCAGCAATGCACCCAGATCTTTAGCCAGCTGTTGCAGTGCCTGCAGCCATTCGCTGCTGGCGCAATTCACACCACCTTCTGCCTGCAGTGATTCAACAATAAAGGCAGCGGGTTTATCGGCACCGCCGGAGCTGTTTTCAAACAGCGCACGTAAGGCATTAAGGCCTTCCATGCCACCGCCCTGATTGGTTTCGAATGGCCAGTGCGAGACGTTGTTCAGGTTAACACCGGCGGCCTGGCGAAAATATTCATTGGCGGTGCAGGCGAGTGAACCCAGTGTCATACCATGAAAACCCTGACTGAAGGCAATCACATGGCTGCGTCCGGTAACGCGGCGTGCCAGTTTGAGCGCTGCTTCCACGGCATTGGTGCCGGTGGGGCCCATAAACTGCAGTTTATAATCCATCTGCCGTGGTTTAAGAATGGTTTCGACAAAGGCCTTGATGAACTCACGCTTGGGTGGCGTCATCATATCCAGTGTATGCAGCACGCCATCTGCCTGCAGATACTCAATCACTGCCTGTTTGAGTGCGGGGTTATTGTGACCAAAATTAAGTACTCCGGCACCGGCGTAAAAATCAATGTACTGCTTACCTTCTTCATCCACCTGTCGCGCATTCTGTCCGCTGACGAACACCGCCGGATAGGCCCGGCTGTAGGCACGGATTTCAGACTCATAGCTTTCAAACCAGTCCATAAAGTACTCCTTAAAGTAGTTAGCCCTGACTCTATAAGAAGTCGGGTGTTTCGATTAATAATGACTGCCTGTGTTTGCAGTGTTCCATAGTGTTTAGCTTCAACATCTAATGTAGAAGCTGTGTGCCTGTTTTGTCAGTCGGGTTTGCTGATGCCTGTTAGTTGACAGAAGACGCGCATCACCGAATCGAGTATGCGGTCGTTAAACTGATAGTTGGGACTGTGGCAGGGAAACTGGTAGGCTGGCCCACCGGTTTGCTGCTCTGCCATGCCGATCAGTGCAAATGCGCCGGGAATTTCATTCAGGTAATAACTGAAGTCTTCCGATGCCATAATCGGTAGCAACAGCTCGTTGTCGGCATAGTCGTCACCCAGTTCACTGTGCAGTGCTTCGCGGTAGCGGGCGGCTGCGGCAGGGTGATTGATGGTTGCTTCATAGCGGCTGCGAATTTCCACGCTTGCACTCACCCCATAACCCTGTGCCGTGGTGTTTGCTATCTCTGTAATCAGTTCGTTCATTGGTTTGCGCCAGCGTGGATTGGAGACCCGAATGCTGCCTTCAAGATAAACACTGTCGGGAATCACCGTGACATTGCTGTCGGCCTGTATAGAGGTGACGCTGAGTACCGCGGCGGCCTGGGGTGGCAGGCGGCGGCTGATAATCTGCTGTAAATTGAGTGTAATGGCCGCAGCGGCCAGTACCGGATCGTGTGTGGCTTCGGGTTGGGAGGCATGTCCACCCTGACCCTGAATATGGATATGGAAGGTGCCGTTGCCGGACATCACTGCACCATCGGGGCAGACCGCCCTGCCCTGGGGCAGGGCGGGCCAGTTATGCCAGCCGAAAATTACATCCACTCCCTGCAGTGCGCCGTCTTCAATCATCTTTCTAGCACCATGTCCGCCTTCTTCCGCCGGCTGAAATAGCAGACTAACCGGGCCTTTGAGTTGTGTCTGGTGCTGTTTTAGCCAGGGGACGAAACCCAGCAGCGCGGCCATATGGCCATCGTGCCCGCAGGCGTGCATTTTGCCGGCTTCGCTTGAACAGTAATCGAGGGAATTTTTTTCACTGATGGGCAGGGCGTCCATATCAGCACGCAGGGCAATATGTTCACCGGAGGCATCACTGTTGAACTGGGCAATGGTGCCGTGTTCGGCACAGCGGCGCCAGGGAATTTGCCATTCAGTGAGTTGCTGACGAATCTTCTCTGCTGTACTGCTTTCCTGCCAGGTGAGTTCAGGGTGTCGGTGAAACCAGTGACGTAGCTCAATTGATTGCTTTACAACAGTATTCCAGTTCATGAATTCAGTGACTCCCTCAAATCAATCGAGTTCATTAAATAATATCAGTTCAACCGGCCTGGGCATCCTGTAACAGCCCGATGTGTGTTATACCGTTCTACCAGTGCCTGTTGCCGTTAGTGTGCAAAGCCTGTCGCTATGTGATTTATCTGCACCTGAATCGGGCATGAATGCTCATAAATCAGGTTTATCTCAGCAGGCAGCATGCTGTTGATTATTCGTCAGCAATTATTGTGCCGTAAAATTTGAACTGCCTGTTACAGATAACACAGCGCAGCTTAGCAAATAAAAAAGCCTTAAAAAATAGCCTGAACCAGAGAGTCTAACGCATACTCGGAGAATTGCAGTGGCTGTCGGCAATAGCTGATTGTGGCCTGGCGGGTGCTGGCCAGTAGTGGGTGATTCAGGGGGCAGAGTTCTGTTGTTTGTCGCCCATTGCCTGACGAAGATAGTTGCTGAACTCCAGCAGTGGCAGCGGTTTGCTGAATAAATAGCCCTGTACCACATCACAGCCAAGCTGTTTTAGCTGCTGAAGTATTATTTCGGTTTCAACGCCTTCTGCCACCACGATCAGGTCAAGGTTATGTGCCAGATCAATAATGGACTTTACAATGATTTTATCATCCGGGTTACTTGCCATATCAAAAATAAATGACTGATCAATTTTAATTTCGTTGACTGGCATTTTTTTAAGTCGACTCAGGGATGAGTAGCCCGTGCCAAAGTCATCAATGGATAATTCAATGCCCAGTGCGCGCAAGCGATGCAACGAGGCATACACATAGTCTTTTTCTGTTAGAAACAGGCTTTCAGTAATTTCGAAAATCAGCTGGCGGCCTATCTGTGGACCACTGATGCGTCGTTCAACCTGGTTTATAAAATCCGGGTTCATCAGTGTGCGCGTGGAAATATTGATTGCGACTTTTATCGGGTGTCCCTGCTGTTGCCATTGTTGCAGATGGCCTTTCACCATATCAATCACCAGATAGGTGTAGCGGTCAATCGCGTTGTATTGTTCCAGTGCGTCGATAAATATGCCCGGCGAGATAAAGCCTTTTTGCGGGTGCTTCCAGCGTCCCAGTGCTTCTGCAGATAATACATGGCCGGTTTTTATATCCAGTTTAGGTTGGTAATGCAGTTCGAATTGCTGTTGCTCAAAGGCCTGTTGTATGTCCACAGAAAGGCTGATGTGGTCATTACTGGCCTGATCTTTTTCTCTGTCGTAAATGTGAAAATTGAGATTATTCTTCTTGGCGATATCCAGTGAAATATCGGCTGATTTAAACAGTTCGCTGCGATCCGTTCCATGTTCCGGATAGAGGCTGATGCCAAAACGTGCGTTGATAGTGATCTGGTTGTTATCGAGCTGGAATGGGCGCTCAAGCTGTTTTATGAACAATTGTATCTTGTTAATACTTTGCGTGACTGAGGTGATGGGCGAGAGCAGGACGAACTCATCATTACCGAGTCGACTGAAGGTTTCATCGGGTTGTACGTGTTCAGTAATGCGTTCGCTGAACTCAACCAGTATCTGGTCACCGGCTTCATGTCCCAGCGCTTCATTGATGGTTTTGAAATTGCTGATATCAACCAGCACCAGGCTGAGGTTCTGTTTTTTTCTTTGCGCGATCTGGATTTGTGTATTAATACGATCCACAAACAGGGTGCGGTTGGGCAGACCGGTCAGCGTGTCGTACAGCGACAGTTGCTGGATTTTGTTATAGGACTCGGCGTACTGTTTATTCAGAACTTCAATTCGATGCTGGTGTTCAAGCAGTGTTTGCTGGGTGTTTTCCAGTTGATTCACCGCCAGTGCATTTTCAATCGCAATGGAGACGATACTGGCAAACAGGCTGAGGGTGTTGAGATCGCGTCGGCTAAATTCCAGGCCGTCTTTTTTGTTAATGGCCGCGATGCCACCGAGGAAACCTTTACGCCCCTGCAGCGGTACCATAATCAGTGTACCGGCCTGCTTTTCCCACTGGTTTCGCTCACTTTCACTGAGCTCGTCGAGGATGCCGCGCCACCAGGCTTTTTGGTGCTTCCATACCCAGCCGCAGACCCCAAAATCAATCGGCAGTGACTGACCGATAATTTCATCGCTGTTTTTACCAGCGCCGCCGCGGTAGGTATAGGACGTCTGGTTCTGGTCGAGAATGGGTATCAGCAGGGTTTCTGCATCCACCAGGTGCAGTGCGCGTTGCGCAATTGCGGCAAAAACCCGCTGCAGATTGAGTTCACTGGCGACCAGATAGAAGGTGTCCTGCAATAACTTGATTTCTGCTTCACGCTCTTGCAGCTCGTTGCGCAGTTGCTGGATTTGCTGATTATCTTGCACCATCTAAATTTTGCCGTATCCGCTTTCAGAGGTCGGGACGTTTAATTATAGTATAAAATTTATGATTTTTTGCCGATACCATCACAGATGTCCACACTCTGTCCATTATGGCTGGGCGGGCGAGTCGCTGCTTGCTATTATGGCGGGAAAATCGTCTATGTTGTTGATAAAATGAAGAAAATCCTTTTAATGTGGTCTACATGCTCCTTTATGCTGCGCCTATTATGTTTTTGCGATCGCATATAAATAAATGCGGATGTTATGCGCAAGCCAGGGTTGTTTGATAAGCGCCTGGGTCGCGTGGTGGAATTGCTGATTTCAGCTATTAATTCGGAGCTATCGATTTACCCGATTGCATCTGGCTGGTTATACTGCAGCCAGATCACAGCGTGTTGATGTATGCTAACGCCATCACGCCGACACAGGCAACAAATGCCAGCTTCAAGCCCGGTATAAAAACATCAATATCAAGTGTTTAAAGATAACTGACTATGCCCCTGTTTAATGGGAAAACACACAAGCAACCTGTCCCTGGTTTATTGCGATGACCCGTTCGTTGCCTGCTAATCCGCTCTGTTTGCCCATCAGTAAGCTGCTGGAACAGGCAGAACAGGGACTGGGTTTATATGATCTACTCAAACAGCTTGAGGCCAGCGGACATGAGCTGGAGCAGATGGTACAGACTGAAAAAGGTACTAATCTGTCGAGTGAGCTGTTGTTGTTCAGAAAAAACTTTATCCTGATGAATGCGCTTTATGAAATTCAGCGTGACTTGCAGGGCAGTGGCTACAGCCTGTATATCACGCCATTAAAAATTCTTCTGTATAAACTAGATAAAGACGACGCAGGGAATACAACCAGCCGTGGGCTCAGCGCACTGGCCATCAGTGAAGCCGCGCGCAGTGATCTGGCGTTGAGTGAGTACTATCTTGACTGGCAACACTATTCTGATGCCGATCAGGCTGCGGTTGAACAGTTGCTGCAGGGTTTCTGGAGACAATATCGGCACTATCAGACTGAGCCGGAAAATCACGATAAGCGGTCATATGCCCTCGCCGTACTTGGGTTAAAATCCTCGGCAAGCTGGAGTGATATCCAGTATGCCTATCGGCAAAAAGTTGCCTGTTGTCACCCGGATCGTGGTGGTCAACATCAACATTTTATTGAAGTCAGGGAAGCATATCAGTATCTGAAGTTGTCTTTCAGTTACAGTTCCTAGTTTTCCAGGTTTGGCCTGCATTTTGCTTTCCTTTGTCAATATGATTAAACCGGTGACGTGTTTTTATCTTTAGCACGTAAGTCTGTGAGTGTGGATATTGATGTGGTACTTAGTTTATGTTGGTTCTTCGTTTCCGCACATTCAGCCATGTTTAATCCAGTAATAAAATGCGTTTTTTATATTGATTTCAAATGCTTATCTTAATTTAAGCGCATACAGATCAAACCAGCTTTTAAACCAGGAGAGTGGGGACAAAAATGACTTTGAAATTACGTTTTCTTGAAGCTGTAAGCAAAGGGGAATTAGGTGAAGTGGATGATTTTGGTGTGATTGTCAGTTTAAGAGAGTTTAAAACCTATTTCTGCGATGTGAAATCCGACTACATAAATTCATTTCTTCCGGCCGCTGTTATCGAAACCGGCCAGTACACCGCGACTCATACCAAATATCTGTTTCGCATACGTAAAGGTATGTATCGAGTGCATCCCGATGCGCTTAAACAGTACCAGGCGGCCTATATGGATAACGCAGAAGATTCCCATGCAGTTGATCAGGCATATGATCCAAAAGTTGAAGAACAGCGCTTTTTCTATAAAACAGCCTGTGTTAATTAGGCCGGTGCAGTCTATTAATTGCGGGTCATTTTTTTGGCGTTAAGCCGAACGTGCCAGGGAACCTCTGAAAAACTCAGAGGTTCCGCGGCACAAGGATGTGTCGCCATTTTCAATAACTGCTAAGTTATTGAAAATGAAAAACAAATAAAAATCGCATTTTGATTTGTTTTTGCTCTGATAATTCACGGATGAATTATTCAGAGCTTCCCTGGAGTTATTGTGAGTTAAATGCCGTATAGAGAGTGCAATTGTGCCTATCAGTTCAGAATGTCCGCCAGAGCCGCCAGCGCATAATCGCCTCAGCCTGAGCAGAAAGCTGCTGTTCAGTTTACTGCTGGTCATCTGCGTTTTTTATGCGTGGTCTGCTCAGTTCGACCGCCTGGCAAAAGACTACACCGAACAGGGTATGCAGCGCACACTGATTACCTTTGCGGTGGTGCGTGGCCTGAATGGAGTGATCTCAGTGGCACAGGGAACCGAACTTGCCATGTCGCCGGCCGGTGTCGGGCTGGTGCTGGCACCGGGGCAAATTCTTGACCCGATTAATGATCTGCTGGAACGTTTTTCCTGGGTGGTACTGGCCAGTGGTACATCATTGGGTATTCAGCGACTGTTGCTGGAAATGGTGCAGAGTGTGTGGATCAGCAGTGCAATCAGTTTGCTGGTTGTAACGTTTCTGTTATTGCACTGGTGGCCTCTGCAGCGAACCGGTAAAAACCTGACGGTATCGGGCAATGAACTGGCAACTGAGGTTAATGGCAGACAATACGCCCTCTACAAAAGCCTGCTGCTAAGAACTTTACTGCTGTTTCTGTTTTTGCGTTTCAGTGTGCCGCTGGTGGCGGTGGCCAACCACCTGTTGTATGAACAGTTTCTGCAGCCACTTTACACTGAAATGCAGAACGCACTGGAACAGTCCAGCAGTGATATTCAGCAGGCTCAGACCTTGCCGATAGATGACCTGCCGCCAGCGAATACGACGGACAGCAGTTTGCTGGACAGAGCGCAACAATGGTTTAGCAGTTCCGCCAGTCAGCTTGATATAAGCCAGAAACTCGAGTCACTCAAACAGTCCGCCGATGAAATCAGCCGCCAGGTGATTAATATGATCGTGGTGTTTGTGTTACAGAGCCTGATACTGCCATTGCTGTTTCTGTGGGTGTTAATTCGTCTGCTAAAGCTCGGTTTTGCACAGTTTAAACTGAAGCTTGTTTAAGGCGTATAATGAACGATTCAGTAAGTTATACACTCTGCAAAAAATATCTCGCTAATACCGCAGCACAGTGACTACAGACTGTGTCTGTGCTGCCGTTGCGCAGCATGTATACGCCTGGTCTCGCTTTTAATGGACTTGCGCTGTAGAAACTTTGCCTCGCCCTTAATGCCGGATTGAGCAAAGTCCTGCAGCAGTGCAGGTTCGATCTGTTTCACATCAAGTCGCAGTGCGTCACACATACCCTGATAGAGCAGAGCAAACAGGCGTTCCAGTGAAATTTTATGGGTTTGCCCGGTGGATGCAAACAGCCACTGACTCAGCGTGAAAAAGTTTTCAAAGGCTGAATTGGTTTCATTACCCTTCACGCCCAGCAACAGCGGTACACTGTGGCTAAATCGACCGGAGTTAATAATCAGATCCCAGTAACGTGCAAAGCGACTCAGTTGTTGCATCTCGAAGAAATTAATAAGCGAATTGCTGAGAATATTATAGGGTGGCTGCGGATTATAACGCATGGCATAGTCATCAGTGTGGCGAATAATCGGCGTGCCCCTGAGGCGTTTTAAAATGCCCACCTGGATTTCATGTGGATTCATCGCATATAACTGATTCAGGCCACGGGCAAAGCTGTCGATGGTTTCACCGGGCAAACCGATAATCAGATCAGCATGAATGTGCGCCTGACTGTGCTGACGAATCCAGTGCAGGTTCTGTTTTACTTTATCGGTGTTCTGTTTGCGGCTGATGGTCTGCTGCACCTGTGGATTTAAACTCTGTATACCAATTTCAAATTGCAGACTGCCGGCGGGAAATTCGGCAATGGTGGATTTGAGTTTATCCGGCAAATGATCCGGAATCAGCTCGAAGTGCAGAAACAGTTGCTGACTGTTATCTGCATCCATCTTGTCGAGAAAGAAACGCATAATGCGAATACTGGTCTCGGCTTTTAAATTAAAGGTTCGGTCGACAAATTTGAAATGTCGCACACCGCGTTGATACAGGGTCTGCATTTCATTCAGAAACAGATCGATATCAATGGGATAAACGGTTTTATCCAGTGATGACAGACAGAACTCACACTTGAATGGACAGCCACGGGAAGCTTCGACGTAGATCACCCGATTGCTGATATCCTCATCGTTATACCAGGCATAGGGCAGCGAAATTTCGCATAGTTCAAACGGCAACGGGTGAATGATTTTATTAATCGGTTTTCTGCCGCACAGTAGATCACTGCACAATTCCCTGAAGGCCATATCCGCCTGGCCGGTGATCACATAGTCGGCATGGCTGACCAGTACCTGATTTACATATTCATAACTGACTTCCGGTCCGCCGAGTATAACCAGGGTTTCGGGTGACACGGTTTTAAGCAGTTGCACCAGCTCCAGCGTTTCACGGGCATTCCAGATATACACCCCGAGGCCGATAATTTTTGGCTGTTTGCTTAACAGGGTTTCCGCCATATCTATCACGCGGCCATTGATATTGAATTCGATCAGTTCGGTTGAAGTCTGTAGTTCCGCCATATTGGCCAGCAGATAACGCAGGCCCATGGAGGCGTGTATATAGCGGGCATTGAGGGTGCTGAGAATGATATCCGGCATAAAAGGGGCTTTGCTGTTGGCTAGAGGCAGTTGAATCCACCGCAGGGCACTGGTATAAAACCTGTGGACACTCTGTCAGACTGTCGCCATTATAAACCAGACAGCAGCAAGCAGCGAGTGGGGAATAGCTGCAGGTCACTCGCGGCTAAAGATTGTTAAACACCCGAGCAGAATAAGGTTAAACCATGAAATTAAAACCCCTGGGAAATACCGACACACAGGTCAGTGTTATCTGCCTTGGCAGCATGACCTGGGGAGAACAGAACAGCGAGGCCGAGGCGCATCTGCAACTGGACTATGCGCTGGACAACGGGGTTAATTTTATTGACACCGCCGAGCTGTATGCCATACCGCCCAGAGCCGAAACCTGTGGCCTGACAGAATCCTATATCGGCAGCTGGCTGGCGAAAACCGGTAAACGCCAGCGGGTGGTGCTTGCCAGCAAGGTGGCGGGCCCTGCAGATGGCTGGCTGCCGCACATCCGTAATGAGACGACACGTCGGCTGGACAGCGGCAATATACAGCAGGCGCTGGAGAGCAGTCTGCAACGCCTGCAAACCGATTACCTTGATCTGTACCAGCTGCACTGGCCGGATCGACAAACCAATTATTTCGGTCAGCTGGGTTACAGCCACCGGGCAAAGGATACATCGATTCCGATAGAAGAAACCCTGCTGGCGCTCAAAGACCAGGTGGATGCGGGTAAAATTCGTTATATCGGCCTGTCCAATGAAACCCCCTGGGGGGTGATGGAGTTTATCCGCCTCGCCGAGCAGATGAACCTGCCCCGTGTGGTCAGTGTGCAGAACCCCTATTCATTGCTTAACCGCAGCTATGAAGTTGGCCTTGCCGAAGTGTCGATTCGCGAAAAGGTTGGTCTGCTGGCCTATTCACCGCTGGGCTTTGGGGTGCTGTCCGGCAAATACCTGAATGGTGCACAACCGGCCAGAGGGCGGCTCACACTGTTCAAGGACTATACCCGTTACAGCAGTGAAAACGCGATTGCCGCCACCGCCGCCTATGTAAAACTGGCGCAGAAGCACGGGCTGGATCCGGCGCAAATGGCGCTGGCCTATATCCACAGTCGCCCGTTTGTGACCTCGACCATTATTGGCGCAACCACCATGCAGCAATTGCGTGATAATATTGATAGTGCCCAGCTCGAGTTGAGCAAGGACGTGCTGGAGGGGATTGAAAAAATCCATCAACAATTCCCCAATCCAAGCCCATAACCCGATCAGCTGCACAATAAAAATAAGAGAAAAAAATGAAAGGTATTACCGTTGATAGTGATTCTGATGTAGTGCAGCACAAGTTTGCCGTGATCTACGCACCCAAACGTTCACGGGGGCGCTTTGCCGAAAACTGTGTGTTTGTGGTCGAATCGGAACTGGATGCGATCGACGAAGCCAATGTGGAAAAACACCTGTATGCCGCCAAAGTGATTGGCCCGTCGAAATCATCGGAAGGACAGCGGATTTATTACCTGGAAGAGTGGATTGATACCAGCCTTAGTGAATGAAGTCCGCACAAGTCTACATGACCTGTATGACGCCAGATTTAAAAAATAAAACGCACTAAAAAATGCACAAGAAAACGCAAATAAACGCGATTAAAGCGTTATGCTTTAACCTTTAGTGATTTAGCTTTAATCATTCAATAAAGGTTTTCTGGTTGCCATGCTCCTGCGTGGTGCCCATTACTGTGTTATGTGTTATTTATTTTCTCAGCTGCCTATGCGTTCCCATGCGGGAGCGTGGGAGCGAGTAAAAATTAGCGGTTATTCGCGTTCATTTGCGTTTTCTTTTTAAAAGAAGTATTAAACCGTCTACAGTAAAAGGATTTAAAAATGATTATTGTCTTCACCAATCGAAAGTTACCATCAGCTGTTAGCACCAAAGCCGGAAGCATTAATGTCACCGAGCTTGGGGTGATACTCAATCAGCAGCAGGGCAATAAACCGCATATCCGTAGTGGCGTATTATCCGCCGACTATAAGCGTATAGCGCTTACGAGGAAAGGTGATGAAGCCTCTGTGTTCGCGAATATAAAAGCGAATGACAAATATAAACCCTGGGTTATTTTTATACATGGCTTTCATCAGGACCCGCAGGAGAATATCGCCAAGGCCCGTGCACTTTATCAGAATCATCAGGTTAATGTGATTGTGTTTGCCTGGCCATCACGTCCGCAAAATCACGAATTGTCGATGAAGGATATTCGTCAACTGGTGGCCAAAGATGTTCTAACTGCTTCACTGGGTGCCCGTACGCTGGGAAAAATCGGTAGCAACTTTGTCTACAAGGCGCTCAAGGATCGCTGGGTTAATTACCAGCCTGCCATGGATAATGCAGAAAAATCAAAAGCGAATCTGCTTGAAACGCTCAAATTAGTTGATCAGCATCTGGATACTGAACGACCACCGGTACTGCTGGTACACAGTATGGGCAATTATGTATTGCAGAACGTCCTTAGCAGACGAAAACAGCTGGATATGAAATTCAGTAATATTGTTCTGCATCAGCCGGACGTGAATTCGCAGAATCACCAGTGGGTGGAAAAACTCAAGGCCAGTTTAACTGACATTGGAAAGCTTTATATTACGACTAATGCCACGGATTATGTGCTGGCGGCATCCTGTATTATGCGTAAGCTCAAGCGCAGCCGTTATACAGAACGACTGGGCCAGACACGTCATCATTATATTGTTGATGACATTAACTACCTCGATTTTACCGGTGGTGAATACGTTGAAAATAAACACGAGCTGTTTATTGAGTCGCGATCAAAAACCAATGAAGAAATCTTTGATCTGCTGGGTCGTTTATTCAGCGCCAAGCCGGATCAGCTGCCCAGAGAGAATAATGAGTCACATGCGGGTTTCAGTAAAATGCCGAGTGATATAAATTTATATCAACTCGAATATATTCTTGATCCGCTGGAAAATGAGGTGATGGCGGAGAAGGTGCCTTCACTGAAGTGGTTCAGGGATCCGTTGCTAGTTGATAATACGGCGTCACAGCATATGGATGACTATGATGCAGATTTTCATGGCCAGGATGATGTCTGATTAGCTTAACTTTCCGGTAACTCGCCTCTGCCTGCCAGGCCAGGCGCTGATGTCTGGAGAAAAAAACAGACGATTAGCGCAATCAATACCGGCATAATCGCCATGCGCAGAAACACGGTGTTCAGAGTTTCCCCGGTGTTTACTGCATGTTCTGGTCTGAGCCGGACATTGCCAGCAGGTGGCCGAGCAGGATTAACGCAGCGGTGATGGCGTAGGCTATGAGTAATATTCTGTAACGCTTCAGTGCAGGTAACCAGTGCTGACGAACAAATTCATCTGCTGTTGTAGCGGGGCGCGTGCTGATTTTCCAGCAGATCAGCGTGATCGCAAGGGGGTATAGCCAGGGAACCTCTGAGTTTTTCAGAGGTTCCCTAGCGGTATCAATATCGCTTTAAGGCCGACACCCAGTGCAATCATGCCGGGTGTCATCAGTAAATGAAGCAGTGCCAGATTCAGCATAAACAGATTATGTGGAATACGCGCGGTTTTCTATTGTCTATTTGACGGGTTGTCATCTTCGACTGTTCATACTGTGTCAACTCGATTATGAGTTACTCACATTGTTGATGCCATCGCAATACAGCGCTCGCACAGACATATCAGCATTGTTAAGAGGTGCCCTAGAGCAGTGTTTTAATTTTATCCGCTACGCGGAATGAGTTGGCATAGATAGTCCAGGTATAGGGCACACTGCCACCGGTGGGCATAAAACTGCCATCGGTTACAAACAGGTTATCGACATCATGCACCTTGCAGCTGGCATCCAGCACCGAGCTTCTGATGTTATTGCCAAAACGGCAGCCACCGGCCACCAGATTCGCCGGTGGCGAACCGCTGACACTGGAGCGAATATTTATTGCGCCCATCTGCGCTAACACCATTTCCGCCTTGTCGGCCAGATACTGGCCAACCTTCAGGTCATGTGGGTGATAACCCAGGCGCACTTTGGCTACCGCATGACCGTATTTGTCTTTTACTTTGTTATCGAGGCTGACAAAACAGTCGTCGGTGGGCAGCCAGTCGTTGAACACTTCAAAGCGTAGATCCTGTGCACTGCTGAAGGTGCTTTTCAGGTCGCGTTTCAGCGCATCGCCCCAGTTCAGATTGTCATCGCTGTTCCAGCGCACCGACATGGCTCTGGAGATCGGGTTGGGGTGGCGTAACAGAAAGTCGATCAGTCCACCTTTAGCGCGGCCGCCAAGGGCTTTGTCATCGATAAAGTACCAGTCCTGCAGGCCACGATTTACAAACGGACCGCGGGTTTTCAGTGCATCGGCGCTGACTCCATCCACACTGAGCCTGTCCAGCTGGTCGTAATGGAATTCACCGGTGCCGGAACCGCCCGCGGAGAACAGCAGGTTTTTGCCCAGCTGCTGATAATTATTACCCAGCCCCTGTGGATGTTTTGGCCCGGAGGAGGCCAGTAGCAGGCGCGAGGTTTCAATCGCATGACAGGCGACTACAAACAGTTTGGCCGATACCGCGTGTGGCTGGTTATCCGCATCATAATACAGCGCTTCGATTACCTTGCCACTGGCATCGCTTTTCAGTTTATACACATGGCTGTTGTCGCGCAGTTCACAATGGCCGCTGGCCACCGCCTGATCGATCAATGCGGCGCGGGCGCTGCCCTTGGCACCGGAGCTGCAACCGTAGCTACCGCAGTAGCCTGAATACTCGCAACTGTTACGGCCGTTGGCCGGGCGTGACAGTATCGCCCGTGGCGTGGGCAGGGAACTGAGATTGAGTTGTTCGCAGGCGTGATCGATGATCTTCACTACCGGATGTTCCAGGGTGGGGGGATAGGGAAAATCTTCGCGGGATCGGGGTTCCTGGAATTTGTGTGCAACCACCCGACCGGAAATACCCACCTCGGTTTCAACCTTGCTGTAGTAGGGCTCCATCTCATCGTAGCTGATCGGCCAGTCCACCACATTGGCACCGTCAATCGCACCGAACTCGGACTTGAGGCGAAAATCCTCCGGCTTGAGGCGGTAGAAAAAACCGCTCATAAAGTTGGAGGCGCCGCCCACCACATTACCGTTCCAGAAATCCCAGCCGGATTCCGATGAGGCTTCGCTCACCCACTGGCCATCATAGCCGGCTTCTTCCAGCACATGCTGTTCGTCCTGCAGATTGGGGGTATAGGTGCTGCGTCGGCAGCAGGCCAGCTCGTCCTTGAAAAAGTCGTTATTGTGTAACCAGGGGCCTTTTTCCAGTACCAGTACCGATTTACCCGCCTTGCTCAGTTCAGAAATGATCGGCCCGGCGCCGGCACCGCTGCCGATCACACATACATCGTAGTCTTTATCGGTATTCGGGCTCATGCCTTTGTTCTCCTGCGGCTTGAGGCATGGGCGCCCAGTTTAAAATACACCTTGTCAGGGCCGGGGGTGGGGAAGCCGGGAATGTGTTCCAGCCATTGCCAGCCGCGCTGGTTTTTATTGCCGCCGTACACCGGGTCGCTTAACAGCGCTTCGATCAGGTAGGTCATCAGGATGGAGAGCCAGCGTGCACCTGCGTCACTGGTTTCAATCTTGCGTAACAGCTTTTCCCGTTGCGCGTTATCAAGCTGTTTGAAGTCTGCCTGATGTTGCTTGTTTGCCAGCTGGTTTAACCAGCTCACACCCTGCTGAATAAATTCTGATTCCTGCGGGTTATTCTGCACCTGCAGCATGCTCTGCAGAAAGTTCAGTGCACCAATCTGCTCTGCACCCGGCGATTGTGCATCTGCCGGCAGCAGATGCTGCTGTACTTCGGCGATGGTCAGCCAGGGGTCTTGTAGATCCTGATAGGCTGGATCCCGTTCTGACTGCATGGTATCTGTGCCGATCTGTGCAGCGCTGCCCAGGCTCGGCGCGAACAGTGCGCTGCTGCCGATGAGTTGCACAAACTGACGACGGTTAAGCAGTGGCTGAGTATGATCTGATTTATTCATTTTGAGTCTGCCAGCGGTCGAAAAAGGCGATAAAGGCTTCGCGGTTATATTCGCCGTCTTTTAGAAAATCGGCGGTGTCCTGTGACCATAGCACGCTTCCGTTTTTATCCGAAACATACATATGCGGATAGCCCAGGGGTTTGGGGAATGACTGTAGAAATTCGCTGTTGGGATTGGCGTCACTGACATTAACCCTGAGCAGCACAAATGTCTGGTGCAGGCGTTGTTTGAGATCCGGGTTGGCGTCAAAAAACGCATCCATTTTATGGCACCAGACGCACCAGTCACCCCCCAGATCAATTAAAATTCGCCGGTTGGTCTGGCTGGCCAGTTCAATCGCCGCTGCGCCATCCTTGAATGGGTCGCGCTGCTCATCAAACTGCGTGCTGTAAGGTGGCAGGGATTGCACAGATTCCGCTGATAGCGGCATACTGTGAAAGGCTGATGCAAGTAATAGAATCAGTGTCAGTCGTTTTAGCATAGGCTGTGTTTTCTGCTCTGCTCATCTATTGGCTGTGGTACATTACCCGCTAACATCAGTGCAGGAAAAACAGCACTGTTATTTTACGCATCGCCATTGAATCAATGTACATTAGAGCCTATATGGCTTAAATGGTTGCATCGCTTTTATTGCAACCGTGTATTTATGTGTTTTACCTTATTCATGGTGCGCTTGTTGTGTATGAATTTGCAATTTTGTGAAGCATCGACAAGTGCATACGGATAACTGGCTTTAGCTGGCTTTGCCGAGCTTGCAGTCAGCCCATCAATCCAACATAGGAACAGCTTTAACAGGCTTGTGAATGTGACTGACATTATGACCGAAAAATTAATGATATTACCCAGCAAGGATGCCGGCAAAATCCGTCTATTAAAAATTCCCCAGGATTATGAATCACATGAAGTATACCGTGCCGCCACCGGTGCGATTGCCCGTGTGGAAGACAATGTGCCGGATTACAACTGGGACGACCTGATGGAAGAACTGGAAGACATGGGCTTTGAGGAAGTGAGCTATATTCTCGGCCCGGAAATACCAGAGTAGCTTTGAATAATGATGACAGAGACATATCAGCATTGTTCAAAGATACCCCAGGTGGGCTCCGATTAGTTCAGGGCGTATCGATTAGACTGACCGTCATGCCGGTATGCAATCTGCCCTTGCCGCTGGCGGTCAGGTTCTGGCCGAATAACACCCGCTTGCCCGTCTTACGGAAACTCGCCAGTGTTCTGACCACCTCGGGGTTCTTTTGTGCGGTGTGCGGATCAATCGATGGAATCACGCAACGGCTACAGGGTTTAACCCGTTTGAATTGCACATCCCCCATCAGCAGGCTTTGCCACTGATCTTCTGCAAACGCCTCGCAACCCTCGACCACCAGATTGGGGCGAAAACGGCGCATTTGCACGGGTGTCTGCAGTCGGCTATTCAGTGCATCCAGTGAGGCCTGTGAAATCAGCAGATAAGGGAAGCCGTCACTGAAGGCGGTGATATCCCCTGGCTGTGCATAGGCTAAATCCACCTGGCGGATTTCATCCTCGGGAAAATACACCAGCCGGGTCGACACGCCCATAAACTCGCTTAACCATGCGGCGGCCTGATCGCCACAGTCCAGCGCACTGCATTGATCTTCCCACACAGACACAGACAGGGTGACTGTGCTCTGCTCAACGTACAGTTTGTCCATTGCCGGGGCACTCAGGCTTAGTCGCCCGTTGTCCAGTGCCGGTTGAATCAGACACATGCGCGGGTGCTGACGCTGGGTGAGCATCACCCCGTTGCTATCCACCAGCATCCAGCGTCGATCATATTGCAGCCCAAACGGGCTGGTGTATGCGGTTTTCAGCTTGATACCGGCGCAGGATTTGACCGGATAAATCGTCAGCTGACTGAGTGTGATTTCGCTCATGATTTTTTATCCTGTGCAGTGTCCTCCACACGTATGCATTGTTGCAGTAGTGCCTGCAGTGCCTGTTTGCCCATCTCACGGGCTTTTTCGATATTGTTATCAGGAATCTGGCTGGTGTCCGGGTAAGCATCAATCGCCTGTTGCAGGCTGGCTTCGCGTATCAGGTGCAGAGTCGGCCAGGGTGAACGGTTGGTGTAATTGGCCGCATCCTCATCGTTCGAACCGGCGAAACAGTAGTCCGGGTGAAAATGCGCCAGCTGGTAAATCGAGCGGTAACCGAGCTGATCGATCAGCTGATCGGCCAGCTCAATCAGTTGAAGAAAATCATTAAACTCGCTAAAGCCGTGAGGAAAAATCAACAGTGTGGTTTCGGTTTGTGGTTGCTGCTCCAGATACTGGCATTCATCGGCGACGGCCTGAAGTGCCGAGGTTAAATCAGCCTGTCCACAGATTTCATATCGAATGCTATTTCTGACGAACTCACGTCTGGCGAAGGGGCAGAAATTAAGCGCAATAATCACCGATTCGAGCCAGCAGCGGGTCTGCGCGATAATGCTGGCTGAGTCGGGATTAGCTGAGTCGGGATTACCGGGAGTCGCAGTCAATGTGTTTACCTGGGTTACAGAATTACCAGCCAGGCATCAAGCATGACTGGCTGGAATATTATATCCGTTTTAGCGGTAAAATAGTGGCTTGCTTATTGGGCAATTATTGCAGGTAAAATGTCAGTATTACACTGCGGCGGCGTAGTGAAAGTTCTGTTCGAAGTTGGCTTTCCAGGCCTTCAGGTCGGAGCGTATATCACTGCGTTCACGTAGCACCAGCACCACCTGAAAGTGCCCCTGTCTGGAGGGCAGGCGATAACGTACATTGCCGGTGAGGTTATAGGTGCGTGGACTGTTGGGCAGTTTGACCTGCACATCCAGCACCGAATCGATAGCGATGGCACTGGCTACTTCAATGCGCAACCCACGGGGAGATAACTCTATCGCAGTAGGCTGCATGGTTTTACCCAGCAATGAAGGGTTTTCAGACGAGAACAGAATTTTCACTTCGGTGCCATCGGCGCTGATAAAGTGTTCGTCCTGTTTTTTATTAAATAAACGCTGTGCTAATTTTTTCATGGAGCCCTGCTTTATAAGTCATGCTGATGAATATGTCCTTATGTTCGAGCTTTTGGCGCTTCACGTACTTATCAATTGTTATTGAATGTCCTATTCAAGCACAGACAGGGGGATAGGCAAGTAAACAGCAACGCGGGTAGTGTAAATAGAGAGCTGAATCACACAATGCCGGGCACTACAGCGTATTTATGACGATTGTTTCTCGGCAGGCGAAGCAGTTGTCACCTGTTATTCACTGTCGACAGTCTGTCGAATCAGCTCAAAACCCTGTTGCAGGGTTTCAATCTCGATTTTCAGTACACAGCACTGCTGACGGGCCACCAGATGCCTGCGCACCAGCTGGTTAAACTCGGGCAGCGAAATCTGCCCGTTGAAATGACTGGCCAGAGGTCTGGTGGGCAGGCTGTTGACGGTGAACAGTCGACCGCTGTGGTCGATCAGTTGTGGTGGTTCTGCCTGATAGCTATTCTGCAGTTCGTCGAGCAGTTGTTTTTCGTCTAATACATAAATTAATTCATCGTCATCGCTAAATTGCAGAATGGCAGGGAATTCTCTTTGCTGCATAATCATCTGGCCTATGCGTAAAGCGCACTGCGCGCCTGTAGCTATTCAATAGTGGGTGGGCAGAATATAAGGTTCAGGCCGTGGCCTGATCAATCAGCTCCAGCCAGTGTATGACCGGAACCTCGGCCTCGGTTGCAAGGTGCATCTGGCAGCCGATATTGGCGGTGGCTATCAGTTCCGGTTGTGGCCGTTGCAGATTATCCAGCTTGTTATGCAGCAGCTGGCTGGACAGTTCCGGTTGCAGAATCGAATAGGTGCCGGCAGAGCCGCAACACAGGTGCGAATCCACCACCGGAGTCAGTTCAAAACCGGCCTGTTGCAGAATGTTTTCTACCACGCCGTTAAGCTGCAGTCCATGTTGCAGGGTACAGGGGCTGTGAAAGGCAATGCGCTGTCCGCTGTGCGGTTTGAGCAATGTAGACAGATTTTCAGCGGCAAGAATTTCGCTGATATCGCGGGCCAGCTCACTGACTTTTTTCGCCTTGTCGGCATAGTCAGCATCATCCGCCATCAGGTGCGCATAATCCTTAACCATCACACCACAGCCGCTGGCGGTGACCACAATGGCTTCAATGCCCTGTTCGATATATGGCCACCAGCGATCAATATTGTGGCGGATAGTCCGTCGGGCTTCGTCTGTGGCAGACAGGTGCTGGCTGACCGCGCCACAGCATTGCACGCCGGGTTCCTGCAGCAGCTCGATGCCCAGTCGGTTGAGTATGCGCGCGGCGGCGAGATTGGTCTGTGCAGTCACCACCTGTTGTGCACAGCCGCTGAGCACCAGCATGCGGCGTGTCTGTGTGTGTTGTGGCCAGGCGGTTTTGGGCTGCGGCCGGGGGATTTTTTTCTGCAGGTTCGCGGGCAGCAGCGGCTTTGCCAGCAGACCCAGTTTAAGCAATAGCGCAAAACGCTTTGGCTGGGGAATAACCTGGCGTAGCAGGTAACGTTTGCTGCGTTCACGCCATGAGCGGGGCACCTGTTGCTCCACCACTTCGCGACCAATGTCCACCAGCTTGCCGTATTGCACACCGGAGGGGCAGGTGGTTTCGCAGGCACGGCAGGTGAGGCAGCGATCCAGGTGGCTGCGGGTTTTTTCTGTGGCGGTATCACCCTCCAGCATCTGCTTGATCAGGTAGATCCGCCCACGGGGGCTGTCCAGTTCATCGCCCAGCAGCTGGTAGGTAGGGCAGGTGGCGGTGCAGAAGCCGCAGTGTACGCAGCTGCGCAGTATTTCATCAGCCTGCTGGCCCTGAAGTGTGTTTAAAAAATCGGCGCTTAATCGGGTTTGCATGTGATGACCTGGCTAGATTTCCGCATACATGCGCTGTGGGTTGAGGATATTGGCGGGATCAAAGGCCTGTTTTAACTGGCGATGCAGGGCCAGCACGCCGGGGTTGAGTTCATGGAACGGCTCGATCCTGCCCGGATTGTTTTTAAACAGAATCGCATGCCCGCCCTGGGCTTCCACCGCATGGCGGATTTTATCCGCCAAGGTATCGCTACGCAGCCAGCGCAGTGCGCCGCCCCAGTCGTACAGCGTATCACCCTGCAGGTTCAGCGGTGGCACACTGGAGGCCAGTGACAGACGCCACAGCGGCAGCTCTGTATTGAAGAAATCCAGCTGCTGTTCTTTTAACTGCCGCCAGAAGTCGTTATCCACTGAATCACCACCGATCTGCTGGCGTGCCTGTTTAATCGCCGCTTCATTGCTGGCGAGGCGCACATGCAGCCGACCGTCAACATAGGCACTGGCAGACAGCGGCAGCGATTGCTGCATCCACTGCTGCATATTATCCAGCGCCTGTTGTGTACCACATTCCAGGCTGAAGCTGTGCTCGGCTTCCGGCAGGGGAATCACCTTGAGCGAAACATCCAGTATTGCACCCAGTGTACCCAGCGCACCACACATCAGTCGGGATACATCGTAGCCGGCGACATTTTTCATCACCTCGCCACCGAACTTCTGCAGCTCACCCTTACCGTTGATAATGCGGCTGCCCAGCACATAGTCCCGTGCTGCTCCGGTATAGGGGCGGCGTGGGCCGGAAAAATTAGTGGCGATGGTGCCACCCAGGCTACCTCCGGGGGTTGCATTGTCAGCAAAATGCGGTGGCTCGAAACCCAGCATCTGGCCGTGTTCAGCCAGCAGGTCTTCGATCTCCTGAAGCTGGCAGCCCGCGCGGGCGGTTATCACCAGCTCGGTGGGCTCGTAACTGATAATGCCCTGATGCTGGCTCATTTCCAGTGTATCGCCCTGTACCGCGCGGCCGTAGAAGGCCTTGCTGCCATTGCCGCAGATACGCAGTGCGCTTTTAGACGCATAAGCCTCGTGCACCTGTTGCTGTAGTGTCTGGGTGGCATCCTGATCCTGAATCTGTGCCATTAAAAGCGCTCCAGTTCGGGGTGGGGCAGCTGGCCGTGGTGCACATGCATGGCGCCGAACTCGGCACAGCGATGCAGGGTAGGCACTGCCTTGCCGGGGTTTAACAGGCCTTTGGGATCGAACGCGGCCTTCACCGCGTGAAACTGTTCCAGCTCGGTGGAGGCGAACTGCACACACATCTGGCCGATTTTTTCCATGCCCACGCCATGCTCGCCGGTGATGCTGCCACCAACCCTGACACACAGCTCAAGAATTTTGCCACCCAGCTCCTCGGTGCGCTCCAGCTCGCCTGGCGTGTTGGCATCATAGAGAATCAGCGGGTGCAGATTACCGTCGCCGGCGTGGAAGACATTGGCCACCGGCAGCTTGTATTCGGCGGAGAGTTCGCCTATCTGTCGCAACACATCCGGCAGGTGCTTGCGCGGAATGGTGCCATCCATGCAGTAATAATCCGGTGACAGACGGCCCATCGCAGGGAAGGCGGCTTTGCGGCCTTTCCAGAAGTTCATGCGTTCTTCTTCATCCCTGGCGACGCGCACTTCGCTGGCACCGTGTGACAGCAGCAGCTCACGCACCTGTTCAACATGCTCCACTACCTGTGCCTCGCCACCGTCCAGCTCGCACAGCAGAATGGCCTCTGCATCCAGCGGGTAGCCGGCATTAACAAAGGCTTCTGCGGCCTGGATCGCCAGTTTATCCATCATTTCCAGCCCGGCGGGGATAATGCCGGCGGAGATAATACTGCCCACCGCCTCACCGGCTTTCACCACATCATCGAAGGCGGCGAGCAGCACCCGCGCGATCTCCGGTTTGGGCAGCAGTTTGACCGTGGCCTCGACAATCACCCCCAGCATGCCTTCGGAGCCGGTCATCAGTGCCAGCAGATCGTAGCCGGGGGCGTCCAGACCACTGCCGCCGAGGGTGATCAGTTCACCACTCATGGTGACCATTTTCAGCTGTTTGACATTGTGTACGGTGAGGCCGTATTTCAGGCAGTGCACGCCACCGGAGTTTTCCGCGATATTGCCGCCGATAGTGCAGGCGATCTGGGATGAGGGGTCGGGGGCATAATACAGGCCGTGGGGGTCGGCAGCGTCGGAGATCGCCAGATTACGCACCCCGGGCTGAACCACGGCGACGCGCTCCAGCGGATCGATATCGAGGATTTTTCTGAATTTGGCCAGGCTGAGCAGCACGCCGTCAGTATGCGGCAGCGCGCCGCCGGACAGTCCGGTGCCCGCACCGCGCGCCACCACGGGCACTTCAAGTTCATCACACAGGCGGAGGATGGCCTGAACCTGTTCGATGGTGTCAGGCAGGGTCACCACCAGCGGCAGCTGTCGATAGGCGGAAAGCCCGTCGCATTCATAGGGGCGCAAATCTTCTGTCTGGTGGAGTACAGCCTCCTGGGGGAGAATAAGCTGTAGCCTGCGTATTAACGACTGCGGGTCGGTTGACGACATAGGCTTAGATATACCTGGTTATTCAAATTCGGCATTGTGGTAAATATTCTGTACGTCATCACAATCATTCAGTGCAGCGATAAAGTTATCGAAGCTGTCCACATCCTCGCCACTGACCAGGGTGTGGGTCTGTGGCAGGAAAGTGATCTCGTCCATCTCGAAGTCTATATCCGCAATAGCCTCGGCGAGTGCGGTGCGCACCTTGTTAAATTCGGTGTGCGGGGCCAGTACCGTAATCATGCCATCTTCGCTTTCGATGTCGGTGACGTCCGCATCGGCGGACATCAGGATGTCCAGTATGGCTTCTTCATCATCGTGTTTAAAGGCAAACAGCGCGGTGTGATCGAACATATGGGAGACCGCGCCCGGCGCACCGATCTTGGCATCGTTTTTTACAAAGCACTGGCGCACATCGGTGTAGGTGCGGTTATTGTTGTCGGTGAGACAATCGACAATCACCATGCAGCCACCGGGGCCAAAACCTTCGTAGCGTGCGGCGACAAAATCCTCACCGGCGCCGCCCTGGGCTTTTTTCAGCGCATTTTCAATTACATGGGCCGGCACCTGTTCCTTTTTGGCTTTGTCAATCAGCCGACGCAGCGCAAGGTTGGCATCCGGATCGACACCGCCATTCTTTGCACAAATATAAATTTCCTTGCCGTAGCGGGAATACAGCTTGGCTTTTGCGCCCTGGGTTTTCGCCATGGAGGCTTTGCGGTTTTCGAAACTTCGGCCCATTTCAAACGATCTCTTGAAGTGTGTTTAAACAGGCGTGCAATTTTAACGGTAACGGGGGTGAGATACCAGTAGCGGATTTGTTTATCTGTATGCAGTGTTCGTAGGCTTATAGTTCGCTGTGACGTTCTTCGACGCGGGTTTGCCCATTGTGGCGATCAATATAGAAGGTCAGCTCGCAGGCTTCATTGTGCAGATCCAGTGGCGTGGGGTCATCGGCACAACTGCAACCGGCAATAATGCCGCTGTAGAAAATGCTGGCGTCAACAATATAGCAGTCATCGCTTTCATGGCGTTTGAGGATCACCGCTGATACCGGTTCATCACTCACATAGCTGCTGTAGCTCAGGTTCTGCTGCAGAGGCAGATCGTTTTTGTCCTGTGCCGCCAGCTCGGTTTTAAACACCTGTGCAAACTGATCACTGTTCCAGTGTTGTACTGATTGTTGCAGTTGCAGCATGAATGAATTCCTGTGTGAGTGCGTGTAGAGCTATATAACACATCTGAAAATTGAAATAAATCTGTCACAACACTGTCATCTGTGCAGCCTAGAGTAGCGCTGAGTTCTGCTAACCGGAGGCACCACCATGATTTCAATCGAAACACTTGTTGCAGAAAAATTCCCACGTTTTGTTTCCCAGCGCCCACTGTTAACCCGACCAACAGTGGCGTTTCTACGCAAGCTGTTTCATGAGTCTGAATTTAAACGATTCGAAAGCAATTATCCATATCTGAAAGGCTTCGATTTTGTTGATCAGGTGCTGGACTATTTTGATTACAGCTACGCAGTAAAAAGCCGCGAGAAAGAGCGTATACCGGTCAGCGGGCGGGTGGTGATTGTGGCGAATCACCCGGTGGGTAGTCTGGATGGTTTAAGCCTGCTTAAAATGATCTCTGAGATTCGCCGCGATGTTAAGGTGGTCGCCAATGAAATGCTCATGGCGGTGAAACCATTGCATCCCTTGCTGATACCGGTTGACAACAACACCGCAAAAACCGCCAGACAAAGTATTCGTGCAATTGAATCCCATCTGAATAATGAAGGTGCGCTGATTATTTTTCCCGCCGGTCAGGTGTCTCGCTTAAGCGCAAAGGGTATCAAGGATCATGCCTGGAACAGTGGCTTTCTACGCTTTGCCACAAAAACCCGCTCGCCGGTATTACCCATCTTTGTCAATGCGCGTAATTCAATGTTTTTTTACAGTCTGTCTATGCTGGCAAAACCGGTGTCTACCCTGTGGCTGGTGCGTGAAATGTTTAAACAGGCCTCAAGGGGTATTCGCTTTTCAATTGGCAAACCGATCAGTTTTGAACAGTACGATGCCTTGCCGATGGATCTGAAAGCCAGGTCGAAACTGTTCAAGCGTCATGTGTACAAGCTGCAGAAAAATAAAGGCGAAGCCTGTTTTGCAGATGATGTCGAGATGATTGCGCATCCAGAATCGATGCAGCAGTTACGCGACGAACTGGCGGAGTGTCAGATGCTGGGACGCACTGCAGATAACAAATGTATTTATCTGTACCGTTATCAGGGTGATTCTGCAGTGATGCGTGAAATGGGGCGCCTGCGTGAAATCAGTTTTCGTGCGGTGGGCGAGGGCACCGGTAAACGTCGCGACATTGATCGCTATGATGCGCTCTATGAGCATATCATTCTGTGGGATGATCAGGCGCTACAACTGGTTGGCGCCTATCGACTGATAAAAACCGCTTCGCTGATTGAACAACAGGGTGTGTCGGCGCTTTATACCAGTACGCTGTTTGATTATCAGCCAGGCGCACAGCGCTATCTATCGCAGGCAGTTGAGCTGGGTCGAAGTTTTGTGCAGCCGAAATACCAGGGCAAACGCAGTCTGGATTATTTATGGTATGGCATTGGTGCCTATCTGAAAACCTGTCCGGAGATCCGTTATTTGCTGGGGCCGGTGAGTTTAAGCAACAGCTATGCAGAAAAATCCAGATGCCAGATTGTCTTGTTGTATAAAAAATATTTTGCTGCGAGTGAACACTGGGCGGTGGCCAGACTACCGTATCAGTCTGCCGATGAAGAGCTCTATACCAATCTTGATTACACCGAAGCATTCACGCAGTTAAAGAAAAACCTGGCTGAAAACGATGCGGTGATTCCGGTGCTGTATAAACAGTATTCGGAAATCTGTGAGCCGGGTGGGGTGCAGTTTGTTGATTTTAATATCGACGAGTCGTTTTCCAACTGTGTCGATGGTCTGGTGGTGGTTGATCTTAACTATCTCAAGGCAAGTAAACGGCAGCGTTATCTGGGTGAATGATCAGGGAGCTTGAGCTTAAATTCGCTTGCTGGTAGTTACTTTTCGAGATTGTACAGGCTATGGTAGTGCCTCAGCCGTTATCAGCAGGTAGCGCTATCGGATAGGCTCTGCAGATAATCATCAATCAGTTCTGCCAGGCGATTGTGAAAGTGATCTTCAAAATTATCAAGCTGCTGATTGAAGTGTGCCAGGTAGCGTTCTGCCTTGTCATGATCCAGACCTTTTGCCAAGATGCTGTAGTGCATTTCCGGCAGGGTTTTGTCGTGTCGGGCAACCAGTTTCCAGATAACAAAGGCCGCATCGACATTCTGAACCCGTGGTTGCGCATAGCGACAGAAATCGTCGATTAAATCGACACCGTTCGGGCCCAGGCAACCGGGTTCAATGCGACAGAGTACCGTCAGTTTATGTGAATCGTCTAATACCGGTTTATTGCTCATAGTGCTGGTTCATCTAATGCCTGCCCGTCATGTTTTTTTTGCCAGGGCCGTTAATCTATTCAGTGTTGACTGGTGACTTGTGTGCGGTCTTGCCGCTTGCACATAATGCTTATAATATCATTCAAGTCGTACTAAGCCCTCAAATTTATCTATATGAACTCAGAATACTCACTCAAACGCAACCTGTCACTTAGCATGATTACCTTCTTTGTCCTGGGCAATATTCCAGGGTACCTCTGAACAATGCTGATATGTCATCATTATTCAGTGGTATCCTGGGTGCGGGCATTTATGTACTGGTGGGCAGGGTAGCTGGTGAGGCGGCGTATTATGCGCCGCTGGCGTTCTATGCTTATATGGGTTTCGAAGACATGGTGAATGTGGCGGAAGAGGTGAAAGACCCCGCGAAAAATATGCCGCGAGCCATTCTGCTGGCACTGTTTACTTCAACCATCCTCTATGCGGCAGTAACCACTATTGCCATCCGGGTGCTTGACCGGCTGAACTGGCCGCTAGCGGCGATTCACCACAGTTGATGAGTGTGATCGGTTTATCCGGCGTGGATTCCATTGCCGGGTTTTATCAGTTCACTGGGGTTTGTTGTGTATGAGTTGCTCAGCTAAGCTAACCCTGGCAGCTCTGCGAATTGATTCCAGCTGGTTTGAAAAGTTTATCGCCGTTGATTGAAAAATCGCGGATTACTCTTAATGAAAGCGTAAATCCAGCGTTCCAGAAATGATTCGTTTCTCGCGGTTTTGAGGTAGCCATAGCCAAGCACCGAGATTATCAGGGCCCCCAGGGTATCAACAATCAGATCCCACATAGTGTCGGTCAAACCTGAAGGGTCGCCAAGCATCACTTTTTGCATATTCATACCAAAAAAACTGTCCATGGAAAATTCGAAGATTTCCCAGAGAGCGCCAATGCCAACTGCAAACAGGAATGCAAAAAAGGCAACAAAGCCCGGTTTCATGTGTACGCCGATTTCTTCTGTTTCGTTTAACAGGTACACCAGTAGAAAGCCAATAACACCCAGCAAAAATCCAGACCCGGTGTGTAGGGCGATATCCCACCACCAGTAAAGTTCATAGTAGCCACGAACCTCACCCAGAAACAGTGATGCAAAGACGAAGGCGATTGAAAGCAGTACAACCTCGGGCGGGATAAAAACGCGAAACCTTTTTTCTACAAACAGGGGGACGAAGGTTATTAAAATTATCGCGCCTGTGATCACAGCGGCAAACCATTGTTTTGCCCAGAGTTCAGCGATAAAGCCGACAACCAGAATGGCCTGAAGCGCAAACGTCAATCGTCGGTGTATCACATGCTCTTTCATTATGTCTCCAGAACGTGTTGGTCACTGTGTTGATGGGCATGTTATCGGATTAAAGATGCGGTGATAACTGACTATGATATTTATTCACATTTGTCACCGGGTCCTTTAATTGGCAGCTTTAATTCTAATATAAATTCAGTCACAACATCTTTTTGTAGGCATAGCATGTTCATAAGTTTCAAGAGCAAGCGTCCAAGAACCGCACTTCAAGGCCATTGTTTGCTCGAATCAGCTGGATTGCTTTGTTGAGGCATTTTTGCTAGAGTCGTACGGTATTTCCGTACATTTGGTGATATCCATGGATACTGTAACCGTAAACAAATTTAGAGATAACCTGAAAACCTTTGTAGAACAGGTGGTTAGCGAGCATGCGCCGATCAAGGTGACTCGCCGAGCCGGGGAAGCCTTTGTGGTTATGAGCGCTGAAGACTGGGAGCGCGAGCAGGAAACCCTCTATGTTCTGCAAAATAGCAGCCTGATGAAACAGATTATTGAGTCACTAGCAACCCATGGACAGGGTAAGGGCTATGAACCTACAAATGAGGAAATGGATGAGATCACTCGTATTTGAGGGTAATACCTGGGCTGTTTATGAAGCGCTTAGAGAAAAAGATACAAAGCTCCACAAGGCCTTGCGCAAATTATTAAAAGAAATGCTTCGCTCAGATCCCTCGAAAGGTTTGGGAAAACCCGAACAACTACGACACAGCCTTGCAGGATTCTGGTCGAAGCGAATTTCCCAAAAAGACCGCTTAATTTATAAATTCGACAATAAATATATTTACATTTTCGCAATTGGCGGGCACTACGATGATCACTGATTTTGAGTCTTAACGTTAAGCACAGTTAGCGCATCAGGATTAAAGTGAGCGCTAACAACTGATTATAATATTGACTCGCATTTGGCTACTAACTTTTAATTCTGTAGTGTTTATATTAATTTCAATGCTGCTCAGCATAGTGCATGTGTATATAACTGCATATAAAACCAGGCTAAATAAAAAATAAACAAGACCTTGATAAAATCACTGTTCAAATTGCTGGCCCTAATCGGCTTAGTGAGTTTTTGAAATTTCATAGTGGTATGGCCCTGATAAAATAAAAAGTCTTCGTCGTTTCGAGTAATGAGGTTATTGATTGTGGTACTCATTGGCGTGGATATGGGCCGGGTGTTTACTTTTCTCATCCATTGTATTCGGATGCTGAACGAAGCGTTGAAACCATTACTAAAAATGGCACAACAATAAAAGACGTCCTGGTGATCTGCCCCATCACCAAACATGCTACCTTTAAGCGATATAAAACAGAACTGAGTGGACGACATCTGGTGAATGCTGCACGTAACCGCCTGGGAGGTAATTATTCAGGTCGCTACCTGGATTTATACAGTTCTGTTAAACCGGTGGATGCCGAGGCATTTAAGCGGAAATATGAAGCGAGGCTGATAGAATACTGGGAAGAACTATTACCAATAATTAAAGATAGTTTTGTGAATGATGAATTACGAACACGTACACCAAAATGATTTGTTGGTGTATATTGGGAAAAGGCAAAAGCCTATGAATAAATGCAGGCTATTTTCTATACTGATTGGATATTGTATTGCTGTAAATGTACAGGCACATGATACAACACATATTCACCCAATGATCACAAAACGAGTCTTTGACTTAATAAAGCAGGACGATTTAAATAATGAGATTCAAGGGGTCGGTGTGAGAATTGATTGCGATCTTGATGCGCATTTGTCATCGATATCTTATAATTGCCTTTAATTATGCAGCGTGTAATGGTTTAATTCGATCGACCTCTTTCTTGAGCGATTGAGCTGCTGTCCATAGATCAACCGCACGCTGTGCATTCAGCCAGAACTCCGGAGAGTTACCAAACAGGCGAGCAAGCCGAAGTGCCATTTCGGGACTGACAGCCCGCCGCTCGCGCAACAACTCATTGACTGACTGACGAGAAACTCCCAAAGCTGCAGCCAGCCCCGTAACAGTCAGCTCGTAATCCGGCATAAAATCCTCTCTCAGCATTTCACCGGGATGAGTCGGTTTGCGCTGTATAGAGCCAGTGTTAGGAATTGTCATAAATGTTACCTCCATCAGTGGTAGTCGCAGACTTCGACTTCATACGCATCGCCGTCTTCAAAACGAAAACAAATACGCCACTGATCATTTATTGAAATTGAGTGTTGCCCCTGCCTGGCGCCTGTAAGTGAGTGCAGGCGATTGCCTGGGGGAACTTTCAAATCCTCCAGATCTTCAGCCAGATTGACATATTCGAGCTTTCGGGCGGCTCTCGTACAGGCATTCGCAGGAAATTTCTTTGATTTACCTTTGGCGTACAGCTCATGAGTCCGTTTGTCTGCAAAGGATTTAATCATGATTCAAGTGTAGTGTGTCACGTGACACGTGTCAACTGCAAGTGACAATCACGCCTCGCGTAAAATACGCGCCGGTGACAGGCGAGTGACCTTGCGCATATAAAAGCGGCTGATGGCGTAGATCAGCGCACTGCTGAGCAGTGGGCCATATAACCACAGCGACAGATGCAGTTCAAAACTCAGATGAAACACCCGGGTGTACAGGCCATAAGCCACGCTTTCGGTGGCGATCACTGCCAGCAGGCCGGACAGGTATCCCAGAATAATAAATTCACTGAACTGGGTTCGCGACAGAAACGCCTTGCTGGCACCGAGGGTGCGCATAATGGTTGCCGCATGCATGCGCTGGTCGATGGTGGATTGCAGCGCCGCTGCCAGCACAACTAATCCTGCGTATAACACAAACAGCATGACATAACCGATGGTGGTGCTGACCTGCTGCATAATCGCCTTTACCTGGTTCATAATGTCATCAATTTCCAGCACGGTAATCGTCGGGTAGGCGCGTACCAGATCATTCAGTGTCTGCTTTTCTGCTTTGGGCAGATAGAAGCTGCTGATATAGGTCACCGGGTAGTCATTGATAATATCGGGTGAGAAGATCACATAAAAATTCGGCTGGAATGAATCCCACTGAACGCTGCGAATATTCAGTATGCTGGCGCTGATTTCTTCATCGACAATTTTAAAGGTGATGCTGTCACCTATGCCCACACCCAGTCGTTGTGCCAGACCGTCTTCAATTGAAATATAAGGTTTACCGTACTGGGTTCTGTCCCACCACTGGCCTTCAACCAGGCTGTTGTTCTGCTGCAGCTGATCATTCCATGACAGGTTCAGTTCACGGCGTAGCGCATTATCCAGTTTGGCATTGTCGGCCACGGTTTCCTTAATCGGAACGCCATTGAGTTTTTCAATGCGTCCACGCACCATTGGGAACAGGCCTTCTGTGTTCACATTTTTTTCCGCAAGAAAGGCCCTGATGCCGGGTACTTCATCACTCTGTATATTGATAATAAAATGATTGGGCGCCTGTTCCGGTAACTGCTGTTGCCAGCGAATAATCAGGTCGTTGCGAATCAGAAAAATCAGCATCAGCACCATCATCGATAAACCCAGTGCCAGCAGCTGTAACTGGTTGCGTTGCTTGTGTCGTATTAGCTGTTGTAACCCCACTTTCCATGGCCCCCTGAGCAGCGGGATCAGCGCCTGGCAGCTGCGGAATAACAGGCTGGAAATTATGTACAGTGCAAGCACACACACCAGTGTGCCCAGCAGCACCATCAGGGTCAGTTGCAGATTACCGGACTGCCACCACATCACCGCAATAATGCTGCCGATGGCGATGCCATACACCAGCCACAGAGAGAGTGACAGCGGCGCCAGGTCATCGCGTAATACTTTCAGCGGCGGCGTGGATTTTAAACGTAATATGGCCGGCAGGCTGAAACCGGCAAGGGTGATCATGCCGGAGAGGAATCCGCTGAACAGTGGCCAGAGTGTCGCGGCAGGCAGCTCGCTGCTGATCAGTTCGGCGAGCAGTGCGACTATGCCCAGCTGGGTGATATAGCCGAGCACGATGCCAGCTAAACAGCCAATTACGCCGATAATCACGATCTGTGCAGTGAATATGCGCACGATGTTTTTCTGTTGCGCACCGATACAACGCATTAAAGCCGACTGGTTATAGTGCCGTTCACCATAGCGGTTGGCAGCCATGGCAATCGCAATGCCCGATAACATCACACTGAGCATGGCCGCCAGTGACAGGTACTGTTTGCTTTTCAGCATAGCGCTGTTCACCGCCTCGGAGCCTTCGGTGCCGCCGAGCAGTTTCTGGCTCTGTTCAAGCCGCGGTGTTAGCCACTGGCTAAAGGTTTTGCGTTGGGCTTCATCACCGGCCAGCGCCAGCAGGTATTTAATGCGGCTGCCGGGCTGGATAATGCCGGTGGCTTCAATATCATCAATGTGCATCAACAGCTTGGGTGCAATCGACATAAAGCTGAAGGCCTGGCCGGGATCGTATTTCAATACCGCGCTGACGGTGAGCTTATGGCGGCCGATTTCGATCTGATCACCGAGCTTAATGTCGAGCAGATTAAACAGCCGCGGCACCAGCCAGACTTCACCTTTTGCGGGGCCATGTGAACGGGCAACTTCATCGCCATATAACTGTTCCGAAATACGGATCTCACTCAGCAGCGGGTAGTTATCATCCACCGCCTTGATGTGACTCAGCTGGAACTGATCATTGGCGACAATCACACTGGAAAAACTCATCACATTACTGCTGTCGAGCTGATCCTGCTGTGCCTGCTGTATAATTTGCTTATTAATTTCTCGCGGACTCTCGAGTATCAGGTTGGCACCGAGAAACTGGCCGGTCTGATCCAGCATCGCGCCTTCAATGCGCTGAATAAACAGGCCGATCGAACTCATACTGGTCACCGAGATCACCAGCGCCAGCAGGAGTATTTTCAGCTCGCCGGCATGCCAGTCGCGAAGCAGCAGGCGTGCGCCCAGTTTAATATCATTCAGCATGCTGTAGTTTTCCATCCTGTAACAGCAGGCAACGATCACAGCGCTGTGCCAGTGAGTCATCGTGGGTGACGATCACCAGCGTGGTGTGTTTTTCCCGATTCATTTCAAACAGCAGATTGATAATGGTTTCGCCGGTGGCCTTGTCCAGGTTGCCGGTGGGTTCATCGGCAAACAGCAGCTGTGGCTGGGTGACAAAGGCGCGGGCGATGGCGACCCGTTGTTGCTCACCACCGGACAGCTGTCTGGGGTAATGCGCATAACGTTCTGCCAGCCCGACTCGATCCAGCAGCTGGCGCGCTTTCTCGGCGGCACTGGCATCGCCCTGCAACTCCAGTGGAAACGTCACGTTTTCCAGTGCGGTCAGGCTGGGCAGCAACTGGAACGACTGAAAGATAAAGCCCACCGATTCACTGCGTAATTGAGCACGTTGATCTTCATCCAGCTGTCCAAGGTTCTGCTGGTGAATGATGATATCGCCGGCGGATGCTTCATCCAGTCCGGCCAGCAGTCCCAGCAGGGTGGACTTGCCGGAGCCTGAAGCACCCACAATAGCCACACTTTCTGCGTACTTGATTTCCAGATTGACTCCGGTCAGGATATCAATGGTTTTGCCACTTTCCCTGTCAACCGCGTTTACCTGTTTGCTTAAATTCTCAACACTTACAATATTCCGGGACATCTGCATGATTCGATCTGTACTTTTTATTTGCCTGCTGGCGCTGTCTAATCTGGCCAGTGCAGGTGATTCGGCGAAACACACCATACTGGTTGTGGGTGACAGTATCAGTGCGGCGTATGGCATTGAGCCGGAGCTGGGCTGGGTATCGCTACTCTCGGGCAAAATAGCACAACAAAAAAATGGCTATCAAGTGATAAATGCCAGCGTCAGTGGTGATCTGACCAGCAATGGCCTGAATCGTTTACCCGATTTGCTGAAAAAATACCAGCCGGCGATTGTGATTATCGAGCTGGGTGGCAACGATGGCCTGAGAGGCGTACCGCTCAGGCTGATTCAGCGCAACCTGCAGAAACTGGTTGAACAGAGCCAGGCCAGTGGTGCCAGGGTGTTACTGGCGGGCATGCGTATTCCGCCGAATTACGGCGTGCGTTATGCCGAGGCCTTTCATGAAGTTTACCATAAGGTTGCCGAGCAGAACGACATCGAGCTGGTGCCGTTTATCCTCGATGGTGTAGGTGGTAATGGTGACTTTATGCAGTCAGATGGTATCCATCCTACGGTGGAAGCCCAGCCGACTATTTTAACTCATGTCTGGAAAAGCCTTGAGCCAATGTTGAATTAGCCCATGCTGAATGAGCCTATGTTGACTAAAGCAGGTGGAACTGAACATAAATGAAAGTATTTATTATTGTATTGATCGTGGTTCTGCTGTTCGTGATTGGCAGCGCGGGCATGATGCGTTATTTCGATGGCAAGCAGAAGCCGAACAAGTTAATAGAAAAGGACGAGGAAGATAGCAGTCGTTAGTCTTTAGTCGTTGATCTTTAGTCAGACTAACGACTCATGACCAACGACTGATAACTTTATTACTGGCAGAGCAGGCGATGAAAACGGGTTTCATGACATTTCGGGCAGGGCGGAATATGTCCGGCCTTGTCGAAATGCAGTTGCTCGCCACAGGCATCACAGCTTAAAACACCGGGGCCGGTGATCTCGCCGGTATGGTACTCGGCAGTTGCAGCGGATGCCTTGAGCTTGTTCAGCTCAACTGTGGTCTGATCAGCGGCGGAGCTGAACTGGTCGAGCAGATAATCCTCAATCAGTTCGGTGTCCAGTGCCAGCCATTCCTTGAACTCGGCATTATTTTTTGCCATATACGTGGCCGCTTCATTCAGGTCGCGCTTGAGGTAATCCGATACTTTCCTGACTTCTGCAGAAGTCAGCTCACCAAAGTCCGATGCTCTAAGGCTAATCTCATCAATGAGTTTATGCAGGGCAGGGCCGGTTTTTTCCTTCAGCAGTTTAGCTTCCTTAATTGATAGCGTTAGCAGCTTCTCATAGGCGTCACTCATACCATCGGTGATAAAAGGGCTGGGGCTTTTTTTACTCATTCTGTGTTCTCCTGCAATTTCCTCTATCTTAGCGTAATTATGCGCTGAATGTTTGATATTAGACAAGCACGCGGCCATCAGCCGGGAAGATCTGTGATGGCTTATTAATCACAGGTTTATGTAAGCAACTATGCCCAGGGAATGCGTGAATCATTGAGTGCATTCTGTGCAATCTGCATACCCAGTAGTCGATAGGCCTCCATCTGCTTTTCATCAAAAAACTGGTCGAGGGTGGACTCATCGGGGAAGTCCGGCTGTGCCGATTTATAGGCCACAAGGTCAGCCGGTAAATGCTTAACCAGGGTGGTTTTAATATAAAGAAAGTGGCCTTTAGCCCCATGTGGATAATTAATCTCCGCCAGCAGGTAGCCACTTGTCGCGTAACTGATATTACCTTGTGCATCTTTGCTGTATTTCAGTTGCTGCAGGTCGCTGTCGCTAATCTGAATTTCGCTGCCAAAATCCACCCGTGCCTTTTCCAGTAAATTGCCCAGGCCTTCAAATTTAAAATCCGCGTCCTGCTCCGCATCACAACAGACAATAAATTTACACTGGCGACGCAGCAGTTCATACACCGCCAGGTTTTCAAAATGCCCGCCATCGGATAACTGGATAAAGCGCGCTTCTTCATTCAGCTTATGACGATACAGCACGCCATTAAAACCGGGTATCAGGTAGGAGGGCTGGCAGCGGGGGTATTTATTCCGTTGCGGGTCAGGGTTGGCGGCCCAGTAACCCAGGCGCAGATTGAAAATGGACATAATCGTCGACAGGATCGGATTCATGGTGAGGCCATTACCCGCCACGCCGGAATCGGAATTGGCCGCCGCACCGGAAATTGCCACCGCGGTGGGCAGGGTGAGCGAGTTGCCGGCGAAACTCTGTGTGTTGCGCCAGCCGGTGGCATTGCTGCCGCAATACAGCGGGCTAAGGATAAAATTATCGCCACCACGGCCCCTGAACTTGGCAATGTTTGAGGCCACCAGAATCAGGTTGCTGTTAATGATGTGGTAAGGCATATCCCGTTGTTGCGGCTGGCATTCACTCAGCGGGGTTTTATTGGCATGACGGGCCACACAGTTGTTCTCGTTGCTGAGCACCTTGTCGACATCCGGCATAAAGGTTTCCATCAGTCGGTCTCGATAATAACGGTGAATGGACACCTTATTGATTGGCACCAGAGCGGCTGTCAGTAGTAGACCCAACGCCAGCACCAGGTGAAACAGCAGGCCGATATGTTGCTGCATCACTTGTGTCAGCTGGTCGGCCACCACCAGCAGGCCGATCAGCAACAGCAGTAAACCGACGTTAATCATCAGTGGTCTCGGCAGGTGCCTGGTAAAACTGGCACTGTCCGCGGTGTTAAGAGATTTCTGCGTGAACCAGGCAATGGCTGCACCCAGTGCAGCGGTCAGGCCACCACTGGCGGCATATTCCGCAGCAATTTTTTCGCGCAGCATCGGCACGATGGCAATCACCGTAATCAACAGGCTGGCATAGAGAAAATACTTGATGCCGATTTCCCAGCCACGACGTGAGAGATAGGCTTTGTCAGCGGTTTTTTCGAAAACAAGCGCCTGTAGTGCATACACCAGCAACGCAGCGAAATACAGCAGGATACTGCCAGCCGCAATCTTAAGCGCCAGACTGGGAAACAGTCCGTCCTCTAAACGCACAAACAGGCTTGTCTTGTCGTAGAGCAGGTGGAACAGCAGGCTGGCCAGCAGCAGTACAGTGACCAGGCCCATGGTGATACTGCGCAGTACCACCGAGATAAAAGAAAACAGGTTGATATTACGGTCCGGTGTCAGGTACTTGCCATACTGGCGCAGGTGGCGCATCAGTGAGGCCTGTTGCCGGTCCATATTTGCATCCGCATTGGAAAAGCGTTTGCCGGTGCCATAGGGGAAATCGTCAGCGCCGGTGCCGAACACCGGGTCGCGGCTGGAATCCTGCCATTTCTTTAACCAGATCCAGCTCAGCGAACCACCCAGATAACCGCCGCCGGAGACCGTGGACAGGTAATCGAAATTCTGCAGACGGTTTTTACTCGCCAGTGCCTGCAACACCCCCAGACAGAAACTGGCAGATCGAATACCACCGCCGGAGAGTGCCAGGCCGGTCAGGTTATCCTTGTCCAGTGGTTTTGCATTATCACCACGCTGGCGTTGTTTAAGCTGTTCCAGCTCTGCCTCAATTACATCTGCCGCGCCGGTGGAAATATCATCACCTGGTTTAAAGGCAATATAGTCTTTGATGTGTTGTTCCATGACCAACTCCGTTTGTATGAATTAACAGGTAAGGTTAACTAATTAGATAAGTTTAATTATCATCGTAACCAAACCAGCGCTTTAACTTGCCTCGAATAAGAAACAGTACCAGCCCGAATAAAATCACAAGCAGCGCAGCCCAGAACTCGACAAATTTTTCCCATAAGACATCCCAGAGCTCATGCACTTTTTCGAGAAAAGCTTCTTTGCTGTCAACTTCAACCAGAACCTGCAAGGTTGCAGCCGTTTTAGGGATAGGCGAGCCACTGCAGTCAATAGAATCGAATAGATAAACATTGGCACCGACTTCAAATGAGCCCTGTTTCTCGGGTATCAGTTTAAAACGCACTTCCGAGCCTGACGGATGTATTCTAATGCACTGGGTTTCAGCAGGCTCTATTTTAAAGGCCGGGGCAAATGGCTGTACTGTTGCTGATTCGCCCACTGCAGGTATGGAGGTTTCATCCTGGGCCATACGCTCCGGAAAGTCCGGCCTGTAGTCCGAGCTACCAATCCACACTCTTAGTTCACCCGGTATGCCCGGTATTTTTATGGTCTCATCTACACCCAGCACAACATTGTACTCGTCGATACTGTTTGTATCTTCAGACATCACCGGGCGGCTCCCAATAGAAGCGGCTGGGTGTTGAGTCTGCCCGGAGCTCATTACAGCAGAGCTACCAGATAGCCCAGAGTAATTGGGATGGCGTTCAACAGAGGCGGTGGCCTGATCAGTACTCCCGGAATAGCTCCAGCCAGAGCCGGCAGCCTGATCAGCGTACGCGGGTCGACGTTCAACAGAGGCAGCCGCTTCTTCGGCATAATCGGAGTTGTCGCCAGAAGACACGACAATTTCTTCAATAAGATCGGGGCGACTCTCGATAGCAGCGGCAGCTTCTTCAACCTGCTCGGGATAGCGCTCGGCTGAGGCGGCAGTATCAGCAGATTCATGTTCTCTGCCATCTGAGCACGAAGCCAGAAAAAACAGCGACAATAATGAAATTAATACAAGGCAGGAGGTGGGGCGATTGTAAATAATGTTAAATATCATTGCTGAATTTCCTTATACAGTGGCTAATGATAAAACGCGCCTTTAAATTATATAACTAAAGCAGGTTGTAATACAGGCGTAATAAATGGATATGATTTTGATGCACCAATTGACTCGTATATTGAGCGGAGCTTTGATTTAATTCATACAATGTAAAATGCAGGGTGGTATCAAGTGAAGCGGATCCACACGGTGTTTTAAGTGAGTAAAAAAGAAAATGCTAATAAACGCAAGCTGAAAAATGGCGCAAGCGACAGTCTTGCACGGCGCGGCGAAGGCCCGGTATACCGGATCTCGGCCAATAGAAGCGGAATCGATAGACACGCCCTCGATCTGAACCGGGACGATATTGTCAGCGTGGTCCTCCTGGCGGTTGAAAACCCGGACATCTCGACCGAGCGGCAATGCTATGAACAGCTCTCGAATATCCAGCTCAACCTGATGTTCGCCAGACCTGAGGGTGGATGAGGGCCGTGATATGGGTTTGCTCTTTGAATTTTTGTTTTGGTAAAAGGCTACTGATCCCTCTGCTTTAATTCCTTTAATAAGAGGGTAGAACTATTTTGAACGGTGAAAAAAGATCGGTCTCCTTTAACCAGGAGACCGTCTGTTGAGTTAAGCAAAGTTTAAGTATCGTGATCCTTATATTTTGGTTTGCAATATCACCTTGCCATCTTTGACACGCTTGACGGTTATCGTTGACGCATCAATCGCTTCACCGTTTTTGTAGAGTGGTACAACTAAATTCCATTCTATCTCGTCACCACGACTTACGTAGTGGTACGGCACTTTGTCGCCAGGTTTATTTTCAGCCTCTAAAAAGCCTGGATCATTAACAAAGAAAGCGTTTTTTTGATTGTCGCCAATCATTACTTGCCAGTCGCCCATTTGCCGCGCAAAAACTTTTGGCGCGACAGACGCTATTTTTTGTGAGCGCACTAATTTCGCGTCGACCACTTCGCCGTTTTCATATTTCAATAAAATATTGAGTACTGCTACCCGCTGGTGCGAGCTGGCAGTTGCTAGAGGTTTGTGCTCCTTTGTCGGTGAAAATTCTGGAGGTTTTCGAGTTTCCAGTTGGCCAGGTTCTGCCATGCTGACAGCACTAAACATTAATAGAACAATAGTGAATAATAATTTCATTTCCATACTCCCTTATTAAGGACGATTCCAGTTGTTTGGGGCAAACACAGTGGGGGTTCCTACGGAACTTGCCCCAGCACCAGGAAACGAGAGATAGGCATCCCCCATAATTTCCCAGTCTGCAGGGCCAAACTCCCAGACGGTATTACCACCCGACAACATGATCGCGCTGGACGTAATATCACCCTCTGAACGCCACCAGTCATTGCCGTCCCTGGCTGAAACAAAAGATACGCAATTGCGCCATGTGGCATTCACCGGATCACTTGTGCAGGCCGCCTCAGTCGCATAGAGTACTGGCACATTGGTGCTGTAGTTTGAATCACAACAATACTCATCCGGCAATCCAAATATGGCATGTGATGTTTCATGCACGATCGTGCGATAACTGGTTGGTTCGGCCGTGGCTCGACCAGAAGATGGGTTGGCGCAATCACGCAGATCATTAGCGTGAATCAATATTTTCGCGTCAGCAAACGCGCCATCAGTATTAATAGAAGCTGGCCACGTCGTCGTCGGACACTGGAAGTTACCATTTGCGTCCGGCGGATTGGCTACCACGCTGCCGGAATCCAGGCTGTAATAATAGTTGTATCGACCGAGGTTGAAATAATAGCCCTGGTTTTGCCAATAGCTGTTTTCAATGGCATTGGTAAGATCATCAACAAAGGCCTGGCGATTTGCTAAAACCGACAAATCCCCGTAAGAAGCATCAGGAACAAATAAGATATTAAATGCATCATCCATATCACGCTGAATCGCAAATAACTCATATACGCTGGAACCGGACACCGCCTCATCGTCTTCTGAAACTTCTACGTTCAAACTGCAGCCATTAATTCCAAACATGGCGTAAATAAGAAAAACAGAATAGTACTTTTTCATAACATCTCCTTGTTACAATTATTCAGTTAAGCGTGAAAAGCATAAAATCACTAGCCATAGATGTCAATGTCAAGAAAACTTAATGGGTCGGTGTGACAATTAATTGTGATATTGATTCGAGTTTGTCACTAACCGCTTTGACAATGTCCATAAAATCGGCTTCAGGGTACTGGGAACAATGGATCCTGGACAGAAACTCTGGCACCTTTTACGTTTATGGTTTTCGATTTATGTAGAGTGTATCAAGCGAAATGGATACACCAGTTTGTCGTCTATAATCACCTGGAAAATCTAAAGCTGTGTTAAAAAGAAAACGCTAATAAATTCAAGATGAAAATTCGCGCTGCCTCCTTTAACCCAGTTAAAGAATAGTGAGCTTCCCCTTTTTCTATGTTTACAATCCAGATTTGTATTGCATTCACATGATTTTCTTACCAGTTTGGTATTGGTTTTATATGACGCACTTAGTATGAAAAGCGTGGACTTTTACAATTCAGACCTGATCCCCGCGATTTCAAAACCATCCCCTGTTCGATCAACCCCGAGTGGACATATTATTTAATATCGAATAAATCGATATTAAATATAAATAAAAATCGTTTGCGAACTATTATATTCACTTATATTGTTTAGCCACAGCCAGATAATAAGGTTTTCTTATAAGGGGCGGTATGTGAACAACGCTTCAGGGTAAACATAGAAGCTAATGGCTGATTGGCTTCACAAAGCGCTAGCTTATTTGTGAGCCTCAGAACTTTCATGTTGTATACAAATAATAAGTTGAGGTCACAGGTGCTTCCTGAACAGGGAATAGTTACCGAGGACCCGGGGAGCATTCATGTTAAATGAAGAAAAATTATGTCATGACTCTGGCGGTAGAGTAGTCGATAGCTCAAATTTCGAGGCACCCGAGGTGTTGAGAGAGCTTCTGGCACAGGCTAATATCAGTTTCGATGGTGATCGACCATGGGATATCCAGGTGGGTGATCGCTCAGTATACCGTCGCATTCTGACCCAGGGCTCGATGGGATTTGGTGAGTCTTATATGGAAGGCCTGTGGGATGCGCAACAAATGGATGAGCTTTTTACGCGTATTTTGCGTTATGACCTGGATGAAAAACTAACCGGCTGGGCACGCATTAAGCTACTGGGTGAAGTGGTTAGACAGTCATTTTTTAATCTCCAGACAACACGTCGTGCATTTCAGGTTGGCGAGCAACACTACGATATCGGCAACGATGTGTTTACCGCTATGCTGGATCAAAGCATGAGCTACTCCTGCGGATACTGGCATAATGCAGATGGTCTAGAACAGGCGCAATATAACAAACTGGATATGATCTGCAAAAAACTGGAGCTAAAATCCGGTGAACACCTACTGGAAATTGGTTGTGGGTGGGGTGGGCTTGCCATGCACGCAGCGAAATATTACGGCGTCCGAGTTACTGGAATTACGGTATCGCGTGAACAGCAGCAACTGGCTGAGGAACGTTGCGCCGGGTTACCAGTGGAAATCAGCCTGATGGACTATCGTGACCTGAATGGCCAGTACGACAAGCTGGTCTCTGTCGGCATGTTCGAGCATGTAGGGCCGAAAAATTATACAGAATATTTTGATACGGCGACACGCTTGTTGAAAGATGATGGCTTGTTTCTGTTACATACCATCGGCATCCATGCGTCTTCACGCACCGTAGATCCGTGGATCGATAAATATATATTTCCCAATGGAAAACTTCCGAGCGCTCGAGAAATAGCATCTGCCACTGATAAACGATTTCTTATTGAAGACTGGCATAACTTCGGCCAGGACTATGATCGAACGTTGATGGCATGGTGGGATAATTTTGACGATGCGTGGCCAAAACTCTCAAAAAAATACGACACACGCTTTTACCGTATGTGGAAATATTATTTGCTAAGCTGTGCTGGTTTTTTCCGTTCACGACAGGGGCAGTTATGGCAACTGGTGCTGAGTAAACGAGAACGAAATGCAGTATACCGTTCTCATCGCACCTAAATAGCCAGTAATTTTCAACAGACGGTAATATTCATAACAGGCAGGATATCAATCACCATGTTTGTTTGGTGAAAAATCAATATGGTGATAACGATTTTTCTTATTCAATAAATATATTACAGTGCTAAGTAATTACAAAGAGATTGCTACAATGGCGGAATCACATGATGCAGGCTTGATTTATTGGTAAGTAAAACTCTTTTTTATCATTTTGTTACATCCGTCCAGTAACCCAGAAGCAAACTCTAAAACAGCTAATCGAGGTGCCCAGTATTTTTACAGCTTTGCCTATGGTGTACTGTCCTGAAATATGGAATAGGGAATATTCACCTCATAAAAAACGTGTCAGAGATCAATTCTACTAAGATAAGAAACAATTGCTCACGCCACTGTTTATTTAACTCCAAGCGCCTTATTAATCAAAGGCACAAGTGGTTCAGGTAGTTTAATGGCGCCTGACAGTGCAAACTGCTGGCCTTTGTCAGACATCTTTTGCCAGGTTTTCTGAATAATCTCAATCCATTTTTCTTCGCTATAATCAGGGTGCCTATTAGCGAAATCCAGCAGGTAATATTCAATAAACACCAGATCAGCAACATCTTCCAGTAACTGCGTATCCGGGTTACTTTTAATGCCAACTTTGGCAACCATTTTTTTAGCTCGTTCAATATTATCTGCGGCATAACCTGCCTGCGACATCAGTTCACCCATTGTATCCGCATGAAACTTATACAGGTCCTTGCGCCACTTTAAATAACCAATGCGGTCCATAGGGTAAGCGCTACGGGGTGATTTCCAACGTTGAATGTGTTGCGAGCGAATCGCAAGCTGACAGATATCATCCGCTTCAGGTGCATAACGCTGCAAAATTTCTGACATACGATAAGAATAAAGCAGCTCTTTAGGCCACAGCTTACAATTGTCATCAGTGACCTGGTTCGGGTCTTGACTATTAGCAGCATCGATTAGCTCAATGGCTTTTTTGAAAATATCTTGTGACATATTAAAGCTCCTCTATGCCGTCTTGCAGCTCGCGACCTGATAAAATAGTTATAAAAGATAGGTTTATCATCGCATAAAACAGGCGTAGGGCGAATATCCGTTAAGGGGTATGATTAAAGTTTAAGCAGGGTTCTGTCTCCGTTTAACCAACAGAATAAATGCATAAGTCCGCAAATGAGCGAAAATTAACGCAAATAGATTAAAGAAGGGATTGGCGACAATGAACTATGATATTGATTCGTATTTTACGCCGATCTATTTAACTCCAATTTTCGTTTTTCTGTAAATGCCCACCAAGGCTGTGACTCTCCACCTTCCATGTAATCAATGACAGACATGAACACATCAATTACACAGTGATCTATTCGTCGACCTTTGTTATCGCAAAGTCGGTGATATAACTGAAATGCATTTTTTCCGATGAGATCTTGAGGGTGCTCAATCCCGATCAAACGAAGGTCTTTAGCTATTGATTTTCCAATATTTGGCAGCTCTTCAAGTTGAGATACTGTATTTCTGTCAGGCTTATTCATGCTTCACTGTTTTGCATAACGATCAAGGTAAGGAACCGCCGAATTTTGGCGGTTCCAACGGCCCATAAGACTGGGTCAGAGACTTATTTTTGCTAATATTAAAAATAATTGCACTCTGACACTGTTTATTCAAACAATCCTTTAAGTTTGTCTTTGACCTCTTGCTTCTGTTCTTCTTTTTTAGCGTCTATTTTTTGATCGATTTTTGCTTTTTCTGCATCAATCTTTGCACGGGCTTCTGCTTTAATCTCTGCGAGTTTACCGTCAATGATCTTTTGCTTAACGACTTTGGTGGCGCTGTCAGTCAGTCGGGTGACAATCTCACGTGCCAGCTCTGTCGCTGTTGCACCTTTGCTTCCACCAAGGTTCGACATATTCAGCGCCGGCAAATCGAGTTCGTATTCCTTGTTGTCAAGCGCAGCAACACGCGCCAGTATCTTGCCACCTTCGAACTGTACTTTACGTATGATTAGCCGTGGCCCCGCGCCTGAAGACGTATCTTCTTTAGCGGATGGCTCCGCTGCGGGTTTGCCTGGCAGCAAATTGTTTTTTAACTCGTTGAGATTCGTCTTGTTGTCCTTGTTAATTTCTACGAAAACCTGGGGTGAAAGCACAGCAATCTCGTTAATCACGTAGGGCTCTTCCTGCAATGACTCAAGATCGATACCTGCACGCACCTGCCCCAGTGAAAAAGCATTTGGCTGCACATATCCAGCGGGATTGCCAACAGTCAGGCCGGTAATCGCGGCAGAACCTTCACCGAGAGAGATGCTAACGCCATCGACACGAACCGCGGTTCTGGTTGCCTGGCTACCGTAAGTCTCGATCGCCTCCTCAACCAGCGAATCAAGATTCGTCAGCACATAGTAAACACCGCCTGCAATAGCAATAATGATAAGCAGAATGGTACTCAGGATAATTTTCTTCATGGGGAGCCTCTTATTCCAGGTCTGGCTTTAGCGCCAGTATTGAAAACTTATGTTACACGTTTTTAAGATTAAAGGAAAAAACCGGCTCAGAGACTAATTTTTACTAATATTAGAAACAATTGTTCTCTGTTCCTGTTTATTCTATTAAATTAAAGGCTAGCTTCCCTTTTAATTGGTCGCCTGCATACATTCATCCTGTTTAACCACCGTATATAGTAAAACTTAGGCCGATATAAACTACGTAGCCAGCCAGGAGTACTCCACCTTCCAGCCTGCTTAGGCGACGCCCCGTATACAAGAACAGTAACAGCAGTAGAGACGATCCCAGCATGACCCATTGGTCGAATTGCAGAATTCTTGCGTTGACTGGAAGTGGCTGAAGGAGAGCGGATACACCTAGAATTCCCAACAAATTAAAGATATTGCTGCCAAGTATGTTTCCTACGGCCACATCTGCGTGCCTACGCAGCGCTGCGATCACCGAAATTGAGAGCTCTGGGAGGGATGTGCCAACTGCTACCAACGTCAGACCAATAACTGCCTCGGAAACCCCAAAGTGCTCTGCAATCCCGACGGCTCCCATAAGTAGTACCTGTGATCCAGTAATTAACAGCAGCAGACCAATAATCACAGTCGTTACAATCCATGCCACTGATTTCGGTAGAGTGGTAAGTTCTTCAGCCTCGGCTTTGTGAAGTTCCGCAGAAGGTGCGGCGTGGACGCTTTCGCTCCAATATGCCCATACTAAGTAAGCCAGTAAGGCCATCAAGAAAATTACGGCGTCAGCAGGGCCCAGCGCGCTTCCACCGACCAGAAGCAGAAATAATATGCTTGCCGCTACAACCGTGATTGCATCTCGGCGTAGCGCCAGGGGTTTGACTGCGAGAGGCGTGATCAGGGCACATATCCCTAGAATCAGCAAAATATTGCCGATATTGCTACCCACGACGTTGCCAATAGCAATATCCGGTCGCTGATTTAATGCTGCATCTACAGAGACCACCAACTCTGGCGCAGAAGTGCCGAAGCCTACGATAACGAGACCGCTTAGCAATGGCGATACATCGAGACGTCTTGCAGTAGACAACGCGCCTCGAATCAAAGCTTCACCACCAACGGTAAGCAAGCCGACGCCGAGCACTAAAAAAAGAAAATTCATCATAGTTTAGAGCTTCTAAGCAGAGTGATTAATGAGTTTAAAATAGGGGACAGACCAGGGTTATGAATAGATCTCGCTAAAAACCGTGGTCTGTCCCCTATTATTCATCAATCGAGTCTGACCTTTTGATTATGTCACCGACCCCTTTAATTAAGTTCTTATCAGTTAAGCGGCGGTAGATTTTTATCGCACCTCTGCGCATTTGAGTGCGCTAACACCTTTCCCACAGATGTTATTTGAATGCCTACATTTAAGCTGTTCCACCATTCTTTGACCGTTTTTAAGTTCTTTCTTTTATCTATGTTTTCTATAAATATACGAGTGTTTTCGGCTTTTATACTCGGGTTTTTATCGTAAAGGTCATATGCCGAATTTATTGCATCCTTTTGTTTTTCAGAAAGTGTAACAGGAAGCTGAACGAGTTTACCTTCATGAATTACTTGCTGAATTAACTTAAGGGATTCAATTTGCCGTTTTGCAGGCACCGGAATTCTTACATAATCAGGATTCAATGCATGCTCAACCATTATTGTATGAGGTAAAGCGGTACCATTAAGAATTTCTAGTGCCCTATCATAGTCGTCGGAATCCTTTTTAATCCCTGCATCTACATATCCAGATAGCTGCTCAGGGTAATATTGTTCGATTGTCTTTAAGCCACCAAATGAACTCAAGCGAACAGCATCTAAGATGTCTAAGTGATCTAACCAATCTCTACCTGATGGTAAAATTCCATATAATATTTTTCCAAACAAGTCATCTAGTACATCTAACCCTTGAAAAATATCTCCAGTTACAGGGAAGAAGGTATTTACAGCATGAAAAGCTGTTAATCCAATTAATGCATCATCAGAAATTTCATCTACAATCTCGACGGCTCGACTGATTCCAGCTCTTACAACACGGTTTTCTCCTTTCTGAAATCTATGTATTAACAACTCGGAAAGGAGGTCATAGTCAGCAGGCCTTTCAGTAGAAGCTGCTGTCTTTTGTGCTTCAACGAGTAAAATTTGAAAACTTGGATCCGCGAACGCCTCTAAAGCACCTTCGACACTTTCCATCTTAGGCATAAGTTTATTTTCAAACTCAGAAACTCTTGTATTTGCAATTTTTAGCGCTTCTTCAGTGTAATCCTTTTTTAGCTGAAGATTCATTTCTTGATAAATTTCACGCGCACGCTTTTCATCTATTCCCACTTGCACGATCATTTGCTCGGCCTGAATGTTAGTTGAGCTATCTCCTCCTTTTTGGCTTTGTTTATTCATCGTCTTTTTTACCATCTATATTTAGGCTTCCGCCAACTTGGATGTTGGTTGAGTTTTTACCACCTTTTTGAGTTTGCTTATTTCCACGTGTTGCAAAAAACCAGCCTATAATGGCAATTGGTATTGCAATTGCGACTCCACTAAAGAGCCAATCTTTATTATCGATAATCCAATCCATAGCGACTCATTCTCAAATTGTATAACAGTGATATATTAGCCAAGTGTCGCAATTTACGGTAAATTGCAACATGTCGTATATCCTGTCTTTATTGTTCAAAATAGGGGACAGACCACAGTTTCTAATAGATCTTGACGAAAACCGTGGTCTGTCTCTTATTATTTCAGAATTGTTTATATTATTGAATGGGTTTCATTTGTCACCGACCGCTTTAATTGTTTCAGCATTTATGCCATCGATTCTTTTTTGGGCTACTCTGTCTAACCATGTTAGTTTTTCTGGTTTATTGGTGTTTATAAATTCTTGGTAGTCATTAATTGCACGCTCGTAATCTCCTTTAAAGCACTCATTTAATACACCCAGTAGGTAATTAAGAAATATATAATTTTGGTTCTCAGAAAGATACCAGAAAATAAAACTTTCAAACTGAGCTATTTTTTCTAATGAAAGCGGGCTGGTCGCATTATCGTTTAATTTGATTGCAGTTTCATAATATGAAACTGAATTTTTTTCATTATTAATGCAAGCCTCTAAGAATCCGGCATTAAGGTGCCAAAGAGAATCTCTGTATTTTTTCTTTATCTTTATTAAATGTTTTAGCGCACTAGAATAGTCTTTTTTTAATAGTACCTCTATGATCGCTTTATATGTTAAATACTCACCATTTCTTCTATAAATACCATATACTTTATTAAGTAAATCACTGGCTATAGAAATATTATTTATTTCACGTGTTTGCTCCCAAAGAGCAAGATATTCTTGGATCTGTAAAAAATAAATCCCATTAAGCTTATGGAATATGCTCTTTCGTATGTTGTCTATTGTTTTGATGTCTGAATATTTGTTTGAGGATATTTCAGTTCTTACACTGACAAGTAAGGCTTCTGAAGTCATTAAGTCGCGAGATGCCAGTGCGGCTAGGCCTATTATATATCTAGAACAAATTGAAACCATGTTTGATGCGTTTTCAAACAGCTCAAACTCTTCATCAGCATTCTCTAACTTGAATCTTTTAATCCATGCGGAAGATATGTCATGACTAAATCTGCGTGTATTATCATCAGACAATTTTAGATGCCTGACCCTTGCTGTTAAGTCCATGATATGTCGATTTTTTCGTTTTCTGACGGTTCCATATAATAAATAAAGGGAATTGGATTTAAATATCAAATCTTTTGCAGTGTCAAAGGATTTGTATTTTGATGCGATATGGTACGGTAATATCAGAACATCTGATAATTGATGAGTATCATTTGATATAAGTGAATCGCATAATGAATTGATAAAATCTTCGCGAACTCGATCATCAACATCACGCTCGTCACTGTGAATGCATAACAATATGCCAATCTTATTTTTATTCGTTTTTGGTATCTTGTTCTTATAAATCCAGAATAATATCCATATAACAGAAAAAATTAATAATATTAATAGAGTGGCTTCCTTTGAGTTTATGATTGCATGAATGCTAATAGAAGTTGATAGAACTATAAGTAGACCTACAAATAAACCTATCGGCTTCCATGTGTCTCGCTTTATCAAGTTTAAAAGTTTATCAAAACTATCCATAATAAATGTGTTAAATATAATCAATCTCGAAGTGGTTTATATTACATAGTAAAATAGGTGGTAGACCACGGCTGTTAATAGATCTCGCTAAAAACAGTGGTCTGTCTCTTATTGTTCATGATTACATGTCAGACTTGATCAAAATCTATTCCCTCCGTTGCCTTTCTAATGTCCTTCTATTTTAGTATGGCGACTAAGCTGAGAGGTGCGAATGAGGCTCAGTGTAATGAGTGTGCATTGTTATGTGTTTTCTTCAAGCATCGCATTAAGAGCCTCTTTAATATCTAGGATTCTTTTATTTCCTCTCTCCTTTAAAACCTTCTCTCGATGCTTGTTAAGAGCGGATATAAAGTCGTCTTCGTCTTCAACTTCCCTTTGTTTAACTGAGATATTAGCCAGCTTAAATCCTTCTGTTAATTTATCAGTTAATACTACTTTTTTACGCCTATTGACTCTTTGCTTGAATTCCTGGGCTAACCAATCGTTAATTATCATACCGCCTGAATGCCTGCATCCGTAGTCAGTGTCACGTGAAACAATGACAACATCTTGATTGTGTTGTTGAGCACAATGAATAATCCACTCCCAGTTAATGGAGTCACCGATTGTTACATCAGAGTCTTTTCGAGGTGGGTACCCGAGAATGAAGCGTTTTTTGGCTAAATTACGTATTGTAAATCTGATGGGGTCTGGTCTTTTAAGGTTGAGCTTTGTCTTTGACTTGAAGAGACGCTGTAAGACTTTGAAAACATCATCATTTGTTGAGGGTGACTTTAAAATAGATTCAATTTTCTTGGTCAATATTTTTGATTGCTTATCAATATCTTTCCTGTCTTTCTCGATAGATGAGGCAGCTTGCGCCTCAGATAATATTACGGGAAGCTTATATGAATCCCATTTTGGGCCTTTCATCTCAGATAGTGAAGATACAATTACTTTCTGACGATTTTTCTTATACTCCATCTCGACTTGTGTTGTAGTAATAATTTTTTCGTGATTTTTATCAATGTGATCAAGTACAGACAAAATCGCACTACCTCTAGGGTATCTATAAAAATCAAGAAGAATATTTGTATCTATGAAAAGTAGTGCGCTCATATCAATTTATTAAATCCATATCAATTATATATACGATAAGTCTTGTATACTTTTTGTGTTTCTTAGTTATTTGTGTAATTAAAGTGTAGCGGCGCCCTTTTTCGAGCTTGTGCCATCAATGATGCCGAGTTACCGCCTGTATATTCTTCTGGTGCTGCCAGTGGTTGTATCTCTGTCTCAATTCAACCAGGCAGTTAACGCAAAGACAATCATCATAAAGCTGGCTGATATATTCGCGTTGCGCTGTTGATAAAGAAATCTTTTCGCATTGGCAATTAATGATATCGCCACTTTTGCATTCGAATGATGCTTTACAGTGGGGGCAGGTTTTGAGTTCGTGTTTGTGCATTTTTATTTTTTATTAACTGTCCGTGTCTGTATTAGCCATTAAAAATCCGCTGTTCTTATAAAACTATCGGGTTCTAATAATGCGACAAGTACTCGTCCATAAGGCAGGGTGTCCGGCCCAGCATCCATGCTGGTCGTTCGTTGAACTGCGAACAGGCATTAAGCCTGTTCGATTCCAACTCACCCACACTTCGAATCACCACAGTTCAGGCAGGTCATGCAACCGTCCATCAAGATGGTGGCCTTGGTGTGGCATTTCTTGCACAGTTGCGCGCCTTCGGGGAAGCTGGTGCCTGCATCATCGTCACAGGACTCGACCGCGCCTTCGCGCTTGGTTTCGTATTCGGCGCGTTTTGCCGCCATCAGTTTGCGCTGGTGCTCGTCGGGGCCGTCGTCCTTGATCAGGCCGATCATCTTCATGTGCGATTCAATCGCATCACCGATTTCCGCCACCAGTGAAGGCATAAACTTGCCGCCTTTCTTGAAGTAGCCACCCTGTGGGTCGAATACCGCTTTCAGCTCTTCGACCAGGAAGCAGACATCGCCACCCTTGCGGAACACCGCGGAGATAACCCGGGTGAGTGCAACCACCCACTGGAACTGATCCATGCTCTTCGAGTTGATAAAGATCTCGTAGGGCTGGCGGGTTTCGTGGTCGGTGTCCTGGTTGAGGATGACATCGTTAATGGTGACATACAGCGCATGTTCTGATAACGGGGTTTTGATTTTGTAGGTTGAACCCAGCAGCATGTCAGGGCGTTCAACGTTTTCATGCATCTTCTCCGGTTCAATCGGCTTAACCGGCTCAACCACCTCCGGTTCTTTTTTTACAACCTTGAAATCAACGATTTTCTTATCGATCCTGGTGGCCATAGGTTTTTCCTTGGGGTTTTCCTGTGTTGCAGTGCTCATAGTGTTGTTATCTCAATACTCTATCGTCTCTACAGCTGCGGGGTGTTTCACAGCTGTATGACTCTAATTTAAAAAACGCAAACACCGCATGCCCGTGTGTTCTGTGAACCCGGCTCGCATCTTGTGTTTTTTATATGCGCACCCGGTGCTTGCGTCAAACCTTGTGGTGAAAGTTAATAGCAGTTTTAAAACTTGCCGTAATAACCTTCTTTCAGTGCATCGAATAAATTGGCGGCGGTGTGTATTTCACCGTCGTATTCAATTTCCTGGTTACCTTTTAACTCTACGGTGGAACCATCATCCAGGGTGAACTGGTAGGTGGTGTTTTCCAGATCCTTGTCCTGTACCAGCACGCCCTGGAACACTTCCGGGTTAAAGCGGAAGGTGGTGCAGCCTTTCAGGTCCATGTCGTAGGCGTACTCGTAGATATCCTTGAAGTCTTCGAATGGATATTCGGTGGGTACATTGGCGGTTTTGGAAATGGATGAGTCAATCCATTTCTGTGCCGCGGCCTGGATATCGACATGCTGTTTGGGCGCGATATTTTCCGAGGAAATAAAGTAGTCCGGCAGTTTTTCATCTTCCTTGTCGCTGAACGGCATCGCCTGCGGGTTGATCATCGCGCGATAGGCGAGCAGCTCGAAGGAGAAGACGTCGACTTTCTCTTTCGACTTTTTACCTTCACGAATCACATTCCGTGAATAGTGATGGGCGAAGCTGGGCTCGATGCCGTTGCTGGCATTGTTGGCCAGTGACAGCGAAATGGTGCCGGTGGGGGCAATCGAGCTGTGGTGGGTAAAGCGACAGCCGTGTTCGGCCAGCTCATTCGCCAGTTCGGGGTCGGCTTCGGCAATGCGCTGCATATAGCGGCTGTATTTGGCGTGCAGTACCTTGCCCTTGACCATGTCGCCGACCTTGTAGCCGTCATCCAGCATTTCAGGGCGCTTGTAGAGCATCGCCTGGGTGACTTCGAAATCTTCTTCCAGGATCGGCGCCGGGCCTTTTTCTTTCGCCAGCTCCAGACCGGTGCGCCAGCCCTGCAGTGCCATTTCACGGGTTACCTTGTCGGTAAATTCCAGTGAATCCTCTGAGCCGTATTTAATGCCCATCATGGTCAGGGTTGAACCCAGGCCCAGGTAGCCCATGCCGTGGCGACGCTTCTTGGTGATTTCATCGCGCTGCTGCGGCAGTGGCAGGCCATTGATTTCCACTACATTGTCGAGCATGCGGGTAAAGATGCTGACGGTTTCAGCATAGCTTTCCCAGTCGAAGCTGGCCTTGCTGGTAAACGGGTGTTGAACAAAACGGGTCAGGTTAACCGAACCCAGCAGGCAGCTGCCGTAAGGAGGTAATGGCTGTTCACCACAGGGGTTGGTGGCGCGGATATTTTCGCAGAACCAGTTATTGTTCATTTCATTGACTTTATCGATGAGGATAAAGCCGGGCTCGGCGTAGTCGTAGGTGGACGCCATAATGCTGTCCCACAGGCGACGCGCAGGCACCACGCGGGTAATGCGGCAGGCGGTGAGGCCGGTGTCATTGGTGATGTAATCGCCCTTGATGGGCCACTCACGCCAGATCACTTTGGAGGCATCGTTCAGGTCCAGGCCGTCCTGCGCGCATTCCCGGGTGGTGATGGGGAAGGCCAGTGGCCATTCACCATCGGCTTTAACCGCTTCCACGAATTCCACGGTAATCAGCAGCGACAGGTTGAACTGGCGCAGACGACCGTTCTCGCGCTTGGCACGGATAAAGTCGAATACATCGGGGTGACCCACGTCGAAGGTCGCCATCTGTGCGCCACGGCGGCCACCGGCAGAGGACACGGTGAAACACATCTTGTCGTAGATATCCATAAACGACAGCGGGCCCGAGGTGTAGGCGCCGGCACCGGACACATAACCGCCTCTGGGGCGCAGGGTGGAGAATTCATAGCCAATGCCGCAACCGGCTTTCAGGGTCAGACCCGCCTCGTGTACCTTTTCCAGAATGCCGTCCATGGAGTCGGTGATGCTGCCGGAAACCGTGCAGTTTATGGTGGAGGTGGCCGGCTTGTGTTCCAGTGCGCCGGCATTGGAAATAATGCGTCCGGCGGGGATCGCGCCGTGACGCAATGCCCAGAGGAATTTCTCGTGCCACTGTTTGCGCAGCTCGGCGCTGGTTTCAACATCGGCCAGTGCTCTGGCAACCCGCGCGAAGGTTTCGTCAATCGACTGATCAACCGCTTCGCCGGTTTTGGTTTTCAGACGGTACTTGGTATCCCAGATATCCAGGGAGGCGGCCTGATAAGGCACTTCATTTATATTGTTAGGAACGGCCTGCAGTTGGGGAGCACTCATTCATTTATCCTTACGGGTTATTGCTTTAGTTTTAATTATGTCTAAATCTGACGTCTTCAGGTCGATAAATCTACCGGGCATCCGGCTGTCGCTGTGGCACAGTCCGGAAGGCTCATCGACAATTGGCTCATCGACAATTGGCTCATCGACAATTGGCTAGTCGCGTGGTTTAGCCGGTTAATTCGAGCCGGGTTTATAAGCAGATAATTATGCTTATATAGTGGTCTGCGAATAAATTACCACAAGATGTTGTGGTTTCAAATCATGGCTGTGGGTTTTTCTGGGGATAAGTTGTGATTAATTCCAGTGGATATTCAACAAACGCCGTGCTGACGCGCTTTGCGGCGTGTTAAAAAAAATGCAAAGAGTTTCATTTTTATGGATAAACGGTGTGATCTGGCTGCATACTATGCAGTTAACGCAGCGATAAACCACCATATATAGTGGTCAAGTTTTGCCCAATGCATATATATAGTTTATGAAGTGAATAAAATGATGTTATTGGCTGGCGCATAATTCAGCTCGAGCTGCGTCCATGCAGGTCGTTGCTGTTAACTGGATCAGCTGATCTGAAGCTGCCTGTCAGGGCAGCAGCATGCCACGAATGGCGAAATACAGCACTGCGGCAATCAGCGCCGAGGCGGGCACGGTAATCACCCAGGCGGCGGCAATTTTCATAAACTGCGAGCGCTTCACCAGTTCGTGCTTGTACAGCTTGCGCAGTTTCTTGCGCTCCTTCTTGGTCAGGTCGGCCTTGGCGGAGTGTTCCTTCAGCTGTTTCAGCATCTTGCGTTTCTGTTCCAGCGGCGCGTTCTTGAAGTCCATTAGAAACTTCTCGATCACCTGTTCATCCTGTTCATGGTGATGCGCCTTGATTTCTTCCACCATGGTGGAGTAGCTGGTTTTCAGGTATTCACGCAAGAAGCCCACACCGAATACACCGCCCACCGCAATGTGCGTGGAGCTTACCGGCAGGCCCAGCTGGCTGGCAACAATAACGGTGATTGAGGCGGCCATGGCAATACTGAAGGCGCGCATCTGGTCCAGTTCGGTAATTTCAGAACCCACCGTGCGGATCAGTTTGGGGCCGTACAGTGCCAGACCCAGTGCGATACCCAGTGCGCCCACCAGCATTACCCACAGTGGAATCGGTGCCTTGGTGGAAATGCCGTGACTGGTAATCGCATCATTGATTGCTGCCAGTGGCCCCACTGCGTTGGCCACGTCATTCGCGCCGTGGGCAAAGCTGAGCAGTGCGGCGGCAAAAATCAGTGGAATGGTAAACAGCTTGTTGACGCCTTCCTTGTCATTGCTCATGCCTGCCGCCGCGCGGGTGGTCAGCGGGCGTACAATAATGTAAACCGTCGCCGCTATACCGGCACCGATGGTGGTCGCGGTGAGAAAATCAACTTTCCATATCGATTTAAGGCCTTTGAGGATCAGGTAGGTAGCGAAGGCCCAGGCCATAATCGCCACCAGGATGGGCACCACATTACGTGCGGCATCCTTCATATCGGATTTATAGGTAATACTGCGTTTGATGATATAGAGGAAGAAAGCGGCAATCGCACCGCCCAGTACCGGCGAGATAACCCAGCTGGCGGCAATTTTACCCATCTGGTCCCAGTTGGCGATACTCAGGCCGCCTGCGGCAATACCGGCCCCGAGTACGCCACCGACAATCGAGTGGGTGGTGGATACCGGCGCGCCGAGGTAGGTGGCGATATTCAGCCAGAGGGCGCCGGCGAGCAGCGCGGCCATCATTAACCAGATATACACGCTGGGATCCGAGATCATGTTCGGATCAATAATGCCTTTCTTGATAGTGCTGACCACCTCGCCGCCGGCGATAATCGCACCCGCTGCTTCAAAAATCGCGGCAATAATAATCGCGCCGGTCATGGTCATGGCGCGTGAGCCAACCGCCGGGCCGACATTGTTGGCCACGTCATTGGCGCCGATATTCATTGCCATATAGCCACCGATCATGGCGGCAGCAATCAGCAGAAAGGCATTTTCAATATTACCGATGCTGGCACCGGTGTAGAGCATTATGCCAACGATAAACAGCATCGCCATGCCAAAGCGGATGGTTTCTCTGCGACCACCGCCGGCGGCGGCTTCAAGCTGGTTAATGTCTTTAAATTCCAAGTTAAGTTCCTCTCGTTTGAACGGGTTGAGAAGGCCGGGGCATCTCTGAATAATTATTCACAGGCGCCTTAAACAGGGTGCAGAAATTCAGCCTGGCACTATAGGCGCGCATAATAACGGCGCAGCGGTTCGAGTGCCAGTGATGATTGTAAAAATTCTGTAATTACTTTAAATAAATATATATAAAACAGTAATATGCAATATTATTTTAATGTTAATTATAGCTATGTGCCAGGTGTTTTTTTAGAGTGCCGGGGAGGTTAATTCAAGCAGTTCCAGTACATCCAGCGGCTGCTCGATACGGTAATCTGCACCCCAGGCATCGAGATTTTCCCAGTCACCGATATAGCCATAGCAGGCAATCATGGTGTGCATGCCGGCATTACGCCCGGCCTGAATATCACGCTGTGCGTCACCAATATACAGGCACTGTTGTGCGCTTGATCCTGTCTGTTTACAGGCCAGGTACATGGGCTCGGGGTGGGGCTTGCGGTTGGCGGTGGTGTCACCACTGATTACACAGGCAGCGCGCGTGTACAGCTCCAGCTGACGCATCAGTGGATCGGTGAGCCAGCCCGGTTTGTTGGTGACCACGCCCCAGTTTCGATTATTCTGTTCCAGCTGTTCGATCAGCTGCGCCATGCCGGGAAACAGGCTCGAGTGCACACACAGGTTGGCCTGATAGATCTCAAGGTAGCGCTGCTTGAGGTGTTCCAGCCTGGACGGCTCGCTGACATCGGGAAAGCCCAGTTCCACCAACGCGGCACTGCCGTTGGAGACCACCGGGCGTATCGATTCATAGGGCAGGGTGTCACATTGCTCCTCGCCCAGTAACAGGTTGAGGGCATGGGCCATATCCGGCGCGGTGTCGATCAGGGTGCCATCCAGGTCAAACAGCACGGTTTTTATCTGCTGCATTAATCGGCCTGTGCTGTGCTGGTGTCGATGGCGGCCAGGTAGTGGGTCATGTAATTCACATCCACGTCACGCCCCAGTTTGTAGTTTTTAGTGAGCGGGTTATAGCTCAGGCCGGTGATGTGCTTCAGTTCCAGCTCGGCCATGCGTGCCCATTCATCCAGCTCCGAGGGCTTGATAAAGCGGGCATAGTCATGGGTGCCTCTGGGCAGCATTTTAAGCAGGTACTCGGCACCGATCACCGCAAACAGGTAGGCTTTGGGGTTGCGGTTAATGGTGGAGAAAAACACCGAGCCGCCGGGTTTCACCAGCGTCTGGCAGGCCTGAATCACCGATGACGGGTCGGGCACATGTTCGAGCATTTCCATACAGCTGACCGCATCGAAGGCCCCCGGTTGCTGGGCCGCCAGTTCTTCTACGGTGATCTGCTGGTAATCAATCTCGACATCGGTTTCCATCGCATGCAGTCTGGCCACCGACAGCGGCGCCTTACCCATGTCGATGCCGGTGACCCGGGCACCTCTGTGCGCCATGCTCTCGGACAGGATGCCGCCACCGCAGCCCACATCCAGCACCCGTTTGCCATTCAGTTGTACCCGTTCATCGATATAGTGCAGGCGCAGCGGGTTGATGTCGTGCAGCGGTTTGAATTCGCCCTGCTTGTCCCACCAGCGGTTGGCCAGGGCTTCAAATTTGGCGATTTCGGTGTGGTCTATATTGAGTGTGCTCATAGTGATGTCTGTCTGGCTTGTTGTTCGGGCTGTTTCAGGGTTCGTGTTAAAGCGGATAATCAGCTCTTTCCGCCTGTGCTCTGGTCGGTGGCCTGTATTTTATCGTTCCATTGCTGGCATTTGCGCAGCAGAGCCGCCTCATCCAGGGTGGTCAGCTGACGGTCTTTCAGCAGGTGGCGGCCAGCCACCCAGACATCGCTGATTTGCTGGCGATTACCGCTGTAAACCAGATTGGCCACCGGGTCATACACCGGCTGCATTTCCAGTGCGGAGAAATCCACCGCAATAATATCGGCAAATTTGCCTGGCTGCAGGCTGCCGGTGAGCTGTTCCAGCCCCAGTGCGCGGGCACCGTTAATGGTGGCCATTCTCACGGTCTGCATGGCATTCAGCGCGGTGGGATCCTGGCTGACTGCTTTTGCCAGCAGGCTGGCGCTGTGCATTTCACCGATCATGCTGAGGTCGTTATTGCTCGCCGCGCCATCGGTGCCCAGCGCAACATTGATACCCGCATCCATCAGTTTTTTTACCGGGCAGAAACCGCTGGCCAGTTTGAGGTTGGATTCCGGGCAGTGCACCACATGGCTGCCGGATTCTGCCAGCAGGGCGATGTCTTCATCACTGGCCTGGGTGAAATGCACCGCCAGCAGATTAGGGGATACCAGCCCCAGTTCATGTAGACGCTGCAGCGGGCGCATGCCGTACTGTTTGACTGACTGTTCGACTTCACAGGCGGTTTCATGCAGATGGATATGTACCGGCAGGTCCATTTCATCCGCCAGCATGCGAATCCGGCTCAGCGGTTCATCGCTCAGCGTATAAGGTGCATGGGGTGCGAACGGGGTGTGGATCAGGCTGTCACTGCGGAAATGGTCGCGCAGCTGCAGGCCCTTGTCGATGTAGTCGTTGGCATTGCTCGCCCAGGCGCTGGGGAAGTCGATGGCGATCAGGCCGATACAGGCCCGCATGCCGATGTCTCTGGCCAGTCGTGCGGTAACATCGGGGAAAAAGTACATGTCATTAAAGCAGGTGGTGCCGGAGCGCAGCATTTCCGCCATTGCCAGTTGCGAACCATCCTGTACAAACTGCTCGCCGACCCATTTCGCTTCAGCCGGCCAGATGTGCTGATTAAGCCACTCATCCAGCGCCAGATCATCGGACATGCCGCGAAACAGGTTCATCGAACTATGGGTGTGTGCATTGATCAAACCCGGCATTAACAAATGCTGCGTATAGGTTTTTTCAATACTGGCACTGAAGCTCTGTCTGGCTTCAGTGGTCGGCAGAATCGCGCTGATGCGTCCATCATCAATCACCACCGAGTGATCGTGCAACAGCTCATCTGTATCATTAACCGGCAGCACCCAGCGGCCATGTAGTATAGTGTCAACGACTTTCATGGCCGGCAAGATACCATAAAATCTGTCTCAAAAGACTGTTTTTAAAGATAATTAATGGTATAAAAATGCAAACCGCAATTACCTGTCAAAACGGAGAACACTATGTCTTTACCTCAGCGTACCTTATCCGCCGGTTCCGCCAGTGCGGCAACAATACACAACAGACTCGGGCGCATGCTGGGCCTGCTGTTTTTATTCACGCTGATGATATTAAGCAGCGCCTGCGGCACCAAGGTGACCCGGGTTGATACTGATACGGTGACCGATCTCAGTGGTCAGTGGAATGATACCGACTCGCGCCTGGTGTCCCGGGAAATGATCGATGACGTGTTGTCCCGTCCCTGGGTAAGTAACTTCACCCGGGTGCACAAGCGCCCACCCACGGTGATTGTGGGGGAAATTCGCAACCTCAGCCATGAGCATATCAATACCCGGACCTTTATCAGTGATCTGGAGCGGGAGCTGATCAACTCCGGTGAAATCGATTTTGTTGCCTCAGCCACCGAGCGTACCGCGGTGCGTGATGAGCGAGTTGATCAGGATCTGAACGCCCGCGAGGAAACCCGCAAGGCGATGGGCCAGGAAACCGGTGCCGATTTCATGTTGCAGGGCACCATCAATACCATTGTGGATGCAGTTAAAGGCGAGCAGGCGCGATTCTATCAGGTTGATCTGACCCTGATCGATATGCTGAGCAACCGCAAGGTGTGGATCGGCCAGAAAAAAATCAAGAAAACCATCCAGAAGAGTGGTTGGCGTCCATAGGCATACGCAGCTGAACGAATCAGTTCGCTGCATTCACTGCCGCTGTCGTGTGCGGCAGCCTGAATGCCCGGGCTGATGGTTATTTTTATTGCCGATTATCTAATACATAATCAGTGCACCTGTGGCGCAATCGACAGAGTTCGTCGGCTTAAAGAGCAAGCATTTGTTTTCCTTTTTTAAAGCATCATTGATCGTATTAAGCATCCTGTTTTTACAGGGCTGTGCCACCAGTGCGCTTAAAACCGCCGAGATGCGTCAGCAGCTTTATGCGGGAAATTATCTGGCGGCGCTGGCGGAAGCAGAACGCGCCCGTCAATCGTCACCAAAAGGGGTGATGGAAAACCTCAACCTGGGGATGCTGTTGCGCCTGAGTGGTGATTATGAAGCCAGCAACCAGGCACTGGAAATCGCCAAACAACAGATCGATGCGCTCTATGCCACCTCGATCAGTGAACAGACCGGCGCCATGCTGCTCAATGATGAAACCATCAGTTATCAGGGCGAACGTTTTGAGCAGGTGTTGTTGCACCTGTATATGGCGTTGAATTATCTCAGCCTGCAGCAGCCGGATTCGGCCCGTGTCGAATTGCTGCAGTCGCAGGTAAAGCTGAATGAATGGGGCGAGCCGAAGGATGATGTGGCGTTTATGCGCTACTTCTCTGCCATTCTGTTTGAAATGCTGGGTGAGCAGAGTGAGGCCACCGTGGCCTACCGAAAGGCGGTGGATGCCTATAAAAATACCCAGTATAAATACCGCCTCGATGTGCCCTTGCAGCTGAAAAAAGATCTGTTGCGCAGCCTGACTTTAATGGGCATGCAGGATGAACTGGCGGTGTATAAAAAGCAGTTTGCGATGAATGATTTCAAGCCAAACACAAACCGGAAACAGGCAGAAATTATCGTTATACTGGAAAAAGGCATGGTGCCGCAACGGGAACAGATTGTGTTGCAGACCTGGTCCAGTGAATTGTCCTCAATGGTGCGCATCGCGGTGCCATCCTATCCGCGCCCACCCTTGCTGCCTGGCAATACACAGCTTCAGATTGCAGAACAGGATTACACGACCCAGGTCGTTGCCGATATCGATGCCATGGCCCGCGCCTCACTGCAAGAAAAACTGCCACTGATTACCGCACGTGCCATTGCGCGTGCTGCGATCAAGAAAAAATCGGAACGCAATGCGGCGAAAAATTCCGGTTCAGTCGCACAGCTGGCCTTGATGGCCTTTAATATGGGCTCTGAAATTGCCGATACCCGTGGCTGGAATACGCTGCCTCAGCAGATTGAACTGGCGCGTATTCCATTGCAGCCGGGGCGTTATCAGCTGGGCTTATCTTCGCATGCAGCAAACAGCAGTGCATTCCAGACTGAAATTGAACTGAAAGCCGGTGAAAAAGTAATCGTCAACAGGCGCTGGACAAAACCGGTGCTCTCGGCAGACAGTGTCAGTGGGCCGGGTCGTTTATTGATTGTTCCGATTTTTCCATTGCATATGCATCGATAAGGCCGAGTATGAAGGCAGACTATGATTAAAACGCTGTTAATTATTTTTAGCCCGTGGTTACTGGCGTTTAATGTACAGGCCGATACAGCACCGGACTGGGTGCAGAATCAGCGCCGGGATAATGGCCAGCGTGTTTTATCCGCCACCGGTACAGCGTCGAATATTGAACTGGCCAGGGACAGAGCGCTGGCTAATCTGGCGAAAATTTTCCAGGCGCAGATCAGTGATGTTACCAGTCGTCAGTCGGCGACTCAGGTGCGCATCGCACTGGGTGAGGAAAGCATTGAACAGGCTCACCAGCTGACACAACGTGTGCAGATAAAATCCGATGTGGTGATCAAGGGCGCAGTGATCAGTGAGGTCTGGCATGATCAGTCGCTTCAGCTTTATCATGCACTGGCCGAACTCAATCGTGTGCAGGCAAAAAATAATTTATACGATGAAATGTTGCAGCTGGATGAGCAAAGCCGTGTGTTACTCAAGCAACAGCAGCTAACAAACGACCGACTGCAACGTGTCTCATATATTAATCAGGCAATTGAATTACAGCAGCAACGTCAGACGCTGCAGTCAATGTTGAAAATCATCGACCTTCATGGCCTCGGCGATGAAGCGCCATGGAATATGTCTGAGCTGAATCTGTTGCTTGAGCAGGCGTTGCAGGGTTTGTCGTTGTCGCTGGTGATTGCCGGTGATACGGCCTCGGTCAAACTTGAAAAAACACTGTTATCCGCCATGGCCAATGCGGGATTTAGTGCGCGTGAACAGGGTGACTATAAACTGGAAGCGCAACTGGATGTGAATGATCTGGGTTTGCAACAGGGCTGGTACTGGCAACGGGCGGTACTGGATCTGCAATTGAAACAGGGAGCGCGCGTGCTGGGCAGCCAGTCATTCCGCTTTAAAGTGGCGGCCCTGCAGCAGGCGGAACTGGGACGACGACTGCAGTCGATGATCAGTCAGAAACTCAATAATGAGCTGTATGTAACCGTGCTTGGTTTTGCTTCTAGCCGATGAAATCTGCACATGAAAGTGAAAGATGAAAGTGTTGGAAAGTTTATAGTTATTTGAACGTATAAATTGAACGCTATCACCCTGGAGCGGTCATTTAGAGTGTCCCAATGTAAGGGCTGGAAAAGCCAGAAGCGGACATATAAGAAATTCCTGTCTCCGCGCCTGAAAGCAGACACTTTTCATGCTCCGAGGCCAGGTGAATCCGACGTGCCCATGTTTAGGCCCCGCGTCGGATTACGCGCAGCTGCGCTAGTCCGACAAATTCATTGATGATGATCAGTCTGCAGTAAGAGGCGTTTTTTAAGAACGCTATAACAACAAATTACTAATCGTAATATATCGTATGTATCAGCCTGGGCCTGTTATTTAAGACCAAGCGCCTCTTTCAACGGTTGTAAGTGTTTCTCATAGTGCCTCCAGCGTTCGATCGACTGGGTATTAATTGGTTGGCGCACCTGGTTGTAACTGGCGGTTTTAGTGTCTTCTCTGGATTTATGTGGGCTCAGACAGTCAGGGTGCCAGGGTAATTCACAAAACTCCAGCAGCTTTCGTATCTCGGTATCGGGGTTGCTGACCAGTGCCTCATACGAGAGGTCGTAGATGGGGGAGGACAGGACCTGGTGCCAGTGGTTCATGAGCTTTTCGTAGCGCTTGTAGTAATGGCCAATGGTCTTCAAGTCCTGAGTAAAACCCATGTGATCAATGTTGGCAAAATTCATGAAATAGCATGAGAGTCCGGTATCTAGTGGGTCGCGTGTGCAATGGATAATACGGGCCTGCGGAAAAAGCAGGGCGATGAGGCCGAGATAGGTGAAATTCATTGGCATCTTGTCGGTAACGTGAGTCTCATTATCTGGCACCAACTGGTCAATATGATCAAGGTAGCATTCAGCTGCCTGATTGACAGAGTCTGTTGAAAGGTCTGGCAGGTAATCGGGGAAAAGCTTATTCGTATTCAGGATCTTCAGTAATTCATTATCAGCAATATATCTTATATGTTTAAGCTCACCACCAGCGAACACCTCCGGGTGTCTGGCGAGTATCTTTTCAGTCAGACTGGTACCTGAACGGGGCATGCCGACGATAAAGATTGGCCGCTTTGAACCGTGCGTGGCCACAGGACTATGTTGCAGGCGTTCCTTTGTGAACACCTCCATGATTGTACGGATATATATTTCATGGTTCTGGTCGTTATAACTATGCGGCTTGATCGTATTAGCCTTATCGATGGCGCTAAAGGCCTTGTCATACTGGCCGAGATCATCATAGGCCTCGCCCAGGAGGCTGGACGTGTTGTTGAGTATACTGACCGGAAGCTGTTCTACCGACAGCAGTTTTTCCAGTCGTTTCACTGCATCGTATTGCTTATTGAAGCATTTAGCCAGCCTGGCATAAAGATGAATGGCTCCGCTATAGTTACTCTGACCGTTCCTGAGCAGTGGTTTTATCAGTGCGTAGGCATCTTTGAATTGTCCCTGGCGCTCCATAATAGAGGCCTTCATAACTATAAAAGAAGGATTGCCCGGTTCGATCTCAAGCGCGTGATTGGCTATCTCCATGGCTTCATCCCATCTGTGCAGGCTTATATAAGCTGCGCATAGAACTTGATTGGCATTTTTAACATCAGGATTGAGACTGATGGCCTTGTTGGCGTGTTCTATGGCGGCTATATAGTGATTGGAATCGGCATTGATCCTGGCGAACTGTATATGGTCTTCCGCATTATCTGATGATCTGGAGAGCAGTTGTTGTCCGACTATACGTGCTTGCTCGTACTGGCCCAGGGAAAATAGTGACAGCATAAGTGAACGTAGGCCCTGAATATTGTCCGGATTGAGTGTAACGGCAGCTTTAGCCATGGGCAGGGCATCATGGAAACGGGAAAGCTCGATCATTGTATGGGCGAGCTCGGCGAAGATCTCGGCACTTCTCACCCCCAGCGTGATGGCCTTTTCAAAACAGCGCACGGCTTCCTGCAAGTGGTTCGCATTTTTAAGGAGCCGGCCGAGCGCGTAGTAGGCCTCACCATTGTCAGGTTCCAGCTTAAGCAGTTTTTGATAGAGGGCCTGAGCATCTCCCAGTTTGCCCATCTGATGCTGATGTTGGGCTTTCTTAAGTAATATTTTATTTTTGTTTGGCATTTCGAATCAGCTCGTTTCGCATCGTTATGAATCCGCTTGGAAAAGCTTTAGTTTAGCCATAAAAGCATTAATCATGCCGATAATGAAGTCATATATAAATTTTGTCATTCCGACAGGCTCTTAGCATGAACTCGCAGGTTTTGTAGCTCGGATTAGCCATCGGAGATGGCAACTACGCAACTATTAACCTGACTTCTGCATACGACCCTTAACGGACTGTCGTGAGATTGATGTGAGAGGCGGCAAATACCCTATAGCGGAAGTTAGATCAACTTGCTGAAAGCGGCAGCTATGTCTCATAAGCCGACCTTGAGCGGTTCTTTCTGATAATAGAAACCTAATCAATAGCGGACGTTAACGTAACTCATAAGTATGATAAATAAATCCACCTTTAGTTGTAGCCAACTCTCTACGTGAACCTTCGTTTCGCTTAAAAACCACTTTGCTGCATATGGGAAATCTACATTCCACCAACTAACTCGACAATTTGCCGATGAAGTATCAAATTATTGTTTCACCAATATCAATGCGCCACCTCTGGCCCTAACCATTCGCCATTATCATTACCACCCGTCTCACGCCACCATGCTTCACGAAAAAGGTGTGCCTGTACCAGAACAAGTAAGTGCAATAAGCCGTCAGCGATTATCCAGCGACTTTCTTTTGGGTCCCACGGGTACCACATACACAATTCACCATCATTCTTTTCATAGCGATGTGGTGAATCTGTCGGCCCGTCTACTGTAACACTGGGCGCACTACCATACCCCGGCTTAAATTTGATGACGACTTGCCGTGGTTCATATTCGGGTACGTCAATCGTCAGGCGATATTCTCGCCATATCTTACGGCCAGAGCGCTTATTTTCATGTCTTAATGATGAAAATTGCTCGTCGGCACCCTGCTCAAATTTAAGTAGTTCACGGTAATCGCTATACCAAGGTCCACCATAGGGCTTGCCCTTACTTTTTACTACCAAAGGACCGCGTCTCTTTTACTGATTTTGCTATCGCTGCACCCGTTACCGCAGCGGCGCCGACACTCAACAATCCAGCGGCAATTGCGACACCAGAATTTCCATCACGAAGCAGTTCTGCCTTTTCTTCCTTGCGCTTCTGCTTTTGCGCCTCTTCCTCTTTCGCAATCAGATTCTTCCAGTAATCATGTTTGTATACGCTATTCCAGGCACGGAGCGCGTCGAGTCGTGTACAGCCAGGCTCAAATAGCACCTGTAAACAGCTTAAAGACTCTGATAGCCTTGCTCTTAGCTGTCGTGTATTTGCATCATCCGGCCCATCCGTTAACATTTCATCACGCGTCGGGTGTCTAACTTCAAGGTATCCATCCAGTCGAAGCTTTATGGCCCGCATCGTTTCATAAAGAGACACATCATCTCTCACGGTATCAGCGAAGTAACGTTCATCGACTAACACAGAAACTTCAAAACCACTGGGCATAAGCGGTCTCCAGCTGTCACGGCTTCGCATGTAAAACTTAAGCAGTCGTGTTATACGACGCATTTGCTGGCCATTAGTCGAATCCGGGCTTTTTTCCGTTACAGCCGTGTTGTACCAGTTAGTAACCTCTGTAGGACTACTTCCCTTCCAACTCGAACTGGCCAGTTCAAGCGAACCATCTTCCAATCTACGGTATACGGGTACATCAACATGGTATCCCGCTAGGTAATAAACACGTACACAGTTCATTCGAACTTCTGGCGGCTTTTTAAATAAACCATCATCTGCCGCATCACGAACCATTTTTCGAGCATCCAGCGCTGTCATTTCTGCACCTTTCGGTCCGACTAAATCACCTTTTTTAAAAACTGCACCATCATCGATGTCGTAATCATTAGCTTTATCCTTAACCATTGTGTGCATCGCATACGATCCCTGAGAAACGTGCATTTCAGGTAGTGGCTTTTTGTTACTTTCCAGGCCTTTCTTTATACGGCTCCTGTTTGCATCTCGACGTTTACGCATTTCACCCTTTTCAGATTCACTCAGGGCCACTGCATCATTAAAAAAACCAGTCACTTCTTTATTACAGTCAAACATAGCTTTATTCCTCTATTTCTTCACATTTATCACCAAACAAAGCGGCTATCCGCTTTCCCTTATCACCACCACCGTTCATCAACTGATTCGTCTGATCTACAGCTCTTGAAGCAAGCTGCTTCAATAACTTCATAGACTCAGGTGACGCATCATCTAGCGCGAGTAGAGACGCTTGATCGGCTGATGGAACAGGTTGTGTAAACCTCATAATGCTCACATCTCGGTTGATATGAGCTAACAACTTGGTAGCCATGTCATCATAAACTGTTGTTTGTGAATCCATTGCATAGTCGATGGCACGACCACCAAATTTCCATTTTATTAATCCCCAATGTGGATCGTTTGCTTCGAGAACACTTCCAGTAGGTGCTGGAGATGTGCCTAAGCAAAATATCTCTATTTCGTGCGCATCCGTTGTATTACGAAGCGCCTCTATGAGCGCAACCAAAACAGGATTATTTGCCCATAAACCACCATCAATAAACATAGAGTCATCAAGATTCAATTCTGTTTGATTGATAACCGCTATTGAACGGTATATAGGTGCAGCTGAACTGGCGAGACACGCATCAGCTAGTGTTATATCATCGTCACGATGATTCGATGAACTATCGTGCGGGGTTTTAAACACGTACGCGCGATGCGTAGTGCAATTAACCGATGTAATGGCGAGGCCAATTTTTCTTTCCTTATATAATTCTGCGAGAGTTAAATCACCAAAATTACTTTTAAGTACTGCCCTTAACGCTTCGTCACCAGCCTTATTTAGCTTTGGACGATTATGTAAAAGCAGCTTAGATTTACTTTCCGGTAATTTCTCTGGAAATATCTTTAAACCAAATTCAGTATATAAGTTACATATCTCCGGCAGTGGCACACCTGCAGCTAGTCCAGCACCCAGTATCGCCCCCGTACTCGTACCAACGATTAAATCAAACTCTTTACCAAGATCATTCAGATCGACACCGTATTTGGACTTGCTTGTATTCACCATGCCCTGAAGGTAAGAACAGCTAAATAAACCGCGCATCCCTCCACCATCGATACTTAAAACACGATATTTCTTTTTATTATGGTTAGATGTGTCGTTATTCAATGAGGTTTATCCCTTTGGTGGATATGGATCATTACCATGGCTGTCACGCGAGCGGATTTGGCCATTTTTACCGTGTACCAATAGCTCTGAACCTTGGTTTCTGGCAATTGACCTTGCGGTATCAATTGCTGACTTTTGCGTACTGTGCACTGATGAAGCCTTCTGGCTACCTGCGCCTTTTACAGCCCAGCCGCCTTTGTGGGGTACAACATGCTGATTTTTTGAACTCATATAAGCCACCTTTAATATAGCTATAACATTACAGTGCCGTTAGATTAATCCATACAATAGTTGCTGTCAAGCCTATCTTTACTATACTGTTAGATATATCATACGCACACAAAAAACCACGAGGGAAATCATGTCACTTGGCGCACGCTTAAAAGAACTTCGGCTTAAGAAAGGCGTTTCATTACAAACAGTTGCCACGGCTGTTGGCGCTTCAAAACCACATATTTGGGAGCTTGAACGAGGAACGACAAAAAACCCATCACTTGAACTTCTTACTGAACTTGCAAAATATTATGGTGAAACTGTTGATTACCTAGCTGGTATAAAAGAGAAGGACAAAGATTCAGAATATCTTGCATTTGCTAGAGAAGCTGAAGAAAAAGGGTATAGTATTAACGACTTAGAAAAACTACTAGCTCTAGCAGAACACATGAGGAATTCGAACAAGAATGATAAAACTTGATCTGATAGAATTTGCTGATTTAGCGAGCCCCATACAAATTGTTAATGAAATAATAAAACAACTCCCCGATTTAACAATTCCTGTTCCACTCGATGAAATTGCGACTACCGTTGGCATAGAAAAAATTGAGTATTCCCCTCTCGATGGGTTTGAAGGTGTTTTATTAGCCAATCCAGAAAAAACAACTGGAGGCATAATAATTAACTCGAATTCTAGACATCACCGCCAGAGATTTTCACTTGGCCATGAACTTGGGCATTTCATGATTCCAAGGCATGGTCATGAAATGCACTGCGGCATTAATGACTTAACAACGAGTGAAAGCAAACAACTTACGAGTAAACAAAGAATCGAACTTGAAGCCAATCAGTTCTCTGCTGAATTATTAATGCCTAGTAAAATATTTAAAAGCCGAAATGGTTTCAATGTTGAACCATCAATGGAGTGTTTATTAAAGCAAGCAGAAGATTTCGATGTGAGTTTTGAAGCATGCGCCCTGCGCTACTGTAGCCAGCATGATGACCCTGTTGCCATCGTATTTAGTCATCAAGGTACTGTCAGATATAGCTGTAGCAGCACTGAATTCCCTTTTTGGATAACACCAGGGAAAAATAGCCCAATTCCTCCAACAAGCTTCACCAAACATGTACTCAACAAACCGGCATCTTCAATTATTTCTGATTGTTCGGTAAGTAGTAACTGGATAGGTAGCGACAGATATTATGAAACTCCAGACGAAATTATCGAAGAGGTATACATTCTAGAAAATGGTTATGCTGCCACCATGCTTTCCTTCGAAGATGAACTAGAAGAAAAGGAATAACATCTTTTATAAAGAACTAGCTATCTCACGAAAGCTAGCAAGCCCTGCTTCCATATTTTCAATAATTTCATCAGCCAATACATCCGGTTCTGGTAAGTTATCCAGATCGAATACCGGGGACAGTATACCTAATTATAGTTAAGTGTGATTTACCTCTGCCAAGGCTAATTACCCAAGGTCACCTTTATCTCAATTTTTCCCAATCAGGCTTATTCCCCAGATGTCTGCTTAGTGGTGATTTCAGACACCGACAGCTAAAACTTCTACTTCCGCTTCTGGCTATACACGGATATCTTATTTCGCGAATTCAAGTTGCTAGTGCAACGTTGGTTTCAATCCCGAAAAATACCTGATTGGGCGTTTTAATGCCAAGACATTTTCGGGGGCGGTTGTTAAGTTTGTCCATTACCCGTTTAATTTGTTGTT
>Ga0316209_1000391_pt1 | contig 81316 bp, 72 predicted proteins | sample 6monopyrite_MG_FD_204945 | JGI IMG/M metagenome (GOLD analysis project Ga0316209, IMG submission 204945) | Microbial mat bacterial communities from mineral coupon in-situ incubated in ocean water Damariscotta River, Maine, United States -... | ecosystem: Environmental > Aquatic > Marine >... | reverse complement strand
TAGAATAGAGCCTAGAGCAGTAAAACGCAGACCAAAACCGTTTTCACTATTAATGACACCCAGAGATAAATTAAAGGCAGGGGTAATGAAATACGCTCATAATGGCAGGCTTAAGTAAGTGCCATTAAGTTCTGACACTACTTATTCTAATTAATTTGTACGCCCTATAAATTCGTTTTGTAGGAAAAAATAATTACTCCATATGCAAGGCATCTACCGGATTCATTTTTGCGGCTTTTCTTGCGGGGATGATGCCAGCCAATATTCCTACAATCATCGCTAGCATTATGGCGGAGAGTGCAAAGTACCAGGGCGTGTGTACCGGAATTGCCGGCACAATAAGGTGAATCAGTTCGGCTATCGACCAGCCTAAAAAAAGCCCTAGCACACCCCCGATGACCGATAGCAGCATAGCTTCCGCTAAAAATAAAAATAGCACCTGACGCCGTCCTGCACCCAGCGCGGTAAGCAGGCCTATTTCAGCGGTTCGTTCTTTTACCGCAATCGTCATAATAGTAAGAATGCCCACACCCCCGACGGCCAGTGAAATGCCACCTAATGCCCCAACAGCAAAGGTTAATATATCCAGTACTGAACTTAACACTTCCAGCATTTGTTCCTGTGTCACGATGGTGAAATCTTCGTCACCGTGCCGATCAATGAGCACCTGCCTTAGGCGTTTACTCACCACGTTTGCATCAAGATCATTTTGATACAGCACATCAATTTCCATCAGACTTTCGCGATTAAATAATTCCATCGATTTGGCCGCTGGAATATACACCGCATCGTCCAGATCAAAGCCGAGCATTTGGCCTTTTGACTCCATCACCCCCACTACACGAAAGCGCGAGCCGCCGACACGCACTAATTTGCCCAGAGGAATGGTGCTACCAAATAATTCTGCTTTCACTCGGCTGCCAAGTACAATAAATGCGCGTGCTACACGTGGATCATCATCCGGTAGAAACTGGCCTGCTGATACCTTAAATTGCCATACCCTAGGCATTTCATGCCCCACACCAAACACCGTGGTACGGCGCTGGCGTTTATCGGCCTCTACCGCGGCATTGCCCTGTATCAGGGGGACAGCAGCAATCACCTGCGGAAGACGGCGCACCGCAATAACATCATCCAGGCTCAATGGACGAACATTGCCCATTACCGCACCAGACATACCATGGGTGGTTGCCTTACCCGGTGTTATGCCGATTAGATTGGTACCAAACTGAGTAAACTCGGCGAGCACAAAACGGTGCAAACCCTCACCCATTGAGGTCAGCAACACCACGGCCGCAATGCCTACCGCTATACCCAGCGCGGTAAGGCTACTGCGCAGACGGCGCGCGCGTACCGCACTAAATGAAAGATCGATTAAGTCTGTTAGCAACATGATTAGCGCCCGGACAAAGACTGAACAGGGTCAAGATCGGCTGCGTGGCGCGCGGGTAAAAGACCAAATAATAGCCCGCAACCCAGCGCAACCGCCACCGCTGCCCAGAGCGCCCAGTTGGGTGCCTCAAATGGAAAATCGGGAAAATATTGCTGCAAGACCCAGTTGCCAGAGAAGCCAATAACAAGCCCCAGAAAGGCGCCCAGTATGGAGAGAAAAGCCGACTCGGTGAGAAATAACAGGATGATTAATTGTCGCGGTGCACCCAGCGCCTTGAGCAGGCCAATTTCAGTGGTGCGTTGCGCTACAGCCACCAGCATGACATTCATGATCATAATACCGGCAACCAGTAAGCTAATAGCAGCAATGCCACCCAATGAATAAGTTAAGGCGGTAAGAATACGGTCAAAGGTGTTTAACAGGGCATCTTGAGATAACACCGTAATGTCATCTTCGCCATCATGCCGTGTGCGAATAATATTAATAATGTCTTTCTCTGCGCGCGTCATTACCTCGGGACTGCGTGCCTCAATCAGCACGCGAAACACAGACTCTGTATTGAACAGTGACTGTGCGGATGCCACGGGGATAATGAGTACGTCACCCATATCCGTACCCAGCGACATACCTTCCTCTTCAAGCACACCAATCACGCGACAACGGTAATCACTCACGCGCACCCACTCACCTAGAGGCGACTGATTGGCAAATAATTCTTTTTGCAGGGTATAACCCATCACGCACACGGATGATGATCGGGTCATTTCACCCTCAGGTAAAAACTTGCCCTTTAACATCGATAACTGACGCACTTCTAACAAACTGGCGGTAGAGCCCAGGATCATCACTTCCCGCTCAAGCTGACGATAAGATACCGGTGCTGCTCCGACAACAATGGGGGCAAGTTGTCGAACATAGCGGCTTTTTTGCATCGCCATCACATCTCGTAGTGTTAGATCACGCGGCGTTTCTCCCATCATGGGGGGTGCGCCACCAGTGGTTTCTGATTTGCCGGGTAAAATAATCAGTAAATTGGTGCCCAGTGATGAAAATTGTTGCGTTACATATATGCGTGCGCCCTCGCCCAACGACGTTAAAATAATGACTGAGGCGACACCGATGGCCATCGCCAGCAACATGAGAATGGTGCGCGTGCGATAACCATGTAAGGCATGAAAAGCAAATTGCACCACGTCATTTAAGCGCATTACGGCAGTACCTTACCGTCAACCATGCGGATAATACGATCTGCGCGTTTGCCAAGCTCGGCATCATGAGTGACAAGCAATAAGGTAATACCCCGTTGATTGAGTGCTTCCAGAATATTAATCACCTCAATACCGGAAGCGTGATCAAGATTACCCGTGGGTTCATCGGCGAGTAGCAATAGCGGATTAGTCACCACGGCACGGGCAATGGCCACACGCTGACGTTGCCCGCCAGAGAGTTGATCTGGCCGATGATGGCTGCGATCTGTCATGCTTAACGAGGCCAGTACATCACGCACGCGTTGCTCACGCTCTGCATGATCTACACCGGCCAGTGTGAGTGGTAAGGCGACATTTTCCGCTGCGGTTAATCGCGGTATGAGATGAAAGGTTTGAAACACAAAGCCCACTTTTTCACGTCTGACTTTGGCCTGTTGAAGCTCAGTGAATTGCGTAACGTCATCACCATTTAGGGTGTAAGTTCCACTGTTGGGCTGGTCGAGTAAACCAAGTACATTAAGCAGTGTTGATTTGCCCGAACCGGAGGGCCCCATAATAGAAGCATAGTCACCGTCATTGAGGGTTAAGCTAACATCATCAAGCCCGTGTACCAGTTCGTCGCCAACTTTAAAGGTGCGATTAATGTGTTCAAGGCTGATCATTTTTCTTCAGTTTTTTCAATTTTCGCGAGTGCACCATCCGCCACGCCTTTACGGTCGACTGTGGTAACCACCAGTTCACCCTGTTCTACCCCCTGCGTTATTTCAGTTTGATCCCAGTTCTCCAGACCAATTTTTACATCACGTAATTCAAGCAGGCTTGAATCCGTGTTAAAAACATACACCTGTTGTTTATCTATCACCGACTCGGTGGGAACTCTTAAGACTTTGCTACGGGTTTTTAAAATAACTTCTGCATCAGCACTGTAGCCTGGCAACATCACCGCCATGTCATCCGAGCTTTCAAAAATAACTTCTATGTCGACGGTACGCGCCTGCTTTTCACGGTCTAAAACATAATCTGCTATGCGACGTACCCTTGCTGGAAAGCGCCTATCTTTAAAAGCATCAAGACTGATACGCGCCTGCATACCCGGTTGAATGCCCGGTGCATCGACTTCGTCAATCGGTGCTATTACATAAAAACAACTGCGGTCAACCATATCTACCGCAGGCAATGTGACTATCCCCAGAGGAGCTGGTGTAACGTACTCACCAATCTCCCCATTCACCTCTACTACCACGCCACTAAAAGGCGCTTTAAGCATGGTGCGCTCAAGCTGAGCTTCAACCACACCAATACGCTCATTACTAACTGTTGCTGAGGCGTGTGCTCCAGCGCAATCTGCACGTTGTGATTTTGCAGTGGCAACGGCTTGGTCGACGACCTCTTCTGAAATAGCCCTGGTTTTACGTAATGCGGTTTTTCGGCGTGCATTTTTTTCCGCATTATCCGCTTGCACACAAATACTTTTTGCATGTGCCTGTGCCGCTTTAGCCTCTGCACGAGCAAGGCGTAGTTGCGCTTTTAAATCATCATTCCAAAGTTCCAGCAGTACATCATCCTGCTTAACCTGATCGCCTTCTTTGATAAACAGCGCCGCTATTTGCCCACCCATAGGTGGTGACATCTGCGCACGCCGACAGGGCATGATGGTGCCTGCCCGTGTGTTTGCTACCGTATCTTCAATAACACCAACCTGTGCCTCTTGTACCTGTATGAGTATGGGTTTGGCGCGCGTACTAAAAACCAGTATCAGCACAACACCCACGGCCACGGCTGTAAAAAATAATAAGTGTTTATTTCTTTTTATCATTTATTGTCCTTTACCCAAGCAGTCTTTATTTTTAAAAACTTAATATAAGAGATAAATGTCATAGTTGAATTTAATCCTTATTAGAGCGATAAATTTTAATTACATCACTTAATTACTGTGTTGATAACTGGCCGGATCGATCGCGAAAAACCGGCTCAGAAGCAATAAGTCTCACAATGATCCTGGCCTATCTTTATCTGACAATATTTTTATCAGACGCTTAGCATATCCTCGGTAAAGGATCATCACTCAACTCATGCAAAATTCTTTCACCACCGAGTTCTGTTTGCAGGATGACTTCCTGGTGCTGGTCTGTAATTTCACCAATAATGGCGGCCTGTTCACCACTGGGAATATTTTTCCAGATCGATAACACATGATCTGCTATATTTTCATCGACAATAGCAACAACACGCCCTTCATTTGCCAGGTAACAGGCTTCGTAACCGAGCATGTCACAAATTGTTTTAACTGCTTCGCGTAACGGTATAGTGCTTTGTTTAATATTGATACCCGAGCTTGTTGCGATCAATATTTCGTGCAAAACAGTTGCAAGTCCACCGCGTGTTGGATCACGCATGAAACGTACGCCGGCTAACTCAAAAAGACTTTCACACAACGGCAGTACACTTGCACTATCCGATTTTAAATCACCAGAGAGCCCATACTGTTCACGTGCCAGCATAATGGCCGCGCCATGATCCCCTATAGAACCACTGATTAATATTTTATCCCCGGGCTGAATTAACTTTGTACTGTAATCAGCCACGGATGACTTATAACCGATACCCGTTGTTGTTAAATAAATCTCACTACCCTGCCCTCGAGGTACTACCTTAGTGTCGCCACAGACAATACTGACGCCGCATTCTTTTGCCGCTTGCGCCATGCTTTTTACAATTTTTTCCAGTGTATCAAAGGCCAGTCCTTCTTCGATAATGACACCGAGGGTCAAAAATTTTGCAATGGCACCACTCACTGCCAGATCATTCACCGTTCCGTGTATGCATAATGAACCAATGTTGCCGCCTGGAAAAAACAATGGTTGTACGGTAAAGCCATCGACCGTCGTCATTAAACGCGGGAGTTGTTCAGGCCCATTATTTTCAGGTAGTAATGCCGCATCACTATCTGTATTGAGTAATTCGTTTGCTAGGTGCTTAGCAAATACATCATCAATCAGGCGACGCATGTGTTTGCCACCGTTACCGTGTGAAAGCGTAATGTATTTACTCATAAATAAAAATACTCGACAATTTGTCCCGCACACAAACCGCCATCGTTAACGGGTATGGAAGTGGGTATAAATAAATCAAGTTTATGTTTGTCCAGTCGTTGCTTGATTAACCTAACCAGCAGTTTATTTTGAAAGACACCGCCACTGAGACCAATAGCCAATTCTTTATTTTGCATGTTGTGTTGCACGCAAATACGGCTAATGCATTCTGCCAGCGTTTCATGAAAACATCTTGCACGATGAGCTCGATCCACTGAATCATCATTCAACATAATAACAAGAGATTGCCAGTCAATACGTGAAATACCATTCTCATCATTAGTCATTGGCAGATTAATCGCATCGGCCTGTGTGGTATCTGCTAGTGCCTCAAGCAACATGGGACCATGACCCTCAAAACTTTCATCATCAACTAAGCCAAGCAGTGTAGCAGCGGCAGAAAACAGGCGGCCTGCTGCACTGGATTCCGGGCAGTTAATATTTTTTTGCCAGATCATTTTTAACTGTTCGACAGGTTTATTATATACGGCAAACTCGATATCAGAATGCCAGCAAAGTGAAGCGGCAATACGCCACGATTCACGTGAAGTTTTTTCACCACCGGGCATACGAAAAGGTTTAAAACTGGCCACCCGTTGCCAGTTACCCGCGCTGCCCAAAAATGTTTCACCCCCCCAGAGTGATTCATCGGCTCCTAGCCCCAGGCCATCCCAGGAAAATACAAGCCAGTTATTAATCTGTGGATACTCAAGTGCCAAACTACTGGCATGTGCATGGTGATGAAATATTTTAGAAACAGGCATTCCAGAATCATGCGCCCAATGTGTACTGCCATAACCAAGGTGTGCATCACAGATAATATGTTCGGCTTTCACCTGATACAACTGTTGTAAATCATTGATCGCTTGTTGAAATGTCTGGTAGCTACGCAGATTACCTAAATCACCATTGTGCGCAGAAATCACCATGCGATTCTGCCAGGCCAGTGCAAGGGTGTTTTTTATGTGTCCACCGACAGCCAACACCGGTTTATCCAATGTGAATGGTAATGTATGTTCAGTTGGTGCGAGACCGCGGCCTGTGCGCAAAACTTGTGGTGAAAAATTATTGTGCAGCATCACCGGGTCATCAGCCGGGCGCACAATGTCACGATTGTTATGTAAAAAAGCATCACACAGTTTTACTAGCCGTTGGCTCGCCTCTGCATTATGCGTAATGATGGGTTCACCCGAAATATTGGCTGAAGTTGCGACCAGTGGTTTGTGAAAATAATGACAGAGCAAATGCTGTATGGGGTGACTCGGCAGCATAACACCCAGACGATTAATGCCTGGGGCAAGATTATCTGCGAGCTCACCGTTACTAACCGGTTTAAGCAGCACGATGGGTCGACTGCTGTGCTGTAATAATGTTACTTCCTGCACAGTGGCATTCACATAACGATCAAGCTGTGACTGATCCATTAAAACTGCAAACGGTTTGTCGGGTCGTTGTTTTCGGCTGCGTAATAAAGTAATTGATCTGGCCGATGTCGCATCACACATCAGGTGATAACCACCAATACCTTTAACCGCTATAATTTTTCCCTGCTTTAGTGCAGTAATACATGCCTCAAGCGCGAGTTTATTATCAGTGATTTCCTGCGAACCATCGACAAAATTTAAAACCGGACCACAAGTCTCGCAGGCGATGGGTTCGGCATGAAAGCGCCGATCGCCGTGCATGAGGTATTCCTGTTCACATTCGTTACACAGTTTAAAGCCCTGCATACTGGTGTTGCTACGATCATAGGGTAGTGAGCTGATAATCGAATAACGCGGCCCACACTGAGTGCAGTTTATAAATGGATAAAGATAACGCCGATTCTTTTCATTAAATAATTCTGCCAGGCACTGATCACAGCTTGGCAGATCGGGCAGTATGTGAATTTCACTTTCACTCAATTCATTACTTTGTTTTATCGAAAAATTATCATAACAAACTGTAGTCGTTTCATTGATCGATTGAATAACAGGCTTTGCATGAGCAGGCGCAAGATTTAACAAACGCTGACAAAATATTTCCAACGATTGTCGATTCGCTTCGGCCATAATTGTGACCTGGCCGGTGTTGTTGGCGACATAACCTTTTATGGCTAATTCATTTGCCAGACGAAACACAAACGGACGAAAACCAACACCTTGAACAAAACCGCTAACAATAATATGCAAGCAGACAATATCTGAGTGATGATGTTCTGCTTGTTGAATAGACGTCACCATATTCAAACAGATTCTGCTTTGTTTACTGCGGCATACCGCCTATTGGAAAGCCACCAAATGTGACAGGCTCCTTCATCAGAAACCATGCAGGGTCCAATGGGTGTTTCTGGCTTACAGGCAGAACCGTAGAGCCTGCATTGATCGGGATAAATTTTACCCAGCACCACTTTCGCACAATCACAGCCGGGCGGCATTTCGCCAATGCGTCGGCGGGTGTCATCGTTGTAGTTTTTGAATTGCAGACGTGCATCATGATTGGCATATTCCGCGCGCAAACTGAAACCGGATTTTGGGATAATACCAATGCCACGCCAGTTGCTATCGGAAATATTCATGCCTGTATTTAGAAAATGCCTGGCCGTTACATTACCACCGTCATGCACGATTTGCTGATAACAGTTATCAAGAAAAATCCGCGCTTCGCGTTTTTGTCGTAATACGGAATAAAGTGCAGCCAACATACTTTCCGCTTCAAAGCCGGCAATTGCAACCGGGATATTGTAATCGTCTACCACAAACTGCCATTCTTCAGGCCCCATCACTGTTGAAACATGGCCAGGTGCAAGCAGTGCATCGAAGCCCGGCTCAGCAGATTCGAGTAACATGGAAACTGCTGGCCAGGTAAGACGGCCAGACAACAGGAGAAAACAATTTTCTGGTAAGCCCTCAGCGATCATCGCAGCAACGGGGGCCATGGTTGTTTCGAATCCCGCGGCAAAAAAAATAATTTTTTTATTACTGTTCGCACGCGCAATATTGACAGCTTCAACAGGCGAAGCAATTGGTCTGACATCGGCACCCTTAGCACGTGCCTGTTCCAGTGTGCGCACTTCATTTTTAGCAACATTCACCGGCACTCTCAGCATATCGCCAAACGCAATCAGGATAACATCTTCATTTAATGCCAGTTGGATAGCCAGAAAAATATCTTCTTCCGGGCAAATACAAACCGGGCAACCAGGACCGGGAATCAGTTCGATATTGTTGGGTAACAGACTGCGTATGCCAGAACGGCTAACAGTGCGCTCATGACCACCGCAGACATTCATGATCTTTATTTTTTCGGATATTTGCAGATCATGAATTTTTTTTAGCCAGTGTTTTGCCTTTATCAGCGACATAGTCAAGCCTGAGAGTGATCATGTATATGTGGTTCATTGCCGTGCAACCGAGCATCATTGGCTTGTATAGCTGGTTTTAATGATTGACCTTTTCCTAGCCTGGCGATCTGCGCTGCAACTTGCTGTTTGAGCCAGTCAATCCAGTTGTTAATGCCATCACCACGGCGCGCAGAACATTCAAGCACAGGGGCGCTACTGGCAAGTTGACGCAGATTATGTTCTGCCTTAGTCGTATCAAAATCATCCAGCACATCGAGCAGGTCAGTTTTGCTGAGTAACATTAAATCGGCAACACGAAACATCACCGGATACTTTGCAGGTTTATCATCACCCTCTGTGACTGACAATAAAGTAATATTGAGATGCTGTCCGAGATCAAAACTTGCGGGACACACCAGGTTGCCGACATTCTCGATAAACACAATATCCAGATCGGTGAGAGAAAGTGTGTGCAAGGCATTATGCACCATATGTGCATCGAGATGACAGGCGCTGCCGGTGGTAATTTGAATAGCAGGCACGCCCTGATTACGGATACGTTCGGCATCGTTCTCCGTTTCCAGATCACCTTCAATAACAGCGATGCGAAATTGTTTTTTAAGTTGCTGAATCGTGGTTTCTAGCAAAGCGGTTTTGCCGGAACCTGGTGATGACATCAGGTTGATAGCAAGTACATTGTGTTTATCAAAGTGTTGTCGGTTATGTGTCGCAACATGATCGTTTTCACTCATCAGGTTTTTTAACACCGAGACCGAAGTCTTACCATTACTGGCAAGAGAAAGTTTGCCACCTTCTTTAATTAGGTGTTTATTTCCAGGCGTTATATTGCATCCACAGGTGTCACACATAATTAGCCTCCAACAATGGATTTTTTTTGATAAGTTCGACACTGGCGAGTAACATCTCATCGCCACTGATTAATTGCGTATGATAATCACCGCACTGGCTACACACTAATTTGTTAGGTGAAGTACTGGTTTTCGTGCCACACTGGTTACACTGAATAACCACCGGACATTCTTCAATAATCAGTTCTGAATTTTCTGCAATTGTTTGTGCGGCGGCAAAAGGAAATACCTGTTTTAATAACGAGGCTTCGACGCCGGATAGCGGGCCAATATTGAGCGTAATGCTTTCCACGGCCGAAGCCTTTTGTTGTTGAACGATCTGCTTCACCTGGCTTATTATTTGTCGACAAATAGAAAGCTCATGCATCTTCATTCACTTCGGTTTGTAACAGTTCATCAAATAACTCCCAAGATGAACGGGCATCCTTCTCGGAAACTTTCTGAATGGCATAGCCAACATGCACCATAACGTAATCATTAACCGTGACCTGTTCATCCTGAAGCATGAACAGGCTGACTTCACGCTGCACACCCTGCGCATTGCATCGTGCAATAAAGCCATCTATTTCAATTATTTGCATGGGTATTGCCAAGCACATTAAAGATCATCCTGTTTCGTATCAGAACTAGTGGATTAAAATTAGTTAACACTCACATATTCATATAGTCAACTACAATCACAACCATATCTATTATATTTGACCTATCCATTAATATTAGTATGATAGATAAAACGTTTTTAAAAGCTTCACCATATCTGGTTTGTATTCAGAAACCCTATAGATAAGGATAAAACTTTTAATGATAAAAAAAATTTACCAAATCACGCTATTAATTATCAGTCTGGCTTCATCAACAGCATTTGCACATACTGGCTTGCATAATAATATTTATCACCCCCTTAATGGATTAGATCACTTTCTTGTTGTGCTGATTATTGGCATGCTCACAGCTACTATTGTTTATTACTTATACAAAAAGTAAATCACCGGCTAAGCCGTTTGCTTAACCCATTTCTTAAGGCTTAATGAATGGACGCTGAATATCATTTTTTTAAGACTGATCAATTACAGCTCCTGCTAAATGCATTGCAGAACCAGGGTTACACCTGTGTTGGCCCGCAGGTTATAGATGGCGCAATTCTTTTTGATGAAATTCAATCTGTTGATCAACTGCCCCGTGGAATTACGGATGAACAGCAAGCTGGCAGCTATACCTTAAACCATAGTCATAGCTCGAAATATTTCGAATGGGCAAACGGTCCACAGGCAATCAAACCTTTAGTATTTACACCGAAAGAAAAACTCTGGAGTAGTACACAGTCTGTTGATGGTGAAACCAGTTTTAGCGTAGCCAAACAGCAAACAAAGAAGCTTGCAGTTATAGGTGCGAGAGCATGTGATCTTGCGGCATTAAAAATTCATGATCAGCATTTTTTACAGCAACAATTTGTTGACCCTTATTACAAGGCACGCCGAGAAAATATCTTAATTATTGCCGTAAACTGTAGCCATCCGGCGAGCACCTGTTTTTGTCATTCCACTGGCGACGGCCCCTTTGTTAGCGATAGTTTCGATATTGCGCTAACCGAATTACAAAACGGTTTTTTAATTGAAGCGCAATCACCACAGGGTAATAAAATTATAGCGGCACTGAGCTTGCAAAATGGCACACAAGAGCAACTAGCAGAGTCTGAGAAAATAAAAACCAAAGCTTCAAAACAAAACCGAGCTTTACCCAAGCTTGATATCAAGACGCGATTGTTTGATGAACTGGAAAACGAAAACTGGCATAGCATAGCCACTAAATGTCTAAGCTGTGGAAATTGCACCGCCGTTTGCCCCACCTGTTTTTGTCACAGTGAAAATGAGGCACCAGAACTCGATGGATCTTCATCCACACATTATCGTGAATGGGATTCATGTTTTGGACAGGGACATAGTTATATTCATGGCATCCCGATTCGTAGCGAAACCAGCCAACGTTATCGTCAGTGGCTAACTCACAAATTTGCCAGTTGGCATGATCAGTATGGCAGCTCCGGATGTGTGGGTTGTGGGCGCTGCATTACCTGGTGCCCAGTGGGTATAGATGTCATCGAATCAATAAAGATAATCGTGGAGAGACGCCATGATTAATCCTTATGAACCAGATGAAGTTATTATTGTTGAGCATATTCAAGAAGCGCCAAACTTGTTCACACTCCGCTTAAAGTTTACTGATTCAAAAATTCAGGATAGCTACCAGTTCGAACCCGGCCAGTTCAACATGCTATATTTATACGGCGTGGGCGAGGTTGCCATTTCAATCGTCTCCGACCCCGAATGCAGTGAGATTATTGATCACACCATTCGTGTGATCGGTCGTGTCACCAGAGGCATGGCCAAACTAAAAACAGGCGACCGAATGGGTTTGCGTGGCCCTTATGGTCGTGGCTGGCCAATACTCGAATCACAACAAAAAGATATAGTGATTGTTACCGGTGGCCTGGGTTGTGCGCCAGTGGTTTCGGTTATCAACTATATCGAATTACGACGTGAAGAATTCGGCCGACTTAATATTATCCAGGGTGTTAAACACACCGCCGATTTTATCTGGAAAGACCGCTATGACAAATGGCGCGAGCTGCCAAATACCAAAGTACTACTGGCTGCCGATGTCGGCGAGGCTCTGTGGCCATGGCATGTCGGGCCGGTAACCAGTCTTTTTGATCAGCTTGAATTTGATCCGGATAATGTGTCAGTCATGATGTGTGGACCGGAAGGCATGATGCATGTTGTCTGTGATTATATGCTGGATAATCGTGTACCGGCATCACAACTGTTTTTGTCTATGGAAAGAAACATGCAGTGTGCTGTGGGACATTGTGGGCACTGCCAGTATGGTAGCCAGTTTATCTGTAAAGATGGCCCGGTATTTAGTTATGACAAAGTCCGTGCATTGTTTGAGACCAAAGGTTTTTAAGGCCGGGGTGTAACATGAGCAAATCCACTGTTAGTAAACCAACTGTTGCGGTGCATAAATTCAGTTCCTGTGATGGCTGCCAGCTTGCGATTATAAATTTGGGTGAACCCTTACTGACATTAAGCCAGTTGGTCGAAATTAAATATTTTGCAGAAGCCGGTCCACTCGATGATGAGGGACATCTGGATATCGCCATTATCGAGGGTAGTGTCTCCACCTCTAAAGATGAAGCACGACTGCAAAAAATTCGTAATAACTGTACGCATTTAATGACGATGGGTGCCTGTGCAACGTCGGGTGGCATACAGGCACTGCGTAACATGGCAAACACCAAAGAATGGATCGCCGATATTTACGCCAATCCATCGGTGATCGATAACCTTGATAACAGCACGCCAATAAAAGACCACGTTAAGGTTGATCTGGAATTATGGGGCTGCCCGATTAATAAACAACAAATACTCACTGCGATTCGTGCTTTATTATTCGGCGTATTACCCGTCGAAGATAGCGATAAAGTCTGCATGGAATGCAAACGTCAGCAAACGGTTTGTGTCATGGTAACTAAAAATGAGCCCTGCATGGGGCCAGTAACACGCACCGGTTGTGGTGCCCTGTGCCCAAAAGTCGGACGAGATTGTTTCGGTTGTTATGGCCCGGCAGAAAACCCGAATACACACGCGCTGGCAAATCGCTTGCAGGGGCTGGGACTGGTTAAGGATGAAGTGGCACGACGCTTTTTGTTTATCAACAGTGGTGCAGAACCATTTCATCAGGAAGCACAGCACTGGGAAAAATAATTATGCCGAATGAAACGATAAAAATAAAGGTACCGGTACTGGCCCGAGTCGAAGGCGAAGGCGCGCTTGATTTAAGCATCGAAAACAAACAAATCACCGATCTTAAATTGCGCATATACGAGCCGCCGCGATATTTCGAGAAATTTCTCGAAGGTCGAAATCATTATGATGTGCTTGATACGGTCGCGCGTATCTGTGGCATCTGTCCTGTTGCCTACCAGATGACGGCAACACATGCTATTGAGTCAATATTTGGTGTTACGGTTAACCCATGGATTCGCGCAATGCGGCGACTGTTTTATTGTGGCGAATGGTTACAAAGCCATAGTTTGCACATTCATTTACTCGCGGCACCTGATTTTCTTAAGTTTAATAGTGCGATAGAAATGGCGACACAATATCCTGATGAAGTTCGCCGAGGATTAAAACTTCAGGCACTCGGCAATGACCTGGTTGTCTTATTTGGCGCAAGATCAGTACACCCGGTTGGCGCAAAAATTGGCGGGTTTAGCAAAGCGCCCAGTAAAAAATTGGTTGATGCATTACTACAACGTGTAACAGATGCAAAACAGGATGCCATCGATCTAATTCAATGGCTAGATACACTAGCCTTGCCAGACGATCAGCAGGATTTTACCTCAGTCGCCCTGCATCACGATAATGAGTACCCCTATAATGAAGGCCGAATCATCAGCGATAACGGGCTTGATATATCAATTACTGAATTCGAAAAACATTTTAAGGAAATGCAGCGTGATCACAGTACCGCCCTGCATTGTCTATTAGATGGGAAGCCGTATCTGGTCGGTCCATTAGCTCGATTAAATCTGAATAAAGACCAGCTACCCAATGAAGTAAAACAGCTGATGCAAGGATTGAAAGCGCAGTTTCCTTCCAAAAATATGTTTCATAGCATTATTGCGCGGGCCATAGAAATTTATTTCACGCTGATTGAAGCAGAAAAAATATTAAGTCACTATGAAGTAACTGATCAAGCCTGTATGAATTTTGAGACAAAGGCAGGAACAGGTTACGGCTGTACCGAAGCACCACGGGGCATTCTCTGGCATCGTTATGATACAGATGAAAAAGGCTGTATTACAAAAGCAATCATCATACCCCCAACGAGTCAGAACCAGACACGTATCGAAGAAGACCTAAAAAATTCACTGATCAATTTTGGACTTGATAACACAAAAGAAGATTTACAGTTGCACGCCGAAAAAGTCATTCGAAATTATGACCCGTGCATTTCCTGCGCAACCCATTTTCTGGATTTAACATTAGTGCGCAATGGTATTAATGAAAGTACAAAGCATCAATCAACGGCTGCGCCATGTTTTAAACATGTCAATTTAAGCAAAGCCGCGATTATAGGCATCGGTTCTCCCATTGAAGGCGACGAACTTGGATGGCATGCGATAGATGACTTACAAAAAAATAAAAGCATTCAAAAGCTTAAAGATAAAGGCCTGGATTTGTTTAAATTAGACAGGCCAGGCATTCTTTTGAGTGAAAGCATTAAAGATTATGACCATGTCATCATTATTGATGCCATGAAAACCGCTGATCAGGAAAATAATTTTATCTGGCTGGATATTGCTAAATTAAAATCAGTAGGCAATGTATATTCCAGTCACCAACTGGGAGTAGCAGAATCGCTACGATGGATTAAAACAGTCACTTTATTACCAAAAGATATTGCCTTGCTCGCAATAACAGAAATCACCCATAAAAATTTAGTTAAAAATATTTTACAGTGTTTGATGCCATAATTAATATTGTTCTTCCAGAGCCCCCTGCCTAGTTATATAGTGGCATTGAATTATCCTATCTCTTATTCGGCCGCAATATAGAAGTCAGGGACTTAATGCGCTCAGACCTTCAAATTGAAGGCTCATTAATGCGTCGACGTAAAGGATCTAAAAACAATATTGTAGGCTGGTCCACCCAGCTTGAGAGCGTCATTAACGAACTACTGGCATGCCCGCAAAGTATCGAGTATATACTTAATTCACGATGAGAAAGGACAAAAAGTCACATACAACTCATTTAGATACCACTGGGATAAGTTGATGACTTATTGTGAACAAGAAACTGAGAAAGACAATTTTACATTTAATAGATTTAACCGACATCAGACTAAAGCTAAAGGCATGACCGATGGTGAAAAAGGACAAAACTCAGCTGGCCATAAAAGCGGTAATGTTGAGCAATCGTATATCCGCTTACCCGATGTAGTTAAGCCTCCTAAATAACTCCAATGTAGACGTTATTTACGAAACGATTTACGGAGCGGTTAAAAAACAACCAATAAAAAAGCCGCTTTAAAAGCAGCTTTCTTAGAAATACTTACTGAAAAATCAATAAGTTAGAGATGGTGCCCATGGCCGGAATCGAACCGGCACGGTCTTGTATGTTGAGAAACTATGGGTAATTAAGAGCAATAAAATCATTGACTTAAAATAGGTTTCACTAAGCTCTACAAAATTCTTTACCCTAGATTGCTCTATATTCCCTTCCGTGTGGTCACAAGGTGGTCACAGCTTGTATATTGAAAGTACAATTACCCCACCTCTGCTCTAAGCAATTTCCTCCACCTCATCAGATATAAACTCTCCCTTACGTGGAAATATTCGCAACTGGGTGGTGTTACTTTATCTTCTGCTTACAATCATTAGCAGTCTTTACTGGAAAATTATTTGATGTCTTCTTAATCAGGTAAGCAGACCTTTCAAGCGACAATTATAAATATTTTTACCTTTTTAAAGATTAAGCCTAAGATTCTTTTCAATCGAATCGATTAAAGAAACAGGTACTTCGTGTTCTATAGCAATTTCTCTCCATCTTGACACTTCAATCAGAGTTTCATCTATTATCTGATTAATTTTCCTTCGGCTAAACAGAGGGCTTACTTGCTCCAGTGAATAAAAATCATCTCTTATAAAGTTATCTCTTTTGCCATTTAAACTCATCCAGTGACTATTTACCCATTCACTATCAGGTTTATAGCTATATGCTAAATCATACGCCGGCGACAACTCCCATTGCTTATTTTTTAGAATAAAAGCAAAGTTCTTAGAGTGATCATCGTGATTACGCGCAATAATGTTAAACACCATTCGTTTGAATAACTGTTCCGCATCTTGAGATGACAGATTTAATTGCCTGGCAACAGCAAACAGTTCAGCGTATGAAAATGAACCTGGTTTTTTATAATCAACATGAGCTAAACCATTAAGTGTTTGAACATGTATTTTCTTGTTACCAATTCGATCAAATCGCTGCGTTATGAAGTGACGCCGACTCCCTTCATTTAGTAATTTACAGGGCATCATATCAATATGACAGGCATCGGCCATTAAGTGGTAGACATATTCCATTGCACCAAAACCCATTGGATCCCCAAAACTTTCTTTGTTTTTATTATGTTCACTTACCCCGTCAAACTTCAGAAGGTAATGGGTAAAGCCAGTTGGTGCCTTTGCTTGCCCTGACCGTACCTGAGTAAAATCTTTATTGAATGCTACAACAGCTTTCGGTCTTGCACCACCGGCACTCATGCCGACTGAAAGCAAAGCCATCATAGCTTCCTTATCTTCTTTTTCATCATTATTTAGAGTGACTTTGAATTCATCTCTATCATCTAAAATATTTTGTGCAATGTTAACTAATGATTGAATTTCTATGTTTTTCGAAGAGTTTAGACTTTTTGCTTTGGTGGCAGGAATAAATTCAAGAGCACCCATTCCTCGTCTACCTGTGTATTGAAGCCTCTGCAACGGCGTTATATCACTTACTTGCTTTCCTTGACTGGCTATCCAGGCATTTAAAACGGCATTACCGAAATCATCCGGTAATGAGTCCGCAATCATGCCTGGTAGTCCTTTGAATGTTTTATATGAAAGAGCTGGAAATGAATAAATACGGGGAGCAAGTGGCATTTTAATTGGAGATAACTCAATTCCAGCATCAATAAAAGTTGGCGTATATTCAAAAGCGCCGATACCCTTATCGGTATCAAAACTTAATGCACCTACTTCATGGATACCATATTTTATTGAAATAACTTCCATTACCATTTTGGGTTGTCCTTAGATTTATCAAGAGCCTTACCAGAAGAACGTTGTCTTTTTTTACCTGACAATTTAGCTAACTGCAGGGGGGAAATAGGTTGTGCAGGCAGGAATTGATCTATGTTATCTGTTAAACCCAGTGCCATCATAATTGCGATCAAAGGCTCTAACTTCACCATCCCCTTCTCGGCATTGATAATAATTTTACGACTTAACCCAGCAATATCGCCCACATCGGATTGTGTCATATTGATGTTGAGCCGAGCCTGCTTCAGGCGTTCACCAAGTTCTTCCGCAACGGCTGCGGGTGATAGATTATTAAGTTCCATAGCTATAGAGTCCCATATAAGGGTCTTAAACCCATAAAAATACTAATAGAGTTACTATATTGGGACATTATAGGACACATGCTGTCGTATTACAAGAGATGTTTATGGGCTATTTATGGGACATTATACCAATAATATAGAATAATGCCCCTGAAATAGGACATTGTACTCTTTTACCTTTACTATCTCGAAATGGTTGAAGTGCAGATCAAATTATACGACTGACTACTGTCGGCCAGAAGCGGACCCTCTCCAATTCACCTTTCAACACCAGAAAACAATCAAAAAGCGACATTAAGTGTTTGCATCTGATATTGAAAATATCTGCAATAACGGACATTACCCCACACACAATTTTATCAATGCTTTAACAAAAGCATCTACAGTTTAACGATATATATGATCATTCCATAACCCACAAGCATACAAATTGTAGCCAGTGTCATGCTTAGAGAAAAACTGTAATTTAACTTTAAGAGTACGGGTAACAAGACGAAAAATAGTAGTGAAGGTATTACTAGCCATAATATTTGCGTAGAGAGCTCTGCTATACGCTCTGTGTCTTTGGTATCAATGTATAACCAGATAAACGCCAATATTGAGATCAGGGGTAAAGAAGCTAATACAGCACCAAAAAATGTGCTTCGTTTACTGATTTCGGCAACCAGTACCACGATAACTGCTGTAATACATACCTTGGTAATATAATAAACCACAATAAACTCTTACGCGTAATCAGGTGACGGTAAATGTTAATGCAGCTAGTTCTGCACTCCATTCCACATCTAATACTTTTTCTTCTTCTACTTCAATACCATGCTGCTGGAAGAATTCAATCGCATGTACGATTCGATCACCTTTCGCATTTTTAATCTTAAACAGTAAACCGCCACCCGCCTGCTGCACTGGCATGAGCAAAAAGGTGGCGTCTTTTTTCAACAACACAACAGAATTAATAGCGCTAAAGTAGGTCTCGTACAGCTCACTATCGAGGTATAAATTGCCATTTTTAAGCAGCATTTGTTTCATTGTTGCTCTACATATTTTTTAACACGATTCATTACTAATTCGACAACGCGATCAGCAGATTTTTGCACTTTATCAGACAGACCTATACCTAGGTCAAGACCACCTGCCTCAATCAAAAATACATTGATGTCTTCAGGGAATTCATCTTTATAAATGCGACGACCGGCGTACAGCGCATTATCCCATCTAAAGTCATGTAAGTTGTAACTCGGTTCTGGGATATTTTCCAGCTCCTTACCTGGCACTTCAAATATTGTACCTGCTTCAGAATTGCTTTGGTTAGCATCAATTATAATTAAGGCATCACTGCCACGAGCCTGAAACATAATATCCATGCCCGAGGTGCCTGCATCAAACACCTGAACATTATCGTATGAGTATTCAACTAATTGCGATATTAGCGTTTGCGCAACATAAACACCTGCGCCATCGTCTTGCCTGTTTGGATTACCGCATCCAATAATGGACAGCATTTAACACCCCACATCTACATTTCATCTTAGATAATACGTTTTAAAATTTCATTATGGAAATGCTTTTTTACCATTCAACCATCTCTTTTGGTACTTATTATCTTCCAACGCAAAAGCCAGCACTTCACCAAGGTCATACACAGTGTCATCCAGTTTATGCGAGATAAATCCATCTCTGGCAGCCGTTAACATGGTCATTGTTATTGCTGCCAGAACTGGATGTTCTGCATTCTCGATATTATTATCCTCGGGATTTTCGTAAGAGTGTTTACATGCATCAACATTTGTCGAATGAATCTTTCTACACATTGCCGGACGCATTTCATAAACACTGCAAACATTATTAACGAGTAGTGGGCATGCAACATTAGTGACTATTCGTTTTGTTTGCGACAGCATAGCCATTTTTTTCTTATTTTCTTTTGCTTTTTCAAGATGACGCTCAAATTCTTCATCACTTAACTTAGATTTCATGTAGTCACTAATAGCAAACACTTCATTCGCACTAACATCAACCCTGAAGTGACAACAATACGAACAGCCTTTTTTACATTGAACGCCTTGTTCCACATGCACTGATGCACCAGTAATTGTTTCATCTAATCTTTTATAAAAGTTAGTCGTTGCACTTTTCAATTCTAAATATCCAGCTTTGCCACATTCCTTTGCAACCAGATCGCGCTCATTTTCGAACGCTGCTTTCAACTGTTCCTGAAACATATAAATACAACCTTAAGTAATTAAGTTAAGAATTAATAAACTTGCACCAGCGTACGTCATTACACTATATAGTGCCAAGTTAATTATATCTGGAGGTGGATATGATAATTGGCAATTACAACTAGATTCGCCAGAGGCGACAAGACCATTCCTCTTCAACAGGTAACATCAATTCAGGAAGCTCACAAAATTTGCGATGCACCAGATAATACATGCAAGTTTCACATGCCTGCTTATCATCTTCGTCATCGCCCGAGTTAAACGCTTTTAAAGTAAAACCCGCGACAATCAATTTATTACTGTAGTCTTCCCCTTCAAGCTTTTGCAATCTAGCAACAATTTCATTGACTTCTTCACTGCTATAAGCACGAGGTTCAACCTCGGTTTTTAAGCCATTACCTAAGTTATCTTCTAGCACTGCTCGCAACGAATCATCGGCTGCAATTTGTTCAGGAGAAACACGATTTCCTTCAGATTCACACATAATGAATATCTAAACCTACTATCGAAATAAACTTATGTTTTTCCATACTAAATCCGCCAAAGTCGACACCACCATTCAGCTTCAACAGGCACAGCCAATTCTGGCAAATCACACCACTTTCTATGCACTAGATAATACATACACTCAAGGCACCGTTGATCGTCTTCACCATAAGGTTTATCAACAAACCCAGAGATGACAAGCTTTTCTTCTAGATCGTTAGGCCCTAGCTCTCTTAACTCGGCGAGAACTTTTTCAAATTCAATATTATTTTCTGGAAATGGCTCGGTTTTGGTTTCCAGTCCATTAGCCATTAAGCGACCGATACGATCTCGCAGTGCATCATCATCTGAATTACTCACGATTACACCCCTTAGTTTTTACTTTAATCATAATTAAAAAAGGTGCCGGTTATAGTTACCCACTAACCGACACCCCGTTAAAACCTCTAAGATGTTTTAAAGCGTGACAGCTCTTCGCCTGTTTTAGCATCATGCGCATGCACGGTACAAACAAGACAAGAGTCATACGAGCGCGCCACATGACCTACCTCAACTGGATCACTCGGATCAGCAATCGGTGTTCCAATCAATGCTTCTTCGATTGGACCACGCTCTTCTTCAGCTGAACGAGGCCCTACATTCCAGGTTGTTGGCGCAATAATCTGGTAGTTTTTAATTTTCCCACCTTCCACTTCAATCCAGTGACATAATGCACCACGAATTGCTTCAGTTGCACCCCAGCCCTGACCATCCTGTTCTTTTGGTTTAATGTAGAAAGGCTCATCAAGACGTAACTCTCTCAAGCAACGCTCGATTTGACGATAGATATATTTAACCTCATGCATGCGTGCAAAATGACGAAGCAACACATTTGCGCCACCCATCTTCTTATACATATCTAACACTAAGCCATCTTTGTATTGAAAATCTTCCATATGATCGCCACCGTAAATTAATTCACGTGCGAGTGGACCTGCTTCAAGATGACCATTTTCTTCATGTACGGTTGCTGTTGACCATGAATAGTTTTTTTCAAAATCATGCTCATTGTTGGATATTGGTTGAGTTGTGCGATCAAATGGATGCTTTGCACCGCCGCCTTCGTCATACCACGCATGGGTTACATCCTCACGCGTTTTCGCCTGATCCATAAGTTTATGTGTGCCTGTCGCACCATCAAAAACACCACTCGGCATTTGTATGGATTGATTTCTGTTACCAATGGTTGGTTTGTTGTATTTTTCTTCATGAGGTAGATAACCCCAAGATACAAACTTGTCTAAACCTTTACCGTATTTGTCCAAACCAATGTCGCATCCCATACGCCACATCATGCCCAAATCTGAGTTTGCATGTTCTGGCTTTTCATCTAGCCATGCCATGAAATCATCATAGGTTTGTATTTCTTCGTAACGCTCTAATGAACAACCTAACCACATGGACTCTATCCAGTTAGTACGAAAATGCTCCAAGATACCCCAAGAACGCGTCACATCGGTTAATGTTGGTGAACACATTACGCCACCTGGCACCATGAAACTTGAATGTGGCCACTGACCACCTAACATCGCGTAAATTTCTACAGGACGGCCCGAAATGGTAACGCCATGCTCATAGTTGGTACCTGTAAATGGTGCCCAACGTTTTACTGCTTCTTCATAAAACGGACTGTTTTTATAGTTTTTGTTACACATGTCAATCATGAACAAACCATAATGATGACGCGGTAAACTTTGTAAACTTTCTGCTAATTGACCTAGGTTACGCGCAATAATGGCATTACGCGGCACTTCGGTACCCCATGCTGTATCCAGTGCCCACGCAGCACACGTTAAATGTGACGCGCCGCAAATACCACAAGCACGTGGTGTTACCACTAGGCCGGCTTGAGGATCTTTGTCTCTCAGAATAATTTCGAAACCCCTGAATAACTCCGCTGAGGTCCAGGCATTGGTTACTACGCCATCTTCAATATCGACACGAACGTCGAGATCGCCTTCAACGCGACCAACTGGTGAGATGTCTAACGTTTGTACTTGTGACATTTTTTGTGTCCCCCTTAAACGACGAATATGTCTTGTTCAGCCCATGCTGGCATGGCAGCTTTCGCTGCACCGGTGAGTTTGATGTAACCTTTTTTGTCTACGCCTGTTGGTAGATCTTTAGGTACACCCATCACGGTCTGAGTTTTAAATACGGTTCCCGGTGCTAAATCAAAGAATGGGAATTCTGGTTCGGTACAACCCAGACACGGCATACCGGCACGCGTTTTAGAAGAAACACGATTCCACAATATACGATTACAAGGTGAATGAGTCATCGGTCCACGACAACCTAAATCATAGAACAAACAACCTTTGCGTTGGCCAAATTCAGTGGTAGATACCTTGTAAGCAAAGTGCATATTTCGAGTACAACCGGTTTGGGTAAAGCTTTGGAAAAAAGTTTTCGGACGCTGGAATTCATCCAGAGCCAAATCACCGGCACGACCTGTTGCGATAGCAACAAGAATTTGTGTTACCCAGTCAGGATGTGCGGGACAACCTGGAATATTGATGACAGGTAAACCTGCTTTACTCGTAAAGCCGCCACCGAGGAAACCGCCGTTTTCACGTTTCAAAAATTGCAAACCTTGTGACTCAGAAGGATTAGGCGCTGTTGCAGGTATACCACCCCAAGTTGCACAGTCACCGAGGGCGACAACAAAATCAGCAGCATCACATAATTCACGCACCCATTCTTTCATTGGTCGACCACAGAACCGATTCCATTCACCAGTACCATTAGGCGCATTAACCACGGAACCTTCAAAAACAAAAATATCTAGTTTAGTTTCACCAGATACACAATTCGTTAAAATGTTCTTAACATCATCACCAAGCTCGACACCCAATGATGGCTGCCAAAGAATATTCATCCCAAAATCTGTTACCAGATCACAGGCACTGGGTTCTTCTGCGTTTAGAAAAGACATGGTGTTGCCAGAACAAGCACCACCCTGTAACCATAGAATATTAGCCATCGTCATCCTCCCGTTTGAATTTTATAAACAACACTAAATTGTTGATTGGGTAACTAGGAGCAACATCTGTGCCAAAAAAATAATATTCAAATTTAACAGTCAGTTAGAAATTAAAACGAATAAATACCTTTACTGTTTATAGCTAAAAGCATACAAAGTATGCAATACACCATGTAAACATGGTTAGCATCTGCAACATTAATTGTGAAAATTCTAATGTACCAATATTCATCGATGCTCATTTTTCAAAAGTCGTAATTTCTAACAAATAATGCAAGCACCACCCTAAATACTCACAAATCATATTTAGGACATCCCTCTCCTTCATTCTAAACATTAAAAATAATATTTTATTACACAACTTTACAGAACGACCAAACTGGCCATGTAGTACTTATAGAATAAGGCGCATAAAAAAGCGGCCCGTTCGGGCCGCCAACTTCTGGTACTCGGAGTCTAAAGACATACCAAAAAAACATGATTGAATTATAATTTTGTACTTACTATTTCAACTTTACAATTATCGTATACGATTCAGTTATAGAACAAATTATTCGCAAGCTGCTAGAAGCTATATGCAATACCCGCACTTATGACTAACGGGTCAATATCAAATTTATCATTACCCAAGTCTGTAGTTACATCCGCTTCAATCAACAATTGTTTAATATCCACGTTAATGGCTAATGCATTAGTAATACCAAAATCCACACCTCCACCGAATGCAATGCCAACCGTATCATCGACGTTGGCATTGATTGCATCAAGCGTACCCGTAGTATCTCCAAAAATATTGTAATTAATACCAGCGCTTACGTATGGGCGAATATTGCCATTAGGTATAAAGTGCCATTGACCTGTAATGATAGGTGGCAACAAATCAATATTACCGCATGAGTTCGAACCAGCTACATTACATGCTGCTGACTCCGCTTCATGTGATGTAAAAATAGCGACTACATTTACAGCAATGTTAGGCGTAAAGAAATAGGTGACATCAGTCGATACAGCGGTATCACTTTTTATATCTAGGCCAAGAGCATTAGATGCGACATCAGGGTTAATATTGCTGATATTTGTTCTTATAATCCAATCGCCTTGCGCCATGCTCACTGTTGAAAACGACATCCCTAACATTGCGACTACTGCGCTACAAAATAATTTTACTGGTTTATTTTTAAACATTTGAAAACCTCTGTTTGTTAGTATTTGACTTCTTTTACTGCCAATTAACATATAAAAACATGTTGACGGGAAAGTAGCTGTAACTAAGCAAACAACATGCCAATAAAAATATTTTATTAAAGCGTATCTTTTTCAATTGCTTACCAGACAGAAAAGTTTCGATTAATAATTAACGAAACATTGTGCAAACAAAGTTACATAACAAATATGTAAACCTGCTTAACACTTACAGCACAGTATTTTTGGAAGATTAACCTGAGGGTATACGCTGACGAGAAACGCATAGTTCTTTGCAATATAAGATATATGAATGCACTTTTAATATTTTACTTAACCGTTTCGATTACCACAAACAGGGCACTCGCACTCACCACCATAACCATACCAGATACCTTTACATCGACTACACCAGTGACCTTTTAAACTTGCGGAAGCTTTAAGCTCTTTTGCGAGTTTGGAGAGGCCTAAATCAAGCGATGCTTGCTGACTATTTTTTGGTTTTACTTTTGATTGAGGAAACGAAATAACAGAGCGGGTTTTCTTTTCTGAATTTTGATCGTCAGAATCTGACATATTTATTACGCAACAGCGATTTGTGTATCAAGGCCGTAGCGTTTAATTTTGTTGGACAAACCGACGCGAGATAAACCTAATTCTTTTGCAGCCTTGCTCTGGTTCCACCGAAGTCTTTCAAGTGCCTCAGTAATAATCTTTGACTCCATTTTCTCTACTTTTTCTTTAAGCGTATAACCGTCATCATCAATATTGCAATCGACACACATCGATTTAACTATCGGCTTTAAGTCCTGCAAATGGGGTGATAATGTCTCTTCAGTAATGAACGTACCATTGTCAGTAAGCGCTACCATGCGTTTAATTTCATTTTCCAGTTCTCGTACGTTGCCTGGCCAGGCATGAAGTAAAAACTTCTCCTTTACCCCCGGCGAAATACCCAATATGGTTCGGTTAGTTTCATGGGCATATTTTTTAGCGAGATAATTCGTCAGCACATCAACATCTTCAATGCGCTTACGCAATGGTGGAATATTTAACTGAAAACCATTTAGTCGATAATATAAATCCTGTCTAAATTCACCCTTGCTAATCAGCGCATCTATTGGCTGGTTGCAGGCAGCAATAACCCGCACGTCACATTTGATAATACGATCACTACCCAATGGCTTGACTTCACCTTCCTGCAAAAAACGCAACAAACTGACCTGAAAGGTTGGCGATATATCACCAATTTCATCGAGAAAAACAGTGCCTCCATCAGCAGCAGGTAATAAACCCATTCGATCACTTATTGCACCAGTAAACGCGCCACGTTTGTGGCCGAATAATTCTGAATGCAACAACTCATCTGACATACCGCCACAGTTATGCACCAATAATGGCTGCTCACTTCTATTGCTATTGTAGTGAATACCTCTCGCCATCAACTCTTTACCAGTACCTGTTTCACCCTGTATTAGAATAGGCAGGTTGGTGGTTGAAGCTTTCTTGGCAAGATTACACAAATCCGCCATATTGTGACTGCAGTAAATTAACTTTTCAAATTGCGAGTGTCCATTTTCCGGCTCATCTTCTAACTGTCGTTTTCGTAATACATCCTCAGCTATTTTAAAATCACGGCTTAAATGACGATGACGATACGATAACTCCCTGTTCTCCAAGGCTCTGCTAACCAACAGCTCTACCTGTATTGAAGACGAGTCAATTGGTACAAATTGATAGATGGCGGCTTCTTTAATTGCTTTTTTAATCTCTTCTGTATTGAGATGACCCGCAAGTAAACGTACGACCTCCGGATGAGACATTCGCGCCTTATGCAATAAGTCAATCGCATCAAAATGATCAATTGTGTGCTTACACAACAACAAATCAATCTCTTGAGTACTCAGTAAATGCAACACCTCTTCCGAATCATCCACCATATTAATCGAGTAATGTTTACTCAAGGCGCGGTGCAGAGTAACCGCCTCTTTTGCAGGATAACCAGAAATAACTATAGTAGATTCACCGTTCATTGCCTGTAGTATGCATATAAAGTTTACATATTACAAATTTAATTCATAAAATATATTTCATTGACTAACTACTGCATACTTAGTTTACATATTGAAATATATCTTGACAACTTTTATCGAGTTCGGTTACTGTGTTTAGCCTAACGTAAGAAAACGCAAGATAAAGGGGAATATCAAGTGGCAGAAAATCGATCTGAACACGAGTTTAATCAAGCGCTTATGGCTATCGAGAAAGAAGACATCTGCGCCAACGAAAAAGTAGACTTGCTTATCCAAATTGCAACAGGATTGCAACAAAAACCAAAATCACCCCAACAATTGCATAATGCCATCACTCTCTACGACAAAGCACTTGAGCTATGCCCTGAAAGTGAGGCACTACTCGCTGCCAGAACACACGCAAGAAAAGGAACAGCATTACAGGCTATTCCTGATGACGGCACCGATTATTTATTTAAAGCACAAGCTGAATTTGAAACTGCCTTGCCCATATTAAATCAGGCCGGTACTGCTGAAGAAGCAGCTGAAGCAGAAATGAACCTTGGTTTAGTATTGCAGTCACTCGCCGGTATGCATGCCGTGCCCATTACAGAAGCCATTAAAGCTTACCAACGGGCATTAAAGGTTTTTACCCGCACTGCTTACCCAACCGAATATGCCATCTTGCACAATAATCTGGCTACAGTTTATTTATCTATACCAATGAGCGATGAACGCGCAAAAATGCGTGAGGCTATGGCAGTGCAATCCTTTCAGGAAGCCTTAAAGGTTATCACCTTGATTGATCAGCCGACCGAATACGCCATGCTACAAAACAATTTAGGTAACGCTTTGCAATATTCATCCAGCAGCCATGCAGTCGAAAATAATTTACGCGCGCTTGAAGCCTACGATGAAGCATTAAAGGTACGTACTGTTACTGATACACCCTACGAATACGCTAATACTGTATGCAACAAAGCAAACTGTCTATGGAACCTGCCGGACGATATAGAAAAACCCGAAGATGGCAATCGCGACCGATTAAGAGAAGCACGCAATTTCTACAGAGAAGCGAGTGACATCTTTATGAAACACGGAGATATAGCAAAAGTCAGCATGATTAAAGAAACACTTGAACAACTCGATGCCGATATCGGTACCGGACAAGCCGGCTCACGTAGTGGTAAAGGCTTCGGCGAAACACGCATTTAATATAAACAGATATAAATTATTTAAATATAACCCAGAGGACTAAATCGTGAATGAAATCATTAACGCTTTAATGGCAGGTGAAATAACACTCATTACATGCATATTGTGGTACATCATTGCCATGATAATCGGCGCTATCGGTGGCGCTATTGGCGGCATCGTCGTTGGCGGAGAGCACTTGGGTAATGAACTAGCGGCAATGATGGGCGGTTTCTTTGGACCAATAGCCGCTGCACCTGGCGTGTTACTGGCACTCATAATTTTGATATTAATATAGGAGATATCACATGTTAGAAATGTTCCAACACTCAATAATTTTGTTCTTCAAAGGCCGTTTATTTCAGGACTTAGGCCACGTCTTCCGACAGTTATCTATTGGTATCGTGATAGCCGCAGTCATTGTCATTGCCGCAGTAAAAGCAGGCCTGGCACTATGGATTGCCATTGTTATTGCCAGTCTCATTTCCGGCGCAATACAACCGTATTTGTTTAAAGATTTAAAATACGCGTAAACGACTGAAGCTCTACTGAAATTTTACTGGGGACTTTTATGTCAGCAACTGCCGAAACGATGAGTGAAGTGAACGTTGTCGAACTGGACGGTTTACTAAAAGATATTCAATCACTGGAATCTTTAACGACCAACTGGGATGAGCAACAACAAAATACCTTGCAAGCATTAAAGCAGGCGCACGATGATTTAAACAAAGAAGCGTTTACCCGTCTAATACGTGCATTAAAGGCCGAACCCGCTGCACTAGCTGTATTAAAAGAAGCTGTCGGCGACGAAGTTGTGTATGCCGTGCTTCGCTACCACGGTATTCTCAAAGCAACTTTGCACGAACGTGTGGAAGACGCACTAGATTCGGTAAGACCGTATCTTGAAAGCCACGGTGGTAATGTTGAACTGGTCGAAATTACACAGCCGGACACAGTTATTATTCGTTTATTGGGCGCCTGTGATGGCTGTCCTGCTTCTGCTTTAACCTTATCCGAAGGTGTGGAAAAAGCTATTAAAGAATACTGCCCGGAAATCACCACCATTAAAAAAGCGAAAGGCGGTGTAACGGCTGCGCCGGTTGATGGTGTGAAAGTCAATTTTGTTAGTCCTTTTGCACGTAGCGAAGATACTGGTTGGGTATTTGTCTGCAAATTCGACACCATTCCTGAAGGGCAAGTTAAAGTGGCAACCATTGGCAACAATGAAGTGTTATTAAGCCGTTTCGACAACAAAGTCACTTGTTATGAAAACTCCTGTGCGCATATGGGCATGCCACTGGATATGGGTGAAGTCAACCAGGGTATTCTTATATGTCCACACCACGCCTTCGAATACTCGCTAGAAACCGGCGAATGCTTAACCGCTCCTGAGGTGCAATTACATACCCATGCAGTGCGTGTCATCGGTGACAAAGTGGAAGTGAAATTATCATGAGCACACGACTAGAAGATGTAAAACCCGCGACTGTCAAAAAAATTACCATGAAGGTTGCACCCGACCCTTCATTAAGAGTTGCAGAAGCTAGGCTAGTACCACATCAGGAATTACTTGACGCTGAACCATTTTCTATCCTTGGTGGTGACCGAGTACCACCGATGGTAACGACGGGTGTTAAACCCGATGAAAAAACTTGTTTTGGTCCTCGCGGTGGCGCGATTATGAGTACCGATGGGCCACTCTGGATTTGCGATACCGGCCATCATCGTTTATTAGGTTGGAAAAAAACACCAACAGATGACACTACACCAGCTGAATGGGTGATTGGTCAAAAAGATTTTTACTCAGAAGGGCGCAACGGCAAAGCTGATGTATCGGCATTCTCAGTCAATGTTCCGACAGGTATTTGCGCCTGCGGAGATGGCATGGCTGTTGCCGATGCCTGGAACCACCGCATATTAATATGGAAAACGTTACCAGAAGACAACAACGTACCCGCTGACATTGTTCTAGGCCAAAACGATTTTTTAAGTAACGAAGCGAATCACGGTAAAGACCATGCAGCAGAAAATAGCATGCATTGGCCTTATGGCGTCGCCTGGCTAGATGGTCACTTGTTTGTTGCTGATGCTGAAAACCGTCGCGTTTTAATCTGGAAGGGCATGCCAACCAAAAACGGTCAAGATGCAGACGTTGTGCTCGGCCAGATTAACTTCAAAAATCGCGATGAAAACGCAGGCGACGATCCGTGTGCAATGAGTATGCGCTGGCCGCATGGTATTGCGATGTGGCAGGGCCACTTATGTGTATCCGATGCGGGCAATAATCGCATCATGATTTGGAAAGGCATTCCAAAAAGTAACGGCATCGACTGTGATTATGTACTCGGTCAGAGCAACACAGATTTAGTTGATCATAATCAATCATTATACTGGCCACGCTCATACACCTTAAATATGCCTTATGCATTAGCTACCATTAATGATTGGTTAATTGTTGCCGATACCGCCAGTTCTCGAATTCTCGGCTGGCACATCGATGATTTAGCCACTGGTGCTGAAGCACGTGCACTCAGTGGTCAGGCAAACTTTCATGATAAAGGTGATAACCGCTGGTTACCGCCTAGTGCTGATAGTTTTTGCTGGCCTTACGGCTTGCAAACGATGGGAGATACCATCGTCATCGCCGACTCTGGTAACAACCGCGTTAGCTTATGGAAATTAGCCGTCCAATAACCCCTGATGAATAAACCCGCCAAAAACATTCAAGCTGTGGTTAACCAAAAAGCCGATGATTCTTTTGTCGGCGAAGCGGTACGCATATCAGGCATCGTTCAAGGCGTCGGTTTTCGCCCCACTGTTTGGCGAATAGCCAAGGCAGCAGCTTTAAAAGGTAATGTTTATAACGATGGCCAAGGTGTTGTCATTAATCTCTGGGGAAAAAGCAAAACCATCAATTATTTTGTCAGCGAACTAAAAAATAATTTACCGCCATTGGCACGTATTGATAATATTCAACGTTCAATAAACCATGTCGATGATGCACCTGAAACATTTACCATTACGCCAAGTGAGCACAATGCAGTACAAACCAATGTCACTCCTGACGCTGCTGTTTGCACGCATTGTCTAGAAGATATTTTTGACCCACTCGGCCGTCGTTACCGTTACCCCTTAACCAATTGCACACATTGTGGTCCTCGCTTTTCAATCGTTAAAGCCATCCCTTATGACCGCGCCAATACCAGCATGAAAAGCTTTGTGTTATGTGATGATTGCACAGAAGAATATACTTCCCCTAGCGACCGTCGCTTTCATGCACAACCAAACGCCTGCTATATGTGTGGCCCGAAAGTTGTCTTTGAGCGAATTGATGATAGCGCGGTTTGCATGGAGAGCCTTTCTCAACTCGACGAAGTCGATAGTGCCTGCACGGTATTACAAAACGGCGGTATCGTTGCCGTAAAAGGCATTGGTGGTTTTCACCTTGCTTGCGATGCGACCAATGATGCAGCGGTCATGCGTTTACGTGATAAAAAGCAACGTTACGCAAAATCATTTGCCTTAATGGCGCGTGATATCGATGTCATAAAACGTTATGCGAAAATCACCAAAGCAGAAGAAAAATTATTAACCAGTGTTGAAGCGCCTATCGTGTTACTGGAAAAAAGTGAGCAGGCGCCACCGGGTGAAAAAAGAAAGTTTGGTGAAAAGAAAGGTATCAGAGCCAATGACTTAATTTCCATTTCAGATCATGTTGCGCCGGGTTTAAATGCGCATGGTTTCATGCTGCCTTATACCCCTATGCATCACCTCATGCTAAAACGTATGAACCGTCCCATTGTTTTAACCTCGGCAAATTTATCGGATGAACCGCAAATTATAAGCAATGACGAGATTAAAAAACGTCTGAGTGAAATATCAGAATATGTGCTCTGGCATAATCGCGACATCATTAATCGTGTCGATGATTCCGTGGTGCGCATCATGAGTGAACAGCCTCGAATATTACGACGTGCCCGAGGTTATGCGCCCGCACCCATCCCCTTACCACCAGGCTTTGAAAAAGCGCCCGACAGTATTGCTATGGGTGGCGAATTAAAGAACACTTTTTGCCTGATAAAAGATGGCAATGCAATTTTATCGCAGCACATGGGTGACCTTGAAAATGCACCGGCCTATGAAGACTACAAAAAGAATTTAGCTTTATATACTGAGCTGTTTCAACATAAACCAGAGCAAATCGTGGTTGATGCGCATCCGGAATATCTATCCAGTAAATTAGGTCGGCAACAGGCTGAGGAAAATACTACAGCGCTTCATGTCGCACAACATCATCACGCACACATCGCTGCCTGTCTGGCAGAAAATAATTACCCGCTCGATGGCGAACCTGTTTTAGGTGTTGCCTTAGATGGGCTTGGTTATGGTGGCGATGGTTCTATCTGGGGTGGTGAGTTTTTATTAGCCAACTATTATTCTGCGGAACGTATAGGCACCTTTAAACCTGTTGCCATGTTAGGCGGCGCAATGGCAATGCACGAACCATGGCGTAACACCTATGCACACCTTATTGCAGAAATGGGTTGGCCAGAATTAAAAATGAATTACGAAGAGCTTGAGCTAATCAAGTTTTTTGAAAGCAAACCATTGGCAACATTTAATGCAATGTTAGAAAAAGGTACGAACTCGCCGCTAGCATCATCCTGCGGTCGTTTATTCGATGCCGTTGCTGCAGCACTTGGCATCTGTCAAGAAAAAGCACTCTATGAAGGTCAGGCGGCAATCGAACTGGAAGCCATTGTTGATTTGGATACCTTACACAATGAAGATGAATTGTTAGCTTACCCATTTGCTATTCCAAGATTAGATAATCAATTACCGTACATTGAAGCACTTGCTATGTGGCAAGCCATACTGGGTGATTTAATTCTGGATACACCCAAACCCGTTATGGCTGCACGTTTTCATAAAGGCTTGGCAAAAATCATTGTCACCATGATTAAAAAACTAGCCACTCGAGATGAAGAACAGTTCATGTTTAACGTGGCTTTATCCGGTGGAGTGTTTCAAAACAAAACATTATTCGAGCTTGTGGTATCACAACTTGAAAAAGAACATTTTAATGTGTTCACACACCAACAGGTTCCCACTAACGATGGCGGCATCGCCTTGGGGCAAGCGGTTATTGGTGCGGCGAATCATATCAAAACCAACAGAAAATCATCAGGAGAATAGTATGTGCTTAGGCATACCTGGACAAATTATAGAAATTACGGACGCGGGAAAAAAACTTGCGATGGTTGATGTATCAGGCGTCAAACGTCCAGTAAATATTGCGTGCATTGTCAACGAAGAACATGATGTGGAATCTTGCGTTGGTGACTGGGTGTTAGTACACGTAGGTTTTGCCATGAGTCGTATCGATGAAGCAGAAGCGAAGAAAACACTCGATCTACTAATTGAATTAGGCGAAGCACAAGCTGAAATTATGGCTATGCAAAACTCTGGCTTGCAATAACAACGACTATTTATGAGTGATACCACTTCACAACTAAAAGCGCTTTATCCTTTTCTGCATGGCGATAAGAAAGATGCCGCGCGAGAAAATACTGCGCTGCTCGAATCGGTTAAACAAAAGTGTGAGCACAGCGTCTCTGTGAAGCAGGCTTTTTTTGAAAACAATGCACAGGCCGTTATCAATGCAGCACAAGCCATTGCGCAAGTGTATTTAAATCAGGGGCGTATGTTAAGCATGGGCAACGGTGGCTCAAGTTGTGACGCTTCTCATTTTGCTGTTGAGTTTCAACACCCTGTCACTGCGGGCCGACCAGCACTGCCCGCTATCAATCTGGTAATGGATACCGCCATGATGAGTGCAGTGGCGAATGATATTGGTATTAAACATATCTTCGTCAGACAATTAGAAGCACACGGTCAAAAAAATGATGGTTTGTTTGGTTTTTCAACCAGTGGTAATTCAGAAAACATACTGGCCGCATTTGATAAGGCAAAACAATTAGGCATCACTACGTTTGGTCTTGCTGGTGGTAATGGTGGTGATATGAAGTCGAGTGGATTAGTCGACCATTGTCTTGTCGTCGACACCGACTCCATCCACCGCATTCAAGAAGTGCATGTTGCTACTTATCATATCTTATGGGATTTGGTTCATACCCTACTCGCCGATCAACGCGGCAAACTTGGCGAACAACCCCATAACAACGCTAATAATACAGAAGGGTCGTTATCATGAAATACGTGGATGAATTTAGAGATCCCGATAAAGCCAAAATGCTAATCAGTGAAATCATTGCGATTACTGAAAGCCTAGAAATAACTGAAAAACATCCTCTGCAACTGATGGAGTTCTGTGGCGGGCACACCCATACTATTTTCCGTTATGGCATCGAGCAGATGTTACCTAAATCAATTGAGTTGGTTCACGGACCGGGCTGCCCGGTATGTGTATTACCCATGGGCCGTGTCGATGACTGTGTGGCGTTAGCTGAACGACCCAACGTCATTTTCACCACTTTCGGTGATGCCATGCGCGTACCTGGTTCGAAGAAAAGTTTATTGCAGGCAAAAGCCGACGGTGCAGATATTCGGATGGTTTATTCACCACTGGATTGCCTAGAGCTAGCTAAAAAAAATCCAGATAAAGAAGTTATTTTTTTCGCACTTGGGTTTGAAACCACCATGCCCAGCACAGCCTTAACGGTTTTACAGGCAGAACAAGAAGGTATTAAAAACTTCTCTCTGTTTTGTAATCACATTACCACCGTGCCAACCATTAAAGCCATTCTCGATTCGCCTGATATGAAAATCGATGGCTTTCTTGCACCAGGTCATGTCTGCATGGTTGTTGGTGAGCGCCCGTTTGATTTTGTTGCAGACAACTACAATAAACCGCTAGTTGTTACCGGCTTTGAACCATTAGATATTTTGCAGTCTATCTGGATGTTACTTAAACAGCTCGATGAAAAACGTAATGATGTTGAAAATCAATATGCACGCATTGTACCCGCTGAAGGCAACGCTCCCGGTATGGATGCTTTATCTAAAGTATTTGAGCTGCGCGAATTTTTCGAATGGCGAGGCCTGGGTTCAATTGATCATTCAGGCGTACAGATGCGCAAAGAATATGCAGGTTTTGATGCCGAACAAAAGTTCTCTGTGCCTAATTTACAAATTGCTGACCCTAAATCTTGCCAATGCGGTGAAGTATTAAAAGGGGTTATTCGCCCCTGGGAATGCAAAGTATTTGGCACTCAGTGCAACCCAGAAACACCAATGGGTGCGCTGATGGTTTCAACTGAAGGCGCCTGTGCCGCTTATTATAACTTTGGCAACTTGGATGAGCTACTCGGTAAAAGAGAGAAAAAAGCAAAACAACAAAAAGTTGCCAGCGCATGAAAACATTAGTTAAAGAGGAACAATCATGAGTTCTGTAGTCGCAAATATACGTCAACGCAGTGGAAAATGTCGCGCTGAAACGATCACCATGGCACACGGCAGTGGTGGCAAAGCGATGCGTGATTTGATTGATGATGTTTTCGTTACTGCTTTTGATAACGAAGAATTAAATAAACTTGAAGACCAGGCACGATTTGATTTAAGCGCATTAACAAACAAAGGTGACCTCCTTGCCATGACCACCGATTCTTACGTCGTCGATCCGCTGTTTTTCCCCGGTGGCGATATTGGTAAGCTAGCCATTACTGGCACAGTAAATGATCTTGCCGTAGGTGGCGCGATTCCTTTATATCTTACTTGCGCCATGATAATTGAAGAAGGTATGTTGGTTGATGATTTACGCCGTATTGCGCAATCAATGCGTAAAACAGCGGATGAAGCTGGTGTAAAAATTGTAACCGGTGACACCAAAGTGGTACCCCGTGGCGCAGCCGACAAGTTATTCATTAATACCGCAGGCATTGGTGTGATTGCTGCCGGTATCAATATTGGAACACATCGAGCACAGCCCGGTGACGTGGTGTTAATTAACGGTTATGTTGGCGACCACGGTGCGGCTATCGTCGATGCGCGTGGTGAAATGGCACTAGAGAACACCATAGAAACTGACTGCCAACCGCTTAACTCACTCATACAAACCATGCTCGAAGTGTGTCCAGACATTCATTGCATGCGAGATGCAACACGCGGTGGTATTGCCACTGTGCTAAACGAGTTTGCCCAAGGCAGCAATACCTGTATCCGACTCGATGAAAATGCAATGCCGATTCGTAATGAAGTTCGCGGCATGTGCGAAATTCTAGGTCTTGATCCTTTATACCTTGCCAACGAAGGCAAAGTCGTTGCCATCGTACCGGCTGATGCGGCTGAAAAAACATTAGCGGCTATGCGTGAACATCCTGCGGGTTTAGATAGTGCAATCATCGCCGAAGTTACCGACACACCCGAAGCAACCGTCATTCTTTCCACTAGCTTTGGCGGTGAAAGAATTGTCGATATGTTAGTTGGCGAACAGCTCCCTCGCATCTGCTAATGACTAACGCCAGTAAAAATTCGGCCTCGGTGTCAGTAAAAGAAGACACCAGTATCAGCATCATGAGTAAGGATGAGATTATCAGTATCCAATACACTGAACTGGAAAATTATCATAAAGGTGATTCATGGTTTGGTTGTAGCGTCGGTTTTCGTGCCATGCAAGCAGCGGCAAACATCTGTACTCAGACATCTAGCTGGTCACGTGACAATCTAACTATCGTTAGCGGACACCCGGGCCCCGGTGTGAAAGACGCCATAGAATTAATAACGCATTGTGTATCATCAAAACGTTTTCGTTTACTCGATGATACGCCTACTGAAGGTTGTAGTCGTGGCATGAAGTTTGAGTGGTGGGTAAGCAATGACCGTATTACGGTACATGTGAAATTGCATGATAACTTCGTACCAGAAACATTTTACAGCCTTCTCGACAGATTAAATTCTGATGATGAAAAAGACAGTGATCGAGATAGTTTCGACCAACATAAAAATGATTTGAGCTATCAACTCTGGCATCAACCTTTAGAAAGTTCATTTAAGGTAAACGTGTTGTCTACACCATTGAGCCCAGGCGATTTACCTGAAGGCTTTGCCGATGCATGAACTGGGCATCACAAGAAATATTGTCGCCATCGTTTCAGAACACGCCGGTGACAAACTAGTAAAACGTGTGGCAATCGACATCGGAAAACTTTCGGCGATTATGCCCGATTCGATTCGATTTTGTTTCGATGTATGCACCAAAGATACATTACTGGAACAAGCTACACTGGAAATAAATGAAATACCCGGACTGGGCCGTTGCGAAGAATGCGGTGCAGAAATAGAACTGAAACAATTATTTGGCCAGTGCCATTGCGGTTGTAAACGCATCACCTGCATCGCTGGCGAAGACATGAAAATTAAAGAAATGGAGGTATATTGATATGTGCGTAACCTGCGGTTGCTCCGATAACGCTAAAGCGACAATAACAGATTTGGATAACGGTAATGTCGTTACCCTTGAAGACCCTAATCAAAACCATGACCACACCCATGATGATCACGGGCATACTCATGAGCACACACACGATCATAATCATGATGATGATGATGATGATCATGCACATACTCACGCTATCATGCACGGTACAACCATTAGCCTTGAAGCTGAAATTCTGGCTAAAAATGATTTGCTTGCCGAGCGTAACCGCGGCTGGTTTGATGGTAAAAATATCTTAGCCCTAAACTTAGTAAGTTCTCCAGGCTCGGGTAAAACCACTTTACTTGAACGCACCATCACTGATCTCAAAGATGCGCTGCCCATCAACGTGGTTGAAGGTGATCAGGAAACAGTGAATGATGCGCAACGTATTAAAGCCACAGGCTGTCGCGTCGTACAAATTAACACTGGTACGGGATGTCATCTTGAGGCCGACATGCTGGCTCGTGGATTAAAAGAATTACAACCGCCTGCTGACTCCGTATTGATGATTGAAAATGTTGGCAACCTAGTATGCCCTGCATTATTCGACCTTGGCGAGAAGTGCAAAGTTGCCATCCTGTCGGTTACCGAAGGCGAAGACAAGCCAATCAAATACCCGCACATGTTCCGCGCCGCCGATGTCATGATATTAAATAAAATCGACCTACTGCCGTATCTAAACTTCAATGTTGAAGACTGCATAGAATATGCACGCACTGTCAATCCAAACATAAAGGTATTTCAGTTATCGGCAATGTCCGGCGAAGGCATGGAAGACTGGTACAACTGGTTAAAAGAACAGGTCGCCTCTGATACAACAAACGAAGCCAGCGCGTAGTGTCTTATCTCCTACTCCTTGGTTTTCTGATTGGTATGCGCCACGCGTTGGAAGCAGATCACGTGGCAGCTGTTGCATCATTAGCGACAAAAACCACCTCGGTGAAAAGCGCAATAAAACAAGGAGCAGTCTGGGGGTTGGGACACACCTTCACGCTGTTTTTATTCAGTAGCATCGTTATCATGACGGATAGCATTATCCCCGAAACGTTTGCTAACGGTCTGGAATTTGTTGTCGGTATAATGTTGATATTTCTTGGTGGCGATGTCATCAGACGTTTACTACGCGACAAAATTCATTTTCATAGTCATCAACATGATGACGAAGTTACCCATTTCCACGCACACAAACACACAAACAAACTCGCTAGCAATAAACCGCACGCCACTTCAGCACACAAACACGAGCATAATTCAGACTTTCCAATAAGAGCACTCTACGTAGGAATGATGCACGGCATGGCTGGTTCTGCTGCGCTCATTATACTGACACTACAATCTGTTAACTCCGTTACCACAGGATTACTCTACATCCTAATGTTCGGCATTGGTTCAATCATAGGCATGGCCGCGCTTTCAGTCATAATCGTTATTCCTTTGCGGCATTCAGCAAAAGGCCTTACCTGGATAAACAACGGCCTGCAAGGTGTTATCGGCGTTGCAACCATGGCGCTGGGTTCGATGCTCATTTACGACATTGGTATTGCTTATATATAAGGTTAACAATTAAAAACGCCATCATCTATTTCTAACATAGATTCGTCGATAGCCAATGCTTTTAGCATTAAATTCAACCTGTTACATGGGACTACCAATTATCCGCACTGTATACGCTAACTTTTAAAACGTATTACCTAAACGTTGCTTTTGTGGTGTGAGCGCTACATGAAAAAAACATCCATGACCATCTCGAGGGTCAAAAATGCTCTGTCAGTGCAGCTTTATTAAGGTCTGCTTTGCTACTAACTACTCTTGTATGGATTTTGTCTCAATGTCGCCTTAGTGGTGGATTGGACGGTTAAGAGAAAACTTTCGAGTGTCGCCTATGCAAAACACCGCTGATTTTCAAAGAGGACATTTAGAAATTTATACTTTACTACCGGTGCCAATCATTATGCGACCTATAACTAGTAGGCTGATATTGAAATTACAAGCTGAAGCCCACATTTAACGATAGATATCAGATGGTATTAATTAGTATATCGCCTCAATAAAAGTGCAAAAAGCTTCCAACAAAAGCTACACCCTATGCAAGAAGTGTTGTTAAGTCTTTTAAAGGTAAGGGCTTTGCAAATAAATAACCCTGAAATTTCAAACAACCTTGCGCTTTTAAATAGTCCATAGTCTGTACTGTTTCGACACCTTCTGCCACAATCCCAATCTTCATATGTTGTGCCAGCGCAATGATAGCTTCTACTATAACGGCATCATTTTGATTGTGAACCACATCGAAAACAAAGGATTTGTCTATTTTTAGTATATCAATAGGCAGGCGCTGTAAATACGCCAGTGAAGAATAGCCTGTTCCAAAGTCATCAATTGCAAAACTGATACCAAGCAGATTTAACTTTTTCATCTTCTCGATAGTTTCTTCAATATCTTTTAGTACCATGCCCTCGGTTATTTCTAGTTGTATATTTCTAGAATTGATTCCGGTTTCTACTATTACCTGCCTGACCATATCGATAAACGAAGGTTCGGAAAATTGCCGTGGACTGACGTTAATGCATATTTTCAGATTAGTGCTCGAAGAAACTTCAGATAGCTGACTGCAAGCTGTTTTAAATACCCATGCGCCGACGGGAACGATGAGACCACTTTTCTCTGCTATCTCGATAAACTCATCGGGCGAGACCAAGCCTTTTTCAGGATGGTTCCAACGGATTAATGCTTCTACACCAAAGACTTTATTATTAGCATCTACCTGTGGCTGGTAATATAATTCAAGCTCATCTTTTTCCAGTGCCTGATGCAATCCTTTTTCAATTAATCTTCTATTATCGACTACATTTTGCATTTCTGGTAAAAACAAACGTGCGGTATTACGACCGGATTCTTTTGCTTCGTACATGGCGACATCAGCTTTTTGCAGTAATTTATCGGGTGTGATTTCTGTCAGAGGGAATACCGCTATACCGATGCTGGCAGTTACATGGATTTCATCATAATCAACAATAAATGGTTCGTTAAATAACTGGAGTATCTCATTAGAAAATTTCACTGCATTATCGGTGGCATCATCTAACTCACTACCTGATTCTGAGATAAGAATAATAAATTCATCACCTCCGAGACGAGCAATAATATCTTCTTCACGAACACGTTTTTTTATGCGATGTGCAATCTGTTTTAATAGACCATCGCCAACGGCATGCCCTAAAGAATCGTTAATTGTCTTAAAATGGTCAATATCTAGAAATAAAACAGCACTAAAGTATTTATGCCGAATGGAACGATTTATTTCCTGCTTCAAACGTTCTCTTAATAATCGACGGTTTGGCAGATCAGTCAACATGTCATAATTAGCGTGATGTTGAATAGCCTCTTCTGCAAACGTTCGTTGTTGGCGCATTAACAATGATTCATGTATTGTTCGATTCATATTTCTAGCAGTGACGATTATCATCGCAGTGAATAAAATAGCCATCAACGCCATCGAATATGCGATGCTAGTGCCTACAAGTAAAAACTGCACAATAAGTGGTGTCGTGGCAAGTGTGATAAAAGCAATCGTCGAGCTCATCTTTGCGGATAATGTAGTCGTTGCGCCTGCACACATGCCGGCAAGAACAAATACTGGAAACACCTGGTGAGCGATATTATTCTCTGGAAAAAGCCATATTCCGATGGAACCCCATAAAACGCCTGAGGTTATGCTTGTAGCTAATGTAATAGAGTGCCAGTAATTCGGAATAGGTTTGTTAATATCGAGTGTTTTGAATTTTTTGTAGAGTGCTAATCGAACCAATGAAAAAGAATTTGTTGCAAAAAACCATATCAGAATAGTTGAATGTGCTATTAAGTCCCACTGGACAAAACTTAATATCGCACTATTAATTAATACGGCGATTAGTGTCACCGTAATTGATGAGTAGATAATTCGCAAAGTATCAGATGGTAAATCCTGAATTTTTCTGGTGATTTTCTGGTCTGGTTTAGTATTGGGCTTCATGGGTTAGTGCTATATCTTAAAATTTTTAGCTTCTAAAAAATCCATGGCTAATAAGCCTAATGTTTGATCTTGCTCTCTTATAATAGTTGGTTAATTTTGTTAGTAAATGAAATAGGGTTATACCACCCAGAAAAATAAAAGATGTTAAAAATAGAAAACACATGAGAACAAGGTAGAGAAATTTCCATGACAAAATCAGTATATATAAACAAAATAAAGCAGACACAGACGAATTTCAATTACACTTACAAAGTCAATAATGAACAGACCTTCGGTTATTTCTATTGTCCGAGAGTAATCGGCCAACAAGAGACATTCTGAATGGATTAATTAGTACTTATTGCTGTACATAACCCATTTATTTCTGCCTTCAGCTTTGGCGAGATATAGCGCTTCATCGGCTTTGCGGATAAATTCATCTATAGATTTATCTCTTGAGGCTATCTGGTTCACAAATCCTGCACTGACAGTCACAACCTTATCCTTTACAGCTGTTTCATGCGGTATATTAAGTTTATTAAGTTCTGATTGGAAATGCTCAATTGCGGCTATAGTATCTTTTATACTGCTATCAGCCATAACAACAATAAATTCTTCACCACCATAACGAGCAACAGCGTCTGTTGCGCGACCAAATGAATCTTTCAGTAAGACAGATATTTCTTTAAGGCATTTATCACCCGCTTGATGCCCATAATAATCGTTATAGTATTTGAAGTAATCAACATCGAATAAAACACATGACAGGGTATTACCCGAGCGCATTCCCCTATTCCACTCCCTGGTAATAATTTCCTGGAAATAACGTCGATTAAATAATGTTGTTAAGCTATCTGTTTTCGATAATAAGTCTAATTGGCCATTAAGCTCTATGATTTTCTGATGATTTTCCTGTAACTGCTCCTCTGCCAGTGTACGTTTTGCATCCTGTTTTAGAATGATGCTTCGCATAAATAAAACAATGATCACAAATATGTAATAAGCGATAACAAATTCGGTTATGGTTTTATTTCTGTATTTAGTAAACAGACCTTCGCTACGCATATCAACAACATGCCAGTCTGTACCTTTTATCTTTGTTGCTGATAATACTCTGAAATTTTCATCGCCAGTCATCTTATAATCCAGCCTTCCACTAATTGACTTCCTACTGCCTTCAGGTGTTATTTCAATTGAATTGTTCACCTCTTTATTTATTAGTAACAGATTATGGTTTTCCGACTGCACTGAACCAAGTATCTCCGATATTTCATCCACCTTAAAACTAACAAAAAATATCTGAGAGGCAGCATCAGCTAAATAGGTACTTTTTATATCGTAGTGATACTCATTTTTATTAGGGTGTAAACGAATATGTTGTTCACCATCTGCAATATAGCTCTTGATATCTTCCAGGCAGAGCTCGCTAATATCACTATCTAAGTCACTGATAATGGGGTCGCCCAACAGGGTTATAATGTTAAATGAAAAAAAGTCTGGTTGAAATCTTTTTAAACGCTCAGAAAGCTGTTGATGCGCAGCACCATTTCCCGGGTCATTAGATAGTTCCGTAATAAGCCCCATGGAACTCTCGACAAATATATCGAGAATGCGCTGTTTTTCTTTCAGTGTTTTACTGATTTCAAACGCCACCAGCTTCGTTGTACTTTTTGCCTTATCCTCATGTGTATTAATAAAAGTCTGGTAACGATCAACGCCTAACCAATATAGCAGTACACCAAACGATAAGAATAAGATCACCGTATATAGATTGATGGCTCTTTTTATAGAAAGAGTAGAAACGGACTCAATTAATGCCATTATTATATTTTTATGGGTATGCCATGAAGAGTATTTATACTTACTAGGTTACGAAGAACTTATTAAGTGCTTATTATTTGTTACTTAGTAATATGAATATAGATTAGTTATAAACAATTGCTTATTTATAGAGTGAATAAAACTCAGTGTAGAAGCTAATATGCATAAAACCCGAGAAGCATGGATAAAACCGCTTTCTTGATTATTTTAATCGCCTAAAACAAGCAATGTAAGATTACAGAATTTTTAAAATAAGGCGAGCGTCTCTTAGGGTCGTACTTTCCCTGTCAGCTAAATTCGATGTAGCTCTGCTGCGTAGTAAACAACAGGCCATATAGCGCGGTCGATGTAAATAAAAACGGCGGCCAACGAATAAACGAAGGTTGCCGACCGCAATGGTAGTCAATACGTAAAATCGTGAGGTGTAAAAGTACAATCCACGCCAAGTCAATCATTGATCTACGCAGGTAGACCAATAATCTTACTTCCTAATAATCATCATATTTTTCTATAACTCAGGTTAAATTTAAAGTAACCTAACTACCTCACATTTCCTCCTGTGAACTTGTCATTTTCGTGAGGGCATCTAATGAATAAATATGAGTTACAACTCTTATATGAGGTAATACTTACAGAAGGTAATAATATATTCTCCACGACAATGGGTATTATTAGTCGTATTGAAAATAATGAATATGAAATTGTTGCTGTAAAGTCAATCGGAGATGTATTTGTTTCCGGCGAGTCTTTCCCTTTATATCAGACATATTGCAGGGACGTTTACAGCTCAGGTAAAACGATAGCTTTAACCGAGCTTGATGGTAAACCTGGACTGGAATGCCACCCGCTATATAAAAATCTCCCATTAGAAGCATATATAAGCACGCCAATTCTAAAACATGGGGTTATATGGGGCACATTAAACTTTAGTAGTATGATACAAAAGTCCTCCCCTTTTAGTGATAACGATATTGAATTTATTGAATCTGCAGCTAAACGGATAGCATCAGCACTATCTGAAGCTTCATAATCAACCGTAAATCAAGTGGGACAGAACTATTTGTTGGGAGTAGTCCAACTCTGCATAAACCTCCTTGTAATTTTCTTCCGTATAAAGATTGGTTGGATGTCTCTCATGGGTCGCAAATTCTCTGTCAGGATTATTTTCTTAAGGTCTGCTTTGCTATGAATTAGCCCTTGTAAGGCATTATGTCTTAATGGCTGCCATGTGGTGAAAGGGTGAAAGGGTGAATTGAAGAAGAAACTTTGAATGTCACCTAATGAAAGATTGGGCTAACTACCACCGTCCAGTACATACAATTTGGCGATAAGTCATATGACTTCTTTTCCGACAGGTTTATCGTTTAGCCACTTTCGATCCTCTTTATTAAGACTCAATGAATCTTTGCTACTCCCAGCTAGCAACTCTTCTAATGTATAAGTTGCTTCTGAGGCTTTTCCCATTAAGCGCCAATTAACAAACTTTTGCAGCTCCAGAAAAAGTTGTTTAATCCTCATAGTCTTATACTCATCTAAAGGGTTAGTACAATCTCAGTGGCAGTATACCAGATGGTTCTCTGAGTATTATTGCTCTTAAGTAAAAACGGCCTAAAGCTACATATATAAATCAACGACTTGCGTGAACATCTTGTACACAAAATCACGATATTCTGGTCAACAAATTTAGTAGTTTTATTGGAAAAAATTTACTGACACCCAAATCATCAATATTTTGATTAAATTTAGTACTTTACTTGGAACATCGTTTAGCTATCTTATTGATATTACTTACTTTAACGTAATTAAAACTTTAGTACTTATCTTGGTTGACCACTTAGTTTTGTGTCTTTTAAACGGCTATCAATAATCACTAGAAGCTATATAGTTATTTTATTATTAATTGACGATCGAAATCATTAGTAAATTATAAGCATTCATTATCAAGATATTGATGTAGTTTTTTCAATTCAAAAACATCACCATTCAGAAGATAGTTTAAAGCGGAATCGCCAGAGAATAATGCTCCAGAATTTTCTCGTTTTATCCATGTATTTGCGGCTTCTTCATCAGGCAGTAAAGTTCTTAGGTTATGATAAATACACATCAGATGGCTTATACGTACTAGCGTTACTTTGCCTAACTCAATATCTGTTGAGTTTTCTTTCCAAATAGAAAATTCATTCTCTGTAGGACTTCCAAGTAATTTTATCTCTTGTTCAACCGACAAATCCCACCTATCGCAAATACTAAAAAATACTTGTAGCGCAGCTTTTGCGATACATGCAGAATCATGTCCTCTGTCTTTCACCATGAGACTATCTCTAATTACACCAAAATAGACAGCAACAAGGGCTAGGATTAGTAAAACAATCATTGCTATTTCGGCATTATTTAACATCAACATATTGCTCCGTATACGGAGCAATATTTGCATAATTATCTGACAATATCAAGCTCCGTTATCGGAACAAAATGATGAACACGATTGGACCCAAAATTCGAACTTATCGCGAAGCAAAGAATTGGTCTCAAGACCAATTAGCGGCGCACTGCCATTTGATAGGCTGGGATGTGAGTAGAGGGACGATTGCTAAAATTGAATCACAAGTACGGCGTATTACCGATGGTGAGGTAGCTTTGCTTGCAAAGGCTCTGGGTGTTGATATACAACAACTTTTTGACCAATAGCTACTCTATCAATACTGTGCTGTAAACGAAGCATAATTGTTGCTCAGACAGCTCTGGCCTCAATATTATATTTCAGTCAGTAATACTGCTATGTGAAATCTATTAGGTTTGTAATTTTGATAATTGATGCGGTTCCTATAGCCCACAATCTAAATCGAGCGCGGGAAATAGAAATATAAAGCAATTTTTCATTAACCTCTTCTTCATCAAGTACCCATAGGAATATTATTTTTGATTCTAATCCTTTAAACCTTTTTGCCGTTTCTACTAATACTTTAGACGTTGTTGTGTATTCTTTAAAAGCCCAAAAATTACTGTTTTTTGACTTTTCTAAAAGTGACTGCGCTACTTGAAAACTACCGATTACAATAATGGCGATATCTTCCGGCTCTATCCTTTCAGTATTAATTAATCTTGATATTTTATTGTCAATTTCTTTTGCCTGGAGTTCTAGAGAAGATTTCTCTATAACCTGAATAGGCTCGCCTTCTAAATCCGGCGCATCAACTTCAGTTCCTTTGTAGTACTGGTAAGCAGCATTATGGATATATCGAGTGTTTCGACAATTATCGAATAAAAATAATGGCTCACAATTAATTGGCAAATCATTATTAGAAGTATAAATGGCTTGATTACTATCTTGAAAAATATAAAGCTTTGTATCTTTATATTGGTCTCGTAACATTTCTACAGCCAACCAGTACTCAGGCTTAAAATCCTGACCTTCATCAATTAAAATAACGTCATATTGTATAGATGCTATTTCGTAACTATTAATTAAAGCATCAGGCATTAACACATCATATAAATCCTCACCAGGGTAGATGATTCTAGATTCATCTATTAAGTCACGTTGCGTATTACTATCTACCTGCCTAATTCTCCAAGAACAAAACTCATGGAAACTCATAGAATGTAAGTTATCAATATGTTGTGATTTTATTTTGAGTGCATTACCCAACTTTTGGTTATAGCAAAGAAATAGAACCTTTAGTCCTTGATTTGCTAATGTTTGAGCTTGATCTAGAGCCAGAACTGTCTTACCAGTACCTGCCCCACCCTCAATCACAGCTTCTTTTCTTCTCTTTAACTGCCGAAGTATATTTTTTTGCTGATTTGTTAACTCAATCTGTTTTTGAATTTCTGTCTCTAATAATAAGCGTAAAGACGGTTGTATAGAAACTTGTTTTCCATAGATTTGTTCTGCTACTTTGACACCATTTATACATAATGGATCATAAATGGGTTGTTCACCTGCCCAATAATCATATACCCCTGTAACCCATGCTTTTAAATCAAAAATGTTTCTATTAGTCCCTATTATATTTATAGGCATATCAGGACTTGTTAAAGGCGCTGCATTTTCAATATCAGCGAACATGACAGCATGAGCAAGCAGTAGATTTTTATTTCCTAGTTTTTGTTGAAGATGGTTTCTTATTTCGTACTTTGCATCTTTAGCTTGTCGTACAGGGTTCTTTATTACATGTTTTATATTTTTCCCATCAATTGAATACCACTGGTTAATTGATTTATCATACTCAATACCACCACCCTTTACCTCAACAACCAAGACACCATATTCGGGCGAAAAAATAACAAAATCGGCCTCCCGATCTCCATGACTTTTGAACCTGGAAGTTTGTTTTATAAATTCTAGAGAGTGGACAACCAAACAATCCTTTGGCAATTGTTCGGCTAATGCTTTATATACTTTCTGCTCAGCTTTGGATGGTATGTCTTCAATCTGACCCTCAGACAACATCGGAATAATAGTAGCCATCAACATTTATCCCAGGTTGGATCAAATTTCTTTGTTATCTCATTAGATGTTTGAGTATTTTTAAGCCTCACTTTAAAGAGCGCCCCAATAGGCTCAATATTACTAACCTCATACACACCATCTTCCAGTAAATATTTATCACCTTTTTTTGGCTCTTTTAACTGATTATTTATGGACGCCTCAGAAAGCTGTTTCCAGCTACCATCAAACATAAAGCGATTAGCTTGTTGAACTGGGTTTTCGAATGTGTGCACTGAAGTATTATCTGTGTTTATATTTTCAACAACAAATAACCACCAGTTGTCATATACCTGCGCAAACTCCATTTGAGGTACGGTAACCCCAACACCCCCATCTCCCCAACGACCTGTCAAAGTTTTTACCTCAATGTAACGAACTATCTCTCCATTTGAATCTATTTCAAGAATATCGTAACCCTCGTTACCCGTTGGCGCTTTTTCAAATATATTCGATTTAGAAAGACGATAATTAGAAGAGCGCTCCAAAACATAATATTCACCTTTATTTCCTATTTCGGTTGCACGCTCTTTTTGCTCGCGCTGTTCATTAGGATCAATTTCCTTATCTTTACCAACATAAACAGGCTTTCTGTCATTAGAGCTGACTGTTTTTCTTTGAGGCTTTGTATCCGACCTGTTTGTGTTATTTCCACCTGAACTTGTTCCTTTTGTCCTATTAGAGCCATTGATATTTTGTTTTCCAGACGTATTTTCCTCACCCTCTACATTGATAGGTTTTGATTGTTTAGGCTTTATTGGTGGAGGTATTACGACACCTGTTTGAGTTACATCTTGATTACTACTCAAAGAAGCAGTGTCGTTTTGCTCTTGACTTTCTTTTACAGAAGTATTTTCTGGTGATGAACTGAATTCTAGCTCCATGACGCCATCAAGTGGTTCTTCCTTATCTGTATCATAATTTTTATCCTGACTTGTATCATCATAAAGAGAACCTCCTTCATGTATTTCTATTTTGTCAGGCAATAACTTAATATTTTTCTTATCTAATAAACTACATATTTCTTCCAAGCTATCAAACTTATGACGTAATATCCTATTGATAAGGATAAAACTATCCCGACTTAGATCAGATGAATCACTAATAAACTCAGCAAGACACTCACACATATCTTCATCATCCTCCTGATTGAGGATATAAAGCATACTATTATCAGTATCTTGATAGGTTGGAGTATCTATATCATCATATATCCATGTATCATCAATATAATATTTAACAACTAATGATTCCATTAACAGAATATTTGAAGGTAAAACCTCATCTAAACTTTCCTGTTTAATCTCATCGTCACTGATATTTCCCTCGTGATAGATTAAACGTAAAACAGCTGACTTAAATGGTTCAGAACGAATGTAATCATTCCAAGCATTATTTTTTCTATCAGACTCAATACTGTTATCAATATCTAATTCTGGAACCATGTTTCCGGACAGAGAATAAACATTACATTTCTTTGCAATCTGTGCGAATTGTTGCTGACAAAACTCTAGCTCTTCATTTTTATTTTCCGATTTATCATATGCAGATAAATCTTTGATATACAGTTCATCACAGGGAATTAACTTATCTGTACGAGTTACAATAGGCATTTCATCATCCTGCAGATTATCAAGATGATCCTGAAATTGTTCTAATATTGCTTTAGCATCTATTAGCTGTTGTTTGTTTAATTTTTGGTGATGAGGAAGATCACAAAGATATTTCATCAGATAATCATTATCTGGTTTTTCTAACACCCCTAATTTAATGAGCCCATCAGCAAGGCTAGACTCCTTTCCATCATGGGATACAAGCTCATCCCAACTAACAATACCGGTAAGATTTATAGATATTTGAAAAACTTTGCTGGAAGAAATCCAATGTCCTTTGATAAAAATAGATTCATCCTTTATATCGTCAGGTATAGCAGCTCCTGGCATAGAACTACGCCCGAGGTACTTATAGAACTGTTGTGAATAATCTTGTACTTTTTTTACATTACTCTGTTGATAAATAATACTTCGCAATCGACGAAAACTCTCAAAAACACTATCATTCGGGAGCTTGACCAAAAGACATAACTTCTCTGCTATTTCCCTTTCAGTATACTCACCATCTTCATCTTTCTTACCAAGCCTTACTTTATTAGATATTAAATAATGAGCCCCCCCGGCTAACTTATAATCATATTTTAAAATAAGGTCAGATGGTTTACGTAATGATTTGTATTCATATTCCGGTAACAGGAAATCATTTTTTGGTTTTTCAACAGGCAACCATGCCAATTCTGATAAATGTCGAAATATCTCTTTATCGTTATATTTCATATCTTCAAACCACTCGAAATGATTTGAAATATAATTCACCAACTCTATAGCTGCGACATCGTTATCATCATTTATTATTGAGTTAACCGTAGCAACAATGTGCTCAGGTATTATTTCTGTTGATGCACCTAATATAGAAAGGAAATTTGACCAATTTTCTTGAGTAGGCTCATCTTTAAATCTCAATGGCGAATAATTTTTATCTTGAAGGCAAGCAGGTAATACTGAGAAGAAGTCAGGATGATAATAATACTTTGCTGCATTTAATTTAGAGCCAGCATCAAGTACAATTTTTGATACTGACAGCGTAGAAATTAACTCATCCTTTACATCTTGATTTATATCTTTTATTAAATCTTCCCAGTTATTGGCGAGCCATTCAGATATGTTTCTAACATCTTCTACTGATGGCGAGCTACCTATAAATGGTATGATTATTTGTTTAAGGTAATTAATGGGCTCCTGTTCATCAAACCCCATTTTTTTAAACATAGCATGTTGCTTATCATCAACAACACTAATAATTTCATATTCTCCCTTGAGACTATGAATATGTTTAGGCGGCTGAAAACCAGCTGGTAGATATAATTTTTTATTCTCTGACTTAGCATAAATATGGTCACTCTCCGTGGAAATAAATGGCATATCATTCAACCAGGCCACTTCATTATCATCTAGCTCTTCTATCCACATTAAATCTTGAGCAATAAGATCAATTAAGTATTCTCGTGCGTCCTTATCCTCAAAAAATCCATACTCTCCTTCAGATACATGAACAAGATGCTTAATTAAAGAGTAAGCATTCAGCTCTGTAATAAGCTCATGCTCATTCCATCTAAGTAATGGTTTATAGAGATTAATATAATCAGGGTGTACTAGCTGCATACCTGTTTTTTCAAGATAAACAATGTTCGGAATCTCTCCACCCGGTATTAGTACAGGTGAGTTAACAACAGATTTGAGTGGTGCAAAAACGTCGTTATATTGATAAATTAATTCAAGATTATGAATCTCATTTATGGCTTCAGAAACATCACCTTCATCAGCATTTACAATCATGCTTACTACACTTTTTAGCCAGGTTTTATTTTTTCTATCATAATTATCAATATAAGCATGTAGAACAGTTAAATAATTTTTGAGAGTGGGTGCCAACCATGATGAAGGTAACTCATCAGCGTTTTTTACAACTTCAACTATATCGGGGTGAAGAAATAATGATTTATCTTTATTGAAAATATTTATATTCGGATTACTATCTAATAACTTATTCTCCGAAAGACAATTCAACTCATTATTAAGTGTCAATTCAAAAGGAAGGTCTTCTAAATGAGTGTAATCCTCATCTTCATCCGCTTCAGCACAAAAAATCAAGATTGATAACAACCAATCTTTTTTTGTTAGCATTGCAATAGGAACGTCTCCCAAAGCAAAAGGGAATTCTAAATATTCAGACTTACTAATTAAATAATCACGAATAAATTCTGGCGTAATTTCCTCTAACTCCGTACCAATAGAATTCAACCCATCAATAATATTTTTGGTCGGTTTAGGTGAAATAATTGAGTAATGTTCTTTGAATGCTTCAAATATATTTTTATTTGAGTGATCTTGTAAGTAATAGATATTATCTACGGGTTTCTTCCAACATACCTCCTCTTGATATTTTGTTTTAAAACATTCGAGTTCGATAATTTCGTTATAAAATCCTTCCAGAATATACTCATCAAATTCATCTTCATGATTTTTCGGCCAAAGTGAGTAATATCTTTGAGAGTCACAATGTCCCTTAATAAAATTTATAAGATTAGCCCAAGCAATGCCTACTCCTTCTTTGAATAGTAATCTGTTCCATTCAATTAATATGTCCTTGTCATCACTTGAACCTCCAGAGGTGATTTCTGTTCTTTTAGGATTTAGGTCAAACCAACCATGTATATGTATGGGATGTTTCGATTTTATTGGAAGAGGTAGAAATGTATGATAATTGGATTTATTATGTTTTTTTACATTCCCCTTATCATCTAGTGAAATTGCAACACCGGCCCAAGGAAGAACTTTACGGGGATTAGGCGATATATTTAAAGCCTTGATAGCCTGATCAATTAGACAGTCATCTTCTCCACGAAACAACCCATTTACAACTGCCCATTTTTCTTCAAAGTTATGATAACTGTTATTTTCTATATCAAAATATTTAATTGAAAAATGGTGTTTATATGTAAATACTGGAAGTGCTTTATTTTCATTTTTCCAATTCTTACAAACTTCCAACAAGCTAGAAGATAACTCATCTTGTATATTATCGTTATGAGCACGAACTTCTTTTGTGTTTTTAGTACTTATTTCAACATGAACAATTTTTTCGTTATCTACATTAATTTCTTGCAGCACTAGTTTTTGAATATGACGCAAGAATAACAGCCCAGAAGTATTATCTTTCCATTCATCACACCAGTTCAGAAAGTCATCAAATTTGAATATTTCGTGACTAATATCACTCTTTTTCGCTGTTTTATCGTTTCTTAATGGTAAACGAAAAGTTGTTCCTAGCTGGTTTTTATCAATATTGAAAGTCTTTATCCAACTAGATATTTCCTCCTTGTCTTCTTCAAGTCTCCACCCCTGGATACTTTTATTTTTGTCTTTAGCAACTGAGTTTCTAAGAACATCAAACCAATAAGCTCTTCCACTAGAGATGAAGCTTGGATGGTCAGAGATACTAAAACTAGAACTAAACCCCTGACCAAATCTACCTGTAGAGTTGGCATCCTCAATTTTACCTTGAGCACTTATTTTAACGATAGCTTCAAAGTCTTTCTCATCAAAACTGGCATTATTGTATAAAAGAAGAGAAGTTCCTTTAGCGACATCAAATTTTGTATTATTTAAAGAGGTATGTATTCTTTTATCAAATGTAACTACTAACTCCGTTGCTCCAGAGTCATCTGCATTCTGCAGGTATTCCTTCAATATGGAATTTTTTGAATACCCGTCAATAAGATCACAAATTCTAGAGACTAAATCTTCTTCGTAATTAACTTCAAATGACATCTATCAATCCCTGTTTTACATTTCGTCGTTACACATAACGCTCAGTCTTGAGTACCCAAAAGACAAAATCTTGTTTCAGTTATATTATTAATTAGATGGTCAATATTATTTAATTAATACTGTGCCGTAAACGAAGCATAATCATTTGCTTTAACAAAATTTGCTTCTTCACCCAGCGCCTCAAAATGTGCTTTACCACAATCTATTTTGGCTTGTTCTTTTGGTCTCAGTGCATCGCTGAATAGGCTGCTCTTGGTTTCGACGACGAAATATAACTTCTCCTGTCCATCCTGCTCTACTAGGACAGCCCAGTCAGGGTTATAACCACCTAACGGTGTGTCGATCTTAAACCAGCCTGGAAGTTTGGCGTATAGCTTTATATCAGAGCTCTTTTCAAATTCTCTAGCAAAAGTTTCTTCGATATCGGAGTCATAGACGACGTGATCGTAAACTGATTTTTCCGTTTCAAGCATATTTTTATTTAAATAGCCTGTTAATTCCTGATCTTCAAACATTTCTTGTGCATAGTAATGATCACCACCAATCTTTTGGTACTTGATGCCATCAATTATAAATAGGCGCATTTGATTAGTAATTATTGCTGTCACCTCATCTATAAATTTTTGAGGATTATCTTTGAATTTATTTAGCTTATTACATTGCTGAAGAATGCTAACAATTGATCGGCGAGTTAAATTTGTTTCGTTTTGTAAAAAACTGACAATATCAGGTAATTGATAATCTCTGATATTTTGAACATGTGTTTGAGTTGTTTCATCTCTTACCTCTAGGCCACTTCTTTCAGTAGCTACTTTAGCTTTGTCATAGGTAAAACGGGTTTTACCTACAATTAGATTTTTTTCAATTTCTTCAGCACATTTACTTATCAAGGCGTCAGCATCAAAGTCAACACGGTACACCGTCTTATGCTTAATCCTCTCCCACAAAGCTTTAAAGTCATCACTGAGATAAACCTGCTTATTCAGTGTAACAGTGGTACGTTCATCCTTATTCTTGATATTTAAGCCTCCAGCTACTTTCTTAAGCAAGCTAGATATAGGTCCTGCGACTTCCTGAACATCGTCTGGCAGGTTTACCTTATTGTCTTTTAGGTCGAGTTTTAACTTATCTTGTACTTTTCCTCGTGTATCAATGTAACCTTCATCAACTAGGTGCTGCCAAATATTTTCTGACTTTTCGGCTCCCAAGTACTCAGGTTTTTCTCCCTCATGGGCAACTACAATATTGGCAAATTGATGTTTTTCCACCATACCAAACCGTATGCCTTCATCTTCTTCGATTTCTTTTTGTAGTTGTTGCACAAAACTTTCATAAGACTCATTGGCCATTATGGTTAAGGTATTAACTTCAAAGCCATGAATCCGGTCTCCATCCTGATTGACTGCAAGGCGCATTCCACGCCCTATTTCCTGTCGTTTTTTAATCGTCGAGGTTGTTTCATTCAAAGTGCATATCTGAAATACATTCGGGTTATCCCACCCTTCTCGTAGCGCTGAATGAGAAAAGATAAAGCGTAATTTTGAGTCAAAGCTAAGAAGCTTTTCTTTCTCCTTCATAATCAAGTTATACGCACTCTCATCAGCTGCCGCTGTACCAGATGAATCTTTCTCACGCCGTAAACCATCAGGATCACTTTTCTTACGCTTGTCAGCAGCAAAGTAACCATCATGAACATCCTCTGGTTTTTGCCCGAGGTCAATTTCTCCAAATAAAGACTTGTACTTTGGCTTTGCTACAATTTGGCGGTACTCTTCTTCAAACCATTGTGAATATTTGCCTTGAACGGTCTTCCCCTCACTATCGTAGCTGCGATAGTTGGCTACTTTATCGATAAAAAACAGACTTAATACCTTAATACCCTGAGGAAGAAGTTTGAGCTCTTTTTCTAAATGCTCTTCGATAGTCTTTCTGATCTGTAATCGTTTTTGTGAATCTTCATCAACACCACCAATGGAATCCCCAAGAGACACAACTTCGGGTTTACTAGTGAAGTCAATATATTCCTCCCCCTCTGCGCAGTAGATATCATTAATCACATAACCATCATAAAGATCTCTTCCTTTGGATATTTCTAGCAAATCATCGCCAGACTTCACCTTCTTTTTGACGCGCTTAATACCACCAGCTTGGCTGATATCTAGTTCAATCATGGCCGTAATAGGTGATTTCCTATTATCGACACTTACAAGCTTTATATACGCCTTGTTGTGTCCGTCTTGTACATTTAGTGAAGCAACTTCTATTTGTTTAACAAGTTTCTGTTCATATGCATCAATCGAATCCAGCTTATAAAGTGGATTATGCTTATCCACATGCGTTGCAGAGTATCGGAATGTACATAGCGGGTTTAACGAGGCAATAGCTTCTTTAGACTTGGCTGTTGTATCAACACTTTGTGGCTCATCAATAATAACAATAGGATTGGTAGATTTAATGAACTCAATAGGCTTCATCCCGCTTAGACGATCATCAGCGCGGTGAATCAAGTTGGCTTTTGTCTCTTTCTCAGGATCGGTAAAACTTTTTCGGAACGCATCAATATTTATTACCATTACCTGAATATAATCATTGGTTGCGAAGCTACGGACTTGTTCACGCTTGCTAGAGTCATACACAAAATAATCATACTGCACATTGGCGTATAAGTTTTTGAAATGCTGCTCTGTAATTTGTAACGATTTATACACACCTTCCTTAATCGCTAATGAAGGAACAACAATGATAAATTTAGTAAAACCATAGGCCTGGTGCATCTCAAAAATAGATCGCAGATAAACATAAGTCTTACCAGTACCTGTTTCCATTTCAACGGTAAAATCCTTACCCGCCAAATCTTTAGATTGTTTTAATCCATTAATTAGTTGAACGTGCTGAGTATTCTCCAGCAATTCTTCTTCGATTAGTCGTAAGCGATTACCGATACCAAGGTCATTAATATTCTGTGAAGAAAATATATCCTCCTGTCCAGAAACATCAATATTTGGTGTGGTAACAGTAAAGGTTGTCTGACATATTTCCTGTCCTTCAAAGACACCAACAACTGCGTCGATAGCATCTTTCTGATAGTTAAGATCAGGATTAAATTTAATTTTCATTCGGCATCATCCTGCTCTTCATCGTAGGGCAGCTCTAGTGCCTTAATATGCCCGATAGCATTGCCTGCAATGCCGCGTATAGAACCATACATACCTGTTGTATTTTCTAGTACTTTTGTAATTTGTTTTTCTCGTTGTTTCCAGATACGCGCAAACGCTCTTTTTTCTGAATCTAGATCTGTCTGCATCTGTGTAAAGCCTTCTACAATAGCTTCAATTTGCATTTTGAATTCGTTACTAGTCAGGTAACTGTAGAGCAGGCCCATTTTATCAGCCTGATTTTCACCAGACTTTTTAGCCATGTTTAATGCAATAATCTTTTCACGCAATATAAAAGAAAGTGCTTTAAATTCTTCATAGCTACAGATCCAAACCCCATCTAGAAGCCCCATCCGATCCAACTCTTTTGGCATAACGCTAGTAACTAGAACGCCAATATCTACACCTCGTTCGCGCATATCCGTTTTGAGTTTTTCTATCCATGTCTTCTGGAAGTCTTTTGTTCGTTTGCTTTCGTAATAAATCGTTCCACAGTTCTGACTCTCGTATGTATTGACTACTTGTAAGCAATCACCACCACGTTGTCCTTTTTTTATTTCTTCGACTGTATCGAGCGGAAACTTATCAGCTAACCACTCTTCAATGGCAAGCTCCTGTGCTTCTCCTTGAATTTGCATTGAACCTTGTTCTGCTTTACGTTGCGCTTCAGATAACTGGCGTTTCAGTTGCTCTAAGTGCTCATCTTTTTGTTTAAGCTTTAATTCATTCTGCTCATCAGCCAATTTATGTATTTTTTCTGTTTCTTCTTTGAGCCTTACAGTTAATGATTGCTCAGCTTTTAACTGAGCTTCTTGCGCCACTTCATTCTTTTCACGCTTTAATTGTTCAATTTTCGCTTTCGAAAGATTAAGCTCTTTTACCTGCTCAGATTTCTCAGCGATTTCCTTCTGAAGCAAATCAATTTGATCACTTTGCTCTTCAGTAATTTGCTTTTTCAATTGATCCGTTAATTTTTTACGTTCAATTGATAGTTGTTCGGAAACAGACTCACTAAGACGGTTATTGAATTGTTCCTCCTGAGTAACTAAAGCATCCTCTTTTTCTTTTATTTTAGCTAATGCTGCATCGTTCTTTTTTTTCTGTATTACAGCTTCAGCGGTTAATTTGTCTTGTAGCTGACCTTCAATTTGATGGTAGAGAATTTCATTAACATCAATTTCTGTATCACAGCTTGGGCAGCGAATTGTATTTTTTTGTGACATTATGCCTCCTGCGCAAAGATAGCTAGTTCTGCTGGTAAATTTTCGTCAATATCTATACTCTTTAGCAAACTTGAATACTGATCAGGATCTTTCTCTTTAATTTTTTGAAGAATACAGATTGCCGCCGTTTTCATCTCAGGAACTTCAACGGGTGTTGCTCCCCTTTCAAAGACACCTGCCATATGTGAGTACTCATTATTTATTCTATCTGTTAGAACAGCAGGTATTCTTTCTTCACCAAAAAACTGGCAAAGCGTTTCCTTATTCATACCTTTATTTGGATATCTGTAATAAAGATAGATTTCAAAAAACTTTCTAGCGTTATTACCAAAGTGGTAGAAGGTTGTATAATTTTCATCATCGACAACTTCAATTAAGGCACATTTATGAATTTGCTCAAATAGATAATTGAATTCTGTGACGTATTCCCTTAAATGTTTAGGCATCAAAGCTACATGGCTTTCTTGATCTACTCGGTTGATGATGAAATATTGAGATTTACTTTTTGTTAGAGCTCCAGGTAATCTTTTTAAGTATTTAAGAAACTCCAGACTATGCGTTGATATAAACAATTGTTTGAAACGCTCACGTTCTTTTTCCTCACCATTATCATCATATTTTTCTGGAGTAACAATTTCGGCATTTATCAGGCTATAAACAAAGAAGATATGATTAGCATCTAAACTGGAAATAGGATCATCAATCCAAATAATTGGTTGATTTCCCTTTGTATCAATATCATCTAGTTTTGCCATGAAATAACAAAAAGCAATTAAGCTACATTCGCCTTCACTTAAGTGAAAGGCTTTCTTGTCGTTACGAATAACTTCAAATCTATAACCTGCAGGGATTCCGTCTGATAAATTCTCTACAGCCTTTAGTGATAATGATTGATGACCAAAAAAATTGTTCAGGTAATGATTGACTCTATCGGCACCTTTGCTTTCGTCTTTCAACTGGGCCTTTAACTCGCTGATATGATCTTTCTTTTCGCTTACTTTTGCCTGCGCTTCGTTCTTGGTCTTCTCAGTCGTATCCACGGTGACTTTCAAGGTTTCTATAGCCATACACTCATCATTGTATTTAATGTCCGTGATGAAAGTAAAAACCGCATTAAGACGTAAAGCTAATTTAGCTTTTAATTGCTGGGCACTTAAAGATTCTGTAAAGTCATTTGATTTGGTCCTTAAGTTCTCATATGTGACACGAATCGCATCTAAATTCTGCTCGGCTGAGGTTGGTTCGGAAAATGAAAGAGCAGTAAATATGTCACTCTTGCGTACTTCAAGCTGAGTTTTAATTGCTTCAAGTGCTTCAAAATAAGCCGTAGATTGTTTAGTAAACTGTTCTTCCAGTGCTTCTAGGTCTGAGCTAAAACTCGAATAGAAATCAGATATCTTAATTTTGAGAAGTTCGGGAATGCGAGTTTTTTCTGTTTCAATAAGCTGAATCACCCCTTCTATTTCTGTTCGTAACCCCTCAGATTGTTGATTGAAATGCTTGTCTAGCTTCTCCCATAAATCTGCAGGTAATTCATTGCCACAAAAGGCGCATTCAGTTCTTTTATCTTCATGGTGCTCCCGGCCTTTTCTAACCCATGTTTCTAATACTGCATCATTCAATAGCTCCTTTATTGGTTCTGATGCTTCTATCTTTTTTTCAACAAGTACTTTTGCTTTGCTAATTAACGAAGTATATTTTAAGTTAAAAGCTGAAGACTCTGATATTTCTAGCTTTGGGTCTTCCTTTAACAGTTCATAATGTTTATCTGCTTGTTCGGGTGTGACCTGAGTGTACGTACTTTTGCTAACCGTTTTTATATCTTTTTTTATGCTAACTATATTATAGTTAGCATCACCAAAGATTTTATTGTGCTTAATGCCTGCCCCAGCTTTATTTGCTTTATCTTTCAACTTATTTTCTAAGCCATTAAATTTGTCATCATGACTCCTTTTGGCAGATTGGTACGCGCCCGTTGCTTCAATCTGCTTGCCAATAAGGCCTGATTTATCTTCTTCTTTACCCAGCTCGATGTGGCTCTGCTCTATTTTTTGCTCAAGCATCGCATTATCTTCACCAAGTATCGCAAATGAGTTAATGGTGTGCTCATCATCGACTATAAAGCGTAAGTTTTCCTTCACGAAGTCTTCGTTGAACACCCGAATAACCTGATCGTGTTCAGTTAACGTACTCTGGGTAGCACTGATACCACCATTGAAACTTAATTGAAACTCGGGACTGGTATATTTATCTGAAATGTAGCCCGTTTCCATTGCTCGGAATATACGAGATAGCGTAGTTTTTCCTGAATAATTACGACCATATAGAATATTAATATTCTTGAAACTGGCAATGCTATTATCTTTATACCTTACAGATGACGTCCAATTGAAGTCACTGAATACCGCCATGCTTTTAATAGAGTCAATTTTTTCGATTTCACCACTCATAATTTAACTATCCTTGTTATATGCTCTTCACATCATCGATACCAAACTGCTTCAATACTTGTATAGTATTAGTTTTCACAACATCATCTGCAAAGCCTGCATCTTTAAAGACTACACGCATGACTTCTGGTTGCAGCTTCTCTTTTAATTTACCAATACCTTCGGCAACTTCGAGGGGAATTTCATCATCTAAGCAAACCAGTAGCGCACCCATGCCAACTGAATAAACTGTTTTATCAATAATACTGTGCTCTTCGATTGGTAGAGTTAAATCCAGACCATATTTAAGCAGTATTTCGTAAAGGACATCCTCAGCGTTACGCCCGGATTTTATACTGTCAGTACTGTTATCGAGAACTGCTTCTAGGTTGTCAAAGTTAGCTTCCCAAGAATTAATGTTAGTAGCGTCCAACTTAAATACTTTGAATCCCAGATCACCCTCGTAGCTTGGATTTTTTTCTTTTATTTTATTGGCAGCTCGCCGAATGCGTTCTTTACTTATAGTGGTTAGAAGTTCAACTCCATTTTTAAAGGGCTCAGACTTTTCTTCACATTTCTCTGGTAGCTGCACCATGATAAATCTTAATCGAGCATTTTCTTTCATACCTACATTCATTACGGCGTCAGCTGTGGATGCTGATCCCGCAAAAAAATCTAACACAATATCACCATCTTCTTTAGCTAAAAAAGGTATGAAACTCTCTAATAATCGGGTAGGTTTTGGATTAGTAAATGCTTTAGTATATTCAGGAAATAATTCTCTTACTTCATATGCACCTAATCGACCATCAAGTTCAATTATTCCAGATAGTTTCTCAAGATAATCGCTAGCATATAACTTTAATTCTATAATTTTATTTTCATCATCCCCAAATAGTATTTTTTCATTATCTAACAAGTCATTCATTGTTACTTCAGGGAACCTATATCCCATTAATGGCTCTTTACATGGTTTATTAGTGACTGGATGAATTACATCATACCTGTAGCCTTCTTTACCGGGGTTATGGACACTCTGGCTGCCAGTATAAATACCGTCCTCATCAATGTATTTATAACGGTCAAGCGGCCATAATTGATTTTTATTTTCTTTAAACCATATTTTATATTCTTTCTCCAATTTTTCTTTATCTGAGAATTTATCAGTCAGCTTAGTCCCGGTATTAACCAATAATTCTTTTATATCTGAAACACTCGACTTCCAGACAGACTCAACAATACTTTTATTTTTACAATAGACTAAAATATACTCATGCTCTGTAGCTACATTTGTCGGGTTATTATCTGTGGAATTTTTCCATACAACCTTTCCAAGAAAACATTCATCTCCAAATATTTCCGAGCAGATTATTTGTAAATTGACGACTTCATTGTTATCAATAGAAATAAATATAACTCCGTCTTCTGTTAACAAATTTCTAGCTAACCTAATTCTTGGGTACATCATGTTTAACCAATTAGTATGATACCTCCCCGTTGTTTCGGTATTCGCGGAAATTTTGAATCCATCATCATTAACCTGCCCTGTATATTTGAGATAAGTATCCAGATTATCTTGATACTTATCTGGATAGATAAACTCTTTACCGGTGTTATAAGGTGGGTCGATATAAATCATCTTTATCTTTTTGTGATAACTTTTTTGTAAGAGTTTTAACACTTCTAAGTTATCACCTTCGATAAACAGGTTCTGAGTGGCTTCCCAATCGACTGATTCATCTTTACTTGGCCTTAATGTACCTGCGGAAGGCATTTGAGCTAATCGTCTGACATTTGCTTTGCCATGCCAAGTAAAGTTATAACGCTCTTCTCTGTCTTCTACATAATCACCAAGTACTTCCTTTAGCGCGTCAAAATCAATTTTCTTATGCGGCTCTCCATCAACTTCACCTTCAGTGATTACTTCAGGAAACAAAGATTTTAGCTTGTCAATATTCTCAGCGACTATTTCAGCACTTTTACTCAGTGCACTTTCTTTTGTGATTTTATCCATGAGTTATCTGCGTCTACTATTCTTGATTATCTAAATTAGTTATAAGTCTTTAGTCAATTGTTGTATCTGTTGCTGGCATTCTTTGATGCGAACATTCAGGTTCAACTTACTATTAAACTGGGTTTCCTTTTTCAACTCAGCTTTGAGCTGACTTTCAAATTCTTCAATCTTTTTAATATCTGCAAGTCGATTTTGACGGTTAGCGCTATTACTTTTGGCTTCTAACTGATCAGAGTGCTTTTTAATTAAATATTCATCTGTATGCCTAGCAGCTTGTAATGCTACTACTCTATCTATCAGGCTTTGATAAAAAGTGTAAATATTAGTCCAATCGAAATCTTTGTTGTTGAGTGATTCAATATACTGTTCTTCGATTGGTTGTAGCTTGCTACCATCCATCCAATCACTGTCATAAAAATGGTCTGTGGTCAGTTTTACACTATCAGCTAGGCTTTGTCGCTTACTCGCTAAACTCACCCAAACTCTGTCATCAATAGTCATAATCAGTAGCAATGGGTATGGGATTGCACGTTGAATAATCTCGACTAGCCGTTTTGCCTGTTTGTCTGTTTTTAAGGAGACAAGAATAATGGCAATCTCTGGATAATCTAGCTCTTTAGTTTGATGTGCTGGAATATTGATAGTTTCTGGTTTAAGCGTATAGCGCCATAGAAGTGATTCAATAGATTCATTTACTAGCTTTTTATCTCTTGTTACAAGATCAGCATTTTCCAGAAGCATTTTTTTGTAAATACGGCTATCTAACAAACATGTATCTGGCACGTTAAGAACCTGCCAGAATCTATTAATGAGTGTCGGGTTACTCTTTACCATTATTCAGCTTCATCCAACAGAATGAGGTAGCTAACCACTTCAAAATTATCCATGCCCTGTGTGCTTGTCGGTGTCAGCACCGTACCACCACGAGTAAAGAGGCTTTGTGTGCCTTTTTCTTCACTCGTGCCAGCTATACTGTCGATGGCGACTGCAAGTTGCTGTTGGTAATGTTGCATACCAGCACCTTGTTTAGTTTGTAGGTTAAACAAGTCGATTGCGTCTTCATCAACTATCTTGTTTTCCATGGCCTGTTGTTTTAGTAAATCGAGTATTTTTTTACTTTGAGCAAAATTAAGGGCAATTTGGTCATCATCTCTTACATACACCATAAAGTGAGGTGCCAATGGATAATTATCATCTACAGGTACTGCTTTATTGCCAGTTTGTGTATTTCGTAGACAGAATATTACCCCCGCCTCTATTCCATCGGCTTTTAAGGCCACGTTCACTTTCACTACGGAAAATAAGCCCGTAGGTGCATATTCTAGTGCTTTAGAGTTCTCTTGTAGATAACCTGATAAATCCATTCTAAAGTCATTAAGTGTTAGGTCGGTTATCGACACTCCACCTGTCATGTCTTCCAGATCGACTACTGCATCTTGTAATTGTTGTAGTTGTTTACGCCGATATTCCAGATCATTCATTTGTGCTGCATTTTCTTCGATGACATTTTCTTCGCCAGTAGCGGATATATCTAACAACACCATACGGCCAGACACACGAGCCTCTAAATTGATGTACTCATCCAATTCTATATTAGGCCAGTAGTTAATGAGCTGAATTTGTGTGTTGATTGAACCTAAACGGTCAATACGTCCAAAACGTTGAATGATACGTACTGGATTCCAGTGTATGTCGTAATTAATGAGTGTGTCGCAGTCCTGAAGATTCTGACCTTCTGAGATGCAGTCTGTTGCAATTAATAAATCAATTTCCTGTGTAGCATCTGGATCAATTTTGTCGCGCTCTTTTGATCGTGGTGAGAAAGCCGTTAGGAGGTTATTAAAATCGCTGCCAATGCCGGGCATGTTGGTTTTGTTGGTGCCTCCACCAGTAACAATACCACTATTTATTTTGAGATTATCCAGGGCCCAGTTTTCTATATGTTGATAGAGGTACTGCGCAGTATCAGCAAAGGCGGTAAAAATAACGATTTTTTTATTATTATCATTTATTGGATTATCGATTTTATGCTGGATAGTTTTTTTCAGGCTTATGAGCTTCGCATCTCTAGTAGTTGTAACTCGTCTCGCATCAGCTAGTAGTTCCTCCAGGAAGTCTTTGTCTTCTTGTAAATCCTGTTGCCACAACACTTGGTCAGTATCTTGTATAAGTACTTTGGTTTTATTACCTGCAACCAGATCGGCTAGCTCAGGCGAATCAAGCTCTGCTTCTTCTACGCTAACTTCATCTATGTCCTGCGTGCTGTGATTTTCAATTTTATCCAGTAAACCATCTACCTGAACCAGTAATCTCTCTACTGTTAATGCAAATGAAAAGATGGAGCTTTCCATACGCTTGAGTAAGTTAACTCGCATAAGGTGTACTAGGCTGGCCTCACGGTCTACCTGTTTAAAGACGCCTTTGCCATCGCCTACTTCCATATCATACTTACGACTGTACTCGTCACGCTTGTCAGCACGCACATATTTCAGAGGTGAGTAAGCTGCTAGATGCATACGACGGATATCACGATTAATATCTTTCAATGGCGGAAATTCATTCTCTTCATCAATATCAGACTTGATATTAATTGGAGGTAAACGAGTTGGAAACTCCCCTATATCTTCTATGCCGTAATATTTCTCAATATGCTTCCTTGACCTTGCAATGGTTACCAAATCAAGGAGTTTAAAATAATCAAAACTCATGCTATCGAGTAATGCTTCAACGGTACGACTCTCTGCCGTGAGTTTTGTCCATTGGTTAAATTGTTTTTGAGCTAGGCGTAGTGTCTTATCGATACTTGGAATACCTGTATCTAAAAATGCATCATCATTCGCTTCAGTCATGAATGCGACCTGATTTTTCAAGTCGTTCATTCTATTGTTAACGGGTGTGGCAGATAGCATCAGGACTTTGGTTTTAACACCTGACTGTATAATATCTTCCATCAAACGACGGTAGCGAGTCTTTGTGTCTTTAGATGGGTTGTTGTTACGGAAGTTGTGGGATTCATCGATAACGATGAGATCGTAGTTACCCCAATTCAAGGTTTCCAAATTGATTTCACCCGATTGCCCTTTAACACGGTTCAAGTCTGTGTGATTAAGAACATCAAAATTAAAGCGGTCGGCAGAGAGAACATTCCGTTTGTCGTTGATTGTATAAAGAGACCAGTTATCGCGTAACTTTTTAGGACAGAGCACTAATACACGATCATTGCGTAGTTCGTAATATTTGATTACTGCCAGTCCTTCAAACGTTTTACCTAGTCCAACACTATCAGCAATAATACATCCGTTATGTTTTTCTAGTTTATCGATTGCTCCAATAACACCATCGCGCTGAAACTTGTAAAGCTTGTTCCAAACAAGCGTATCTTTAAAACCAGTTTTGGTTTTAATTATTTTCTCTTCATCAATTTCTTCAAGAAAATCCTTAAACAGATTGTACAGTGTGAGGAAATATATAAATTGTGCTGATTTATCTTCTGCAAGATAGTTAAGCTGCTTTAACAACAGACTCTTTGCATCCTGAACCATTGCTTCATTAGACCAAAGACTATCAAACCACTGTAGCAGGCCTTGAGTATTCTCTGCGTCTTTAACGCACATGTTCATATCGTAGCTGTCTGACTCGGTGTAGCCCAATCCTGTACTTGTGAATTGTGAACTACCTTGAATTGCTATGTCAGAACTATCATTATTTTCTACATGAAATAAAGTTTGTGAAACCATACCGCTTGTTTTTGTTGCTCGAACTTGTACATGTTCTTCGAGCCACTGAATACATTCTTTTGCTATTTTTGATTGGTTTAATTGATTACGAAGACGTACTTCAAATTTATCCCCCGTTAGCTTAGGGGCGATATCTGTATTTCGTAGTTGTGTGAGTAATAGGCGTGTATTACTTGTTTGTAAGAATTCTTTTTTTAGTGCATCAAATGCATAAATAGAAAATAGCCCGCTGACAACAGACAGTTTTGAGCCTGATGTAATGGTTTCTTTAAGGGTGTCACCGATTTTTGTTGTTTTCTTATTATCAATCAGCATCCTTTCTTATCTCCAATTACCGATGTTATTAATCGGGTAAGTATTCGAGTAAGTCAGAGACACTACACTTGAACAGGATGCAGAGCTGATTAATTGCGTCCATATCAATGCGCTTAGCTTCTTCATTGTATAAGGATGAAATCGTTGAGCGGTTTAGACCTGTTTCACGCGCGACATCAGCGATTTTCATTTTTTCGCGTCCCATTAGTGTCGATAAATGGCATTTAATCATTGCTTCATAAAACCTCATATTGATATATAAAAGGACATTACGCTATATATTATAGCATTTTGCCTTGTAATTTAATATTCCAGTCCTTATTATGCTATTTAGAATAACAATAAGCTAAGGAGTTTATCAAAATGACACTTAAAAATGTAAAAAAATCAAACTTTGCTATTCGGTTAAAAAACGGACTGGCAGTGGACAGTAACTACAAACTAATTGAAGAGACTGACAGCGATATACAGGAAAAAGAAATTAGAAGATGTTGCAGGCAAATTGCGCGCGGTGTTTTGCTTCGTTTGAATATTCAAGCTGAAGAAAAATCATTAACACTTATTTTTGAAAACTTTGAAGCAAGAAATAATTTAGTTGCGACTACCGACTGGATTTACAAGTTAGGACTTGGGGAAGTTGAAGTATCTGCAAAAATCATTTCTGAATTGTCTATACAACTTAGAGAGTTGATTTTTGAATATATGGAATCGTAAAAAATAATCCTAAATAACTTAACAAAATAAAGGCGATTATGTTTGAAAGAAAAGATTTCTATACTTTAGAGAGAACGACTGGACATTAAATTTCTGTATATAATTTAATTAATATCATTTCTCCTATCTGTCCTTTTAAGCCCCTTTTTTTCAGTTTTTAAACGTATAGTAATCTCAGTTCGATCATAAACACGTTTAGAACATGAACTTTAAATTCAAAAATTATATAGGTAAATATTATGGAAGAAGTAACAATAAAAATTTTCTCTAACCAAAGTGGATACACCGAAAAAGCAATTCGCAATAAAATTGCGCAAGGTGTTTGGGAAGAAAATGTTCACTACTACCGAGCACCAGACAGTCGTATTTTTATAAAAATAAAAGCTGTATGCGATTGGATTAAGGGACTGTAGATACATGGATGAAAATACAAAATACATAGATGGTAAAACAAAATACCGTGGTGTTCGTATTAGAGGTGAAAGTATACAAATAGATTTCAGATATAAAGGTATCCGTTGCAGAGAAACGCTAAGAATGAAGCCAAATGCTACTACTCTAAGAACGGCAGGAAACTTACTAGGTAAAATCAATACAGATATTTCAATGAATAATTTTAACTATACTGACTACTTCCCAAATAGTAAAAAGGTAGAAGTATTTGGTGGTTTTTTAAAGACTAACATGACCGTTACAGAAGCACTTGATTGGTGGTGGGAAGAAAGCAAACCAACACATCATAATACTGCACGTACAATGGAAGGATATATAAACAACCATATTAAACCTGGGATTGGTAATATTTACCTTAGTGATTTAAAAACAAGTCAGGTTAGTAAATGGATCAAGAGTCTATCGTTATCAGCATCTTCAAAAAATAGTACTTTAACTCCACTAAGGCAAATGTATGAGGAAGCTTGCTCAGAAGATCTTGTAGAAAAAAATATAATGTTGAATGTAAAATCTTTTACAAGAGAGAAAAAACAAAAAAATGCACTGAAGATAAATGAAATTAACCAACTCTTGGATCATATCAAAGTAATCGATGCACAAGCTTATTATCAATTTGCAATATGGTCTGGATTAAGTACGGGCGAACAACTAGGTTTAAAGTGGGCAGATATTAACTTTAAGAATCGTCAGGTAAATATCTCTCGAATGCTTGTAGATAATATAGAAACAACCACTAAGAATAGCTATCGTGATAGACAAATAGAACTTCTATCTCCTTCCATTCATGCACTGTATAAGATCTTGCCTGATAAGTATTTTGACAATCCTACAAAATACGAATCAGAGTTTATATTTAAGAACCCAAACACACAAAATGTCTGGCGATTAGAAGCAATTTCAGATCATTGGACCAAAGCACTCAAAGAGCTAAAAATAAGTCATCGACGCCCTTACGAAACAAGACATACATTTGCAAGCCTAATGGTAACTGCATGTTTACCAGATGGCTGGATCAGACAACAAATGGGACATGCAAATATGGAGATGCTTTCTAGAATCTATGGGCAATGGCATAAAGACCCTGAGAAAGTCGTAAATTTTGTCTTAAAAAATACTAGAGATGGAAATAACGGTGCTCAATTTAATAAATTATTTCTTGATTTGCATGAACCTAATTGGGCTGAATCACTTAAAGAAAACAAATGCGAAAGCATTAACTATGGACAGGCCTGGATACTATCTTAAACTCTTTAAGCTACTCAGTAATTACAAATCACTAAGATAGTCATAGGGAAATCATCAGTGATTTCGTTCTAGAAAGAACTCACAGATAGAACATTTTAAGCACTGTTTACTGTTAGTTATAATTGAGAAAGCCGATTAATGTAGTTACATTAAAGCTTTAAATTAAAAATAGTGCAGTCACACATTGGTCACAACCACACTCCTCTTGACCACAACATATTGTTTTTGTTATATAAATTTGGTGCCCAGGGCCGGAATCGAACCGGCACGCCCGTGAAGACGAGGGATTTTAAGTTCTCTGCATTCTGCTTACTATCGGTTACAAGCTCTTACTTTTAGTGGCTATTGTTTCTTTTTGCAATTACTAGTGGTTACGATTAATGACTGTTGTTTACGACCTGTCTGCACAGAAAATGCACAGGATCAAAAAATAGTTTTACAACGCAATACGTTTCATTTCATAGACCGTTGCATTTTTAGCTGCTGTTACTAAATCACCTTGCTTTAAAGCTTCACGAACATCATCTAGCTGATAAGCATCCTCTAATGACATTGTGGGAGACCAACCCGTATCTGAATCAATCAACTCAATTTCTACTTCTGCAACATACTGGCCTTCATGAATGTACTTAATTTGTTTTCTTGCCATTATTTTAATCTCACAGTAAATGTATTATTCCAACGCTTTGGCTCAGGTTTATATGCTGTTATTAAAACAGCTGGTCTGTCATTGTCTTTAGGTATACCCCATACCACATGTATGATCTCGCCTTTTTTTGACTTCTGCAAAGCAAGTATAGAAGCTCCTTTTTTATAATTGGGATAGTCTTCCAATAATACCGCGTCTTTAACACCAGAAACCACTTCTTTTGCTGTTAAACCATCATTTGCTAGCTCATCATAACCATGATCTGATATGCGTATATCTTGATTTTTAACGAGTTGCTGTATTGCTGCAAAAGTTGTCATGTATTGTCTTGGTATTACGTTAGATATAAAGCATACACCGGATAGAGTCCAATATCAGCCATATTTAAGCCGTATGGTTTGTTAGTGACGACAACTTATCCAACGTATCAGGAAACTGACTCACCATCATTATAAGCGTCGCAGCTTGCGCATTAGGCTTCGCTCTACCCTGTTCCCAGTTTTCCAGTGTACGAGCAGAAATCCTCAACCGACGGGCAAAAACAGCACGCGATACATGAAGTTTTTCTCGAATATTACGAATCATATCTGCATCAACGTTTAACGGAGGCAAATCATCTATTTCATGTGTACGTAAAGTAGCCTTACCAATACGTTGAGTCTCCATTGACTCAATACTATTTAGCAATTCATCAAATAATTTACGTTTTTGTGTCATTACTTTTTCCTCCTGGCTGACAGTTCCTTCTGTATCGCCTGTTTCAATAATTTTTTCTCATCAGAGGTTAAATCTATCGCTTCATTCTTATCATAAAGCGTAAAAAACCAGACCTGATTATCAGCTGTCAAATAATAATAAATTACTCTAAGTCCACCTCTCTTACCTTTTCCTCGTTTAGAATCTTGCCAACGCACTTTCCTAAAACCACCTGTTCCAAGCATCAGGTCAACCATCTCAGGATTCTCTAATAGAGCTAGCTGTAGCGTCCTGTATTCTTGATCATTTAAATAATCTGGTAGTAATTTAGTAAATAAAGGAGTTTCAAAAAAGACAAGTTTTATGCATAAACTATACGTTACCTGCGTATAGTTTTCAATTAATAATTTATAATATCTCAATATTAGTTTCAATTAGGATAATTGATATAAACTCCTAAGGAGTTATGGTCCCTTGGTGAAACGAATTAAATCAAAGAGTTAATATCTCGTATTAACGGAGACTCCGTAAATAAACAACAAACTAGCAGGCACAAAAAAAGCCACATTTTACTGTAGCTTCTAGTGTTAACCTAATGATTTAAATAGGTTTTATATGGTGCCTAGGGCCGGAATCGAACCGGCACGCCCGTGAAGGCGAGGGATTTTAAGTCAGTTGGTTATTCTTTATATATCAATAACTTAGCGCTTGCATTTACGGAGTAATAGGCCTGTAAGTACTTGATTCTGCGTATTTTGGGGATTTATTTACGGAGTGAATTTTCCATTATTTTTTAATAAAAATATGCCATTAATGTTTATAAATCAGATATTTTATTTAGCTTATTCATCAATAAACCAAGCCGTCCTTGCCCAGCCGAGTCAGGTGGTAAATAACCCGACAGTGCTTCTTCAAAATTTCTATCTTTAAGCAGGTATTCAAATTGCTCACTCAAAAACCGTTTAACTGAGATCGGTGAACTCATTATCTCGCCAACAATCTCCTGTCTTCCATCTATAACTGAAATGGCATCTTCAAGATCATGGCTTAACATGTAATCATTCTCTCCTCTTGATTCAAATGCTTCAATTTTTGTAGCAAGAAAAATAGGTGCTGTAATGTGATTAAATGATAAACCATTTATATTTATACTTTCTGAAAACTCAACGGCTAACTCATACCAACGATTACTAAACCCTAAAATTTTTTCATCTGTTGGCATTAAATCTAATAACAATTTATTTTTCTGCCAGCGACAAATCACACCTTGATCATCCTGAGTTTGTCTAAAACCGAGCGCACGCAACTGTTCTTCTAATTTGTAATACTCAGATAGGCTTGCCACTTTAACGACCATATCAACATCTATAGTTGGACGTATTGCAGGTGCTGCTTCGTCGGTTATTAATAGTTCCATTGCACAACCACCAACCAATACTAATTGGTCGAGTATTGGCTCAATTTCTGAACAGACGGCAATTAACAATTCTTTATTTCTCATGCTGCTTCTAAAGCCTCATGTATCATTTTTTTTGCAATACTAATTTCTCTTGCACGACCACTTCGCAATACATCCACAATTGATAAATAGTCATACAATAGAGGGTCATTCTTCACTGCAAACGGCACACTTTTATACAAAGGCTTAAAACTAAACCCATTAACACTCCCCTCAGGGTCAGGCCAAATTGGCGGCAATTCGTCACTGGATAAGAGCTTATCTTTGAAAACATCAGCAGCATGAGCTGCAGCTATCCCTCGAGAAGGCTCCCCCCTTTCTACTGGAAATACATATTTCACACCATGTATTAAAAACTCTTCAATCGCTTGTTTCATCGGTATAATCTTTTGGTTATTTTTACGTAATAATCCAGACTTTAAGGCACGCTTAATACCTGCGTTCACTTCAGACGCACTCATACCCAACTCACTAGCCAAGGAACCTTGCGCCCAATGCTCTTTTCCTTTAGCAAGTATTTTTAATACAACAACAATATCTTGAGGCTTTAACATACTCCAACCCATTCTCTATTTGCGATTCACGAATAAAGAATAGAGCATTTAATATTAGATATCAAGAACAATGAAGCCCAAGGGAGCAGTTGTCCCTTGCATTGACTATACAAATCAAGGAGTTAGGTTCCCCCTCTATTTACGGAACTCCGTAAATAAAGACCAAAAAGGCAGCCATAAAAAAAGCCGCAACAAGTGCAGCTTTTCCGTGTAACTTATTGATTAATAAGTTGTTTTTTGGTGCCTAGGGCCGGAATCGAACCGGCACGCCCGTGAAGGCGAGGGATTTTAAGTCCTGATTAATTCATTTGTTTATCAAAAACTTAGCTTATTTTTCGTAACAAATAAGCAAAAATTAAGTCCTTTATAATCAGATAGTTAGACTTTTGTGTAATATTTTTGTTACAACTTTTTATGCTTAAATTCTGTGTTTAATACACCCTATTCTTTCCATTGAAAATCATTAGGCAACCATTGTGATACAAATAACTTCTTCTCGGCAATAGACTGATAAATAGGTTCAAGTAAACATTGTATTTCAGTCACAACATCAAAAAAATTGATTTTGATATTTAAGCTATTTTTATTTTTAAATGCATTCCACTGAATTTGCTTATCTTTGTCCTGAGTGAATTTTTCACTGAAGACATAAAGTTGATCAGTTGTAATCGATGTTTTCCTTCTTTCAAAAGTCACTTTAACAGCACGCGATAATAAATCCCCATGAAGCTCCATTGTATGGGCAATTACACGAATGTCATAAAAGTCTTTCATGCGACTGTTAGCCAACCCCAGCATCACCATGGCCTGAAACTTCTCAGCAATAACTGTATATACTGGATAAACCTTTAACTGAGGTGAAGGAAAATCAAGAAAAGTCGGGAGCTCAGCTTTTTCAGCAGCAGGCACTACTGCATCCCCATAACCAATATCAATTTGAAACGGAATTCGAGCCTTAGTCAGGTTTGCAAAACCAGTTAACCTGGCGCCTAAGTAATCTGCATCTTCCTTAATTTCAATACCATTCAAAGAATGGATGTCAAAAACAAGACCGTCCTCATCTTTTAAAGCAATAATCTTCTGAAATACATCAAGTAAATGAGGCATATCGTTATCACCAAAACTAAGTAAATCGATATCACGCGTTGGCCGATGAAAATCATCATTCCATACCCAAAACAACAATGCACCTTTAAGTAAAAACTGATCAGCATATTCACTGCAACTCAGACGATATAGGAGCCGCTGTATTACATACTGTCGCATTACATAATCAAAATCTTCCTGTCGCTCACGCGCAAGGTTAAGTAATTTCTGGCGTACCGATTCCGCAATATTTTTTGCCATCAATGCGTCTCTTCCATCATCCTGAAATTAATCATACAAGGCTCTCTATATATGGTTGCATTATCTTTTTAACCCGACATATTTCAGCATAATGAAGTAACTCATCCATAGTGAACTTACGAGCAGCCCAGCCTTCACGAAGGGATTCCAGTGCCACATCCAGTCCCACTTTATTACGATATTTAAAGCAATCAACTACGGTTTTAGCTGGGCAAAACACCTTAATAGGTACGCCATCGATTGAATGTGTTTCAACACCTTCATGCATTGCTTCACCTGACATAGTTACAAAGCGTACAGGGGGATACGATATTTCAGGTCGCCAACTTTTTCGATCAATTGCCAACCAAATCTGATATGGGTTTTGTGTCGTTATATTGTGATAGTTAAGCGCAGATAGCAGAGCAACAACAGCTTTAGGCACTAGCTTACAAGCTTCAGCCAGAGACTGATGTCGCCCTAGATCTTTGCCTGGCCATTGATAGAGTCCACGACCTATACGTTCAATTAGACCTTCACGTGCCAGAATATAAAGGTAATCTTTTGGCAGTCCGTGTTCTTTCAGATCTTTAGGCCTCACGACCGGTAGAGCCTGAACCAGATCAATAACTTGCTGACGTTTGGTATCTTGTATCATGATACCAATTATTATTAAAACCTCGGCATTTGTCAAAATATGCCTATGATTTAATTTACATAAAGTTCAAGGCCAGAATAGTCCCTTTATGTTCGTAAATAAAACAAAGAGTTATAGCCAAAATTTACATATTTTGTTTATTTGTAACAAAAATTCAGGCACAAAAAAAGCTACATTTTACTGCAGCTCATATTGATAAACTATTGATTTAGTTAGATTATATTGGTGCCTAGGGCCGACATCGAAATAACCACCTATACTATTGATATTATTAGATATAATTCAATTCGAACTATGTTAATACCACTAAATATACCCACAAATAAAACCCTTAGAAATGGGAATCGAATCTGCTACAGAGCTATTTAGAAATGACATAAACCGCATTTTACATCAACCATATTTCTACAGTTTAAACATATATATGTAAGTGTTTAACGCCTTGATGAGTGTTGATGCCTGCATTCTGGTTTATATTGTATTTAACGTCTAAGTCCGACATTAAAACTCATGTTCAGCATTTAACTGTTAATTTTTTATATTGATATGAAATCACACATGATGTTATATATTTCAATAACACCAACGAGTGAGTTGTGAGCGATATCTGGTTAACGTCAAAGGTTAAGATCAGTAAGAGTCGGATGATCGTCTGGGCGTCGACCTAGCGGCCAGTGATACTTTCTTTCTTCCTCTGATATTGGCAGGTCGTTGATACTTGCTATACGTCGCTGCATAAAGCCATCTTTATCAAATTCCCAATTCTCATTACCGTATGAACGAAACCATTGTCCTGTATCATCATGCCACTCATAAGCGAAGCGTACAGCTATTCGATTATCATCAAACGCCCAAAGCTCCTTTATGAGTCGATAATCCTGTTCCTTATTCCACTTCTGCGTTAGAAACTGAACGATAGCATCACGTCCTGATAGAAACTCAGAGCGATTACGCCATACACTATCCTTTGTATAGGCAAGCGAAACCCGCTCGGGATCACGTGTATTCCATGCATCCTCCGCCATGCGTACTTTTTGACTTGCGGTCTCGGTATCAAATGGTGGCAGTGGCGGCCTAGGCTTTTCAATTACGCTCATCAATGTTTTCCTTCGTTCTATGAATGACTGGAATTAATCGTCATTAAGTAAAATTGAAACAGCCCGCATTAAACGGGCTGTTATATTATCTCAAAAGTTTTTACCAACTTTTATATGGCAGGAACTTTCCATTCAAGGTCACTACAACACGATCACCAGCAGGATTTTCTTCCTTGTCGATATGCATAGAAAAATCGATAGCACTCATGATACCGTCACCGAATTTCTCATGAATCAATTCTTTTATTGTATCGCCATAAACACCAACGATCTCATACCAACGGTAGATAACAGGATCGGTAGGAATTACTTGATCCCAACTTTTATGCGGAAACTGCTGCAACGCAATAGAAACCTCACTGGGTAAGCCCAGCACCTCACTAACTTTGTCAGCAAACTCAGGCTTTAGACTATTCATACCAAGGCAGGCAGAAGTAAGAAAAACTGGCGCTAGTCCCACTTTCTCAGCAATCGCTTCCCAACCCATACCTGACTTAGTTTTAGCCAGAATGATTGCTTCGGTCATTTCAATCTTATTCATCTTATATCTCCTGATTGTGTCTATTATTTTCGCATCATAGTAGTTAATTTACGGCCTGTTTAGATTGCGTTTGTTGGTTCGTTTCACTGCTATCAACCGCAGGGTCGACCTCAACCGGATGATTCCCGTACGAAATAGCCGAGTTGCTACTATCTCTAGCTGCTGAATCAGTCAATTCCTTTGAGCGGTTAACCAGAAAGTCCACCAGGTGATTACGAATCTTGTAATAACCCGGGTGATGGATGATGTCGGTACGATTGCGAGGTCGAGGTATTGATACGCTCACCGATTCAGCTACCTGTGCGTGTGGTCCATTAGTCATCAACAATATTCGGTCAGAAAGCAATATCGCTTCGTCCACATCATGGGTAATCATGAAAACTGTTTGGTGCGTCTCTTCCCATATCTTGAGCAACTCTTCCTGAATCAGACCACGCGTCAAAGCATCAAGTGCGCCGAAGGGTTCATCCATTAATAAGAGTTGTGGCTGTGTTGCAAATGCGCGGGCTATACTGACACGCTGACGCATACCACCAGAAAGCTGAGACGGTTTTCGATGTTCTACACCTTTGAGACCAACCAGTTCAAGAAACTTCATGCTGTGTTCCAGCACTTGCTCCTTATTCCATCTTGGCCAACGAGCTCGCACCGCAAAGGTAATATTCTTCAACGTACTACGCCATGGCAACAAGCTATAGTTCTGGAATACCACACCTCGCTCTAAACTCGGACCAACCACTTCTTTACCATTCATGATGACAAAACCATCACTAGCCTCATCAAGGCCGGCAAGAATATTAAGGATGGTTGATTTACCACAACCTGAGTGGCCGATTATGCAAACAAATTCGCCCTTGTTAATGCCAAAGTTTGCATTCTCGAATACTGTTAGGTCCTGCTCTTTACTTGAGTTTGGATAACGTTTCGCTAGCCCCTCAACTTCAAGAAAATAATTACTCATAGTTTCTTCCCTACTCTTCGTATTCGAACGAGCGACTGATGCGACCAAGAGCTAGGTCAAGCATCATACCGACGATACCAATCATGAGAATCGAGAAAATGACACTGGTCAAATCAAGATTGTTCCACTCGTTCCACACGTAATAACCGATACCGGTTCCGCCGACAAGCATTTCGGCAGCAACAATCACCAGCCATGCTATACCAATGGAAATGCGCATACCGGTCAGAATGGTAGGAGCCGCTGCAGGGAGAATCACCTGCAGGGCGGTCTTAAATGGTCCCAGTTCATGGGTGCGTGCAACATTTACCCAATCCTGCCGAACGTTGGCAACACCAAAGGCGGTGTTGATCAACATCGGCCATATAGAACAGATAAATATGACGAAGATCGCAGAGGCTTCTGAATCCTGAATAATGAACAACGCTAACGGCATCCACGCCAAAGGTGATATAGGTCGTAATACCTGAATAAATGGATCAAGTGCCTTGTGCATCAAAGGCGACATACCGACTAAAAATCCAATCGGTAACGCTATCAGTGCAGCTAAAAAGAACCCTGTTAAAACACGATACAGTGAATAACCCAACTGGATGCCGATCCCCTTATCATTGGGACCGGCATCATAGAATGGATTGCTTAATTCTTCGTAAGCAAGCTTGATCACTGAAGACGGAGGTGGAACACGCGCCTCTTGAGAGGCGCCCCCCATCAACAGTTCATATTCGGACAGTGGTGCCACATCCTTTGGCACAATGTTGAACCCTTCCCAAATGCCAAGTAAGAGCAGCAACAGCACCAAGGATACAACGGTTGCCCTTAATCGCTGTGAATCGTGCATTAAGTTCTCCGAATTTTAAAGCTATTGATATATTCTTCTGGTTTAGTGTAATCAAATGTCTTACCCATAATCGTGTAGTTTTCATAGGTCTTGCTTGGTGGTGTGTAACCCAGCTCTTTCATAATCTTGCCAGTATCGGCTGCCAGGTAAACCTCTTCGGCAATTTTCTTGTATTCGACATCGCCTTTTATATAACCCCAACGTTTCATTTGGGTAAGGATCCACACACCCATCGAGTGCCATGGGAACGGATCGAAGTCGATACGGTTCGGTACATTTTGAACTCCGCCAAGACCATCTGCATAGCGACCTGTGAGTACCTGCTCAATCACCTGTACCGGCTGGTTCAGATAGTTCTTCGGTGCAATCGCCGCAGAGATCTCTTTACGGTTTTCATGCTTGGCAGAGAAATGGGTCGCATCGATAATAGAACGAAGTAATGCACCATAAGTATTTGGGTTTGTAGTAGCGAATTCTTGTGAACATGCAAAGGCACAGCAAGGGTGACCTTCCCATATTTCCTTGGTAAGCAGGTGAATGAAACCGACTTTTTCCCACACCGCACGTTGATTAAATGGATCTGGAGAGAGGTAGCCATCGAGATTACCTGCACGCAGGTTGGCAACCATCTCAGGTGGTGGAACAACACGGATCTGTACATCGGTATCAGGATCCAGACCGTGTTCTGCCAAGTAGTAGCGCAACAAGAAGTTATGCATAGAGTACTCGAACGGCACACCGAATTTAAAACCCTTCCATTGTTTCGGATCTCGTTTATCTTTATGGTCAACATGTAAGACGATGGCCTGTCCGTTAATGTTTTCAACCGCGGGCATAATGTATGGCTTGGCTGTAGAACCGGCACCCATACTCATAGCCAATGGCATTGGTGTTAACATGTGAGCAGCGTCATATTCATTGGCAAGTGATTTGTCACGCGCAACCGCCCAGCCTGCTGTCTTGATTACATTGACATCTAAACCGTATTTCTCATAGAAACCCATCGGCTTAGCCATGATGATAGGCGTAGCACAGGTGATTGGTACAAAGCCTACGTTAAGTTTGGTCTTTTCCAGCTTTCCCATACTATCTTTAATTGCAGCCTTGGCCTCGTTCATTGGGAACATTGAAGCCAGCAAACCTGCAGCCGTTCCTGAACCAACTAAACCGAGGAATGAACGGCGACTCATTTCATTATGGCCAAACACAGAGCGCACGATGGCACTTTCAATAGCTCGGTCCATCATATCGTCTGTGGAGTCGAGTACATCATTATCATCAGGCGTATAAATGACAGACTTTTCTTTAGGTGCTGAGGATTCGTACACCTCTTTCTCTAGTGCTTCTTGACGCTGATTGGCACTAAGCCCATCAGAGGAGGGATTCTGCTTTGCGGTCTTGCACAACGGGCAATCACAACTGGACTCGTGAAGTAAACTTTTATCCGGATTGAACGGATCATTAAGGCTCTTGTAGGTCATTTCTCTTCTCTCCATTTTTCACAATGATGCATATACATCGAATTAGCACAAATTTGGTGCATAGAAATCGGCTATTTATGCCTTGACAGCTATAACGATAGCGACATTTTTATCTACTGCATTTACCTATTGCACACGATATGCCAAACTTGATTAACTACTCAAGCTACTGATTTTATTGGATTAATGTAAAGAGTTAAGTTTTTAATGATTAACTAAATTTCGTAGTATTACGAATTATCATAGAGTTAATTACGATTCTTCGTAGGCTGGCACCTTTTTTGTATTTACTTATGATACAAACAACAGGAGACAATTGTGTCAGCACAAATTAATGAGGTTTTCCTTCACCTAAGCGATGCGATACTCGTTATCGACCCTTATAACGACAGCATTATCGAAGCCAACCCTAAGGCACAGAAACAGCTTGGTTATACTGAGTTTGAATTATCTGCGCTTAGAGCAAGTCTTTTGTTTTTGCCCGACATCACTGAAATGATTTCCTTCACCCAGACCGTGTTACACAAAGGACATGGTTGGAGTAATGAGTTACATGTGCAAACAAAAAACGAAGGATTGGTGCGCATGGATATCTCGGCCAGCGCTATGGGTGTTGAACCTGACACCCAGCTGATGATTTTCACTCTACGTAACTATGAAAAACTTGAAAAACAACACCGTATCAGCGAGGCCAATTCCTTACACCGTGAAGGACTACATCGTTGGAAGAGCATTGAATCTGTATTTAGAGAATTTGAACGACAAAATCATTTAATCCTCAATGCTGTAGGTGAAGGTATCTACGGTGTGGACACTGAGGGAAATACAACCTTTGTCAATCCTGCTGCAGAGAGGATACTCGGCTGGAAAGCGAGTGATCTAATTGGTAAAAATATTCACGATATGATCCATCATAGTTACGTTGATGGTGATTCGTATCCGGCACAAAAATGTCACATATACGCCGCATTTCGTGACGGTGAAGTACGTCATGTTGATAACGAAGTGTTTTGGCGCAAGGATGAAAAACCAATTGCGGTGGAATATACCAGTACACCCATTATGGAAGATAAACGATTAATCGGAGCGGTCGTTGTGTTTAGTGATATCAGCGATCGCAAACGAGCTGATAAAGAGCTACGCGCCGCACTTGATCAAGTTCAAACACTTAAACATAAGTTGGAAATGGAAAATGCCTACCTACAAGAGGAATACCTAACCGAACACAATTATAAAGAGATCGTTGGGCGCAGTGCTGGCATTAATAAATTGATTAAGCAAATAGAACTTGTGGCACCGACTAACGCAGCAGTACTGGTAACAGGTGAATCCGGTACTGGCAAAGAATTGATCGCGCGTGCTATTCATGAAAATAGTACTCGGCATGATCGCCCATTGATACGGGTTAACTGTGCAACCATCCCGCACGAACTTTTTGAGAGCGAATTTTTTGGTCATGTCAAAGGGGCTTTCACTGGTGCGATGAATGATCGTGCAGGTCGCTTCGATCTCGCTGACGGAGGTACCCTATTCCTCGATGAAATTGGTGAAATACCTTTAGATTTACAAAGTAAGTTATTGCGAGTGCTACAAGAACAGCAATTTGAACGAGTTGGAGAGTCAGTGACCCGTCATGTAGACGTACGCATCATTGCCGCCACTAATCGCGAGCTTAAAAAAGAAGTTGAAGAAAAACATTTCAGGGAAGACCTCTATTTCCGCCTTAATGTCTTTCCCATTGAATCAATTCCCTTGCGCGAGCGTTTGGAAGATGTTCCCTTACTTGCTGCCCACTTTCTCAATCTTGCATGTAAAAAATTTGGTAAGCCAGGTGTGCATCTAACAAAGGGTGATGTCGAACATATGCAAACTTACCACTGGCCAGGCAATATACGCGAGCTTATTAACGTAATCGAACGTGCAGTAATCCTCTCCAATGAAAAGCGACTACATCTAGACTTTAGTATCAGTCAACAGAACACAAGCGCATTAAAAGCACCAAGGCTTGATAAAAATAATATCCATACTGAAGCCGATCTCCGTCGACATGAGTACGACAATATTGTTGCCGCACTTAAAAGCTGTAATGGTAAAGTTTTCGGCAAAGGAGGCGCTGCTGCAGCATTGGATGTTAAACCTACAACACTCTCATCAAGGATAAAAAAGTTTGGAATTAATCGGAATATGTTTGTTGCATCATAATGTAGACAATACAAATGCTCAGCCTGTGATTGTTTACGTCATTGATTTTAAAGATGGTGCCCAGGGCCGGAATCGAACCGGCACGCCCGTGAAGGCGAGGGATTTTAAGTCAGTTGTTAAATCCAATTAAAACAACGACTTAGAGATATTATTTACGGAAAAATAGGCCTGTAAGTGCTTGATTTACCGTAATTTGAGGTTTTATTTACGGAGTGATTATTCTTTGAGTAATGGTGATTCATATTTCTATTTTACAATATTTACACCCCCTATTATT
>Ga0316209_1000389_pt1 | contig 81824 bp, 69 predicted proteins | sample 6monopyrite_MG_FD_204945 | JGI IMG/M metagenome (GOLD analysis project Ga0316209, IMG submission 204945) | Microbial mat bacterial communities from mineral coupon in-situ incubated in ocean water Damariscotta River, Maine, United States -... | ecosystem: Environmental > Aquatic > Marine >... | reverse complement strand
GGTTTAAATTATTATCTGTTATTATTTTGTTTCTCTAATTTCATGTCGTTAATAAATAAAAACCAATAAAAATGTGACACACGACGATTTTAGGTCACATTCAATTTTCTTAACGGGACAGTAGTGAGACTATATATCTAAATATCTGTAATGATAAGACGTAGATAGTTATGCTGATGATCTCCCCCCTATCAAGTCATCGCTCAGTTTTTTTTTATATATCCACATGGATAGTGCTCTTAATTATGAGCATCCATCCTGTTCTGGCTGCTACAAAAAATTCCCACAGCGGTGTCCTGGATTTTAATTTCTACCCCTATTTAAGCGATATAGATAGCGACACCGTTTTTACCCTAAATCTCGCCGCTGTACTGCAAGCAGGGTTCTCTTACTTTAGTCTCACCAATTTTGCTAATCAACAAGACTCAACTGAATGGGATGATATTAACGCGTTCTATACCGAACAAAACATTCGATGGAAAATAAAAAACCTTACCTCACTGGATTTAACCGAGCAGTTTAATTTTCGCTCAGGTGAGAACAATGATCGACATCGCCTGGGCGTGCGCTGGCGATTGAATGACACGCCCGCGTTGCAAAGCACTTTAATGGTATGGAAGCCATACAAATGCTACATGATGGAGCGGTTAAAAAACCGTTTGTTATTTTGTTAGATTTACAAATGCCAAGGATGAATGGTCTGGAGTTTCTTTCAGCCATACGAACAGATCCTGACTATGCCGACAGTGTAATTTTTGTGTTGACGACCTCCAAATCTGAAGAAGGCCTGACATCAGCCTACCATAATCAGATTGCCGGGTATTTTATCAAAGAGCAGACCGGAAATAGCTTTCCAGGTGTAGTAGAAATGCTAGACGGTTACTGGAAAATAGCTTATTTACCTAATGAATAAAACGTTCCTTTAGTCAAAACAGGATTTAGAATTTTATGCATATTTTAATTGTTGATGATGACATTGTGGATCGTGAAAGTATTAAACGTTCTTTATCGCAGTCTACTGTCCAATGCAGTATTGAAGACGCAATCGACGCCGATTCCGCTGCCGAAATGTGCCGTGATCAACATTTTGATATCGTGCTGTTAGATTACAGTCTTCCAAAGAGAGATGGTATTGAACTGTTAATCGAATTGAGACAAAAGAGCAGCATTGATTCTGAAGTTATCGTAATGATGAGTAATTCCGAGGACGAGAAATTAGCTTTAGAATGTATACAGGCGGGAGCGCAAGACTTTCTACTGAAAAAAGAGATTTCTGGCGCCAAGTTAGGGCGTACCATACTACAGTCTCAGAAAAGATTTGAACTGGAACAGGAATTACGAAAAAGTTTTGAGCGGGTTAAACAACTGGCTGAAAGAGATTCACTAACCAACCTCGCTAACCGATACCTATTTGATGAAACTTTCAAAGTAGCGGTGGCTAATAACCAACGCAACCATTCAAAATTGGCAATTTTGGTATTTGACGTCGACAACTTTAAACTCGTTAATGATAGTTTTGGTCATCAGGTTGGCGATGAACTATTACGCAGTATTTGCAAACGACTCTCAGATATTTTACGTGGCGATGAAATGTTCGCACGATTAGGGGGTGACGAATTCGTTATTCTAATGACAAATTTAAGATCTCTTCATGATGCTGCACGAGTAGCAAATCGAATTAAGCTCTGCCTTAAAAAAGCATTTTTTATTGATGGGCATGAGGTGATGGCAAGCGTTAGTATCGGTATATCGGTTTATCACGAAGGTTGCGGAAGCAGCGCTGATGAAGTTTTCAGATATGCGGATATTGCGATGTACCGCTCTAAACGAAAAGGCCGAGGCAATATCAGCTTTTTCGAACAAGGTATGCAGGAAAAGACACAACGACGCTTGTTACTCGAAAACGGACTATCACAGGCACTAGAGAAACGAGAATTTCACTTATGCTATCAACCCGTATTTAACGCACAAAGTTTAAAGCTTGAAGGTTTTGAAGCGCTTATTCGCTGGCAAACGTCGCAGGGGTTGATATCGCCCGATGAATTTATTCCAGTGGCGGAACAAACCCTCCACATTGTAGAAATTGGAAACTGGGTTATTTCTGAAGCCATTCGACAACTGGGTATCTGGAATGGTAGTCGAACAAAACCTTTACGCATGGCCATCAACATATCAGCAAAACAATTATCTGAAGACCTGCTTGCCACTAACATCGAGGCGTTATGTGTGGAGCATAACGTTTCACCCCATCTATTAGATATTGAGCTAACTGAAACAGCATTATTTAAAAGCAGTAGAGAAAGTGTCGCCGTTTTGAAAAGTATTGTCGATTTAAACTGTAACCTGGCATTGGATGATTTCGGAACAGGTTATTCGTCTATCTCACATTTACAAAACACACCTTTGACTATAGTAAAACTGGACAAGTCATTAATGCCCTCTGGGGAAGGGGATAAAAAAACAGCCGCGCTACTTAAGGGTTTGGTTCAAATGCTGAACGCACTGGGTCTTACGATTGTTGCAGAAGGTATTGAAACACTTGAACATCAACAACTATGTCAGTCTCTTGGTGTCCATCGTCTACAGGGTTTTTATTATTCAGCAGGGTTAAGTCCTGATGAAATTACGACTAAATATCTTATGCATGAAAATAATTAATGAAAATACTTGTCATCATTTTTTTGAATGAATTTGTGCTGATGCATAATAAGTTGATTTAATATGCCATAAAAATGGGGCGGTAAACTTTTCTTTTTAGCGGGGTATCTCCGTCCTAACCTGGTTATTAAAAACATTAAAATGACATCCAGTTTAAGTCTCAACAAAAAACTAAGCCTGCCAGGAAACCTCTGATTAAGTCTGGTTAGAATCAGGCTAAGATAACAGGCCAAGATAACAGGCCAAGATAACAGGCCAAGATAAAATGTATTAACTCAAATGTAAACTTACCTATTTCAAAATGGATCTAAACCTAATCTGACAATTCAGCCTGCAAGTTAGTGTCTCAAAAACACCACAGAGCGGAAATTAAGCCTCCCCCTTAGTAAAAGGGAATGCAGATATATTTAATATCTATCAGCTTAATCGTAAAAATCGATTAAGTTACTGAGGGGAATTTAAAATCATTAAGTTGTTTTACTCTGATATAAGAAGGGTGCGATCAGCGTCTTTTTAAATCTCCCCCCTACGTCTACATATTGATCACTACGAACCTGAAAGCCCCTGTTCCATTCCCTGGTCCATTCTCCCTGGTCCATTCTCCCTGCTCCATTCTCCCTGGTCCATTCTCCCTGGTCCATTCTCCCTGCTCCATTCTCCCTGCTCCATTCTCCCTGGTCCATTCCCCCTAGGTTTTAAATTGCCCAACAAGTTCCTGCAGGTTAACTGAAAGCCGGCTTAATTCTTCACTGGCCGTGGCTGACATCTTTGAGTTGCTAATAACATGCGCACCCAGATCACTTATATTAGTAATATTGCGATTAATCTCTTCCGCCACGGCCGTCTGTTCTTCTGCGGCTGTTGCAATTTGGGTATTCATTTCATTAATCGTTGTCACAGAGTTAGAAATCGTACCCAGAGAATCTCCGGCTAGCCCTGCATTTTCTACACTGGCATGTGCCTGCTTTCGACTGCTTTCCATTACCTCTACCGCTTTCGTAGTCCCTACCTGCAGGTTTTCAATCATCAGCTGAATTTCTTCCGTTGATTTCTGTGTTCTGCTAGCCAGTGTTCTTACTTCATCGGCAACAACGGCAAACCCTCGCCCCTGCTCACCCGCTCTTGCTGCTTCTATAGCCGCATTTAACGCCAATAGATTTGTTTGCTCAGAAATACCCCGTATAACATCCAGTATGGTACCAATATTTCCACTATCTTTTTCCAGTTGATGAATAACTTCAGATGCTTTCTCGACTTCACTCGCCAGTTTATTTATTGAACCTATGGTTTCATCTACAACTCTATGGCCACTTGATGCCTCAGCCTTAGCTTCATGCGCTGAAGTAGCCGCCTGTTCTGCATTGCTTGCGACCTCACGTGCTGTTGAGGTCATTTCATTCATAGCAGACGCAACCTGTTCTGTTTCAGCCTGTTGTTTTGCACTGTTGTCTTTACTTTCTTCTGAAATCGCTGTCATCTCTTCTGCTGCAGTAGAAAGCTGTATGGTTGAAGCGCTCACATGTTTAATAATATTTTGCAACTTATCCATAAACGCATTAAAAGAGTTAACCAGTCGCCCAATTTCATCATTGCTTTGTGATTCCAGTCGCTTGGTCAGGTCACCTTCACCTTTGGCAATATCATCCAGTGTTGCCACAACGTTCAAAACATTGCGCTCTATCATAAGGCTTATAAAAACACCGACAAATAAAACAGTCATTATAACCAGGAAACTAATCACCAAACCAATTTGAAGCGCAGCAAGGGACGCGGCTTCCGCATCATCAATACTTTGGATAAAGCGATCATAGCTGGCTTTACGGAAGACGTTTAGCGTTCGACTGTAATTACTTAATGAGGCACGCATTGTCTCAACAGATTGTTTTGTATCCTGTGGCTTGAGCGTGCCTTCAATCATGCCCTTCGTCAGATATTTAGCATCAGAATAATACTGTTTAAAGAGCGTGAAAATATTTTCAACGCCCTGGGCTGTTTCACTGTCCAGTGCACTAATCTCATCGTAAGCAATAAGGGTCTGTTGTGCTAACTCATCAGTATCATCAACAAGATCAATTTCCGCACTGGCGACTGCAGTATTCAATGTTTCCTTGATTTTATCCAACCGAACCAGATTAGCATCTATACGTTCAAGCGTAGGAAAATAGATCGTTTTTAGGCTGTCCAGGCGATTTGCATTTTCATGGGTGACATAATAGTTAAAAAGCAGAGTCCCGCTGAAACCGATAATGGCGATAAAAACGATGAACAATATTTTCATACGGATTGAAATTGAACTTGACCACTTCATAAAAAAATTCCTTAGCCCGGGTGAATCTATCACGATTTATAATTTGTTTTTCTATTGTCTAATTTTACTAACTTTAAGAAACTTTCAGGCTGCTTATTTAGTTTTTCCCGATATTTAAAAATCAGGCAAGGCAATAGTGCCCTGCCTGTGACCACAACTTTATTTTATTGTTAATAAAACTTTGACAGAACCATCCACAGAACCGCTGTCAATGTAACCAACGCCATTTTTGTTACTCGCGACCCAGGCTTTAACGGCCGCATCATCTGTTGCAATTTCCGGGGGAGTTGCCTTACCTGAAAATATCATTTTCGACCAGTAGGCTTTCATTTGCGATTCATTTTTATTCGCAGCCTTCTCATAAAATGTATTTCGGGTCGCACTACCATCGGCCTGATCAACAGGTGTCATGGCAGTACTTTTGCCCAGGAATATCTTTTTCACATCTTTAGCAGATAAGCTACTGGTAGCACTACCACTACTGGCAATCACGGCGATATCCGCCAGCGCAGAGTAACTAAATAATGCAGAGCAATAGACAATTACTAGACTGAGTGGTTTTATTATATTAATAATTTTATTCATCATATTACCCCTTAAAATACTGTATCAATGCCAACACCAAACATATTAATGGTGTTATCTGCCGGATCATCCTCATAACCAAATAAACCATTACCCTGGTTAAGTTTGATTTGAGTGAGTTCAAACTTTATTGCGACATTAGATATATAGTCCCAACGTAAGCCCACTGTTACTGTGTCCTGATCATCATCAAACTGACCACTGCCATCTCCCTGTGTGTAGTTTTCTAAGGTAATATGTGGCATAAACTTACCTGCCTGATAACCTAATGTGCCATACCAGGCGGTCGCTTGCATAGGGACTATATCCCCCATGGTGACATCGGCGTATTCATACATAAACAAAATATTATTACTGTCGTATTTAACGCCAAAGCTATCGACCGAATGATCGGCACGTTCCATATTACCCTGCATTAAAAATAGCATGTTTTCCCATGTGCTACCGCCAGAAACCGCACCTTCCACAGCCACATTTTGCATATTGCCTTCATAGGTGGACAGTTCAAAAAATAATTCTTCATCCCAGTTTATATTAACCACCAGACCTTTCAATTTACGAACATCGGTGCCTTCAAGATTAACCTCGCCGAAATACAGATCGAATTCAGTTATCCAGTCACCCAGCTCTAATGCCCATAACAGACTGGCACCGCTGAAAGCTTCACGGGTCACCTGTGGACCATTTAAATTGGGACCTGCTTCAGAATAAAAAGACGCCGGCGCGTGCATCCAGGGGTAAGCATAACCCACATCAATGTACTCATTGACCAGACCCACTGGAAATTTAAGTTTACCCGCACGTAAATTCAGGCTGTCGGTCAACTTAAGTGTACCGAAGGCCCAGTCGACATGGGTTGCATAATTGCTTTCTTCTTTGGTGGCAAAGTACTGCCCGGCAAATTTGAATTTTTCATTGATTTCGGCATTGAAATTCAGGCCTAATCGGGTGCCGGCAAAGCTGCCCTGGTCATCATGGCCTTTACCTGCCTCGCCATTATAGGGGAGTGGCTCATCGGTTATGTGATAATTTGCACTGGCAAAGCCACTAATTTTGAGCTTATCACTCCAGTTCTCAGCATGGGTGGATAGCGGGCTTAACGCTATACAGGTTGTTAATGTAGCCAGCGCGAGCTTATTGTGTTTTGAAGGCATAATACCCTCCTTTAGTTACTATTAAATTATAAATGGGGACGTTTATTAAATGTATTATCTACACTTTTCAACCCCCATCCGTGGTATATAGAACTTTGAATAGATTAATTAAAATTAATGTATAGGTTAAGTAAATAGTTCAATTTAAAATTAATTCAACTATTTTATAAAAAAAACATGAATATCATTAAAAGGTTGGGGCTGCTCACAACGCTTAATGATCAGTTTCTACATCACTATTCAAAGACTAAAGAGTCTCGCATATCGATTTATTATGATTATTAAGTAAGTATGCATCTAATCCGGCTTAGTAATCCGGCTTAGTAATCCGGCTTAGTGATTTTTGAGACTGTTCAAAATTCTGTGTCCGCATAACCGAAGATTGGGGGCAGCCATTCATCTGGCCTCATTCATCTCATTCACCTGGAATGACAGTCGTCGAACCCGTCTTTGGCAACATAGGTACCAACCAACAAAGAACTCAATCGATTTAGTCTAAGGAGTAAAGAATAAAGGGCAAGGGCAAGAGCAATGGCAAGGGAAACGGTTCTGTATGCTACATAACATTGAGAAGTTAATGAATTACAGTACAATGGCTGCATAGCCTCACACGGGTAGTGTCATTGAGCCTAAATATAAAAAAGTGGTAAAATAGCTCAAGAGTAAATATATAAACAGAAACTGTGCAACGCTTAAACGAAATTAATTAAATTGTATTAGCGGAAATTAAGCCTCCCCCTTAGTAAAAGGGGGACTGAGGGGGATTTAAAATCATTAAGTTGTTTTACTCTGATGTAAGAAGGGTGCAATCAGCGTCTTTTTAAATCTCCCCCCTACTTCTACATATTGATCACTACGAACCTGAAAGCCCCTGGTCTTACCTGCCTTCCCTCTTTTTCTAAGAGGGGAGGCAAAAGCTTGCTTTCCTCATACTTGAGGCTCGAATCTTCAAACAAACGGTAAGATTTTGTCTGAAGCTATATTGTAAATTGTCAGATCAGGCAAGAGCTACTACAATTAAATATAATGAAAATAACAAAACAAAACCGAGACATGAATAACATGTGTTTTTATCAGGTTTTTCTACAGCCTCGTTAGATCTCAAATAGAAAGCATGATGATAAACCGCAAACACATTCAGATATACATAGCTCTCATTGGCATCCTGTTGTTTATGGGGCATTTTAATGTACTCATTCATTCCGTTGAACACCCATTTCATGCACCAGATCAATCATGCCAGATTTTTTTACCGCTAGAGAAATCAGGAAATGGACTTATTTTTGCTGACTTACCATTAATACCCCTGATAATACATACCCCTTCCACACCCGAAATTGTTACCCACCCATTTGTACTTCTACAAACAATATATTTCGCACGCGCACCGCCTTATTTTTCGTAAGCACTTTAAAGATTTTTATTAAACTGACGCAACTATTTAAGTTTGCGTCTAATCTGTTTCGCTATCGGAGAATTTCTATGCGTAAGACGCTATTTATGGCTGCTATAACTGCGACAATATCAATTTCGGCATTTGCCAATAATAATCATGATTTAGCTAATCTGGATAAATCAAAAAACTATGGATTTGAAACGCTAAAACTGGGTGCTAATATTGATCTTTTTGCAGCATCAAGAGACTTTGGCCCGGAAAATAGCCAGCGTGAACTAAAACTTCGTGAATTAGAATTATCGATTGAGGCTCAAATAAACCCAGGGCTTTACGCTATGATATTTTTCACCAAACCCGCCGATGAAGCTTTTGATGTCGAGGAAGCGGCTGTTTTAGCCGACCTTAACTACGGCATTCGACTGAAAGCGGGGATATATCGCAATGAATTTGGCTTACTCAATACCATTCATGAACCCGAAAGGCCGCAAGTTTCACTTCCCCTTCCTGTGAGTGAATTTCTAGGAGATGAGCAGCTTCGTGAGCCAGGTGTCACGATTGGAAAAAAAATAGAATTTGGAAACAGCCACAAGGGAGGCGTGAGCTTTGCGCTTCTCAACAGTGAAAACGAAATCGCTTTTAATCAGGCCCAATCGAAGAATAAAGCTTATTCTGGTAAGTTGTATTATGGCTATAAATCATCTGTCACCGCGTATCAGCTTGGGTTTAGTGCATTAACTGGAAAAAATGATGCCGCCGGGAACCTCAACACAAATCTGCAAGCCTTTGATTTTAGCTATAGGTTGCAACCAGATTATGCAAAAAGATATGATTATTCAGCACGTTTTATGTTGCTCGGTGAGGCGTTTTTTAATCAACGTGAAATTACAGCGAGCAATACAAATAAAGCGCAAGGTTATTGGGCGATTGCAGATTACCAGTTTATACCTGCGCACCATATCGGTATAGGGCTTGAATCGACTGAAGACATACTGGATAAATCAATTAAGTCAGAAGCATATTCCATGCACTATAGTTGGTATTATAGTTCACATGGTCGTTTACAATTGGAGGCTCGTCGTCTCAATAGTGATAATGTAGATGATGGTCTTGAGATCCTGCTTCAATGGAATATTGTGTTGGGTCCACACAGCGAAAAAACATTTTTATCTATATTGGAGTAGTTTTACATCATATCTATCCGGTTGTTGAACAAGGCCTCTAACCGGTTCTCTCTATAAGAAAATATCTATTTTAGTTTGTTCCTGAAATAGCGCTTTTTATTAAGCGCTATTTTTTAAAGGCGAGCAAATACAGCAGTGCAGTTACTGCAAATAATATCTTAGATTGTTGTCATATAAATTGATTGCCCCCGTATTGCTGCACAGTCAATAGCGTTCGGGTTAATTTCGGGTTAATTCAAATGATAATTAATGGTACAGTGATCGTCGATACAATCTAATCTATTTCAAAGCCAAACAGGGAAATTAGCATGGCACAACAACACCCCGAAATATCAGAAAAGTTAAAACAGTTTATTGTGGATCAAAAACTGTTTTTTGTTGGTACCGCTGCTGCTGATGGCCGAGTTAACATCTCACCAAAGGGCATGGATCCCCTGCGGGTGATTAACAGTCACCGGGTAGCCTGGTTAAATGTTACCGGCAGTGGCAATGAAACATCGGCGCATGTTCAGGAAAATTCTCGAATGACAATCATATTTGCGGCATTTGAAGGGAAGCCACTGATTTTGCGTTTATACGGCGAGGCAAAAGTGGTTCATCAAAATGATCCGCAATGGGAAGAGCTGAATGCACTGTTTAACCCTGTCCCTGGTACACGCCAGATTTTCGATCTTGCAGTAGACCTGGTTCAAACGTCCTGCGGAATGGCGGTACCCTTTTTAGATTACGTGGGTGAACGTGAATTATTAAATGACTGGGCAACTAAACAGGGTGATGCTGGCATTAAAGATTACTGGTATAAAAAAAATCAGTTAAGTATTGATGGTAAACCAACACATATTGTTGAGAAAAATAATTGATGAGAAATCATTGCTGGCCTGTTATCTAAAAACTTTATAATACACCATCATTTTTTATGCTGCTCACAACCACTCCCTGTCAGCTGATATCAATTCCAGCTCGGCATACTCCAGCACTACGGCTTCAATCAAACTGTACTGTTTATCTAAATAGGATTTGTCGTTGCTTAGCAGGCACAAACCTATTACCGATTTTTGCCAGTTGTCGAGCATATCAACTTCGGCGACAGATGCATTGAAGCGGTTGCTTAACCTGTCTTTTAAACTTTTTATCTGTTTGCGTTTTTCTTTAAGGGAATGGGCGTTTGGGATGTGCAGGTTTAGTTTTATTAACAGGATGTGCATTTTTATTAACTTTAATGTATTGTTATTTTCGGTCGTTTGTATCAGGATTCTGTTAGTTTAAAGCCACAGCGAAGTCACCGGATTCCCGACATAAGCATTCGGGAATAACGATGTTTTTTAAATTAAGAAGTCACTCTGTAATGGTTACACTTTAAAGACGCTGGATACCTGCCTTCGCAGGTATGACGTACTCATGTAATATTTTTAAAAATTTATTCATAGGTTAAAAATATCCAGATCCAGCGCTTTAACCGCATCTTCATTCGCCGGATTCGTTACCACTGCAACACTGGCATTTTCGGGTTTTAAATATTTTTTACCGACGCGCTTTAAATCATCAACCGTGACTTTTAAAACCCGCTCGCGATACAGCTGACGTTGCTCCGGCGTGCGTCCGTATAATTCATTGTGATATGCCTGCTTAGCTTCACCGGCGGGTGAACCGGGTTTGTCCATGCCGCCGATGACACCTAAAATGGCTTCTTCTACCTGCAGTTCGGTGTGCGCTTCGTTTAATAACCATTCGATCGATTTATCAAAATCATCGAGGGTTTCTGCAAGGCGCGGATCGCGATACGAGAAAAAACGAAAACAGGCATTGGCCGGCTCATGACTTGCGCCACCGCCGTAAGCACCGCCCTGCTCTCGAATTACTCTGTGTAAAAATCCATTGCGTAAAAATCCGCCGAGCACAGACAGTGCGGCGGCATCTTCATGATTAACACTCACCGTTGGATAAGCCTTGGCACTAAAGTTAACCTGTGTGCTGGTTAACCAGGCCTGTTTAACCTGCTGCTTAACCGGCGCTAAATTAAACGGGCTGATTTGCTGATTGCCTTTGCCTGCTCCCTTGCCGGCCCCCTTGCCAGCCCCCTTGCCAGCCCAGTAATGTTGAATATCTTTTTCTATTTCAGTTTGCGATTCTTTTTCAGCAATGCTTAAGTATTTCCGCGGCGCATTAATGACCCGTTGGTGAATGGCTTTAAACTTTTCTGCCAGATCTTTAATCGCATCGGCCCTGTTTAAAGAATCGTCGAGTTGTTTAAGTTGCTTTATACCCTGCAAACCGGAAATACGATGACTGAGTTCGGCCGCCGGACTCATACCACTACTGGCTGCAGTCATCGCTAAACTGTGGCCTTGCCCGGTAACACTTTGCTCGCGACGGGCACGTTTTTGTGACACCAGTTCGCGGATGCGTTCAAGCTCATCAAAACGCGTATTGTCTAGCATTTCAGACATTAACTCGTTTAACTGCTGATGATTTCTGGCCAGGGCTTTGCCGGAAAAAACAAAGTGGGCTTTTATTTCCTGTTCACTATCAACTGAACCACGTACACTAGTATAAGCACTGACGCCACCGCTCACCGCATCCTGCCAGGCCTGTGACTGTAAATAATCTTTATCGCCACACCCCAGTTCAGTTAAACAATACGTATAAACGGGTAATAAATTTATCAGCTCATCTTCCAGCGCTGGCATTTCAACAATGATTTGCTGATAAATTAAACCATTCGTGCCCTGCTCAAAAAACGCCAGTTGCATGTCGTCTACTGTTTTTGAAGAACCACAGGGAATCTGTAATTTTGCCGGCACATCTTCGAGTCCGACTTTAGGTAAAATACTAATGTCGTCAACTTCGTTCTGACGTTTTTCCAGCGCGGCTGCCTGCTCAATAATTTGCTGCTTTTCTGCATCCGATAATTGTGCTTTTATTTGTGCGAGTTTATCGGCTTCGGCTTTTTCTTTAGCTTTGCTTAAATTCGTATCCGGCGTCATGACTAAACGTATGCGGTGTTTATTTTCTAATAAATTTTTCTTCACCAGATTTTTTATAAATTGCGGGTCTTTAATATCTTCACGCAGCTGTTCTAACACCGGCTCGATATTCATTACCGCCATCGGGTCGCCACGATGAATCGCTGCCGATAACCCACCGAGAATTAATTGCATGCCATAGGGATAACCATCGCCACCAATTTCACGCTGACCTAATTCCAGCTGATGCAGCACCGCTTCAACCTGTGATTGTTCAACGCCATTTTCGGCGACATCCTGCAGCACATCTAATACCAGTTTTTCAATGGCATCCGCATGCTCGGCTTCGCTGGCTTCCAGTCCACACATAAAACTCATTTCGCGATTGGAATCTTCCAGCCCACACAAGGGTGAAGGTGAAGCACCCAGATCGGTGGTTTCCAGTGCCTGCTGTAATGGCGAGGCGGAATTATCCAGTAACACGCTGGACATTAAATGTGCCTGTAACATTTCTTCCAGCGAGGTGCTGCGACCCAGCAACCAGCTAATCACCACATGGGTTTTGGCTTTGGTGTCTTCTTCATCGAAAGCATAACTGCTTTGAAAATTTTGCGGCGCGCTGTAACGCTGCTCATCATCCACTGTTATTTCTACGCCCAGTTTTTCAAAGCGGCTTAAGGCTTTTTGTTCGAACACGGTGTGATGCTCATACGCGGGAATATCGCCAAAGGTCATAAACACCGAATTTGACGGGTGATAATGGACTTTGTAAAAATCTTTTAATTGCTGATAACTTAACTCGGGAATATTTTCCGGCTCGCCGCCTGAGTTGTAATGATAGGTTGTCGTCGGGAACAGGTGCTCGGTAACCGTTTGCCACAGGGTACTCACCGGCGAGCTCATGGCGCCCTTCATTTCATTAAACACGACGCCTTTATACACCAGTGGCGTTGACGGATCGTCGGCGGTTTCAAATTCAAATCGATGACCTTCCTGAGCGAAATCCAGCTCATGCAGGCGGGAGAAAAATACCGCATCCAGATACACGTCCATCAGGTTATCGAAATCTTTGCGGTTCTGACTGGCAAACGGATAGGCGGTCCAGTCGCTGCTGGTAAAGGCATTCATAAAGGTATTGAGGGAGCGGCGAATCATCATAAAGAACGGGTCGCGAACCGGAAACCTTTCGCTTCCACAAAGCGCGGTGTGCTCTAACATGTGGGCCACACCGGTTGAATCGGTGGGGATGGTGCGCAGGGCGACTAAAAAGACATTCTCATTATTTTGTGCCGACAGGTGGTAATGCGCCGCACCGGTTTTTATATGTTCATACTCTTCAATGGTGATATTGAGTGAATCAATTCGCTCAGAGCGTTTCCACTGGAATGCGGGGTGTACCTGGGCGGGCTTCAAATCAACAGACGACATATAAACTTCCACAAATATTTATCAGGCACCGATTGTAGCTTGTTACCCCGATGAATAAAACGGCTTTATTATGGGTGTTAAAGAAATAGTCGAGATATGCATTCGGTGACTTGAAAGTATGGGAGAATGGACATATATAGTAAGTTTCAGAATTGCTAATTGTCATCTGCAATAAAAGCTTGCGCAGATGACTGAACCCGATAGTTGATACGTTTTCTGCTCAACCATAAATAATAATTAAAGAATCATAAAGACATTAAGAATGACTAAATCCCTCACCGCCGCCCTGCTGCGCCCGCGCTGCACCGCTGAATCTCTGCCCTTTAATAGCACCGCCGAGCTTGAAGACCTGCCGGACATACTCGGCCAGGACCGTGCATTTAAGGCCATTGAGTTTGGCATTAATGTAAACCATCGGGGGTTTAACCTGTATGTGATGGGCTCATCGGGCCTGGGCAAACACGGCCTGATTCGCAAATACTTAGGGCGGGTGGCAGCGGATAAGGAATCCCCTTCCGACTGGTGCTATGTGCACAATTTTGATCAGGACTACAAACCCAAAGCCCTTAAGCTGCCCGCCGGACAGGGCCGCACCTTTAAAAAGGACATGAAAAACCTGATTGAAGATCTGGGCAAAGCCATTAATGCGGCATTTGAAACCGCCGAGTATCAGGAACAGATACAGATTATTGAAAAATCGTTTCAGAAAAAACAGGCCAGTCTGCTGGAAAAACATTCAGAGCAGGCACGCCAACAAGAAATCAACCTGAGCAATACCCCCTCCGGATTTATGCTCACACCAATTATTGATGGACGCAATATCACCGAAGAAGAATACGACCAGTTAGCGGAAGAAATTAAAGACGAGATTGAAGATAAAATTGCTAACTTTCAGGATGAACTGGAATACCTGGCACCGGAACTATCTCGCCAACGCCGCGAACATAATATTAAAATTAAAAAACTCAATCGTAAAGTGGCGCTATTCGCCAGCAGTAATTTAATTAAAGATACCAAACGCAAATTTAAATCACTGCCGGAAGTGGTGAGTTATTTAAAAGCATTGCAGGAAGATGTGCTGCATCATCTGGAGGAGTTTACTGAATCTGAAGAAGAACAACATTCAGACAGTGAATCTGGCCAACCACCGACAAATAAAAGTGAATCACTGCAACGCTATCAGGTTAATTTAATTGTTGAGTGTGGCAAGCAAAAAGGTGCGCCGGTAGTTTATCTCGACAACCCCACCTACCAGAATTTAGTTGGACGCATCGAATACGAAAATCGTTCCAGTAATCCGGGCAATAATTTTACCCTGATAAAACCCGGCGCATTATTGCAGGCCAATGGGGGTTACCTGGTTCTGGATGCGCACAAAATATTAAGCACACCCCACGCATGGGATGCACTGAAGCGCAGCATGTATGCGAAGAAAGCCAAAATTGAAAATTTAGAACAGGCAGTGGGCGGTGATAATTCCGTTACCCTTGAGCCGGAACCGATTCCACTAAAAGTAAAAGTTATTTTGCTCGGCGATCGCCACACCTATTATTTACTGCATGAAATCGACCCGGACTTCCCGGAGCTGTTTAAAGTAGAAGCCGATTTTGAAGAAGAAATTTTTCGTGATGATGATGCAACATTAAAATATGCACGCTTAATCGCATCGCGGGCAAGAAAATTTAAACTCAAAGATATGGATGCTTCGGCAGTCGCGCGGGTCATCGAATTCAGTTCGCGACTGGCAAATGACTCAGAAAGATTATCTACGCGGCTGCGCACCATCGACGATTTATTAATTGAAGCCCAGTATCACGCACTGCAGGCAAACAGTGAATTAATTAATGAAACCAATATTCAGCAGGCAATTGATGCGCAAATTGAACGCACCTGCCGCATACAGGGATTAATTCAAAGTGATATTCAACGCGGCACCTTGATGATTCGCACCGATGGTGAAGTGGTGGGTGAAATTAATGGCCTGTCGGTATTTGAAGTGGGTAAATTTGGCTTTGGTCAGCCTTCACGTATTTCAGCATCAGTGCATTTGGGTGACGGAAAGATAATTAATATTGAGCGCGAAGTCGATTTAAGTGGCTCGATACATGACAAGGGTGTTTTGATTTTATCTGCACTGCTTGCCAGCCGTTACACCCGAGACACGCCCCTGTCTTTTTCCGCCAGCATTACCTTCGAGCAATCCTACGGATTAATCGACGGCGACAGTGCATCAGTTGCGGAGTTGTGCGTTTTAATTTCGGCGTTAACCGACCTGCCAATTAAGCAAGGTTTAGCCATCACCGGCTCACTGAATCAACAGGGTTTTGTGCAGGCCATTGGTGGCGTTAATGAAAAAATTGAAGGCTTTTTTGATATCTGCCATCAGCGCGGTTTAACCGGCAAGCAGGGCTGCATTATTCCGGCGGTTAATGTTAAAAATTTATCGTTAAGAGAAGATGTGGTGGATGCAATAGAGCAGGGAAAATTTAATATTTACCCGGTTGAACACTATCAACAAGCGTTGGAATTGTTACTCGGTATGCCATCGGGAGAAATGCTTGTAGACGGTAACTATGAAAAAGACAGCATTAATGACCGGGTGGTTAAGCGTTTGTGCCAGTATGCAAAGCATCGTAAGGCTGCGCAGATTATTCTTTGATTTAGAAATCCCATACAAGCGTGTGAGATCTATGTTTTAGTTGCTCTCCTCTTTGTAAAAGAGGGAATACATATATTTTTATTGCTACCCGCTGGATAGTACAAAATATTAATGATACAGGGGAGATTTGGATGTTAGTGTTTATTAAAATCATTCATTTTCATTAAGCGCTGGGACCTTTTAAATCCCCCCTACCCCCCTTTTTCTAAGGGGGGGAACTATGCTCCCCTCTTAGTAAAAGAGGGGCTGGGGGAGATTTAGATTTTAATGTTTATTAAATTATTTATTTTTCATTAAGCACAGAAACTTTTTAAATCCCCCTTAATCCCCCTTTTTCTAAGGGGGAAACTTTACTCCTTAATCTTTGTAAAAGAAGAGCCGCGGGAGATTTAGATGTTAGTGTTTATTAACATTATTTATTTTCATTAAGCGCTGGGACCTTTTAAATCCCCCCTACCCCCCTTTTTCTAAGGGGGGGAACTTTACTCCCCTCTTTGTAAAAGAGGGAATACATATATTTTTATTGCTGCCCGCTGGATAGTACAAAATATTAATGATACAGGGGAGATTTGGATTTTAATGTTTATTAAAATCATTCATTTTCATTAAGCGCGGGAACTTTTTAAATCCCCCCCCTACCCCCCTTTTTCTAAGGGGGGGAACTATGCTCCCCTCTTAGTAAAAGAGGGGCTGGGGGAGATTTAGGGGAGATTTAGTTTTTATTTTAAACTTCTCATCTTTTAAAAAAACATTCACCCAACAACCGATTTTTGTTTAATTCTAAACAACCGCTGAAAAAACGCCCGCACATCATGTCCAACCGCCAGCGTCGCCGGAATTGTAAACAAGGTTACCACCGTGGCAAACATTAAACCCGATGATAACGCCAGCGCCATCGGTGATACAAAATGATCTAAACCACCCCAGCCATAAGCGGTCGGCAACAAACCAACAACGGTTGTTGCCGCTGTTAAAATAACCGCTCGAAAACGTCTTCGCCCCGCCAGTAATATCGCTTCTTTAATTTCCATTCCTTCTTCACGAGCACGTTGTATAAACACCAGCAAAACCAGAGAGCTGTTCACCACAACACCGGTTAATGCCACCATACCCATGGTTGAGAAAAAGGACAAAGGCATGGGCTTCCAGAACATGTCATGTAAATAAAAACTTAAAATCACACCGATGGCACCAAACGGAATTGCCAGCATAACTAATAATGGATACACCATATTATTAAACTGTATGGCTAATATAAAAAATATTGCGATCAATGCAAAGATAAAGGCAACCAGTAAACTAACAAATGATTCCTGATTTTTTTCCTGTTCACCACCGTAGTTAGCCGTCACTTTATCCGCAACGCCTTTTTGCCAAACGGCTTCATTGTCTTTAACCATTTTATTTAATTTTAAACTCGACAAAATACTGCTATCGATATCCGCAACCACATTCACAACTCGCACGCCATCTTTATGCCGAATTGTGGTGTAACCACTGTGCTCTTCCAGTGTTGCAATTTTATTTAAGGGAACTAAACCACCCCGATTATTGGGTATTAACACATTTTCAATTTGTTCTAATTCCCCAGCCCCTTTCGATGGAAAACGAATAGTGACATCAATTTCTTCGGTACCTTGACGAATGGTTGACACAATTAAGCCATCCGCAGCTGCACGAATATGTCTTGATACAATTTGCAAATCAATACCCGCGTAAGCCGCAAGCTTTCTGTTTAACACCACATGCAGTTCCGGGTCACCGGGTTTTAAACCACTGTCGATTGTGGTAACCCCTTCCAGCGTTTTCAAATAATCCATTAACTGGCGTGCCGCCTGCTCACTGGACTTATCATCAACACCATTTATTTCAGCTTCCAGCGCACGCCCCAGCGGTGGACCATTACTAATCAAGGTTGATGATATTTCCAGTTGCTTATATTTTTCTTTTAATACCTTTGTCACCAAATTCATATCATCGATTGCATTATGATTCGGACGACTAACCGATGGAGAATAAATTGCACGAATTTGTCCGTAACGGCTTCCTCGCTGTGTTAGCGGGTCTCCCTCATCCATAGATATATCGCCACTTTGTAAAACCGTCGCTTCTAAATATTGCGAATTCGTTTTATCACGAATATCTTTATCAATATCGCGTAAATGCTGGCGCATTTTTACTAAGGACGTTCCGGGTTTTGCGGTGACCCGTACCAGAAACTCTTCAACACCCACCGGTGGAAATAACTGAAACTGCAAACTTTGCTTGGCTAAAACAATCGAGCCTATTAAAATCAAAAATGATAACAGCACCGTTGTCCATCTAAAACGAATGGCTTTTTCCAGCAACCAGCCGTATACATTTTCCAGCGCCAACAACCAGGCGCGCTCTTTCGGGTGCTTATCTGGATTAGTGACATGTGCCACATGACTGGGCAGCATAAAAAATGATTCCATCCACGATAAAATAAGCAGGGTAATGACCACAATGGGAATGGCTATAACAAACTTACCAATGATGCCCGACATAAACATCATCGGTAAAAAAGCTGCAACGGTTGTTAATATGGTGGTGGTCACTGGGCCAATTAATTCAACCGCGCCTTTAACCGCCGCCTCTACCGGACTTAAACCTTTTTCCATATGATAGGTAATGTTTTCACCGATAATAATCGCATCGTCCACCAGCATGCCGAGCACCATGATAAAGCCCATCATGGATATTAAATTCAACGTCATACCCAAAGCATAAATAACCGCGACACCGGACATGAAAATAATTGGCAGCCCCCAGGTTGTTGTCATAGCAACGGAGAAGCGCAGAAAAAATATTAATGAAATAAAAACTAAAACTATACCCACCAGACCATTATTGGTTAACACCCCTAAACGCATACGTGCAAAGCGTGAAAAATCCTGAAATGATTTAACATCGATATCTTCGCCATAGCGTTTTGGAATAGTTTCAAGGTACGGATTAATTAAATCGATAGTGTCGATAATATCCGCATTGGATTTTTTTAAAATCAACATCGACACCGCGGGCTTACCCTGTACATCGTGTAATGTTCTGGGTTTTTCCAGGGCTTCTTTTATGACGGCCACATCACCCAGTAAAATTGAGTTTCCCCGGGCATTGGCACGGATGACAATTTTTTTAGCATCTTCAATACTGCTGAACTCGCCAACGATGCGCACCGACTTCTGGCCTTCGGGTGTATCAATTTCACCACCCGGAGTATTAAGATTCCAGCCGCGCAAGACCTGTGCAATTTGATCGACTGAAATGCGTGTTTTACGTAATTTTTCCGGATCAACCTCGACACTATATTCTGCTTTTCGATCACTTAACAATACAACTTTTGCAACGCCTTTAATCGCCAGCAAATCTTCTTTTATTTCATCACCCAGTCGTTTTAATTCTAGTTCCGATCGGTTATCCGATACCGCTACCCGCAGTATTGGAAATACAGCACCATCCACTTCGGTTACAAACGGGTCATTAGGTAAGTCGGTGGGTAGCGTTGCTCTATCAACCGCAAGTGAAATATCAGATGTTAAGCGGTCGCGGTTATTCGCATGGGGATCTACCTCCATAGAAATTCGACCGGAACCGGGAAAGGCCATGGATATCATTTTATCTATGCCATTAATTGCGCGTAGTTCCTGCTCGACAGGGGTAATAATTAACTGCTCAACTTCAGAAGGTGAAGCACCCGGGTAAGCCACATCAATTTGTATAATATCCAAATTCACATTGGGAAATGCTTCCACCTGCATAAATAGCACAGCGGTTACACCACCAATGGTAAGTAGAAAAACAGAAACTAAATTAACCACCAGACTGCGGGTAACCAGATAGCGAATGATTGATTCCATTATTTTTCTTCCTTGCTGTATGTTTTCTGGCTGTATGTTTTCTGGCTGTATGTTTTCTGGCTGTATGGCTTCTGGCTGTATGGACTCTGGTTATCAGAATTCTGATGAGTCGTATCACCGCTGTTATTATCAAGTTGATATTCATTAAACGTAAACTGTGGCAGCGCAATATTTTTCCAGATTCCGCCGCGCAGTAAATTAAGCTGGTGGTGACGACGAATTAATTCTATTAACTGTAAATCGGTAGATAACTCAGCGGTTGCCAGTTGCGATTCAAAATCAATTATTCTGTCGGTTTCAATGCGCCCGTCTTTATATCTCTGCACGGCTTCATCGAGTTTTTTCTGTTCCGCATGAACGCTTTCTTTAAAAGCCTGAAGCGCCTCATCACTGGAATTAATTTCAGCCAGTAAACTCGATATTGAATATTGCAAATCTTCCAGTATCTGTTTTTTATCCTGTAATGCCAGCCCTCTGTCATAATGCGCCTGGCGTAACTCCGCATCAAAACCAGACTTATCAAGCCCCCGGTTAAACTCAACACTCACGCCACCTACAATCTCAGACTCATCCAGATTACCCGCTGCCATATCACCCTGATTAATTTCATTACCCAGAAACATAACCAGATCTAAATCATCTTTACGTTTATCACGGCTGCTGCGTATCTGACTATCGGCTAACTGTAATCTGGCTGCAATGCGTTTTAACTCAGGGCTATGGCTTTGTGACTGTAAATAAACATCTTTAAATGTATTTGACTGATTTTTATTAATTTTGTTATTTGGTATAATGGTTTTATCCCATCGTCGCCCCATTAAACGATTTAACGAAATTAACTGTTTATTCCAGGCTACCATTAAACTTTTTTTATCTGCCTGATTGATACTTAATCGAGCCTCCACCTGCAGCACATCTTTTTGCTCAGACAGGCCCAGCTTAAACTCATCTCTAATATAAACACTCAATCGTTCTGTGCGTTCAATACTTTTTTCTATACTTTTAATGCGCGCCTGAGTAGTGGCTATACCCATATATAATTCGATAACCTGAGATGCGAGCTGATCATATAAACCAAGCTTGTCGCTTAAGGCTAATTTTTCACTGACTTCGGCCTCCTCTAAACCCTCTTCATATAATGGATTGCCCGAACCTTTTGCAAAGCGATGTCGATAATTAATATCCAGCCGTGATTTTGTTAACGGGTTAGGAATAGTTGGCCCGAAGGTTACCGCTGAATCTTCATTTGTAATATTGGCATTAAAACCTAAGGTTCCGCCGTTTCCCAGATTTCTGTTTAAGCCACCGCTAACAATATAACGATCCACCGCCGTTCCCAGAAACACACTGGTTTCACGGCTATAACCCGCATTAGCATTTAATAACCAGGACAACTGGCTTTGCACTTTTACATTTTCTTCGCGGGCTTTTTGCACCTGTAAAGCAGCCGATTTAATTGACGGATAATGGTCAACCACTTTTTGCAACACCTGCCCTAAACTCAAATTTTCATCAATTTCCTGAGCTGTAATATTTGCACTCCAGGCAAAAAAGAATATCACGGCTAATGTTTTATATTTCATCACGATATTTTCCAGTTTAGACATTTTATTTTTGATTTTCGTTTGCATTATTAATTTATTTATTTTTAAGCAGATTATTTAAAATAAACTCTGTGTGTAACTGCAAATAATTTTGCGTACCCGTATCATCATCATAGGGTTTGAGCGAATGCATCCAGATTGTAGCCTGTACCAGCGGAGCAATGACTAAACGTGCCACCGTTTCCGCTTCGTATAACTCAAACTCGCCGCTAATCATGCCACGGCTAATGACTTTACTGAATAAGTCTCGGGAACGGGTAACTACGGTTCTGGTAAAGTATTCCGCCAGCTCGGGAAAATTACCCGACTCAGACACCATTATTTTCGGAATAGCCGATAGCGATGTACAGGCTATGCCCATCCACCAGCCGTTAATCATATTACGTAACAGATCCGCATTTGAGCCATCAAATTCATCGACTATCTGCGCAAGCCTGTCTATTTGCGGGGTAATACGCTGCTGAACTACATCCCGAAATATACTCTCCTTACTATCAAAGTAGAGATAGAGAGTACCTTTGGAGATGCCAGCGGCTTTCGCCACATCCACCATACGGGTTGAGCTAAAGCCTTTTTCGGTAAAAAGCGTCAATGCAGCATCGAGTATTTCCTCCGGACGCGCCTCCTTACGGCGTTTCCAACGGCAATTTGAGTTTGTGAGTTTATTGCAGAGCATAGTTTACATATATAAATAACTGACCAGTCATTAATATATTAATGATAAATGACCCAGTGTCCAGTTATTAACAGATAATCTTAGTTGTCTGGATTTTACACAATCAACGGCTTATGCATCCCCAGAAATGAAATTGCAGCTGCAATTGGAATTGAAACTGCAATTGAAACAGCGCCACCCGTTATAGTGCGCCAGGGCCATCACGGGTATGTCAGCGGTTAATTTTTTGAAATAGAAAATCCCGGCATCAATCTAATTAACCACAGCACCCACAATATATTTTTCAGGGATTTTTGAATAGGCATATACCCTTCCCCCGTGCCTGGCGACAAAGTCAGCGGCACTTTCCTTACTGCCAAAGGGTACGGTCTCCGGTGCATCCATTCCGCCGACCCGCTTACTTCCTAAAACATACCAGGCTTTTTTAGCCGCTATCCAGTTATCTACACCCGGGTTATCCCAGTCAGCACTGGACATATCATTTACATAAATTGCGGCAATATTTTTGGGTTCTTCCGGTGATAAGGTAAATGCGATGGTGTCGCGCACAGAAGTAAACCACAACACTTTATTATCAGTGAGAATAATCTGACCTTTCGGACCTTTGTGGTACACCACAGTCATTAGACAGTAATAACCATTGGCTTCACGGGTAAGGACTTGAGCTTTCGGAACTTCAACCGGGATATTCTTTTCACAGGCAGATAATAATAAAATAAAATAAATGCATAGTAATTTGTACATAAAATTCTCGTCAATTTAGTATTGTCATAAAGATTAACTCCCCTCTTTGTAAAAGAGGGAATACATATATTTTTATTGCTACCAGTTTGATAGTATTAAATATTAATCATACGGGGAGATTTGATTGTAAAATTAAATCCCCCTCAATCCCCCTTTTCCTGAGGGGGAGGTTAATATTTTTATTTATTTGTGGTAATTAAAGCTCGCGCCGTTGAAAAACAAACAAGGTTATCACCAATGGTACAATCACCCACAGCAACATCACGCCAGTTAAAAGCGAGCTACTCATCCCCGCTTCACTGGCAATACCCGCAATGCCGGCTGCATCGCTGACCCCGTCAAACAGACTTAGATTAAATATTCGGTAACTGTCAGTCGGGCTGATCAACATTAAAATCGCAAATAATTGCTGACTCATTTTTTGCCCCTCATCTAATAGCAACGCACCAAATAAAACCAGGTCATATAAAACCACAAACACCAGCCACAATCCAATGGCACTACCCGCGGCGGTAGCTCTTTCTTTTACCAGTACACTCAGCAAATAACCCAGCGCGATAAACACCGCACCGAGTAACAGCGAACTAAACATCATGGCAAGATAAGCCTGCCATCCATCAAGGCTTGAGCCGAGCATTATCATAATTAAAATAGCGCCACCGTAACCGACGAATATTGCGATAAATAAAATTAAAACATGACCTAAAAACTTACCCATAATGACCTGCCAACGACTCACCGGATAGGTTAATAACAACATCATGGTACCCCGTTCAAATTCGCCTACCAGCGCATCAAAGGATAACATCAGCGCAATTAGCGGAATTAGATAAACACTTAAACTGGATAAACTAATCACCGTAATATCTAAGTCACTGGCACGTACTGAGCCGGTGGGTGCCGAGCCTAATAACGATAAAGCGATGGCCAGTGTGCCGAGCAAAAATATTGCTGCACCTATCCAGCGATTACGTAAACTGTCACGTAATTCTTTTTGTGCTAAAACCCACAACATTTTTACGCCTGAGTTTTTCATTCCTCACCGCCTTGCATAAAGTAGGTATATAGCTCATCTAATCTGGGTGGCATAATTTGCATATCCTGCACATCTTCACCGAGGCTACTGATGTGACGAATAAGTGGCATTTTTTCATTACTTACACAGGTTAAATGAAAACTTTTATTATTAACATGCATGATATTTACATCCGACCCCAACCGTTCTGCCACCCGCGATGCCTGCCCTTCTGCGACAGATATTTTTAAACGCACAGGTAAAGTCGCCTGTTGATACAGTTCATCTAAAGACCCCATTGCCACAATGACACCGGATTTTAAAATAACAAAACGACTCGCCCTGGTTTCCACTTCATGCAATGAATGGGAAGAAATGATTGAGGTTGCTCCGTCTTTTTGTAGCTCATCAATCAGCTCATAAAAATGCTGCCGCAAAATCGGATCGAGGCCGGTGGTGGGTTCGTCGAGAAAAAGTAACTGTGGATTGCCCAACATCGCCTGAGCCAAACCTAAACGCTGACGCATGCCTTTTGAGTAGGTACCAACCCGGCGTTGCGCCGCATCACCAAGCCCCACAAGTTCAAGCAAGCTTTCACATTCATTAGCACTTGAACCTTTAAGTTGCGCGTAGAATATCAACACTTCACGGCCTGTCATCGCTTCATAAAAGGCGACACTTTCAGGCAAATAACCCAATGCCAGTCGTTGTGCCACCGCCGCACTAAAGGCCGGATTTCGACCCAGCACTTCAACCTGCCCAGCGGTAGGCCGGGTCAGTCCTAACATTAATTTCATCAGCGAAGTTTTACCCGCACCGTTATGCCCAACCAGTACGATACATTCACCTGACTGCACATTAAAATTAATATCGCGCAGCACCGTTTCATTCGCGTAGGTTTTAGTCACATTGTGTAATGAAATCACTTTATTTCCTGCGCCTGATTTACTCACTGACTAAATCTCCTGAAATCATAAATTCTAAACGGGGAGGTTTCATTAAGGGCGCGCTGTCGGTAACCCCCCCGGGATGTATGCCGGGAAATTCCGCCTGTGCCCATTTTAATAGTTTGACCGACGGGCTATTTAATAAAAGTTTTGCCATGGGGTGGCGCCATACAATCTGGTCAACCAGATCATTAGGCTTATAGGGCTGATCTGAAACACCATTTGTATCTATATCAAAGGCATCATTATCGCTCCAGTAATTTCCTACGCCATCTTTTGACCATTCAATAAAACGCGTACCCACATATTTTACCTGTGTACGATTATTAATAAATGCATTGGCATAAATTTCATTACGCTCAGAACCGGCGGTAAAGTGAATACCGATCTGGCAATCTTCAAAACGATTATTATTAATGCTATTAAAATTGGCGTTATAAATAAATACACATTTTTTTGCACCACCACTCACACTATTACCCTCAATGACTGAGTAATTCGTAAAATTAAAAAACAGGCCGCGCTCGTGATCACCAATTGACTGATTACCGATTGCTCGAATACGATCGGAAAACATTAATGCAAAACCGACATGGTTATTAATTGAAATATTATGACTTATTTCACTGTCAAGGGTGTACATGTAATGAATTGCAAAACGTAAATCACGCATACGATTTGCACGAAAAATATTTTTTTTACTGTTGGTTACAAAGATACCATCGCGGCCATAACGAATAGTATTATTTTCTATAATCGAGCCAGGTGTGTTCCACAAATAAACACCATTACCCCGATCATTCATTCGATGAAACTGACTACCAGTAATAACGTTATTGCTAACAACAGCTGAATCTGGGCCTTTAAGATAAACCCCGATTAGATTATTTTGTAGATGATTGTTTTCTACCCTTGCGCGATCACCTTTATCGGTAATAAAAACCGCACTGTCTTCGCCGTTTAAATCATTACCAGAATGCTGAATAGTTAAACCTCTAATAAGCACATCCGGTGCGTTTACCCTAATCACATGCGATGAACCTTCACCATCAATAATGCTGTCGATTGACCCCACTATATTGAGTGTGCGATTTATAATAACCGAACCGGAATAGATTCCAGCACTTAATAAAAGTGTATCGCCCACCTGTGCAGCATCAATCGCTTTTTGTAAAACACCCTGACCAGATGCGACATTTGTTTCTTTTGCCTGCGCCACAAAAGAAACAAAAAATATAAAAAACAATAAACCGATCACCAGACCACGAATTGAATCGTGGCCGGCAACGGCCTTATTTACTAACAACTTAAGTTTCAAAAATCTATGCCTAAGCTGGCTCAACAAGCATACGACCACGCATTTCCATGTGCAGCGCATGACAAAACCACTGGCAATAGAACCAGTGCACGCCCGGGCGGTCTGCCGTAAAGGTAATGGATGAAGTTTGCTGTGGTCCAATTTCGATTGCCACACCATAGTTTGCAATAGTGAACCCGTGGGTCAGATCATCAATGGCATCCGCATTACTGATATACACCGTAACCTCATTACCCTGCTTTACGGTGAATTTTTCCATACTGAAATTCGGTGCAATCGAGAACATGTAAATACGGACTTTATTACCATCGCGTATTACCTTCGAATCTGTACCCAGCTTAACATCATCTTTTTTCGCCTGAGCCGTTGCATCAGCCCACATGCGATCACCATAAGTCCAGAGTGAATCCGGATTGACTATATCCGCACGCACGATAATGACATCATGGGGTTCCGCATAAGTCGGGCCGTCATGTACCACTTTCATTTTCTTACCGCTAATGTCAATTAACTGCTCGTTCTCCGGTTTTAACGGGCCAACATTTAAGAAACGATCCTTGGAAAATTTATTCAGCGACACTAACCACTTGCCATCTGCTTCTTTAGTTTCGCCCATGGTAGTATGGTTATGACCCGGCTGATAATGCACATCGACTTTATCAAGAATTGGATTCACTTTCTTACCATTGTATGCATCAATGGCTTTCTTAATATTCCACTTCACCGCCTGGCTGTCGAGGAACAACGTTGTGAATGCATTTCCTTTACCATCGAATGCAGTATGCAAGGGCCCTAAACCTAATTCGGGTTCCGCGACTACCGTATCCCGTGGTTTAATTTTATCGTTAAATAAATCCGGTAAACGTCGAACATCAATTACCGTAACCGTCGGTGAAAGTTTTCCGTTAAACACAACATGCTTTCCATCAGGTGCTGTATTACAGCCGTGGGGACTATTGGGCACGGGAATGTAACGGGTGTATTTTGAACCGTGGCGACCATCGATTACCGGTACACCATTAATTTTTTTATAGTCACCTTTCTTAACCGCTTTTTCGATGGCTTTAATATCAAACACAACCGCCCAGTCACGTTCATTTGCCATCATGCCGCCAAGAGTAACTGCCTCTTCACTGTTATAACAGGTAGAAAATGCATACAGTCCCTGATAATCCGCATCACAGTTATCCAGATTTCCATCCACCATAACCTGCCATTTCACTTCCATTTCATCGCCGTCAATAGCGCTGAAAATTGCGTGGTATTTTTCCGGCTCATCAAGAATGCTACCGTCATTTGGAATCGGCACTCGATGCTCACCATTAGCAAATACATAACCGGTGCGTGGATATTTTTGTGGGCGTAAACCATGAATATCAGATGCATTGGGAATTTCGATAATCTTGTCGCACTTCATCACATCGCATCGCACACGTGCCACCCGCGTGTTGGCCTTATCATTCATAAATAAATAGCGGCCATCATAAGTACCGTCAGTAAATGACATGTGTGGATGATGTAAATCACCATTTAGCCAGACACCACCACGGTCACCTGAATCTAAAAACTTTTTAGTTTCGGGTAATAAACCATCACGTAATATTTTACGACTCTCATTGGTTGCGCCCCAGCCCGAAGCACTGCATCGGTTAAAAACCGGCACCCGCATTAACTCACGCATTGAAGGCATACCTAAAATACGTAGCTCACCCGCCTGACCGCTGCTCCAGAAACCGTAGTATTCATCGAGATCACCCGGTGCAACTTCTACCTTATTTTTTGATGCAGCAATAGCCGCCTCGGGCGTTAATACACCTACACCGGTTAAACCGGCAAAACCCGCCAGTGCTGCAACTTTAATTGAACCACCCAGTAGTTGTCGCCGGCTAAGCCCCGTTTCTTCAAGCTGTTCATTTTCTGGTTTATCTATTTTATGACTCATTACGCTTCTCCTCGGTATGCCTATTTTAAATAGGGTAATTTTTATTTTTACTGCCACGGTAGAGTTTTAATTAGTTGTTATCCCAACAACACTAACTCGAAAAACTCCTTAAAATTCATTTATCCTTTTCTAATTCAATTTTAATTGCTGAACGATTTTCAGATTCAAGCGACGCGCTGTGAGCCGCTCTGCGTTCTTTTTTCAAACGTTTTTGCACCATCACCGGACAGGCCTGATCATCGCTATACACTACCTGACAATGCAAACAGTAAAGACATTCATTAACATTAATGTCACCTTCTGGATGAATGGCTTGCACCATGCATTCATTACTGCAACGCTGGCAGGGCGAGCCACATTCTTTATATCGCTTCAGCCAGGAAAACATGCGCATTTTTCCGGGGATAGCGAGGGCAGCACCCAACGGGCAAAGATAACGACAATAAAAACGCTCGATAAATAAACCCGGCACTAATACCACCAGTGCGAAAATCACATAGGGCCACTCACGCATAAACTTTAAAATAATGGCGGTTTTAAAAGGTTCGACTTCTGCCAAACGTTCTGCCCATTCCAGCGAGTAAAGCGATAATCCGAACAGTAAAAGAAATATCAAATATTTAAATGACCAGACACGTTCGTGTACCGCCCAGGGTACAACGACCTGCTTTATTTTTATCGCTTTAGCCATTTTATTTAATAGCTCCTGCAGCGCACCAAACGGACATAGCCAGCCACAATATGCACCGCGACCCCAGAACAATAATGAAGCCGCAACCGATGCCCATAAAATAAAGATCAGCGGTTCCATTAAAAAATAGGCCCAGTCAAATCCGCTGACCAATGCATTAAACATTGCCAGAATATTGACTACAGATAGCTGCGCATTATAGTACCAGCCAATTCCGAATAACGTAAACACCAGAAACCCAATGCGCACCCGTTCGGTAAGTTTAGGACGTTTAACCAGCCAGTCCTGAAAAAAGAAGATAAGGGTTAACATAAGTAAGGCAATAGACAGCACAACTATTTCAGTGGTTTTTAACTGCCACATTTTTATCCAGATGGGCTCAGCTTTTGTTGAGCGTTTTTTATCAACGCTAACTTCACTAAAATTTAAATATGCTTTTGGCGGATTGTATTTAAGGTCAAACGTCAGAAATACTTTTTTCGTTGGCCCGATATTGCGCCCCACCAGTAACTCCAGCTTCCAGGGAGCGGCTGCATTAAACTTTAAATCCGCCGGGGTTCTGAATAAATCTACATCGTGTAATTGTGGTGCACCTTTGGCCGCAATGGCACGCAGGCGTTTATGATAACGATCGTGAAAACGAATTGAAGTATCGCCCTGTATCACCTGAAAGCGATCAAAAATTCCACCCCGTACATAGCCGGAACCTTTAAAGGAAAACCGCCCCTTACCCGCCAGCATGATTGCCTGTTCACCTGGCTTTAATTTTTTTTGCAGATTGCGGTATTCATTTGCACCCAGCAGACTTTTGCCAATACTGGGAATGGAAACCACCGCCGCATATAATTCAACAAAGATATCATTAGCATCACCTTCCTCGGGAAACGCCAGTGCCAGTAGATTACCATTGTCTTTAAAGGCCTGATTTATCTGTGCAACACTGATATTTAATCGCTGTACAGAACCTTCATTTAATAAACGCTGCCAGTCTTTAATCACATTGATTTTCGGGTTAATGGATGCAACGGGACCAGTGTGTTTTTTCTCCGCCTGCAACCCGGACAGACCAAAATGCCGAGCGACTTTTATGGATGACCTTAAAATATTATCGTCCATTACCATCACGGTTACGGTGGCACCGGAGACTACGTCGATCTTCACATCCTGAGTGCCGCGCACCAGCTTGCCCACATCCAGCCCAACATATTCATCCAGCACGGCGGTGATTCTTTTTTCAGGAATACCAATCAGAACAATCGGTTCATGGTGCTCTACCAGTAAAACTTTTTGAATAACGCCCTGCATATCGATGGCGATGAGCTGGTGCAGCGGTTTACCAGAATAGCCGGTGGTGTTTACATAATCGGATGTTAAAAAAACAAAACCAATCTGTTTGCCTTCTTTGTAGGCCGGTGATACAACTGGCTTGCTGGTGACTGCACCTAACTTATCTGCGCCTGGAAATATAGTACTGGGAAATATAATACTGGGAAATGTAGAACCGGGAAATGCAGAATCGGGAGATGCAGAACCGGTATATTTCTCGCTGGATTTAATGGTGTCGAGCAAGCGCGGTAATTCGGAACCGGCCCACACGGTTGCAGAAAATAGACTTGCTGCTATCCACAGAATAATAATGGGTAATAATATTTGAGTTGTGCGGTGACCAGTCATATTCTGAACTACACCTTATAACTAACTTTACGGTAAGTGGATAAATTACCCGAAATATCAGCCCGAAATATCAGAATGAAATTATGCTCAAACTCTTTAATTCAGAATTTCAGCATATCCTTAATTGCAGTGCTGTTATTGTCCGACAATTTGACACAGTCTCCATGACATTAGTCAAGAGTATGCTCATTCGTTACGCGTTAAACTAATCAATAAAATGGCCAGGCTATGTTATCAACCAATGTAGACACCCCCACTGAATTAATGTCCATCGCCCTGCAGGCTGAGCGTGAAGCGATACGTCGCTACAAAAAGCTCTCAGCCCTTATGCACAAAGCTAAAAACGAATCGGCTGCGGCGTTGTTTGATCGCATGGTGATTGAAGAAAAGGATCATGAGCGGTTGCTGCTTAAATGGATGGCACGGGAGGGCATTGATGAAGATATCAATATCAGGCCGGTTAAATGGACTGACCCTCAGGTAGCAACCGATTATAACGATGAAGCCCACAGCGCTTATCACTGCACCCCCTATCGCGCCCTGGCTTTTGCTGTGCACAACGAGGAAATTGCGTTTCGATTTTATACCCATGTGGCGGCAAATTCCAGTAATGACAGGGTGAAGCAACATGCGGAAATTCTCGCGCGGGAAGAGCTGGGACATGCGGCTTTACTCAGAGCTGAACGGCGCAAAGCTTATCACGAAGAACTCGACACCCACACACAGGAACCCCAACTAGAGGCTTCTGCCATCCACAGTGAAGTGGATTTATTAGCCGCAGCAATTTACATTGATCGCCACCTGTTAGAACAAATGAATATCATTAAAAACAAGACGCCGCAAATTGACACACTCCTAAGCGCCACACAAAATGCTATTTGTGAACATGAAACCAGCCTGCGCAATAACGCAGAAAATGACCCGTTAATTCCCGGCGCAGAAATTACCGAGAATCTTAAAAAACTGAAGTCACATAACAACTATATGCGGCAGAAATTCACCCCGAAAAATCAGGAAATTTCCCGTCTCTGGGCCTGCTGCGACAGAAGCTTTGCTTTTTACGATATGATTGTTGAAACAACCGACAATGAAAATATTATGCTGGCAGCACAGCACCTAACTTCAGTTGCACTTGACCGAATTGGTTTTTTGAAAACATTATTTGGGGATGAAATGGGATAAGTTATTTGTTGTCGACGAGTGCATAAAAACATTTAAAATTTAAAACCTGAATTGTTTTTCCTGCTAGCCAGCAAATCCAGATCCAGATCCAGTTTATCCGCATCAATCTGATTCGCTGAAATAATTTCCAGAATAGAAAATTCCCGCGCATCGCTGCTCTGTAATTCTCGCTCACTCTGCGTCATGTTTATTGATAGCCAGCCTTTATCTGTATTAACAACCCCCTTCGCCCTTTCCACTTCCTTTTGAGACATTAAATTATCTAACAGTGTCAGTAATTTATGTTGTGAAAACACAGTCGACTGATTCAGTTTCCAGCCGACACTGAAATAACCATTCGCATGCCCCTGCAGCATTTGCCAGTCAGGGTTATCACGAGTTTGCGGTGATTGCGTTTTATGATGTGTATGAGAATGTATTTGAGAAATATTTATTGAATTTTTTTTGACCGATTTTTCTTCAACTGGCTGTTTTTGTAAGCGTGAAAAATCCAGCCAACTCAGTTGCAACTGACCGTGTTCAACCATCGCAATCTCGCATTTTACAGGCTCAAACGACATGGCATATTTAAGAAAAGTATTTTTGTCATCTTCAGAATAGGTATCCAGTTTTGTGGCTACCAGTATATCGGCTAACTTCGACTGATCGACAAAAGTTTCATTGTTAAGATAACGGTTATCATTTAAATTTCTGGCATCAATTAAATTAATAACCGCTTTTAAATCCAGCACCGACGCATAAAACTCGCCGCTTAAAGATTCAATTAATTTTGCAGGATGTCCTAAGCCGGTTGGCTCTATTATTATACGTTGCGGCTTTATTGTACGGATAATCTGATTTAAACCGACACTTAACGACTGACTGCCCACACAACACAAACAACCTCCGGGAATTTCTTTTATGCTGATGCCTTCAGTTTCTAACAATGCGCCATCAACACCTATCTGTCCGAACTCATTGACAATAACCGCCCAGTTTTCGGACGCGGGTTTATGTTTTAATAAATGCTGAATTGCGGTGGTTTTCCCCACACCGAGAAACCCGCAAATAATATTAGTAGGAATATTTTCAAACTTAGTCACAATATCGATTATGCAAACAAAAAAATTACTGCATTATATCAACATGAATGCCCTGCGCCTCAAGTTGCTTAGCACGGGCATCAATATAACGCTGGAAATTCGTCTGCGTTTTATAGTCACCGCTGCTCACATAATCCATTACCGACTGAATGTGAAACGATTTTAAATAGCCATCACTTCTAAATACTTCTGTGCCCTTCGGGTTAAAATAAACCAGGCTGGGGGCATACTGAATATCGAGTTTTTTTGCCCAGTCTTTAATGCTGGATTTTTTGCCATTCGGCAAGGTTATTATTTCCTCTGACCACATATCCAGCACCGATACATTGAACTTTTTCAGCTGTTCAACAGTTGCTTTGCGCTTAAGCACTTCGCCGTGCAGTTCATCACACTCAGCACACTGCTTCTGCTCAAACATCACCAACCGGTATTTATTCGAGGCCTGACTAAAATCATAAGGCGCTTTAACACTTTCAACTTCTTTATGTATGATGCCTTTTGCCTTGCGCGGAGACACCCGAGCCAGATAGGCTCTGAATTTTTCCTTTTTATCGTGATGACCTAGCACATAGTCCAGTGCCGCATTAAATTTAGCCGGATTATAATAACCGTTGGCACGTAAAACCGCTTTACCTTCTTCATTGAAGAAAATAAGTGTGGGGGTGTACATCACTTTTAAACGGGCTGCAAAATCTTTTTCGGTGGTTTCAATATCACCAAAACTGACATCCCGATCCCCCCAGATATTCATCGAAACCACATCGAAATTTTTACGGGTTTTATCTGCAATTTTACGTTGTGCAAAATTAACCTGTAAAAGCTTTTTACAATAGGGGCAGCCATCCTGATAGAAAAATATCATTAACCGCTTACCCGCTTTACCGGCTTCGGCTATATCATCGTCTAAATCTAAAAACGAATTTTTAAACCACGCGGGCTGTTCTTCATAACCCGGGTTAACCATGCCTTCTGCCAGACTGCCCTCGGTTTTTGCCAGAACGTTCTGCACAAATAACAGGGTGAATAAAATAAATAATTTAGCGACGTTTATCATGCCCAACCTTTGTCCTGTTTGATGGCGTAACTTTACGATTTGAAGATTTTTTTGTGCGGCTATCCATAGAACTGCTATTGGTGCTACTACTATTGGTGCTACGACTATTTTCGGAGCGGCTATTTGTCGTTCGGTCACTACCTGATCTACCTCTTCCCGTGTGACCACTGGTGGGCTGACTACCGCGACTCGACTGTTTGCGCCCCTGCATTCGATAGACTTTTTGCACCGGTACACCGGATCTTAACGCGGCATCGTATTCGATACCCGCCAGCTCCGCTAGTTCACGAATCTGTTGCGGCTCTAATTCATAATAACGTCCCGGACGATTACTCTTGGTCATCATCACCGAGCCATAACGTACCCGCATTAAACGACTCACGGTTAAACCAACGGCTTCCCACATGCGCCGTACTTCACGGTTGCGCCCTTCCATTAATACCACGTGATACCAGCGATTAAAGCTGGACGGTGTACGGGACGTTTTATTGTCTTTTACATCTTCGACAATATCTTCAAAGCGTGCTTTACCATCTTCCAGCTCAACACCACTGGTCAGTTGCTTAAGCTGCTCCGGTGTTGCCTTGCCCATAACGCGCACCGCATATTCACGTTGCAGCTGGCTTGACGGGTGCATCAGTTTATTCGCCAGATCACCATCATCGGTAAGTAAAATCAGGCCGGAGGTATTAATATCCAGTCGCCCCACCGCAATCCAGCGACTGTGTTTTAAGCCCGGCGCGTGATCGAAGATAGTGGGTCGGCCTTCCGGGTCACTTCGGCTACAAATTTCACCTTCGGGCTTGTGGTACATTAAGACCCGTGGCAAAGTCTGTTGCACGTCGCGAATAATAATTTTACGGCCGCTGTGCATAACGACATCACCGGTTTCAACGAGCTGGCCCAGACCAATGACCTCACCATTAAGCTGAATAGTGCCTTCTTTAATCCAGCTTTCAATCTGACGTCGTGAACCCAGGCCTTGTCGAGCCAGTGCTTTTTGGATACGTTCTTTACTCATAAAGTGATTCTTTTTCGGATAAAACAATGAAAATAATATTGACCTGTATTGTACTACTTTCTAGCCTTCAATACGCCTTTGCTGACACGACTTTAACATTTGCCGACGCGCTAAAAAACACCCGCGCTGTATCCCTCACCTACAGTATAAAAGATATGCAGCTAAAATTAACCCAATCCGGGCAAAATACGGTCAATGTTTACAACAGCCAAAACAACTCATTTGTCAGTTTTAATACAGATACGGGTAAAAGTGCCGACCTAAACGAACAGATACTTAATAAGCGCGTTAGCCAGTTAAATAAAGAACGCCTGCAAAAACTCGCGAAAGTACAAGAACAGTTGCCAAAAGAATTACCCAATATGACCCCCGCCCAGCTGCAAACCAGTGAAATTCTGATAAATCTGTATAAGTACCCGGAATTTTATGGCGAACATACTTCACTCGTCGTCAACAAATTGAAACAGACCAAACAGGTTAATGGCTTAAAATGTCAGCCTTATCAGCTTTATAAAATAGACAGGTTACTGAAAGCCTTCTGCCTGGCAGATGCCGACTCACTAAACATGAGCGATGCGGAATATAAAACACTACGCAGCTTCTATGCCTTTAACTACAGCATGCAGAGCCGCTTGTTAATTGCGCAGGGAAATACCAAATTCACCCTCATCGATTATGAGCAGCACAATATGCCCGGGGTGGTTATCGAAGAAATAGAATATCAAAAATCATCTCCGAGTCAGCCGCAAATTAGCTATCACAGTGCATTAAAGGGCGTTCACCATCAGCCTTTAAAATCGTCCGAGTTTGATATCAAAAAGCCCACAGACAACAAGTTAGAATAGCCGCCGTTTAAAAATCCAGACAAAAAATTCAGGCATGAAATTTATGCTGCCAGCAACTGCCGGTTTCCTCAACTATAATTAAAAGATCGAATAATTTTGAGCGGCTTTAAAGGCTGCCTGCGGCTATGACTATAAGCACTAAATTGAAAAAAGTTCTGTTCAAACTGAGCAACCTGTATTTCCCATTCAACAATTTAAGCCCCGAGCGGCTGCAGGAAATTGTTAACCATATTCGCATTATTGAGCTACAACAGGATGAAATTTTACAGATGCGTGGCTGTCGCTCCCAGGATTATCTGTATTTGATGGAAGGTGAAATAGATATTGTCTGTCAGGGCAGCATTCGCACCATTACAAATCCCCAGGAAACCCAACGCTGTCCGGTGCTACTACCAGATGAGAAAAGCAGCTGCAGTGTTATTGCCAAAACCAACTGTATTATCAGCCACGCCAAGCGGGATATTTTAGATACGATTATTGCCTGGGATTATATTGGCCGTACAACGCTCAATAACATTGAGCACATAGACATCGTTCGCAACACTCTGGTTTTTCAGCGTCTGCCCGTTGAATATATTCAAAGTGCATTTTCCCGCATGAAATCCTGTCGCTTCAAAAAAGGCGAAACCATTTCGGCGGATAAAAGTGATGCCTATTATCTAATTTTAAGTGGCCGGGCTGAAGTACAGAATTTCGATAATATTAACCAGCATTTCAAGCGGGTAACCGAACTGGGTATTGGTGATATTTTTGGCGATATGGCACAGGTTTCCAGTAAAAGTTCGGATGAAACCGTTACTATACTGGAAGATAGCGAAATACTGATTTTAGGCAAAGCGGATTATCAGCAACTGAAAAGCCGCCCGCAGGTGCCCACCGTTCAGTCCCAGGTTGCAAAAACCATGCTGGATAATGGCTACCGACTGCTCGATGTACGCTTCCCGGAGGAATATGCGGAAAACAAAATTCCTGGTGCCACGCTGATACCCCTTAGCAACTTAGTGGATCAGCTTAACAAACTCAGTCGTAAACAACCTTATATTGTTTACTGTAACTCCGGCCCCAGTAGTGCCATTGCCACCCTCATTTTGCACGAGCACAATTTTGAAGCCCTGTCTCTAGAGGGGGGAATCAGAGACTGGCCCTATGAAATTGAAGAGGCATCGGCAAAACCCAATATTGTGCCTATGGCAAACAAATTCCACTAGATATAGTAGATTTTCTTCGCAAAACCAGATAAAAGGCATAGATTTTACATTTCCCCGGTTTTACACTCAGTACAGGTAGTATTAACTACCGGTCCATTTAAAACACAAATAAACGGGGATTCTATGATTACAGACTACTCTGAAAAACGTAACTTCTTCCGCATGAATCTGGAATGCGATGCCGAGTACACCATTAATGGTTCGGGCACGCAGAAATCCGGTAAGGTCAGTGACCTGAGTGGCGATGGTATTTCCATCATTGCGGATCAGTCGGTTAAACCCGGCACTGAAGTTCGCGTTTCTATCCGACCTGAAAATGACGTGACACCGCCACTGGAAGTGATAATGGAAGTACTGCGCTGCGAAGAGCAGGATGCGGACAGTTACTTGCTTGCTGGAAATATCACCAGCCGCTAAGCACTACCGCTAGTTAACCCTTAACTGGCCGACGATTTCTACCCTTTTTACTAGCTGGTTTCCAGCTGGATAAGCTTCGACCCCTTTGAAAAACCTTCCCTGATAAAAAAACATAAAGGCATTTGTCCGCTAATAAACGCAAAACACGCTAATGTTTTTAGGCTCATGCACCTGCGGTGCATTACACCTTTTGATATACATTTGTTTTTATTTGCGAGCATTTGCGTTTATTAGCGGACAATTGCTTTTACATTATCAACCACCAAACCAGAACGCCATACTCTTCTCTAAGAATTCCTCATAGTGCATATAGTGCGAACCATCACAGGAAAAATTCAGCCCCACCATGCCGTTCACGATATTCAGGGAGGCAGAGCGCAGATAAATCGTTTCATCGGCAAACCGCAGGGCTTTAAACTGCTGGAACACCTGGGGAATTTTTTCCTGTTTGACAATCGCTTTATCAAAATATTTCTGATGCCGGTAAGCCAGGCAGATATCCGGATCGCTCAGCTCCGCAAAATTTAATATCTGATAATCATAAGGATTGTCCACCAGCCAGAAGGTCGCCCGGCTGCTGGAAAAATGCAGTTTCGCATGAAACACCCCCTGCACCAGTATCAGCTCTTCCACCAGACTGAGGACCTCGTCGAGATTCGCATCCATGGCGCTTTCAATACGCTGTTGTGAAAACAGCCCGCTGCGTATCGCCGGATCACCTTTGACCTGTTTCCAGATTTTTTCATCTTGAAACTGTTCCGTAGTACGGGGCAATTCACGCAAATCAAAATCCGCTCCCAGATACCCTATGGCTTTATGCTCCGCATCATATATGGTTTTAATGGCGGTTAATGACGGGCGTTTTCGGTTGCTGCTGATATAAGCTTCGGACAAATAATAATCTTCACCTTTCAGTGCGGGCTGTAAATACGGGCGGGCAATACGATCACGTCCAATCTGCCCGGCTTTAAAGCCACTGCGGGTCGCATCTTCGGTGATTTGTTTACCGGTTTCATCCACCACCCAGAGATACTTGCAGTATTGCGCCTGATCCATTTCTGCTGCAAGCAGCACTTCCAGTGCGGCACGATCATGCATTTCATCCGCACAGGCGTTAGCCAGTTCAGACATGGATTCAAATAGCAGTGCGCTGAGCATTTCTCGCTGTTTAGTAATGCTTTTCTGTAATGTGGTTTCGTTATCCATTAAATAGGCTGCCCTTAAGGTTTTAACAATCTTAGTCATCATTCGCCGCAATAACGATTTATAGTTTGATGAACATCAAGTCAACTTCAGTTTAACAAAACTTCATTACAGTTTTTCTATATTTTTTTGCAGACGTTTCAAAGCCTTCTGTGTATCAACTAATTCTTTAAGTATCTCATCACGGGTGACCGGCTTACATAATTTTTCGAGTTCTTCCGCCTTACTTTTTTCCAGATTATTAATCACCACCGCTATAAACAGATTAATAATGACGAAGGTACCGACAAAAATGAAACTCACAAAATAGACCCACGCCCAGTCATGTAACTCCAGTGCGGTATACATTAAATCAGTCCAGTCTTCGAGGGTGACTATCCGAAACAGCGTCAGTAGCGACACGGCGAGATTACCCCAGTGCTGCGGATCATGCAGATGAAACAAGTGATAACCGGAAATGGCGTAAATATAGAAGATAATCGACATCAACAACATCACATGTCCCATACTGGGAATGCTACGCAAAAGCGTGGTCACAATTAACCGTAATTCGGGAATCGTAGAAATCAGCCGCAATACCCGCATCAAACGCGCCAGCCGGGCCACCATTGCAAGCTCACCGGTAGCCGGCACCAATGACAGCACAATGACACTGAAATCAAACAGATTCCAGCCATTTGCGAAATATAATTTCAGCCTCGGTGCCACCGCAGTGATTTTTAATATGGCTTCCACAATAAATGCGCCGAGAATAATATTCTGAACAAGCTCAAACGCTCCCGCAAAGCGCACCATTAATTGCGGGCTGGTTTCCAGCCCCAGAACTAAGGCATTTATCAGAATAAGCGCAATAATGGTTTTATCAAACAGCGGCGAGTTGATAAGGATATTTAATTTTTTTTGCAACATAGGGTTTCTAACTTAATTTGCGCGATTGTTCAAAAGCAATGGATAGGAACGGATTCAGATTTAATTTATAGACTCAAGCGAATTCAAACAAGCGTTCATATAGCTAAAATAGCTATTTAATATTTTTAAATGCTGGAACCCCAATGGCTTTAACCTCACCCATGACCATTGAATTTCCGATAAGAGGCTCTAACTTGTTGAACTTAAAAGGGCTGTGTTTAAAAAAATATTAAGCCATCGTGTCGTTTGTTATTGAGTCATCAATAACCGGTTCGACACAACGCCCCTGCTTCAGCAGCGTTTGCTGACGATTAATTTTACGAATAACAGTTCGCCCAGCCCGGTCGGTGGCACGATTAATGGCAACATACATATCCGCTTGCGTATCTTCAATCACCACATCAGGCAATCCCGCCAGCACGACCTGCAAGTGACAGTGCTTATCCTCCCCACCGCGTGGACCATTGATATCTGAAAGCCGCATCACAACCCTTATGATATGGCCATCACAACAGGCCAGAGAAAAATACAAGTGCCTCTCAGCATGATTACGCAAAGATTCGGTTAAAGAAAAACCTAACGCCTGTATATCTATTTGCATCTAAGTATTCTCCTTCGTAAGCGTTTACAACTCAAGATGCAAATATGTTAAGCGGGTTTGACAATATAGAAAATACGATTATTATCTTGATATTATTCGGAAATAACGAACAAATAAATCTTATGATCAACTACAAACATCTGCATTATTTCTGGGCAGTCGCCACCGAAGGCGGTGTTGCCCGAGCCAGTGAGCGACTGCATCTGACGCCACAAACCATTAGCGGTCAGCTGAGCTTGCTGGAAAGTCATCTGGGAGAAGCCCTGTTTAACCGTGTTGGACGCAATCTGGAATTAACAGAAACCGGCAGGCTGGTGCTAAGTTATGCCAATGAAATATTTTCATTGGGTAGTGAGCTGGAAGAAGTCATCCACCAGCTGCCCGATAAGCGCCCCCAGCAATTCAGGGTGGGCGTGGTTGATGTACTCCCGAAGTCTATTGCTCACCGAATTTTACAGCCGGCACTGCAATTGCCCGAAACGGTACGCATGATCTGTCGTGAAGCCAGTCTCGATATGCTGCTCGCAGAACTGTCAGTTCACCGTCTGGATTTAGTCCTCGCCGACCGCCCCATTCCCTCAACGGTTAGCACCCGGGGTTTTAGCCACAAGTTGGGCGAATGTGCCATTAGCTTTTTTAGCAGCGCCGCTCTGACAAAAAATCTCAGCGGTGATTTCCCCCAGTGTCTGGACGGCGCGCCACTATTATTACCCAGCAGCGGCACACAGTTACGCGCCAGTATTGACCAGTATTTAGACAAACGACACATCCACCCGCGGGTGGTGGCAGAGTTTGATGATAGTGCGTTAATGAAGGCCTTTGGAAAAGCAGGCGCGGGGATTTTTATTGCGCCGGCTGTGATTGAAGCTGAGGTTGAATTACAATACGAAGTTTCCACTATTGGCCGAATAGATGAAGTAAAAGAACAGTTTTATGCCATTACCGTTGAGCGTCGGGTTAAGCATCCGGTGGTGAGTGCGGTAATGGCAGCGACACGGGAATCATTGTTTGCCCGCAATAACAACAAGGTACAGGAATGAATAAAAAACAGGAAAAAGCCGGTATTTATCATGCCCCCTGGGAAAAAAGTTTCGATAAAATAATCACCCCTTTCGAGGAATTTATTCACCGTCAAACCACCAGTGGTTTACTACTGATGGCAATGGCGGTTATTGCCTTATTTCTTGCCAACAGCCCCATGGCTGAAACTTATCTGCATATTATTCATACCAAAATTGGCTTCAGCATTGGCAACTGGTCATTAAAAATGAGTCTGGGACACTGGATTAATGACGGACTAATGGCGATATTTTTCTTCGTCGTTGGCCTCGAATTAAAACGTGAAATACTGGTGGGTGAGCTGGCAAATTTACGCAATGCGGTGCTGCCCATTGCTGCCGCTATTGGTGGCATGGTTGTGCCGGCTTTAATTTATTTTGCATTAAATCCCCAGGGTGATGCCGCATTTGGCTGGGGCATTCCAATGGCCACGGACATTGCCTTTGCGATTGGTGCACTGGCCCTGCTGGCAAGCCGGGTGCCAAAAGCGCTGATTACTTTTCTGGTGGCACTGGCGATAGTTGACGACCTGGGTGCGGTGATGGTTATTGCCATTTTTTACACCGACAGCATTTCCCTGATCCCACTTGCCGCAGCAGGGGGATTATTCGCATTGCTTATGCTGCTAAATATAGCGGGCATCCGCAAAACCATGCCCTATTTTATTATTGCGGTGATCCTCTGGTATGCGCTGTACCGCTCTGGTGTGCATGCCACACTGGCGGGTATTCTCGGGGCCCTGTCGGTGCCTGCCAAACCTAAATATCAGCCGGAGCGATTCAATCAACTTGTTAAGGAATTAATGCATAAGTTTGAAGCCAGCCATGATCCAGGCAAAAACATTTTGACCAATGATGCATTACGTGCCGTAGTGCAAACCTTAAAAAATGGTGTAAACAGTGTTGAAGCACCCTTGCAACGCCTCGAGCACGCCTGGCACATGCCGGTGGCGTATCTCATTATTCCGGTGTTTGCACTGGCCAATGCGGGCATCCCCCTGGCGATGGATTCTCTGGGTGAGATCCTGTCCCACCCGGTTACGCTCGGCGTATCACTGGGTCTGGTACTGGGCAAATTTATAGGTATTACCGGTGCCAGCTGGCTGGTTTTAAAACTGGGTATTGCTGAGTTGCCCAAGGACACGCGATTTACTCAGATTGCCGGGGTTTCATTACTCGCCGGTATTGGATTTACCATGTCTATTTTTGTTGCCCAGCTGGGCTTTGGCGCAAATGAAGAATTATTACTGATGGCAAAGACCGGTATTCTCAGCGCCTCATTACTGGCGGGTGTTATGGGATATATCTGGCTGTTCCTGGTAAGCAAGCCCGCTAAAGCCTGATGCAAATAAACGTTTGATTGCTAGATTTCCCCGAACACATTAGGGATAATGTAGAAACTATTCGACATTTTTATGGTCGAACGCCTGCAATCGTAATGAATATGCAATTTGAACCCTGAGCTAAATCAACAGAGATCCAGAATGAGCCAAACCCCGGATACAACCCCGAAAGCCATCCCCGAGCATAAACCCCGCCCGTTTGTGGATATGATTGTTGGCATCATCATACCCTCAGTTATTTTAATGAAACTCAGTGGCGATGAGCAACTGGGTGCCGCACTCGCGCTGATTGTTGCACTGGCTTTTCCAGTCGGCTGGGGTTTGTTTGAGTTAGTTAAGTATCGAAAATTCAATTTCATCGCATTACTGGGGCTAGTCAGTGTTCTGCTGACCGGCGGTATTGGTCTGTTGCAACTCGACACCCAATGGCTGGCCATTAAAGAAGCGGCCATTCCGGGCGTTATTGGCATTGCGGTACTGGTATCAACACAAACCCGCTTTCCCCTCATTAAAACCATCCTTTATAACCCAAAAGTTATAGATGTTGAAAAAATCAATCTGAAACTCGAAGAGCTTAACAGCGCCGATGAATTTGAATCCCGCCTGTTAAAAGCCACCTATTTACTGGGGGGCACCTTTTTCTTCTCCGCGGTCATGAACTATGTGTTGGCAAAATGGTTAGTCACCAGCCCGGCGGGCAGTGTGGAATTTAATGAACAGCTCGGCCAGATGACCCTGCTCAGTTATCCGATGATTGCCATCCCCTCAATGCTAATGATGATGGGAATTTTTTATTATCTGTGGCGCACCATTCACGGCATGACCGGCTTTGCGCTGGAAGACATTTTTCGCATAGAACATAAAACTGAAACTAAAAGTACTGAACAGTAAGCCACTTAAGTGCAGCTAAACCCGACACCTGAATTACTGGAAATTTTATACTGGATCACCTTATTTGCGGTAATCGTTTCCTCCGCCTCCGCAGTACTTAAAGCCGGCTTCAAACAGTTTGATTTGTTTGGCGTGATTATCATTGCCATTGTGACCGGCCTGGGGGGAGGCTCACTGCGGGATATGTTACTGGACAGAGATGTTTTCTGGATTCAGAATCAGACATTTTTTATCGCATCTCTGGGCAGTGCCATTGTGATTTTTCTGGTGGCACGCTTTATAGCGATGTCCCATCGCTTATTTCTTATTCCCGATGCAGCGGGCCTGGCTACTTTTGGCATCGCAGGAACACTGGCGTCACTGATGACAGGCACCCCCTGGCTAATTGCCAGTTTCATGGGAGTAATGACCGGCATAATGGGGGGGGTATTTCGCGATATTCTGTGTAACGAGACCCCTATTGTATTTCATAGCCCCCTCTACGCGACCGTATCCTGGGGTGGCTCATTGCTGTTTATTGGCTTGCTACATTATCAGATAGATATCGCCCTGGCAGCGATTATTGCCGGATGCTGTATTTTCATCTGCCGCCTACTGGCCATTTACTTCAATATAACACTACCAAAATTTCGCTTTAAAGGTGACTTTTAGTACTGTGAAATGTAGTACCGGGAAATATATATAGTGCCAGGAAATGTAATGCTGGAAAATGCTGGCGGAATTTCAGGCAAACTGATTGAATAAAACTGAAGTAGACACGCGTTGTGTGCTCGTCAAAAAAGAATTAATGGCGGCAACCTCATCACTGCTTTGCAGGTTTGCAGAACCACTTGCAGCGACGCCGGAAACTGGCGGTGCTGATTCAGGTGAAGGGCTGAAATTATCTATTCCCACACCTGTATTGGTAGCGGTAGTATTGTTAGCCGTATCAGCACCAGCTTCGGCTGCAATAGTATTCCCTTCCCCAGTATTCCCTTCCCTGGCATTTTCAACTTCATCAACTGCTCGCTGGTTTTCCTCCAGCTGCGCTTCTTCTCGGCGCTGTATTGCAATATCAACACGCGCCCGGGATGCCAGCTGATTGGCGTTGGCCGCCACCCGTAAATCCTGGGCAGAGGGATTAGCCGGGGCCAGCGCCGCCGCTCTTATCTGATTCGATTTTGCGAGTGTCGCCTGCGGGTCATTGGCAACGCCAGAAGCATCAATCTGTACCTCTCCTCCAATCGCATATGAGCGCCCATCCGGACCGGTTTGATAAGTAAAGCTGGGACCACCTCGAACTAAACTTCCCCCAGCTGCAACATGGGCTGCTTCATGGGCGCGCACTTCCCGGTCACGGGCACGTAACTGACGAACAATAGAGGTGTCCTGTTGTTGCTGCTCTTTTATCGCCTGCTTATCTTCGGAATCAGTATTGGATGAACGAAACTCACTGGTAACGCGACGACTGGAGATAGACTCCAGCGGGTTACTGCTTTGAATATTTTGTGAGCTATTTACAATCATAAAGCACTTCTAGTAATGAGCACTTACAGACCAGAGAAACCACTTCAGAGAAACGATTAAGGGTTAATGCACCTAGGCGCGAATATCAACAATTGTTCCAATCACAGAATCAACCGCTGAAACTACCTTGGCAGAGGCCTGTACCTGAATTTTGTTTTGCTGCAAATCAACCAGAGACCCTACAAGATCCGTATCCTGACCGGCTTTATTTAGCTGGTCTGCACTGGCTATTTCCGCCGCATTTTTACGCAAACCATCCAGACCACGCTGAATACCCTGCACTGCTTCATTTTGAACTGACAAAACGCCCATAACATTACTCCAGACGGAAAACCATACCTGCACCGAGTTATAACATAATGCGGGAAGAATTTCAATTTGAGGGGTTCAAACGTCGCGCTGGTGCGATAATCGGTACTTTTAATCTTAATAGTTAGGTTCGAATCATTCAGGCTACAGCCGTTCAGTCATACTGAACGGCTCGTGAAGACAAATCGGAGCGATATTTTACTTATTCGACTACAGGTTCTTTTTGATTTTCATCATCCAGCGATTCATCAGTTTCACCCTCATTTTCAGACGTTAACTCATTTTCAGAAATTATAGCTGCATTTTCATCGAAATTATCTGGAGTTTCTGGATTTTCTGTAGTTTCTGGATTTTCTGTAGTTTCATCACTTTCAGCCGCTGGCATTTCCTGCTCCAGCGCTAATTCCGGATGCAGTTTATCCAGATCAGTAATATCCGCCAGGCTTGGCAGCTCATCCAGACTTTTCAGATTAAAGTAATCGAGAAAATCCCGGGTTGTACCGTACATCGAGGGGCGGCCCGGTACATCTTTATGACCCAGCACCCGCACCCATTCACGCTCGGTGAGGGTTTTCACAATATGACTGCTCACACTGACGCCGCGAATTTCTTCGATTTCTCCGCGGGTAATGGGTTGTCGATAGGCGATCAAAACCAGGGTTTCCAGCAGAGCACGGGAATAACGTGGCACCTTCTCTTCCCACATACGCGACACCCACGGGGCATTGCTCGGCTCTACCTGCATACGATAGCCACTGGCCACTTCTTTTAACTCAATGCCACGGCCTTCGTAGTCAGACTGTAAATCCTGCAGGGCCTGCCGAATATTATCCTGACTCGGACGCAGCTCTTCGTCGGCTTCAAACAGGGCCTCAAACTTGCGCATCTCCATTGGCTGGTCGGCGGTTAGCAAAATGGCTTCGATAATATTTTTTAGTTGTGCTTGTTCCATAATTCTTCTAGTTGTGTTCTTTAATTGTTTTGTTCTCTGGTTCACAGGTTGTCCGGAGCGTTCAGATATTACTCCTGTAAATCAAGATCCTGTGGTAGCTCGGAGTCACTGGCGGCTTTTAGGTAGATTGGGGCAAATGGCGCAGATTGAACCAGATCAATCATCGCGCCTTTTAGTAACTCTAGTATCGCCATAAAAGTCACAACAATGCCTTTTCGGCCCTCTTCAATATTAAACAGGCTGGTGAAATCGGTAAAACCATCACTGCCCACCGCTGCCAAAACCGCGGTCATTTTTTCACGAATCGACAGGGTTTCCCGCTGAATCATATGACTACTACTGATATCTACCCGGTTCAAAATATCTTTAAAGGCGGTGAGTAAATCGCGTAAATCCACTTCAGGCTCCGGACGGGTAAGCTCCAGCGGCGGTGCTTCGGCCTTTGCCACCCAGCTATCGCGACCCTGACGGGGAATTTCATCGAGATCTTGAGCCGCCTGTTTAAAGCGTTCATACTCCTGTAGACGTCGCACCAGCTCGGCACGGGGGTCATCCTCATCCTCTTCGGATTCAGGCCGTGGCAATAGCATGCGTGATTTAATTTCCGCCAGCATGGCCGCCATCAGTAAATATTCCGCCGCCAGCTCAAATTTCATGGTTTCCATCATTTCGATGTATTTCATGTACTGTTTTGTGATGCTGGCGATCGGTATATCCAGCACATCCAGATTTTGCCGTTTGATTAAATACAGCAATAAATCCAGCGGACCTTCGAAGGCCTCCATAAAAACCTCAAGGGCATCCGGTGGGATATATAAATCCTCGGGTAATATCGCCAATGGCTCACCCTGAATCACCGCGAAGGGCATTTCCGACTGGGCCGGCTGCTCTTTTGGGTTGCTGTTTTCTGCTGTATCAACGGGCTGGTTCATTCAAACTCATTCTGTGTTTTATTTATGTATTAACGTTTTCTAGCTAATAACGGTTTTTGTCTGTAGGCGCGTAGTAGAGGTTATCGGCTCAGACTATCGGCTTAGGCACATCACCTTACGCACTTCGTCCAGTGTATCACGGGCAACATCCCTTGCGGCTTCACAGCCCTCATCAATAATGGCCTGTACGGCTGACGGGTCATCAATATAATCTTTAGCCCGCTCGCGAATGGGTTTTAGCTCGGCGATCATTGCATCGATTACCGGCTGCTTGCAATCTACGCAACCAATACCCGCGGTCGTACAACCTTCCTGTACCCAGTCTCTGGTTTTCTCATCTGAATACACTGCATGCAATTGCCACACCGGACAGCGGCTCGGGTCGCCGGGATCGGTGCGTCTAACCCGGTTAGTATCCGTGGGCATGGTGCGCAGTTTTTTCGCCACATCATCCGGGGCTTCGCGCAGGGAAATAGTATTGCGGTACGACTTGGACATTTTACGTCCATCCAGGCCTGGCATTTTCGACGCCGGGGTTAGCAGTGCCTGTGGCTCCGGTAGAATGATTTTACCTGCGCCTTCTAAAAATCCGAATAAGCGCTCACGGTCTCCCAGTGAAATATTCTGCTGATTCTCCAGCAGGGCCTGGGCCACATCTAATGCCTGCTGATCCCCCTGCTCGGTGTAGCGCTTGCGCAGGTCACGATAAAGTTTGGCGTCTTTTTTACCCATCTTTTTAATCGCCGCTTCGGCTTTTTCTTCAAAACCCGGCTCGCGACCGTAAATATGATTAAAGCGTCGCGCCACTTCGCGGGTGAGCTCTACGTGGGCGACCTGATCTTCACCCACCGGCACCTGTCCAGCTTTGTACACCAGAATATCCGCAGATTGCAGTAATGGATAACCTAAAAATCCATAGGTGGCCAGATCTTTTTCTTTCAGTTCCGCCTGCTGGTCTTTGTAAGTCGGTACCCGTTCCAGCCAGCTCAGGGGTGTTATCATTGATAACAGCAAATGTAATTCCGCATGTTCCGGAATACGCGACTGCACAAATATTTTCGCCGCACCGGGACTCACCCCCGCTGCCAGCCAGTCCACTACCATATCCATAGTGCTGTCGGCAATAATGCGCGGGTCTTCATAATGGGTGGTGAGTGCGTGCCAGTCGGCAACAAAGAAAAAGCACTCGTATTCGTGCTGGAGAGTAACCCAGTTTTTTAATACCCCGTGGTAGTGTCCAAGGTGAAGCAGCCCCGTGGGGCGCATACCGGATAATACGCGCTGATGTTGCGTTAAAACTGAGTTCAAGATATCTCCTAAAATTAACCTAATCCAAACAGGCTGAATAAATGCTTCTGCACCATGTCAACCATGGGGGAGAGTATTTTACCTAGAATTCCCGTGACTAAAAGCAAAATAACCAGCAACATGCCGAGCTTTTCCGTGCGCACAAATACCGCTGCCCATTTGAAGGGTAAAACACCCGTGAGAATGCGCCCCCCATCCAGTGGCAGAATGGGTAATAAATTAACCACCATCAATACAATATTAATAATGACCCCAACACCGGCCATGTATTTGAGCGCACTTAAAGCCTCCCCGTGGGGCATCAGCTTAATGGACACGCTAAGCACCAGCACCCAGAAAATCGCCATAATGAAATTAGACAGGGGCCCCGCCAGCGCCACGAGTGCCATGTCTTTCTGTGGGTGTTGAAAGTTGCGCACATTAACCGGCACCGGCTTGGCGTAACCAAAGGCAAAACCGGTGGCAATAATCATAACAATGGGAATAACCACCGTGCCTATGGGATCGATATGTTTTACCGGGTTAATGGTAATACGCCCAAGATCCCTGGCAGTGGAATCCCCCAGCTTAAACGCCACCCAGCCATGCGCCGCCTCATGCAGTGTAATGGCAGTGATAATGGGAATGAGCACCAGTAAAATTTTATACAGATCTGCCACTAACGAATCCGTTTCACTGTAAATCGGGCCATACTAAATTGGGCCAGATTAAATCGAGCAATACTAAATCGGGTCATACTAGTCAAGGCCATGCTCTGTTCCTTTACCCTGGCGCATAATTAACGGCGGGCTCTCCACCATATTAATAACGGTGGTGGCTTCAAAACCACAATTGCCCCCGTCGATAATTAAATCGACCTGACGCTCAAGTTTATCGCGAATCTCGTGGGCATCGGTTTCCGGCATGTCATTGCCTGGCATAATTAATGTGGAACTCATAATGGGCTGACCCAGCGCTTCGAGTATCGCTTTCACGATTGGATCTTCAATAACGCGAATGCCAATCATGCGCCGCTTCGGATGCATCAGACGGCGCGGCACTTCGCTGGTGGCTTTCAGCAAAAAGGTATAGGGCCCCGGGGTGAGGGATTTAAGCAGACGGTAATCCGCGTTGGTTACCTTCGCATAGGTTGCAATTTCCGACAGGTCACTGCACACCAGGGTAAAGTGATGCTTGTCATCCACCTGCCGGATGCGACGGATTTTTTCCATCGCCGATTTATCACCCAGGTGGCAACCCACGGCATAACTGGAATCCGTGGGATACACCACCACTCCGCCATTGTCGATTATTTCAACGGTTTGGTGAATTAGCCGCTTCTGCGGATTATCTGGATGGATTTCGAAAAATTGACTCATAAGGCGGCGTATTTTGCAGCAAAGTGGAGAGCAGGCAAAGTAAAACTTACAATGATGGTTTTACCTGCCCCATCTTCATCAACCTATTTTACCTTGAATTGAATCAATTAAGGCACAGATTTTGCCCGTTTTATCCGCGTATAATATCGACTATACTCCCGCGGGTATTATAATCAGGTTATCACGCCCTGATTTAATTTAAATAACCATCAAAGAGCACTGTTCAGCTGCATCAGTAACAGATCAACAACAAGCAAGCGAGGACAAATGAATGCTGGCAGCTGCAAATAATGGTTTAAAATTTTCACCCATAAACCGTTTTATGCCCATGAGCCTGTTAATCTGGACGCTGCTTTTAGCCACTTCGCTCTCCTGGAATATCTTTCATCTCAATAATCAGCCGCACTATCCGGCAAATACACCTGCACAGGCAGGGTCGCCGGACGAGCTTCTTACAAAACCCAATATTGATACGCCCGTGTCAACAACGACAAAAACTATCCAGATTGTCACTTTTATTCACGCCGGTATCTGGCTGATTGGGTTATTTATCATTGGCTATATTATCCAGCGAAACAAACGTTTTGCCGCCCAGCTTTTACTTCATGAACAGGCCATTAAAGACATTGCAACAAGTGTTTCCAGTGCCATCGGTGATACTTTCTTCCAACAAATGGTTGAACAGGTGGCGACCGTATTTGATGCTGATTTTGTCTTTATCGGTCTGCTTAATAAAAGCAACGAGCAAATGATAAATACCCTGGCAATTTATGCGGATGGCAAAATTATCGACAATACTGAATACCCATTGCAGGGCACCCCCTGTTTTAATGTTATCAATGAACGAGCCTGCGTTTATCAGAACAATGTTCAACAACGATTTCCCGAAGATCAACTTTTAAAAGACATAAATGCGCAGGGCTATATTGGCAAAACCCTGCGCAACTGCCGCGGTGAACCACTGGGTATTCTGGTAGTGCTGGACAACAAGCCACTGCAACACACCGAACAAATGTCTCAGCTACTCGATATTTTTGCTGCTCGCACCTCCGGGGAAATAGCCCGCATGCTTACCGAAAAGGCGCTGCGTCGCTCTCAAAAAATGGATGCTATCGGGCAGCTAACCGGTGGTCTGGCCCATGATTTTAATAATCAGCTGGGCATTATTATCGGCTATCTGGATTTTTTAAAAGAATATGTTGATGGCGAAGAGAAACCAGACAAGTGGATAGACAGCGCCACCAATGCCGCACTGCACTGTAGCGATTTAACCCGCCAGTTATTATCTTTTTCACGCACTGAAAGCAGCGAAAAAACACTACTTAATATCAATGCGACACTGCAGGAACTGCAACCCATGTTTGCCCGCTCAATGTCACCGGCCATCGAAATTGAGTATTTTTTAGCTGACAGCCTCTGGCTAACCGAAATAGACCCGGCGGAATTTCAGGATGCCATTCTCAATATTTTAATCAATGCACGCGATGCTATGCCCACCGGCGGCAAACTGTTAATTGAAACCAGCAATAAATTTATGGATGCTCAATCCGCAGCCCTTAATCCCCTGGCACAGGCCGCAGAATACATCCAGGTAATGATAAGCGATAACGGCTGTGGCATGAACAGGGACACACTGGAGCGTATTTTTGAGCCCTTTTACTCCACCAAGACAAAGGGCAAAGGCAGCGGCCTGGGCATGTCGATGGTGTACGGTTTTGTAAAACGTTCGGGGGGATTTATTAACATTGATTCAGAAATAGATACGGGCACAACACTGCGAATATTTCTGCCCCGCTCTAATGCCTCTAATTCAGGCCTGTCGGGTGAGCCTGCAAATGAGTCTCCACCCAAAGGCAATGAAACCATTTTAATCGTTGATGATGAAGTGGATTTATTACACCTCGCGGAAAATTATTTAACTGAGCTGGGCTATAAAACCTACATCGCTGAAAGCGCCCGACAGGCGCTGGACATACTGGCCAAACACACGGATATAGACTTACTGTTTAGCGATGTAGTGATGCCTGGGGGCATCAACGGTTATGAACTGGCTCAACAGGTCACAAGGAACAGGCCACAACTTAAAGTATTACTCACTTCAGGGCTCGCCTCAAAAGCCATTGCACAGAATAACCAGGTGCGTTTTTCTGCTCAAATGTTAAATAAACCCTATCGTAAAATAAATTTGGCAAAACGTATTCGGCTGGTACTTAATAAAGATTATACCCCGTGATTCGATTTACTATTGCACTGGTTTATTGCTCTGGTATATTGCTCTGGTATATTGCTCTGGCCATTTTTTTCAAAGCACATGCAAAAATCATACAACGCATCAGACAAAGGTTAATTATGCTCTACGCCATTATTTCACAGGACATTGAAAACAGTCTGCCCTTACGCAAACAGGCACGCCCGGATCATCTGGCCAGACTCGAACAATTACAAAACGCAGGCCGACTGATTCTGGCCGGCCCCCACCCGTCGATCGACAGTAATGACCCGGGAGATGCAGGCTTTAGTGGCAGCCTGGTCGTGGCAGAATTTGCCTCTCTGGATGATGCACAAAGCTGGGCTGATGCGGACCCTTATGTGGCAGCCGGTGTTTATCAGCAGGTTAGCGTAAAACCATTTAAAAAGATTTTTCCGGCCAGCGAATAATTTTTTTGCATATAATTTACAGATAAGTTTCTGTCGATTTTTTACTACAACACCCTCCCTCTTGGTTTCAAGCCTGGCCTAAGCCTGGCCTAATATAAAAACTACAGCTTATTTCTGCCTGTGACTATCCAGTAAACTAAAAAAGCATCGTCATTCCCAATGCTTGTGTCGGGGAATGACAATTTAAACGGCTTTAATCGAAATTCTATAATATGTAAAAATAACCCTGCCCTCTTAATTTAACTATATTTAATAACTAGGGCAGCAGCGATTTCGACCACTAATAGTTATTCATACCTTCCCCACCCAATCTACATTGCTTTTTCGTCATAATAAATTACACTCAGGTCAATGGACGAAAACACACTCAAGCAACGCGCCATCGCATTCGACTATCTCTTTGATGCACTGGTAGTAACCGACTTACAGGGCATTATAGTCGACTGGAATAAAGGTTCAGAAACACTCTATGGTTACACCAGTGAAGAAGCCATCGGCAAAAATGTCAGCATGCTGCATGTGCCGGAGGATATCGCCCATGTCACCGCAGAAGTTTTATCCAGCGTAGAAAAATTTGGCAAGTGGTCCGGCGAAGTCAGAATGCTGCATAAAGATGGACATATTGGCTGGATAGAATCGATGTGTGTTCCCATCTTTAATGATAAAAAGCAGATGAGCGGCGCATTGGGCATCAACCGGGATATCAGCGAACGCAAAGCCGAAGCCGATCGCCTGGCGCATCTTGCACATTACGATCAACTCACAAAAATTTCAAATCGCTACCTGCTACTCGAACGCATTGCACATCTATGCGCACAGCATACGCGCCATGAAATTAAGTTCGCATTGCTTTACATCGATCTGGATAAATTTAAAACCATTAATGATACCAAAGGGCATTTACTGGGGGATAAAGTTCTCACCGAAACCGCATTACGTCTTTCTCAATCTATTCGACAGTCAGATACCATTGCAAGAATTGGTGGCGATGAATTTGTGGTTATTTTAGAAGGCCTGCATGAAGAAAATATGATTACAAACCTCGCTAATAAATTAATTCAGACATTAAACAAAGATTTTATTATTGATAACGAAATATTTAATATCAGTTGCAGCATTGGTATCGCCATCCACCCGAATGATGGCAACAATGCAGATAGCCTGCTAATGGCCGCTGATAAAGCGATGTACAAAGCTAAAAACAAAAGCCGAAACTGTTACGAGTTTTATTAGCACGATATTTTCAGCACTGGTATATTCATAGCCATAGCGACCCCAATAGCGTCATCAGAGCACCACCCGATTTCCACCAAATCGCCACGAGTGCAGCCTTACCCACCCCACTAAGAGATAATAGTCAGCAAAACCAGGTTTATAGTCGATTGCATTTATAAAAACATAGCTTGCTCATCTGACAAAAATCATTAGAATAGCGTCTTCACGTAATGCCAGAGTGGTGGAATTGGTAGACACGACGGATTCAAAATCCGTTGCCTTTACGGGCGTGCCGGTTCAAGTCCGGCCTTTGGTACCATACAAATCAATGACTTAGCGATTCTTTCGCTGGTTATTTTTTAACCTTCAGAATTTTTCACAACTTTTTTTCACAACTTTCTTGGTTATTGATTAACCAAACACCATCATTTATTCAAACAATTCACTATCTTATTTTGTTGGCGTTTTTCTAATTATTGCTCGCCTTTTCCAAGCTCAAAAAATATTAAATTCAAAGCTTGCTATGTCATTCAAATGAAGCGTTACTTGGGTTTCTTCCAACAAATTAAGGAGAAACGGTTATGCCATTAACCCAGGCCCAACAAAATATTCTGCAACTTGCAACCGACAACAACGGATTTTTTGATCCTGCATCTTCCCCGCTTCACGGTGGAGCACTCAATAAAGTGATCACTGCGCTGCAAAACAAAAAACGACTCGGCAAAAAAACCAATAAAGGTTATCCGCTGTTTAAGTTAGAAACAAAAAATATAACGTCAACAACATCACCGGTTACAACCCGAAAAGGTTCCAAAACTGAAAAACTCATTAAAATGTTAAAGCGCAAGAATGGCGCAACCAATAGTCAGATACAGAAAGCCCTAAATTGGCAACCTCATTCTGTTCGCGGCATAATTTCAGGTACGCTTAAAAAGAAACTGGGGCTTAAGGTATTGTCTGAAAAAAATAAATCAGGTGTTCTTATTTACAAAATAATAAATTAATCTGCGTTATAAAGAATATTACAGGGACTGACGACCATGACTCAACAAACAAACCCCACATGGCCCCTGCTTGCGGAGCCTCAATGGGCCGAAACCAATAACCTGTTAGATACGTTACTTTATCGAGAGCTCACATTGGCAGAACAACGACGCTTTAGTGAAAATGAAAGTTTGATTCAATCTGCGCACATTATTCATACCAACATGCTAATTCACATTTATGAGTTCAAACCGTTTAAAACCGAAAACACGCAGCCTGAATTAGCGCTATCGGATAATATTTGCCAGATTCTAAACCTGCCGACAGGAAGTATTTCAATACATCAAAAAAAATCAATTCCAGATAAAGACAGTGTTTGACAAATACAAATTTTATTGACTACTATTGACGTGTTATTTTTTACGTTACTTAAATAACCGAACTAGCCCATAAATAAACGAAAATAAATAAACGAGAATAAACAAGCGAGGTAACCAAGAAATGAAATTTTTAAATAATTAAAAAAACGCAAGTTCAAGGTGTACGACCACCCTGAACCCACTAACCACCAACAACCTCTTAGGAGTTGCTCATGGCTAATTGTAATATTACGTCACGAACCCCCATTGCTGGAAGCTTTTTTTCCACAATAGGTTATATCCCACCGGTGCCGACACGTTTTTGTGTTTCTCGGCCGTTTTTACCGTCTATTAAATCGCTTAAATCCATGACTTATATGGAAACCCTGTGCGCGCACGTGTTAAGCCTGCCCACATCAATTAACGTCAATCTGGATAACCGTCGCTTAATAATCGAGGCCCTGTCCATTGAAATACCATTGTGTTTGTCACTGTTGGAAAAAAGGCCGCCGCTGTTACTTGCGGCCTTTTCACCTTAACCGGGCGATGTGTACGTAAAAAACACTTTAGCCAGGTGGTTGCAACCGACGCTTTTTACAAAGCGCCGGTTTCCAATAATTGACAGGTAATTTACAGGTAGGACATTATGACGTTAAAAGACCGGTTTCTAGACGCGGTTAAAAACGGTGAACTCGGCACCACTGACGATCAGGGTACGATGATCACATTGCAGGAATTTAGAGAATACTTTTCCGATATTAAAACCCAGTACAGCTTATCGTTTTTACCCGCTGCGACTATTGAACCGGGGCAACATACGATGACACACACCAAGTTTGTTTTTAGAATTGGCAAAGGCGTTTATCGGGTGCATCCAGATGCGCTTGATCACAAAAAAGAATGAATTTCTGAGACGGTTCAAAATTCTGTGTTGGCACAACCGCTTAAATAGTCAGAACTAAATTGCGTTTAGGATAGCCAAACTTCTCCAGTTGCACCCTCCTGGAGCGCGTTCCACACTATAATGAAATGAAAGGCCATCCATTGCTTCCCTTACGGTAAGATCCACCAACAGTTAGCATTTTCGCTATTAATTCTCCCAACACTCAATAACTCACTCTCATTAAGCGAGGGATCTGCCTCAACTATCAGGCTTTGAATAATATTCAAGAAAAGAACTCTCCTGCCATTCGAGACTTTTATCCGCATGACAACCACCATTACCACAACTATTCGGCACACCAATGTCACGCGTTTCACTAGGCGCAATAATGCCCGCTTTATGACTATGCAGTGTGTAATCCCCCCCATTCATGACTGTTTTAGGCATATGACAACCGACACAACCCACGTTAGCATCTTTGGGGCAAGCGATATGCGTTTCATTTTTTTCAGGCTGATGATGAAATGCACCACCGGAATGACAGCTATTACAACTCACTCTCGGTTGGTCTAATTCATTGTGTGAGTTGTGGCAGACAGCACAGGTAATTCCCTGCTCTACGTTTTCAAGAGAATAATTTTCACTCATGTTATCAACCGCGGCTTCACCAGCATGACAGCTTAAGCACTTAGAGGTGACATCACCATAACGCCCATCATAGTTTGTTTTTAAACGTTGCAAACTATTGACATGCCCACCCTGGTTCCACGAAAAATATTCCTGATGGCGTTTTCTGGCATGTCCATTACTCCACCACTGGCTGGTATTTTGCGCAGGATAGGGTTTAATCTCGTCAAAATAATCCGCTAAATTATCACCGGGTTTATAACCATACGGATAAAATAGACCGTTCTCTTTTGAATGTCCACGTGTATGGCACTGCCCACAAATTTGCGCATCCAGCCCTGATGCAATTTTGCCAATTCCCATGGTTGATGAATGCCAGTCACCTGGGCCGTGGCAAGATTCACAACCCACACTGGCTTCAACAAACTTACCACTTTCAATATCCAAACCAACCGTATGGCAACCATGACAACGCTTCAATGGATCAGGTACGGTCCAGCCATCCCAACCCTGCGTTTTCCACTTACCGGTGCTGTTTAGCCATGCACCGGGTAAAAGCACTTCACGGCCATCTACTTCACCCATGAATTGCTGCTCCCACTTACTGCCAATTGCCCAAACGGCTTGCTGTGGATCAAAGGTAATGCCCTCAGCATGAAAATCAGCAACAACTACACCCTCTGCATCGACCTTTCGCATCATTTTTGCATGCATGCTGTTTTTCCACGCATGATGCTCATTCATATGGCAGGAGTCACAGCGGTTTGAACCTGTGTAATGTGTGTTAGTTGAAACGGGCTGGTTACGAATATACTCAACCCCAAATACAATGGACGCCAATAATAAACACCCCATTACAACTGAAATAATTTTATAAACTAAACTCATTACACTTCTTCAAATAAATATCTGTCGATTTTATGGCTCAATATACGCTCAGCGCTGCACAAATATTTTTGCACTGGCACTGCCTAAATGTCCATTATAGCCGCGTAAATTAATCGTTAGATAATGCTCGCCTTCTGATAGCAAGCTGGTATCAAGATTCCAGGTCATGGGGAAAAAACCCACTTCATTTTCAACAAAATACTTTCCATCTATAAACAAAATGGGTTCGTAGCGGTCATTTAAAATGCGTTGATTATCTTTAGCATCAAGCGAAAAACGGATGGGTACAATATCGCTAACAATAGCCACGCCATCACTGGTCTGCTTTAGCTTCTTTGGCAATACTACATTTACTTTAAAGTCACCTCGGTTTTCTATGTACTGCTGGCTATGATCTTTCATGCTGGGTTTTACCGCTTTTTTACGAACACGTCGTTCTTTTTTCCAGCTAATATCATCAATTAACTTTACTTCATTTTCATCAGGGCCTACCAAAATTGAATTTTCACTTAATGCAAATGCCTGGGCATAAATTTCAATATTATCCATTTTATTTAAATCAAACACACCTGAGCTATCAAATCCATCCCAGTTTATTTCATGTGCGCCATGCCCTCTGGCCAACCAGTCAAATAATGTATTCATTAAAGGGCCATTATTTTTTAAGCCTACCCGCACATTGATTCTTGATGGCTTCCTTAATTTGAATTTTATTAGTTTATTTTTTTTATCCCATTCCAACTGAAAAACATGGCTCTGCTGCCCCCCTGTAAAATCACTTAAATCATGTTCCGCCTGTTCGCTTGAATTACTCGCACGCAGCACATACTTGTATGCCTCAGCAGGCACACGCCTGCCTTTAAAATCATCACCTTTCCAAATGACTGTATGCAAACCTTTTTTTTGTAACCCTGATGATGAAATCGAATTTATTAAAATTTCTCTATCATCATAAATTTTTAGTTCAACATTAGCCGGTTCATCCAAGGTATAACTAACCACAACTTTAGTATGCGTCTTAAAATCAAGATACTTAGGCTGATGACTGACATACTGAATGCTCAACGCATTTACTGATAATGAAAAAAAACATAAGAAAAAAAACAAACTAATTTTTTTAAAAAAGTTATTTTTGGGCATTTTTTACCGCTCCTACTTGCACTTGCTTCCATAGAGGATATCTGGCACCCATTTTATGATGTGTAATTTGAACCGGTTTTGTTTTACCACCGACATCAACAGACCAGACATTCATTACACCGTTACGATTAGATTCAAAATAAGCTTTTTTATTATCTGCACTCCAGCTCGGCCGGCCATCAAGTGACGCATTATCGGTTAACTGTTTAATCTGCTTCTCATCCTGTAGCCAGATATCATAATGCCCTTTGCGATTACTGGAATATAACAACTGATTTTTATTATTGACTGCGATATCCAGATTATATAATCCGGAATAGGTTATCGGTTTTACCGTTTTAGCTTGCAAATCATATTGCATAACATCATGATTTTGACCATTATTGCCCGATAGAAAATACAACTTACGCCCATCTAAGGAAAACACAGGCTCATGCTGAAAACCCTCTGCACCCCAGTGAATTTTTGTTTTCTCACCGCTATCTACATTCAGTAACCAGAGCTTGTTAAAAATACTGCCTTTCGGTTTTTGAGAAAATGCCAGGTATTTATCATCGGGCGAAATTACCGCATCATTTACATACTTAAACGGCAGCTTTACGGGAGTTTCTGATTTATTTAGTAAAGACAACCTGACCAGCTCACCTTGATTACCACACACCAGTAAATCGCCGTTTGAGTACCAGGACAAACGACTTTTATCATAAGAAGAGTCTGTAATTGCTCTGGCATTTTCACCATTAGCATCCATTAACCAGACCTGCCAGTAGTTATTATGCACCGCCAGAAAAACCACATCGTCTTTTGCAAAAGCAGTACTAACAAATAAAAATAACTGTAAAATAGTTATTAAAAGTATTTTTTTCATAATTAATCCTAAAGGGACTGATCTTTTTAGCTGTTTAAATAGATCTGTCCCTGTGTTTTTTGTTTTTAGTAATATGTCTTTTTAAATAGGACAGATCTATTTAAAAAGCTAAAAAGATCGGTCCCGTTGTTTATCCCCACGCCCAAGATGCTCTATTCTTATCCCGATACGTTGCTCTATTTCATCTACGAAACGATCATTACCGGTTAACTGGTTTCGTGACAATGCCGTGCGCAGTAAATCTATTTCAATTTTTGATACGCCCTGCATCAAAAAGTCTTTATACCGGCTAATTCTATCATCTGCATTAGCTGCCAAACTTAAATACGTCACGTCTAAATCTAACATATCAGATTGTACCAGACCTACCCTCTCACGGTAACTGGACCATTTATAATATCGCGGCCCTGCCACCATATTTGCCCGCACCGGGTTCATTTCTACATAACGGCAACAGGCCAATAAATAATTATCGCGTTGAATGGGGCTAGCCTTAAACCGGCCTTCCCATAAAGTGCCGCTACGCTTTTCCTGCTTATTCACATAAGCAGTTTGTCTACCCGCCAAACGCTTCATTAACTCAGACAAACTCGCCGCATCCTCACCCGGCTCAACCAGCAGATGAATATGATTCGTCATTAAGCACCAGGCATATATCTTAATGCCCAGATTCGTTTTCCATTCTTTAAGATTTCCAAGATAGAATTGATAATCATCATCCGCAACAAACACCGCATTGCGATTATGACCACGCTGAACAATATGATGTGGGTAATACGGAACAACAACCCGCGCCTTCCGTGGCATAACTCCCTCCTAAATTATTTAGTAACCGATTTACAGGGACCGATCTTTTTAGCCTTTTAAATAGATCTGTCCCCTTTAGTTGAGTGAGCTTTTAGTGATTTTTGTATCTGATTTTATTTTTTGTTTATTAGTTTTTACTCTGACCCCAAATATCCTTACTCTGCCCCCAAATATTATTTCAAATATTTTTTCTACGCGCTATCTTGATTTTATTAAGATCTTTTTTTACACCTTTACTTATTTCAAAGACATTATCATTAGATGCTTCTTTTTCATTAATTGCATACAGATATATATTCTGAAGCAATAACAGATCCTTATACGCATAATAGAAATAATCACGTTGCCCTTTAAATTCAAAAACACCTACACACCATCTTAATTTAGCAACCAAAGAATCCAAGTCAGATTCTATTAATAAAGACTTTAGTTTTCTCCAATCTTTACTATTATAAACATTTTCCATTTCAGTCAAAAAAATAAAAATAGCTGGTACTCTTTCTTTTATATATAAATCACACTCCTTAAATATAATTTCAGGTGCCAATGGATTTTTACTAGAATATAATGGGTAATCACTTTCCGCTAATACGACATTGGTATTTAATGTCATGAAAAATAACAATACACTGAAGTTTATATAAAATTTCATACTAGGCACTCTCATTTTTTCTTACTTGAAAATGGATTATCATCTTCTATATTACAAAATGGATCTGATGAACTATATTGATCCATTGCATTAAAATATATTCTATCTGCATTTTCCCGCATTGTAGACAATACTCCTTCTTTATTTTGTATACACTCACTAAATTTATTTTCACATTGTTGCGCAGTAGGTGGTGGACATTTTTTAGAGCTATTTTTCTTACATGCTCTCCAATCTTTAGTACAAAGTTCACTATGCTTATACCTTTGATTATCAATGTTTTCTAATCTCTTAAGGTACTCGGAAGTTAATCTATCACGTACTTGTTTATCCGCTTTTCCAATTGACATATGCATAGCGTCACATATACCCGTTAATCTAAGTCCAAATAAATCTACAGCTATTGTTGGCATACTCATTACATATGAATATGTATTCATTCCACCAGCAAGCCCAATAGGATCACTGGTGATATACCTTCCAAGTGTCGCATCATAATCCCTAAAGTAGTTGTAGTGAAGATTGGTTTCACTATCGAAGTACTGCCCCGGAAACCGCAAATTACTCTCAACAACATTTGTCGTAAGATTAACCTCCCCAAACACCCCATAATCCCCAGCCCAAACCACAGTCCCAAGCTGATTAGTCAAAACCTGCGGCGACCCCAAATGATCCACGTGATAATAAAACACCGCAGGTGCACCACCAACAGTCGCCAACGCCACAGGCCGCCCACCAAAATAAACATAATCACGCTGCACAACCCCGCCACCATCAGCCTCAGCAATTAACTTGCCATCCTTATCAAAGATATATATTACTGTAGTGCCCGCAACATCCTTAACCACCCGTTGGCCTTTACCATCGTATTTGTAATTCGTGGTAACTGCACCATTAACCGCCTGTGACATTCTGTTGGTATTATCATAAGTAAACGTCATGCCATTTTTACTGGTGGTATTACCATTTAAATCATACCCGTAAGTATTCGCTTTAGTGCCGGTAATATCATTCAGCTTATTTGATGTGGTTGGGTAATTGTAAGTAGAAACGTCTGTGCCATTTTTGGTTTCTAATACCCGGTTACCGTCATCATCATAACCAAACGCGTCTGTACCATAAATACCTGTGGCATCGGTGAGTCGATCCAGGTCATCGTAAATAAAGTTTTGTGATTTGGTCGCATCCAGATTATTGGTGATGTCGGTAATATTATTAACATCATTATAGTTTGTGGTTCTGTCATAGGCCGTACCCGCCTGCTGAAGTGTCAGGCGATAGTCCAGATCGTAATCGTGGTTGAGTGCCAGGCCATTTCCGTAGCTTGCAGTATCTACACCACCAAAGGGCATATACGTAATGTTGCTTAATATGGGCTGTGTCGTTGTTTGATAAAGGCTACTGATGCTAGCGAAATCCTGATTTGCACCCGGGGTCAGTGTAACCACCCGTCCGCTGGGGTAAGTGGTGCTAATGAGTCGATGCTCAGTGTCGTAGGCGTAACCAATGCTAAAGCTGTTACCATTGATGACTTTGGTTTCCTGTATTAAATCGCCCCAATGATTATAGGTGTAACTTGTGCTGCCGCTTTCATCTGTAATACGGCTTAGCTTTCCTAAACCGAATGTATTTTGATCGTAAGTAAATATCACATTTTTAGCTGTGTCAGGGTAGTTGATATTGGTTAACCGATTTAAATCATCGTAAACATACGTTACCGTAATATTACGTGCATCATTTTTGGTTTGTTTATTACCCGCCAGATCATAGGTGTAACGGGTGGTGCCCGTGTCCGGGCTAACTAAATTATCCAGTTGGCCTAATTCATTATAATTATAGGTGGTAAGCAGATTTCTCGGGTCGGTCACGGTTTGCAACCAGCCGCGATCATGGTATCCATACGCTGTGTTTTTAGCATTGGCATCCTGCACATTGGTTAAGCGACTTAAGGTGTCATAAGTATACTGCGTAGTTGGCCGTGATAGTGCATCGGACAGGGTGGCGCGGTTACCGACTGCATCATAGGTGTAGGTTGTGGTTTGGTTATTAGTTGCGCCTATTTGGGTTAGCTGACGATTGAGTGCATCGTAGGTTGCGTCACTGCTGCGCACAATTACGCCGCTGCTATCTTTAACTTCTTCTCGGGTGCGGTTGCCTAGTACATCTAATGTATAACTAATAGATTCATTTTTGTAATTAGTAATACCCGTTAAACGATGCAATAAATCATAACTAAAGCGATTGGTTTGCCCCAGGCTATTTGTTGTTGTGAATAACTGCCCGTCACTATCGTAGGTATTTTGTTTAATTACCACAAACCCGCCAACCGCATCGGTGCGCGCTATTTGAGTTAGGCGATTTTCGCCATCGTAACTGAGTCTTGTAATATCTAGCTGATCATTGACTACACTTCTGTCACGAGTAATTTGAGTTATATTGTCTCTATCGTCATATGTGTAGCTAGTTACGTGATTTAAATGATTAGTTACTGATATCCGCCGGTTTGAATCATCATAGACAGTTGTGGTCGTTTTTCCTCGGGCATCGGTAACTGAATTACGGTTGCCCTTATTATCGTAAGTGTAGGCTTCACTTAGGCTGGGCACTTCTAGCCCCGCAATACGATGAAACGTTTTTGTTACATAACGCTCATCATAGGCTGCGTCATATTCATTTTCTATTACGTGTGCATCAGGCAAAGTGGTTGTTAGCACATTACCCTGACTATTGTATGTATAAGTCGTGCTTAAATACGTGCCATCGTCTTTAAAGCGTCGCTCTTCCTGTATGGTTGTAGCATTACCGTTTGTATCGTGATTGTATAACCATTCAGTTCGAAATAGTTTGCTCGGGGTTAAACTTGAACTGGTTTGTTCGCTGGCTTTTTGGGTGCCGTCGTATGTGTAGGTTGTGGTAATAACTTCACCGCTTAGTAATGTTGTTACTTCAGTCAACGGGTTGCTATTACCATTATAGGTACGATCTATTAGTTTAATTAAAATACCAGTAGCTTCACTGCCCTGATAAATTTGCTCTTTTAGTTTATTACCAAAGCTATCCAGAGTGTAGCTGGTTTCATTTCCAAGCGCATCGCGCTTAAATTCAATAAAACCTACACCGTCAAATTGATAAACCGTCGTTGCTGTTGCAATAAAATTACCAAAATTACCCTGATCATCTTTGATGGTTTCTTTGACTGTGGTTTGAAAAGGAGAAAAGAAAAAATCATAAGTCCATACACTATTGCCATATTTTTCTTTATAGGCCTGATCTTTCGAGTTATAGGAGATAATCGCAGGCGTGGCATTTAAACCTTCCTGAATATGCGTTATATTATGGTAATCACGATAAACAATTTCATTTCTAAAGTTTCGATATGTATCCTCATATTTATAAATGGATACTTTTCCATCAAGGCCATCAACGCCCGTTAAATTACCCAGTGTTTTTCCATCAACAGTAAGATCATGCTGATAAGTGACTACTCGACCATCATTTGATGTAATCGTACTGATACGGCCTGTACCTTGATTATAGGCAAAGGTTACATTGTTACCGACTGCACCACTTGCATGTCGTACCTCAATTTTTTCTAAACGATGCACGTAAGATGATATAAACGATTTACTCGGATCAAGCGTATTGGGTGAGCTACCCCACAAAGGTAATTTACCCTGCTGGTCATAAGTAAATTCTAAACTATTACCCTCTACATCAAACGTGGCGGTTAAGCGACCCTGTAAATCATAGTTATCTTTTTCGCCTTTGGGGTAGGTAACAGTAAAACTTCCATCAGGGTTTTTAACCAGGGTATGACTTTGGCTACCTAAACTGCTGTCAGGTATATAGGAGTTACCTGTATTAATGTAACGATTTAAATTACCACAACCATGTCGTATAACTACAGTTTGGTCTGGGTATTCATACAAACTTTTGTTAAATGAAAAAGCCCAACCATAGCCTAATGGACTATCATAATGTGTATTACTTGAGTAAGTTCGCGAAATCTTTATCGGGTAAACACCATTTACAACCATGTCGGTTCTTTTAAATGTTTCTTCGCCCGACTGAAATACAATTTTATTTGGCCCACCGGGTTTATCGCAACACATCCCTGCTTCACATGGCGGTGGCGGTGGAAAAGGGCCTGGTGGTGGTGGGTAAGTTATTACAACATGTGCGCTTACTATAGGTATTATTAATAACAATAAAAAACTTAAAACGATCATTTTTATTGGCTTTAAATGGCCGTTATTTCTATACGTTAACATTATAATTCATCCACATTTTTATTTTCTTCCATGACTTTTATTTTCCTGTACTGCTTCATGGCTTCATCGGAGGCGGCCTGATTTCCCAAAGCGGAATAAGCATTATCCATATAAGCATAAGCCTGTGCATTCATTGGGTTGATTTCTATAAGAAGAGACGCATCAGACAAAACATTATTCCAAAGTTGATTTTTCACATTTATCAATGCTCTTAATTCCAAACCGTTTTCGCTATTTAAATTAATGCTTAATAATTTATTCACTTCTATCAAAGCTCTATCATTTTGATTCAAGCAATGAAAACTGTGCGCCAAACCATATAGCGCATCCTCATTATTAGCCTGCTTAGATAAAATTTTAAAGTAATAATAATTCGCTTTATTGTATTTTTGATTAATTTTTTCCTGCTGTGCTTTTTCTAGCATTGTTAGCTCATTAGCATACAATGTAGCATTTAAAAAAAATGCAGCACATACAAACAACCCTAAAAACATGTCTTTTGTTTTATACATTTTTTCCCCGTTATCATTGAACTAGATAAAGCGAACCACGATATATTTTACTCATACCGTTTATTGGATTGGTAGCTTTTATACTAAAGGTATATATGCCTTCTTCATCTGTAAGAATATTATTTGTATCGATGAGAGCCGCTTTAAAGTCATAGCCTCTCCATTCAAAGCTATGATCAATTGGCACACCAGCACCATCTGTTGCATTGAGCGGCCCATCAAATAAAGGGATAGCAGCAGGATCATCATGATCAACTGTACATGCATCATTGTTACTTAAACAAGGCTTTAATAAACGAACACTAATTACCGCATCAGTATCGATTCGGTAAACAATTTGAGACACCTGATCAAAACTGTGAACAACGGTATGTGGCGTAGCTATAACCTCAATACTTGGCGCTGTTCCTGTTATATTAATTTCTTCTCCTTTAATAATGACTGAATCGGTACGTAAATTAGTAACTTTGACCAATGACAAGTATAGAATGTCAAACCTTATTTTATTGTTCTCATCTCTTAAATCCCACATCAAAGAATGATCACCAACACCTAAGGCCTTATTCAATACAACTTGTGAAGCCATTTCAAAAGTAACCCGCATCGGCGTATAAGCAGTGCAACGAACGCTGGCAAATTTATTTTCTCGCACATTAATTCTATTATAAGAGATGCCTGAACATTGATAGTTTGAGGTAATTGTATCTAATCGGTTAAACACATTAGTACTAACGCCATTTGTAGCGGTTAGTTCAAAACGATATGCCTCATCAGGTAAATTAACATTGCCCGTCCCTATGCCATCCCAACTCATTGTTTTAGATCCATCAGTTGTAAAAGTTTGAGTGATTTCTGCAATTAGATTATTGGTGGTTACATCCTGTTCAGGATAAAAACGTAAATAAACAGTGGCCGGTGATCCCAAATCAAAGCTAACAGTAACCTGCTCGCCGTTTGATGGCGCTATAGTATCAACATCATGACTTACATTTGAAATAGAGGTGTGATTTAGCGACAACGGCACTGTTGTTTGTGCTGTATTACCCGCCTTATCATTTACAGTTAATCTTAATGTTTTATCGCCCTGTGATTCGCCCAGGGGGTTTCCTAAATCCCCAAATGGCCAGCTCAATAACGAACCAACGGCAACTGCTGTTGTAGATTGAGCCAGTTGTCGATAATCGGTTTCCAGTGGTGTGAAGCCATTAGCAACTTCAAGCGTATAATTGAGATAATTAGCATCAAGCGCGACTCCCAACACATTAAGCGGTGACGCTACAAATGTTGCATTAAATAATGAAATATCGAAACTAGCCTGTGGCAGTGTATTATCTACCCAAACATTACTACTTCGTACGGGTATACCATCTACGCTTATAACAAGAGTATATCTCCCGTCTATTACATTGTTTAATCCTGCATCAGTTCCGTTCCATGTAGCATTAACCGGCATACCAAAACCTGTAGCCAGTGTTTTTATAGGCAAGTTAGATATATTGCGAACCTCCACACTCCAATTAACAGACTGTCCAAAAGTCGCTGATAGATTAACCGTATCTAGAGTCCCTATTGATACACCCGGTGATATATACCCGGTACTTACCGCGACATTCGACGCTATTGTTATCTGATTTAGCTGTTGAGCTATGGAGTCGAGCAAAACCACAGAGTTTTGAGTTGAGCCATTTATAGTTCTTCTTATATCTGAAATCACATTAGTACCCCACCAATTATTTGTCATATCAAGAACAGTGGAACTGGAGTCAATAGTTAAATTAGCTGTAGTGTTATTATATATATCATTATTATTAATGATTGGAGAAGCTGGTGTGGAAAGAGCGGTCCACAAATAAATGCCATATGCATTGTTTACAATCGTATTTGAGTCAATTAATGGACCCGAGTTACCTCTCAAAAATATTGCATATTCATTATCTGTAAAAATTGAATTACTTACCGTACCTGAAACAACACCGTTATTAAAATAAACCCCATAAGTCGCGAATTGAATAATGGCATAATCAATCAATACATTACTGGCTGACGCCTCAATACTAATACCTGCCCAATCTCCCGCTGATGGTGAATCAAGCTGAGATGTAAAAACAACTGGGTTAAGTTGTGTACCACTAACTACTAACCCGCCTTCAATAATTAAATCCATATCTGTAGCAAACTGCAAAACAGCACCTGGATCTATGGTTAATGTGGCACCCGATTTTACAGTAACTGTACCCGCTGCCTGATAAGTTACACCTGCGGCTAACCTCATATCTGTTGAAATAACAAGTGGCAGATAGTTATTCGGTACTGGGTTACCACCGGGTGCATCTAATAAACCTCTATAATCAACTATCGGTGCTATTACATCAGGGTTCCAATTATTATCAGCTGACGTAAAATCTTGTATCGTTATTGCTATGTCATTAATAACTGTGCTATTCCACCAGTTACCGGTAGCATCAATAATGTTTCCGCCCAAAAATCTCCATGTATAAACATTATAACTACTGTTACTGTGTATTGTATTAGCATTTATTACAGGCTGCGGATCGCCACCTGCTAACCCGGTTCCTTCCAAATGAAACCCAAATTCATTATTTGAAATCACATTGCCTGAATTAAAAATGGGTGCTGAATTTCCGTATAAATAAGCTCCGTACTTATTATTAGAAATAATTGAGTTTGTTACCGTAGCTGATGCTTCATCAAAATATATTCCATTCTCTGCATATTCTATAATGGCATTATCTATAAACACATTACTGGCCGTGCTCGCGATATATATCCCCCCCCAATCCTGGGCTGCGGGTGCAGCCAATTGGGATGTAAAGATAACTGGATTTGCTTTTGTTCCATTAACTATTAACGTGCCCTCCACTACTACATTCATACCAGAGCCAAACTGCAATATGGCATTTGCATCTATGGTTAAGGTTGCATTCGCTCTAACAAATAAATCCCCCAAAGCAATGTAAGGTGTTCCTGCCGTTAGCACTGTATCAGTGGTGATTTCTGGGGGTAAATATATGCCTGACACCGGAGCTGAATTTCCATTAGGCGAATCCAGAAACCCTTTAAAATCTACAGATGCATTCCAATAATCGCTATCCGCGCTATCCAGTATTGATGCCGAAATTTCACTTATTATAGTTGTGTTCCACCAGTTTCTATTTGCATTAATAACACTGAGTCCACCCTGCGAATAGGCTGAAGCAAATATATTTCTATAGCCATTAGAATGTATTTCATTTTCATTGATAATCGGCTGAGGGTTCCCACTTGCGTTTCCAACAATAGATAGCCCATAGAAATTATTATTAGTGATTACATTCCCTGAATTAATAATCGGGTTCGATGCATATCTAATACTTATACCATTCATATTATTGGTTATAATATTTCCTATTATCTGAGGTGAGGCGGAATACATAGTTATTCCATAATCAAGATTTCTATTACGGCCATTATTATTTATCACATTGTTAGCAATTAGTGGTGAGGCACTCGTTACATTAATTCCATCACTAGCATTATCGTAAATATTGTTACTACTTAGTACTCCTCCGGCGCCATCAAAATATACTCCCGTATAATTAAATCGAAAAATACTATTTGTGATGCTGGTATTGTTGGTTACAGCTTTTACCCTTACACCTCTTCCAGCGTACTCTATTACAGCCCCATCAATTTGAGCACTTGTTGAAGCCGAATTAATAACAATTCCTCCCCAGCTCGTAGTAGAAATTGATCCATTTTGAGAAGTGAAAGTTACTGGATTTAATTGAGTGCCCTTCACTTCCAGGGCTCCATCAACAATTAAATCCATACCTTCACCGAACTGTAAAATAGCACCCGAATTTATAATTAATGTCACACCGGGCTTTACGATAAGGTCACCAAATGCCACATATGGCGCAGCTGACGTCAGCTCTGTATCTACTTCGATAAGGTTGGGTAAATACGTACCTGTAACCGGTACAGGGCTGCCATTGGCCGAGTCAAGAAAACCTTTAAAATCAACAAAAGGCTGCGATGGATAATTACCATCAGAATAATCGGATATTATTTGCGCAATGTCACTGATAACAGTTGTCCCCCACCAGTTACCTGTTGCATCAATAGATGTGTTTTCTCCTTGTGTATATCCAACTACCAGCAGACTATTCGTCGTACCAGAGCCGTTATTTGAATGAAGTATATTTCCATTAATTTCTGGCTGAGGCCTAAAACCTCCTGTCCCATTAACAGTAATACCTGTATTATTATTTGTAATTATATTACCTAACTTGATTAGAGGGCTGGATGCTCTGTCAATATCAATTCCTTGATCATTATATGTGATTGTGTTGCTATTGATTTGAGGTGAGGCACTATTTATATAAATTCCAACATTATTATTGTTGATATCATTATTGCTTGCCAATCCACCTGCACCATTAAAGTAAACACCATAAAAATAATTATTACTTATCACACTATTAGTGATAAGCGTATTGCTACTACCTTCGTTTACTTCCACACCAGTGTATGCCCATTCAATTAACGCATTATCAACAATATTGTTAGCACCACTATTTATGACAACCCCTCTCCAGCTTCCTCTAGTTGCACTAGATGATGTTAGTATTGCCTGATTTGTATTTGTACCTAGTATGCGTAACTCACCATTAACTGTCAGAGATGCACCTGCCCCAAACTGTAATTCAGTACCTGCCTGTATTACAAAAGTAACCCCTGGATCTACAGTTAAACTGGTTGAAACAATGTAAGGCTGCGGCACTGCACCAGGTGTCCATACAGTATTTGTTGATATTACCGTACCATTTTGTACTCTATTGATTGTATTATCATATTGAACTTGTAATGTATTTGATAACGGGCTTGCGCCATCAGAATCTGTTGCCACTGCATGTATATCATTAATACCATCCAGTAAAAACACATCAATGACAACATTGCCACTTGAGTCACTTGTTGTTTGTTGTTGCAGAACGCCATTAACATAGATATCAATATTTGCTAATGATTGCGAAGACCCTGTAATTTGAAATGGATTTTGAGTCGTGGTGGATGTTGCTGGATTTAAAACGGGTGCTGTGGGTAGTGCGACTATCGGCGATAGTGCGACACTCCCCATAACGGCGCGCTGTAATACTAAAAAATCAGCCACATTTAAAACACCATCTGGGTTGCCTACGGGGGCGACATCGGCAACTAATAACTCTGTTGCGGTTGGTGTTTCCAGGCCATTTACCAGCCGATTTAATACAACTAAATCACCCACATTAAGCTGACCATCTGTTGCACCCCTAGGTGCCAGATCTCCCGCGACATACTGCGCTGCATTTAACAATACTGTTTGACATAACAGTATTAAGAATATCCCTATACGTATTTTCATTTTTCGCCCTAATCTATTTATTCTTTCTAACTATATAATTCAAATAGTTTTATATTATTGATAAAGCCTAACTTTAGGGCTATTTCTAAAAATTCACTTCAATATATTCTAGGGGTTGAACACCTGTAACTTCATCTCCATTTTCATCATAATACTTAGCGGAAATTAAATCAGGCGCCGTCACAAAATCAAACCCGGTAAATGTATAGGGTACAATCGAAAATCTAATTAAATTAGTGATTAACTGCCCCGTTGGGCTAATAAAGTTTACCGTTAGTCTATTGCCATTTTTATGATAGGACATTTGAGTTTGAGCAGCAGTTAAGTTCGCATAACCATTAAGATAAATAGATTGACCATAATCGAAAATATTTTCATCGCGTATAACCATAATACCTTGATCTGGATTTACACCAGGATAATCCACACTTGACAGCTCAACATTAAATACAAATTCAGCCGCTGAAACACGTATACCACCGCCATAAATTCCACCCGTTCTTTGCCGTCTAACCAATAATTGCTTCATTGGCTTTAAACGATTAAGATCCCCATTTTTCAATGAGCTATTAGCATCACTGTAATATTCAAATAAATCGGGTGAGGCAGGATCAATCTCACCGCCAACTGGCACGTCTCCCGCATTCACCTGTGGAAGCACATCTAACCCGATCGACACTGTACTCAATAGTTTAGAATTATTAACAATTGATATACCCTGACCTAACTCAACATTAATGCTGCCACTTCCAACCGGTAGAGTACCCGGCAAGTCAACAACAACAGTCGTTAGCCATACTGCATGCCCGGACCAGACTGTAAGATAAGTAGAATTATTAATTAATGATACATCTGCCAAATTAGCATGGCTTGTTTTATCAGGATATATATTGAACACACTTCGAACAGGTAAATTTATCTGTGTAGCTGTGTCAGCATTTGGCGTGAATGTAACCGTTAAATTGCTTTCATTTGCACCTTCAAGAGAGCCCACAGCAAGTGTAATTGTGTCACCAGCCCGCGCGGCAGTAGGAAATGATTGTACGGCGACACAGCCTTGTAGAAACAATAAACCCAAAGAAAAAAATACAACAAGCCCACGTAATACCATTTGACAATCCCTTTTCATTTGTTTTTTCTAAAATTATACAGACACACAGTTTTGATAACTTGTGCGACATACATTATATTTAATTTTTTAATTAATCAAAATAAATCAACACATACAAAAAAATGTTCAATTCCCAATGATTTTTTAAACTATCATAATGCAATCAATATTGGCAAGCTTTATTTCATACTCTTCACCCATAATTTGATGCTATCATGCATTATTTATTTAAAAACATCCGCACAGTACCCTTAATTTAAGAAAACTGAGTTTGATATGAGTCAATTATAACTTTCCCAATACACTGATTTTTCTCCCTCAACTTTTACCTAATCGTCAAATTAACCCCAGAATACCGCGTAATCATCGCAAAAACTTTACTCTCGGTTACCAATGCACCCACCGCATTGGTCGAGGCTGCTTCCAGTCGCAACGTTAACTCACCATCTTGCAACACTAATAATTTAGTGGTTGGGTTATCGAATGTATTTCGAAAAAGCTCAGCAGAACGCACATAAAAGCTCCATGATACAAACCCATTTAACAGCTGCGTATTAAACGATCTAATTTGTGCTGAGCCCAACGTTCTCATTCTTATCGTTACAAACCCATCGGCTTGCGAGCGACGTATATCAGGCCGGCATTGCACATCAATATTATCGCCGGCCTGAACCGGGCCGATTTCCAGAAGATTAATAACAAAGTCACGACTACCCGTTATAATCGAACTCGCCACCCCCGGCCCATATCGGGTAATGTCGATTGTTGGCACCGGGGGCACCACAACGGGCGACCCTATCATTTCACTAATCGCTTCGCGCAGCTGGCCATCATTTTCTTCATCCAGTGTTAACCCGGCCTCCTCCACCACATTCACCAGTTCACGTTGTACGGTGTTCATAAATTTGGCTTCGAGTGTGGTTGCGGGCACACCACTTTGCGGATCACCGTCGGTAAATTCATTAGCAGGCGTTGCCCCCGGCGCATCCACTTTATGCATTTATTTCTCCCATTTATTTCTCCTAAGCACTCGGTTTAATTTTCAGACTTAATTATCATTAACGATCATAACCAAACACAACAACCTAGCGCCCAACAAAAACTGTTTTAAAAAGAAAAAGCATTAAAGGATGAACGTAATATCAACGCACAAATACAACGTGGCCATTTACATGTTGTTAACTCCAGTAATGACGCATAGATTTTTCCATATATTTAAACTTTTCTCACCTCACTCCTTCTCCTTAATATTTATGACTGGAATTTGATGCGTAACTGTTTGCACAAGGTGCTGCATATTACTGATAGCCTCTACACGCATTGCACTAATTTCTGCAGCAGGGCGATTGCTGGCTTTAATCACTTCCACTAATAAATTAGGCATTAGCTGAAACAGACAATTTTTAGTAATGCGCTCCTGCCCAGTTTCAGCGTTGGTTTCAATTAACTCCGTCCAGCACGGGCAACCTTTTTCATCATTCGATTCGGGACACTTGTTACATTTCCATGCGCTTTTATATTTCATACATTATCTCTTTTGACAAATGATTACGTTTAAATAAGATGGTCTCCAACTTCCAGTCGATATAACCGGTGCGGTGGCTACTTGAGTCTGGCCTGAATACCGATGTTTATGCAAACGAGCAGGAACAACCTCATTCTTCTGCCCACCCCCGGAAATAAACCCTAATTGCACACTCTCAATCGTCGTGGTGCCACTGTAATTATGCATATGAGCCGCCGCACTTAAGCCACTTATTACCCAATTGCCCCCTGTTTCTCCTCCTATACTTGAACCATTTACAACACGAATGACACGATCGTTTAAGTCATTAAGTTGCGTCCAGCCTTGGGGTGCTGCCGCTTGCGAAAACAACATTTTTGTACCGGGTTCAAGCACATTATTCATCATGCCGCTTAATGCCTGATAAATTTGTGTATCATCCTGATCATCCAGTTCGATATTTTCCTGCTCCACCACATTAACCAGTTCGCGCTGCACGGTATTCATAAACTTCGCTTCAAGCGTGGTGGCAGGCACACCGCTTTGCGGATCACCATCGGTAAATTCATTGGCCGGCGTTGCCCCCGGCGCATCCACTTTATGCATTTATTTCTCCCACTTATTTTTTCTAAGCACTCGGTTTAATTTTCAGACTTAATTGTCATTAACGATCAAAGCCAAAGACAACAAAGGTGTGTGCCGGTTTCACCCGATTTATTGCACATTCTAAAATTTCATTTCCCCATAAACGTAGCGGTTCCCCCATGCCACTTTGCCCGAGGGTAAAAACACGCACCGTCACCGCGGGCGCATTAATACGCCACGTAAATTGCCAATCCAATCCGTTCACACTTTCCCCCATTTTCGAACGTCCTACCCGAAACGGTTTAAACTCGGTAATGCTAACCTCATAACCCAACGCACGAGCAACCTCGATGTAATACTGGGGTGAGAGCGAGGCCAGACGGGTGAGTTTTTCAACGACGGCTAAACGACGCTGTTGTAACGTTTGTGTGAGATTTACACAGGGGTCGGGCAAGCCCGTCAGCGTTTCCCATTCATTGATGAGTTCTACCGTTGTGCGCGGATCAACTTCTTTAATCAATTCAAGCGAACGCACATGCAACCGCGTAAACTCAATCGCCATACCTTCCAGCAGTTTTTTAAAATTCGACTGCTCTGATATTTCCCATAACTTGCCTTTGGGTAATAAACTTTTTAAAAGCCGAACATAATCATCTGCTATTGCCATCTTCTTACCTCCATGAAATTTGCCCCAGCGTTGCAATTTCATTTTCCCCCAACACGATATTGGACGCTGGTAGCACTAAAGCATGATCCACCTCACCCGCGGCAATACTGATCGCCTCATTCATATGACTGCGTAAAATTGTTTTTCCGGGCTGCGATTCGCGCCTGAATAAATCCAGCAACTCATTGCGAACCGCTTGTTGCACAACGGGCTGATTGGGAAAAAGTCGAATACTAAAATTAACCACTACATTAATGGGCGCGAACACAGACACATCCACCATCAGTGGGCGATTCATTTCAACCACCGCCCGCACTTCTGCCACTTTTAAATCATCCGGTATCATGCTGGCTGCATTGTCGGTTACAAAAGACACCCCGACGGTGCCACCCCCTAGATAGTTTTCAAACACAAACGCGCGGGTAACACCCGGTACACTTAATGCCCATTGGCGATAATCTTCAACCGTGCCTCCCTGTGGAGGTGTTTGTATCCGTGCAATTAAACGCGCTCGTAAATCCGTATCGTTTTCAATATCAGACCCGTTGACCAATCCATTGCTATCAATCACCGCGACGGTTTGAACACCCGCAATGGGAGAGATAAGTGATAACCTGGAACCAGCCTGTGCATTACTTTTTGTACCGCCTTCAATGGCCGACACCGACACATTGGTAAAACCTGCTGTGATGGTTGCGTTTTGAGTCGTTTGATATTCAACACCATCGGCACGTTGCAAAATCGTCCCCGATAAAATTACGCTGCCATCGGCTCCATTGAATGTCACCACACCACCGGCAACGCCCGCCGGTTTTCGAGTGATTTTCCAAAGCGAGCCCCAACGATCTAAAAACGGCCCCTCGGCGGTTAATGGATGCGCCTGTCTTGCAATCGTATCCAGATAACCGTACAGAGAATGCACCGTCGCGGCATAAACATGCGCTAAAATACCCACCACCGAACGGCGTAGTACGGCACCGGATAAACCTAAACGGGTTTTTAAATCTGTGCCGATACGCTCAATCAACTGCTGCAGCGTTGGGCGAGAAAATGCCATAAACATGACCTTTTAAATATTATGGGAAGATTTTTTTAATGCTCAGGTATTACTTTCTGGACCTACTTTTTCAGGGCCTGTTGCAGCCAGTTGATTTCAAACTTAAGGTTAACCTCATCACCTAAGCGATTACTAAACGGAGGACGTGTAATGAAAATTTTTATTTGCAACACTTCACGATTAATAAATTGCACATCGGATTGAATCACTTTTGCCACACCATCATCGAGCATCCATTGCAGGGCTTCACCCACGTATTCCTTTACCCGATTAATCACGCCCGGCTCGGACTTTTCACGAAACAACAACCACAAGCGTGAACCGATTAAGTCATTATCAACCTCAGGGTAGCTGTCTATCCAGCAGCCGCGTTTATCGTTTGAGCCATCTGCCAAAAAATCATACAGTAGCGCATCATCATTCGATGCACGTCGATCGGTGAACAACGAAATCGACACCGCGGTTTCCAAACCTTCATCTGTGTTTATGTCATTGAGCAGTAAGCTCAGGTCTGTATCCTGTCCTGTAAAAACAAAAGATAAATCAGTCATGATTTTTTAAATAAACCTTTAGAAATTAAGCCCGAGAAATTAAGTCATAAAAATTAAACTAAAAATATTAAGATAGCGAAAACCAAACTACATAATAGGTGCAGGCCCAGGCGAGGCACCGTGCTTATGTCCATTATAAATTCCGCGCAGGTCTTGCATTGACCCCACTGAATCAGCAACCGATGTACCCGATGACAATGCACCCTCGACCGCTGTTGTACCCGCGATACTGACGTTACCGTCTATTGTTACATTGCCAGTGATGGTTGTATCAGGTGCATCAATTGTCACGGACGTTGCGCTTTTAATTTCTATTTTGTTACCGCGCTTAAGATGAATGACATCGCCCTCATCGGTATAAAGTGCAACCTCACCTTCCCCCATACTTTTTAAACGGTAGCGCGAATCATCCACCGCTATCACTAAGCCATGATCACGGTTGCCCCCCACAAAAATAACCGCACATTCACTTTGTGGTTTTGGATGCGAGGTAAACCCGTATTGTTGAATGTGGTTGATGTTTTCCCGTACTTCATCTTTACCCAGTTTAATTTGTAGCTTTTGAATGGACTGACTGTCATTCACCGCCGTAATGGTGGCGGGTGCAATCATCAACATCACGCGACGTTGCAATGGCTCCAGCATTTTTTTAATCCCACGAAGCATCTTTTTTCATCCGGTGTGTTTTTGATTTTTATTGAGGGTTATGACTCGCGGCTTAAACTTCCACCAGGTTCCATGTATCGCTGTTAGGGGGTATTTCAGGTTTAGGTTCAAACGCATCCGGGCGCATTAATGACAATTGTGTTGTGGTACCGGTCTGATTGTTTTTTGAAAATGTCACCCCGGTAATTAACAAATCACCATCAATCGAGAGCCAGTCACTTTTAACTGGCACCAATGTATTCACCGACCACAGCTCACCGTTAACCTGCGTCCAGCCGGGCGTGGTAATCTGGTAGGTGCCCGAACGCCCGGCGCGAACCACCGCTTCCCACCCCGCACGGGTTTGTGCCTGCGCAGTTGACCCCGCCGCTTCGGCTTTTATTATTTTGGGACGGTAACGTAAGATGTTTTTATCTTTTGCTTCTCCTTCTATGGCATTAGCCAATTCAGCAGGCAGGTCATCCGACCACGGTGATGTGGCTTCTACTTTATACACACTAAAGCGATCACTGTGATTAAACTCACCACTGGCCGAGAGTATATTTTCGCCTTGAATTAATGCGGTTGCGGTACGCGTATTTTTTCGATTGATGATCACCACATCACCAAAACCATCCGAATAGATCAGCACACCCCGTAACCGCATGGCCCGTTCAATCGCTTCCCATACCGATTCTCCGGGCTGAATCGAAAACACCTCAATCGGTTCCCCCACATCCGTTTTAACCTTTACTGCAATTCCAAACGGTTTACACAAGATCGATACAATACGATCAAGTTTTAATTGATTAAACTCAGCCGGTGCATTCAAAATTGAACAGTCGACTAAATCACCGGTTTTATCCCGACCGGAAATGCTCAAACTGTGTTGAGTTGAATCGAATGATGGGCTGACTTTATCAACGTACCCCGTAATCAAACGCTGACCTTCCAGCGCTATGACACAAGCATCGCCGGGCCTGATTGAAACAGAATGGCTGGGTAAGCGTTTTATCAATGCGTTATTTTTATCTGAAACACTTAACGTAAAACCGGCTGACACCGCCTGTAAGTTTTTAGTGATCTGCACGGTTTTCCAGCCCGTGTATTTCTGACCATTGATAAATAAAACAACACGCGACATGGTTATGAGCCCACTAAAATTTCAAGTGCCTGTTCGGCGGAGACAAACCCCGGATGCGCTATTTTAGTTTTATTACGCTTAATAATGTCCGGCTCCCGTGTTGCATCACCATACACGTCATATGCAATGACAAGGGCGGGCAGCGTTTGTGTCGGTACGTATTCAACGATTCGGGGCAACGATTGATCAGGAGAGGGCACCGCCTGACTAAAGACACTGCGCAGGGCTTGCACGCTTAAGAACACATCATCAGCCGCCTCCAGCTCTAATGTATCAACGCGTCCTAACAATTGAACGCGCACTGAAATAGCATCGTCAAAACTATCAAACGCAACCGCGCTGGACAGGCGTAACGTTTCAACTAAGGCCATGCCCTGCACCAGTTGATTAAGCGCGCGTTGATTGTTTTGTGCCTGTTTGCGTGAGGGGGTAATCACCGGTGCCGTGTCATTGGCTATAAATTGTGTTGCTAGTACCTGCAATGCAGTAATGGAGTCAGGGGATCGGGTTAATGAACCGCTTAAGGCACCCAACGTTTGTTTAAAGCGATTGGCCATGCGCCCTGGCGTGGCCATGAGGCTATCTATTGTACTTTTAAAATCATTAATGCTTTGCTGTACATCGGCAATCGGATCAAGAATACTGTCCGCCAGGGTTTGCATTTGTGTGATGGACGCATCCATAAATGTTACGGCCTGATCTAATACAAACTGGGGCTGTTGCAGTACACTGAACTGTTCCGCAAATGATGTTTGCATTGCAGTGAGAACCGCCTCTGCTTGCACTTCAACCGCCGCCGGCAAATCTATTGTCGCCGTTGGAAATTGTTGTTGGCCGGCTTCATTAAAGGTGAGCGAGAAACGCGCCACCCCACCCTCATTCATCGCCTCACGAATGCGCACCGAGACACAGAGCACCTGACGTGAACCATAGTAGGGGTGAATTAACTCCCCCGGCCCTGCACTTTCACAGGCATCGAGTAAGGCATTTTTTTGGGTGAGATAATCGCCGCCCAACACAAAGGCATCCAACGTAAAGGTTCGTGCCTGTCTTCCTAAGTCTTCTCCATAAGGCACATCGCGTTGCGGGTACTCATGTTCAACCACACGCCGCCCGCTTTGCAGATCCGATGCATTGACTTTGAATGACGCGCCCTTAAAACTTGCCGGTTGTAATTCATCACGCCATGCCATTGTTTTCTCCTTAAGGGGTTATCATTGAAAAACCTAAATCTAAATTCACGTCCGTGTTATTACTTGATTGGGAATCGACCCTTGTACCTTTGGGGGCATTTTCAAATTGCACTTTGATGGTGGATTCACTGCGTGTTTGTGATGAATTAAGCTGGCTACCGATCTGGTTTGCATTTAAGTTGGGGGTAATACTGGCGTCTAAACCCAGTTGCTCTTTTACAAACTCGGGTAAAATATCCGTGATTGATAAGAGTTTATCTTTGAGGGTTTTAATGCCGTTATCAAACAACTGAGAGACACCTTCCCAAAGACCCTTAAAAAAACCTTTTATGTTTTGCACACTGCTAAAGAAGGTATCGGTTATGCCATCCCAAAGTTTTATAAAAAAAGTTTTAATCGGTTCCCAGTTTTTAATAATTAAAAAAACCGCTGCTGCAATTGCGGCAATGGCAGCCAGTATCCAGCCCACCGGTGTGGCGAGAATGGCTAACCCTAATGCCTTGATCACTAACACCGCTGACCACAGCGCACTGACCAGTGAACCACCAATGATTACCGCGAGTGCGCCGAGCACCGCATTCATCAACCCGACGTTTTGACTTAACCAGCGTCCAAAGGTAATGATGGGTTTAATCGCATCGAGCATTTGCCTAAAGCCCTGCCATATTTTTTGTAAACGTTGTGGCAGATTTTGTGCAAAGCCTTTTGCCCATTGTTCTATTTGGGGACGCATCTTGACTATGAGGCTGGTCAGACGCCCAATCAACACATTAAACACGGGAAGCACTTTACCCACCACCACATTTCGCACACCGGCGAACGCTTCGCTTAACTGAAACATTTGATCTTTATAATCTGCTGCGGATTTAATTCCGGCTTTATCAATTAACCCTAAGCGACGTTTTTCTTCGCGTTGATGTGCAATGGCTTTTGCACCAGCGTTCATAATATTGGTGAGCGGTAAACCTGCCCGTGAGAAAGCCGCTGAAGTTAACGCGGCTTTTTTGGATTCATCTGAGATTTTACCCACGGCATTAATATAAAGATTAAAAGCGGCTTCAACTGAGTTAGCACTTTTGAGTTGTTCTAACAACGCAGGCGATACTTTTTTAAGCAGGGTTGTTAGCCCACCGGTGCCAGCTTTGGCCTCCCCTAGTCGTTTACCAAATGCGGATAAAGAATTATTAAATAAATCCTGTGACACACCATTGAGTTCAGCAACGTGCTGCCATTCCTGTAATGCCTGGCTACCAAATCCTAATCGCCGTGCTGTTTTATCAATTTTATCCCCGGCGGTGGCAAAGCTATTAATCAATGCGATGCCTGCACCGGCGGCCACCCCGGTTATCAGCCCAAGTTTTTTGAGTACCCCGCCAATACTGCTGGCGACATTACCCGCGTGGGTACGGGCGGATTTTAGAGATCTAATAAACTTATCAAGGCCCGCGGCTTTATTTAGATTTCTGAGGGAGCGGTTAACGATACGAATGGGGCGGGAGAGTTTTTGAATACTGCGATTGATCTTTTGCATGGGCGCAGTGATCCTGTCAATTGCGGAAACCACAACTGACAGGACGGGGCGCTTAGCGATGAGTTATTTCCTGTGTAGCTTACTTAAATTTGATTGGAGAGCTTGTAGAATAGATTCAGACTAAAACGTATCATTTAATCTAAATATTTACGCTAAAAAATTATTAACAGTGGTCATCAGACACAATATAGATGCCTGTTTCATTAGGTAAGCAGACCTTTTAATGTTTCAGTTTTAACTTCTGCTTAGTCTCATAAGCGGCCAGTCATAAAGATACTTCATAACTTCCGCATCATCAGGTTAGCAGACCTTTGGATAACAGTGCCGACTGAGCATTTTCGGCCAAAAGCGGCCGGTCGTGACCAGGTAATGACATCAAAAAGCGGAAATAGCGTTCTAGCTAAGGAGCGCGGCGTTTTTTTCCGAGTACCGCTTGAGCTCCTTGTTGAACAAAGCCGCAAAGCGGCAGAAAAAACCAACCTCTTGCATCTATAATTTCCTTACCCAATTTTGGGCTATTTCAAAGGAAAGTGTACCATGAATACCAAAGATAGAAAACGCTATGACA
>Ga0316209_1000388_pt1 | contig 81966 bp, 65 predicted proteins | sample 6monopyrite_MG_FD_204945 | JGI IMG/M metagenome (GOLD analysis project Ga0316209, IMG submission 204945) | Microbial mat bacterial communities from mineral coupon in-situ incubated in ocean water Damariscotta River, Maine, United States -... | ecosystem: Environmental > Aquatic > Marine >... | reverse complement strand
CCTACGGCTGTGGTTCAGCGATAGCATCCAGCTCACTGGTAACAGAGTGGATGAAAGGTAAAACACTGGATGAAGCAAAAGCGATAAAGAACCTGGATATCGCCGAAGAGCTGGCGCTTCCACCGGTTAAAATACATTGTTCCGTACTGGCAGAAGATGCTATCAGTGCAGCAGTTGAAGATTATGTTTCTAAGAAGGCTTCTTAAAAATCATTAAGTTGCTTTAGTTTAGATTTCAATAAAGAAGCCCGCATTTAGCGGGCTTTTTTATCGAAGATTATTACTAGAAATTACTGATATAAATATTTTTATTTTAGTTGTGTAGTCGTTTATTCATTACAGTTTGTAAAAATTTGCGACTGACAAGTGGCGCAAACATCTCTATCAAGTTTCTTGTATATGCCGTTAATTGCTGCACTCTTTGAATCATAAAAATGATCGGCACCAATTTTTTTAATAAAAAAGGATCTGGCAGCAAATTCATATACAGATGATTTAAGGCCTACAAAATATAAGCCCCCGCCATGTGATTTTAATATTTTATTTTCCGAAATAAGGCCTTCAGCACCTGCAAGGTCGATAAAGTTAATGCGAGAAGCATCTATCATAATGTGATAGATATGCTCGTTTTCAACGATATGTGAAATTTTATCCTGCACATTGTTTATACAGCCAAAGTAAATTGAGCGGTCAATACGGATGATCTTTAATTGAGGGCATTGCTTAAGTGGTTTCTTCTGGATATCTATAAAACAACGTCTGCCTGTTTTCGGGTCCACATTCACTGATAAGGTTGGGATTTCGGGTATCGACGTTTTTCTTAAGTAGAAGATGAGTGATAGTAATACGCCCATATAAATTGCAAATTCTAATTCAAGAAATAGTGTGCTTAAAAAGGTAGTAAGCAGGATAGCTGTTTCAGAGTGGCTGTTTTTAATGATCATTTTAATATGATGGAAGTCGATAAGGTTATATGCGACTAACAAAATAATACCGCCCATTGCAGCTACCGGTAAGTAGGCGGTAAGAGGAGCAATCAATAAAACAATAAACAATAAAAATATGGCAGCGAAGATGGCTGACATAGGTGTTTTTGCACCTGATTCATAATTAATGCCAGAGCGGGTAAATGAACCTGAGCCGGCATAGCTTGAGAAAAAACTACCAAACACATTGGACATGCCCTGGCCAATAAACTCTTGATTTGAATTAATACGCTGATTGGATTTTGTCGCAACTGCACGACTAATGGATACCGCTTCGATTAAGCCGAGTAGTGCAATTGCAAAGGCTTCAGGTGCTAATGCTTTGATGGTATCAAATGAAAAGTCCGGTGAAGAAAGTGGTGGAAGCTGCCCCGGGATTTCGCCCACCAGGGCAATACCTGCGCCAATATCTTTAAAAGCATAAGCAATAAAGCTACCGGCAACCATTCCAATTAACAGGTTGGGTATTTTGGGTGTGAATTTTTTGATGGCCAGAGCTGCAAGTAAAGTAGCCAGAGCAATGCCAATTAAGTAAAGGTTGCTACTGCCTATTTCGGTAAAAATACTCATCCATGTGTGTAAAAATGATTCACCTTTAGGAATTTCAATTCCCAGAATATGTTTCATCTGGCTAGTGGCAATTAATATTGCAGCACCAGCAGTAAAACCAATAACAACGGTATGGGATACAAAGTTAACTAGTGCGCCTAAACGTGCCAGACCAAAACCCAGTTGGTAAACGCCAGCGAGAAAAGTAAGGGTTAGGGCGAGAGAAATAAATTCTTCCGTACCCGGCTCGGCAAAATTGCTGACTGCGGCAAAGACTACAATGGATATAGCGGTGGTTGGCCCGGATACCAGGTGATAGGAAGATCCAAATAATGCTGCAATGATCGGTGTGACCATGGCAGTGTATAAACCATATTCTGGTGGCAGCCCTGCGATAGTGGCGAAGGCGACGCCCTGGGGTAGAACGATAACAGCGCCGGTAATACCGGCGGTGAGATCAGCTTTCAGCGTGTCCTTATTGACGAATTTTAACCATTTCAGGAAAGGAAATAGCGCTAGAAAGTTCATATTGTTTTTAGATCCGTATATTTTTTGAGGCGTGAGTCTACTAGTAATCTTAAACTATAGTATATAAATATTGGGGTTATACCTGCTTAAAACGCTGCATAGTTAAATCTCACCATAAACTTTAAATGAACTTGGTTTTGATAACACGGGAAATTGCCTTGCGCACACTGTATAATGTGTCGAAATTAAAAAACTGATTTATAAGGAACCAACCGTGCTCCAAGCTTATCGCAAACATGTTGAAGAACGCGCTGCAGAACATTTGCCCCCATTGGCTTTAGATGCTCAGCAAGTGGCTGAACTAGTAGAGTTAATTAAAAATCCGGGTAATGAAGATACAAAGATATTGCTGGATTTATTGATTCACCGCGTTCCACCGGGTGTCGATCAGGCAGCCTATGTGAAGGCGGCATTTTTATCGGCCATAGCCAGTGGTGAGACAGCATGTGATGTGATTTCACGAGAATACGCAGTGGAACTGCTAGGTACTATGCTGGGTGGTTACAATATTCAATCATTAATTGCCAGCCTGGATGATGATGTAACGGCGCCAGCAGCGGTTAAGGCCTTGTCGCACACCTTATTAATTTATGATGCATTCCACGATGTAACTGAAAAATCCAGGACCAATGATTATGCGAAGCAGGTTATACAGTCCTGGGCCGATGCTGAGTGGTTTACCAGTAAGCCTGAAATGGCAGAAGAGATCACAGTTACCGTTTACAAAGTTCCAGGTGAAACAAATACCGATGACTTATCTCCAGCAACCGAAGCCTGGAGTCGTCCGGATATTCCACTACATGCGAAATCAATGCTGGCTTCCAAGATGGAAAACCCGCTAGAAACCATTAATGAGCTAAAGAAAAAAGGTCACTCAATTGCTTATGTTGGTGATGTAGTAGGAACGGGTTCTTCACGTAAGTCTGCAATCAACTCTGTGCTATGGCATATGGGTGTAGCCATTCCATTTGTACCGAATAAACACGAAGGCGGTGTGGTGCTCGGTGGCAAGATTGCGCCTATCTTTTTTAATACAGCGGAAGATTCAGGTGCATTACCGATTGAATGTGATGTAGAAAAGCTGAGCACCGGTGATGTGATTCGTGTGCGCCCATATGATGGTTTGATATTGGCGGAAGACGGTAGTGAACTATGTAAGTTTGATTTACGCCCATCTACTATGCCGGATGAAGTACGCGCGAATGGCCGTATTCCATTAATTATTGGCCGTGGTTTAACGGCGCGTGCCCGTGAATTCTTAGGCTTAGAGCCATCAGAAATATTTTTACGCCCAGTTGATCCTGTGGATACGGGTAAAGGTTTTACTCACGCGCAGAAAATAGTGGGCCGTGCCTGTGGTGTTGAAGGTATTCGCCCAGGTACTTATTGTGAGCCAAAAATGACTACGGTTGGTTCTCAGGATACGACCGGTGCGATGACGCGTGATGAATTGAAGGAGCTGGCCTGCTTAGGTTTCTCGGCAGATTTAGTCATGCAGTCTTTTTGTCATACAGCTGCTTACCCGAAACCGGTTGATATTAATTTGCAGCATAACCTGCCTGATTTTATGCAGACGCGTTCGGGTGTTGCGCTGCGCCCAGGTGATGGCATTATTCATTCCTGGCTAAATCGTATGATACTTCCTGATACAGTTGGTACTGGCGGCGACTCTCATACACGTTTCCCAATGGGTATTAGTTTCCCTGCAGGATCAGGACTTGTAGCATTTGGTGCAGCACTCGGCGTAATGCCGCTGGATATGCCAGAGTCTGTCTTAGTTCGCTTTAAAGGTGAAATGCAACCGGGTGTAACACTGCGTGATCTGGTAAATGCTATTCCATATGTGGCAATACAAAAAGGCCTGTTAACAGTAGAGAAAAAAGGCAAGAAGAATGTCTTTAATGGCCGTGTATTAGAAATTGAAGGTTTGCCAAACCTAAAAGTAGAGCAGGCATTTGAGTTATCTGATGCATCTGCAGAGCGTTCAGCAAATGGCTGTACAGTTCATTTGGCGAAAGAACCTATTATTGAATATTTAAATTCAAACATCACACTATTAAAGTGGATGATTGCCAGCGGTTATGAAGATCAGCGCACCTTGCAACGTCGTATCGATGCAATGGAGGCATGGTTGGCAGATCCGCAATTATTGCATCCGGATGCAGATGCAGAATACGCGGAAATTATTGAAATTGATTTGAATGAAATCAAAGAGCCTATTCTTGCCTGTCCGAATGATCCGGATGATGTGAAACTATTATCGGATGTTGCGGGTACCAAAATAGATGAAGTCTTTATTGGTTCATGTATGACAAATATTGGTCATTACCGTGCTGCAGGTAAAGTGCTAGAGGGTATCAATAATATACCTACGCGTATGTGGATTGCGCCACCGACTAAAATGGACGAACACCAGTTAAGCGAAGAAGGTTACTACAGTATCTTTGGTAAAGCTGGCGCTCGAACTGAAATGCCAGGCTGTTCTTTATGTATGGGTAATCAGGCACGGGTTGCAGATAATTCTACGGTTATGTCGACCTCTACACGTAACTTCCCTAATCGTTTAGGTAATGGTGCGAATGTTTATTTAGCGTCAGCAGAATTAAGTGCAGTCGCGGGTATTGTGGGGCATATACCGACGGTTGCCGAGTATATGGAACATGTGAAAGATCTGGAAACTATGGGTGATGAAGTCTATCGCTACCTTAATTTCCATGAAATTCCAGAGTACAAAGAAGTAGCTGATAAAGTGATTCCAATAATTGCTGCACAATAAACCTTGAAAGCGCTTCTCTTTGTTGCCATGGGCGGAGCACTGGGAGCAGTGCTGCGTTATTTGATTTCATCCGGTATCTATAACTGGTTCGGTCGAAGTTTTCCTTATGGCACACTGGTGGTGAATGTTTTGGGGTCTTTAGCAATTGGATTATTGTCTGTATTGTTAGTGCAAAAATTCAACGTGTCACAGGAAGTTAAACTGGGCTTAGTAGCGGGTGTGCTTGGTGCGCTAACTACCTTCTCAACTTTTTCATGGGATACATTGCATTTGTTAGAGCAGGGCTTTGTGCAGCGTGCTTTTTTAAACGTATTACTTAATGTCGTTGTTTGCATTGCCGCCGCCTGGTTAGGCGCGCAATGGGCAAAGTCATTTGTTTAAACTTATTTAGTGATAAGAATTTAAAAATGTTAGATCAAAAATTATTAAGAAATGATATTGAAGCCGTCGCTAAGAAATTAGCAATTCGTGGCTATGAACTAGATATAAACAAGTTCAATGAGCTTGAAGCCCAGCGTAAAGAAGTTGCTGTTAAAACGCAGGAATTGCAAAACGAGCGCAATACTAAATCTAAAAGCATTGGCAAAGCGAAGGCGCAGGGCGAAGATATCGCACCTTTACTTGCCGAAGTCGCTAACCTGGGTGAAGAACTGGATGCAGCTAAAAAACAGTTAGATGATGCGCAAAGTCAGATTCATGAAATGATGATGGGCATGCCTAATTTATTGGATGATTCAGTGCCCGCCGGTAAAACTGAAGACGATAATATAGAAATTAAAAAATGGGGCGAACCAACGCAACTAGATTTTGCAGCGAAAGATCACGTTGAGTTAGGCGCACCTAACGACTGGCTGGATTTTGAAACGGCAGCTAAATTAGCAGGTTCTCGTTTTGTTGTAATGCGTGGCGAAATGGCTAAATTACACCGGGCGCTAATTCAATTTATGCTGGATGTGCATACTACTGAACACAATTATGAAGAAGTGTATGTGCCGTATATTGTGAATGCGGATAGTTTAAAAGGCACAGGCCAGTTACCAAAATTTGAAGATGATTTATTTAATTTTACCGGCGAAAGTAATTACTACTTAATACCGACAGCAGAAGTTCCGGTAACAAATATTGCCCGTGGTGAAATTATTGACGCTAAAAATATGCCGGTAAAAATGACTGCGCATACTCCTTGCTTTAGAGCTGAAGCGGGTACTTACGGTAAAGATACACGAGGTATGATCCGTCAGCATCAATTTGAAAAAGTTGAAATGGTGCAATTAGTTAAGCCTGAAGATTCATGGGCTGCGCTAGAAGAATTAACGGGCCATGCAGAAACTATTTTACAAAAATTAAATCTACCTTATCGTATGCTAACTCTATGCGCGGGAGATACAGGTTTTTCATCTTCCAAAACATATGACCTGGAAGTATGGCTGCCAGGGCAAAATGCATATCGCGAAATTTCTTCCTGTAGTAACTTTGAGGATTTTCAGGCGCGTCGCATGAGCGCGCGTTGGCGTAATCCTGAAACGGGTAAGCCTGAGTTATTGCACACGGTTAATGGTTCTGGATTAGCCGTTGGTCGTACGCTGGTTGCTGTACTAGAAAACTATCAGCAGGCAGACGGAAGTATTAATGTACCGGATGTGCTGCAGCCCTATATGGGTGGAATCACAGTGTTAAAGCCATAGTGCTGAACTGAGCCTGTTAATTATGACAAAGCCACATATTGGAGTGATTATTGCTATATATTCTTATGTAACAATAATTGTGAGTTTTCATGGCTAAATCAAACACAGGTCGTTGGTATGTAAAGCAGGGTGAAAGTGTCCAGGGGCCGTTTCCTAATAAGCTTATTGGTAGTTATTTGATTCTAGGTAGAATGACTCAATCAACGCTAGTGAGTCAGGATAAAGTCAACTGGTCCGCAGTAAAAAACTACCCTGCGATTGTTCCCGAAGTCGTCAAAGAGTCAGGCACTCCTCAAGGTGACCGAGCTTTAATGCTAGCTCGGATACGCGAAGACGAACGTAGTTCAAAATCTGAAGCAGATGATGAACTACATGACGACCGCCGCGTAGACGAAGAGGAAGTAATGCAGCTACATCGCCAAATTCGTGATGATGTATTGCAGCGATACAGTGAGCGGCCTAAAAAGTTGCGGGTATATATCAGTATTCTGATTCTGGTGGTTATTGGAATTGTTGGTTTCTATGCAACGACAAACAATGATAATGATGCGCGACTTGCAGATTGTAATGCAAGTGCCAAACCCGGCATTAACTGGTCTGGCTGTAATAAGCAGGGTGAGATATTACGTAGTCGGCAACTGACTGAAGTAAATTTTCGTAGTGCCAAACTCGATTCTATAGACCTTTCTAATTCCACGCTAACTCAGGCAGATCTTGCGTACGCGAGCTTGTCTAATGCAAATTTGACGGCCTCTCAGTTACAACAAAGTAATTTAAAAGGTGCGAACTTGCGTCAGGCTAATCTCCAGCAGGCGAATTTATCCCGTGCTAATTTATCTTATGCAGAGTTAGTGGGGGCAAAATTGCAAGGTGCCAACTTGACCCAGGCAATTTTTGACCATGCTATCTGGGTGAATGGAGAGACGTGCATGGTTGGCTCAGTTGGAGCATGTTTGTTACCTGCATCAAAGTAATGCATTAGCTATTTCGTTCAATATTGTGGTTTTAGCTTGCCTCAGGTGGCAAGAAATTGCCGTCAGATTTCTGTCATTGCTGTGTTTTCCCTGTTTTTTATCTTATTTTATTGCCTCTGTTGGGCTTTTAATTCTTGTTTTAATTTTTATAAGTTGTTGAAAATATTGTATTAAATTTATTTCTTTTACAGTTGGCATGGTTGTCGCTTTGTTGTGCTTAAGATTTAATCAGGAAAGGCGACAATGCAAATTCAATCATCCACTAAAGAAATGATTCGAGAACTGAAAGAGGTTAAAAGTGTCTTCAGTAATTGCGAGAAACCAGAACAAAAAGTATATAGCCGTGAGCTAGAGCAACAGGCTCAATTAGATTTGGCTATGTCATTGCAAATGTCGCTTGATATTGATTGGGTTTTTAATAAGTTTATGGAGCACATCCATTCTTATTTTCTATTTGATGGTTTTGCGTATAGCTGTGAAGAGCCTGGTGTAAATATCCAGTCTGCACGTCAGAAAGGACATAGCTGCTCATATAATTTAAAAATTGAAGACCTGGAATTAGGCAAGCTTGTTGTATACCGTGGTAGAAAATTTGTAGAGTCCGAGCTAGTTCTGTTAGAAAATTTATTATCCATCTTGATTTATCCATTACGTAACTCAATTCAATTTAAAAAAGCCAGCATGATGGCGCATTGTGATGCGCTAACCGGTGTTAGAAATCGCTCTACATTTGATGAATCACTAGAACGCGAAATTAGTCTGTCGCAACGTTATCGTCAGGATATTTCTTTGCTAGTAATCGATATCGATTACTTCAAGAAAGTTAATGATACCTATGGGCACAGCGTAGGTGATGATGTTCTTAAAGAAGTAGCAGAAACTATTCAGCACAGCATTCGCACGACTGATATGTTATTCCGTTATGGTGGTGAAGAGTTTGTTGTATTGTTAACTAATTCTGACTGTGATGATTCATCCGTTATTGCAGACCGTATTTTAGAATCTGTGCGTGACATCAATAAGGAGGTGTCAGGTCAGAAGATAGATGTTTCTGTGAGTATTGGTCTTGCGTGCAGAAATAAACTGGACGATGGAATGACTTTATTCAAGCGTGCAGATAAAGCAATGTACGATGCTAAAAATGAAGGCCGTGATCAACTTAAAGTGGCGTAAAATTTTTATATTCACAGTCAGCACGATTTAAATAAGGTTAAAATGTAAGCATGCAGCTTATATTATTAACCCATTCACGAGAAATTCAAAAAACCTCCAATACCGGGCAGTTAATATCTCGTGTAATGCCTGATGTTAAAACAATTATTTGGCAGCGTACTGAGCCTGATCAGGCTTTATTAAAACTAATTGCAGAAGGTGAAACTGCATTAGTGTTTCAGCAAGAAAACTCCATATCCTCTAACAATATCTCACAGTATAAACACTTTATTTTAATTGATAGTACCTGGCAGGAAGCGCGTAAGATTTATAATCGCAGCCCCTACTTGCATGACTTACCCTGTATTCAATTCCCCACAGGCAAGCAATCCAGATATAACTTAAGGCGAAATCAACTTGATGGTGGATTGTGTACAGCAGAGTGTGCGATTGAGTTATTCAATATTGCCGGCTTAAATGAACAGGCTGAATTACTGGAAAAAGAATTTTCGAGATTTATTAGTAATGATTAATGATGAAATATTTTGAATACCTAAGGTTGTAGAGTTTTCACTAAACGCATATTGCTTTTCACTCGGCAATTCAGCATCATCTCTTAATGAATCCAACAACACGACAGCAGCTCCCTACGAAACTTTATAGCGTCGACGCCGTGCGTAATCTTGATGCGATTGCTATAAGCGAATTCAAAATCTCCGGATATGAGTTAATGAAGCGTGCGGGCAAAGCCTTATTTAATCATTTGCAAAATCGCTACCCCATCGCAAAACAGATAGTGGTGTTGTGTGGCGCTGGAAAAAATGCGGGTGATGGATATGTTGTCGCAAAATTAGCTATGCAAAGTGGACTTGATGTAAGTGTGGTGAGTTTGATCGATCCTGCAAAGCTTCAAGGGGACGCGAAAACTGCCTGGAAAGACTGGCATTCCCTAAGTCACCAATTAGTTACCTTCTCGCCAGACCTGGTTAATCAGGCAGATGTTGTAATAGACGCTCTGCTGGGAACGGGGCTGCAAAGAGACCTTGAAGGTAAGTGGGCTGAAACAGTACAAGTAATTAATCAATCAGAGACACCTGTAATAGCAGTGGATGTCCCGTCAGGGCTATGTGCAGATACCGGTAGAGTCGCTGGCTGCGCTATAAATGCAACATCCACTATGAGCTTCATTGGTATGAAAAAAGGCATGCTTACTCATCTGGGTGTAGATCATTGTGGTGAGTTGTTTTTTGATGACCTGTCTATACCGGAAAGTGTTTATAACAGACAGCCACCACAAGCGATGTGTTTAGATTGGGCAGCGTTGCGTCAACAATTGAAATCACGCAAACACAGTACACACAAACACCAGTGTGGTCATGTAATAGTACTTGGAGGTGATTTAGGTATGCCGGGTGCTGTGCGTATGGCAGCAGAGGCGGCACTTCGAGCTGGAGCAGGTTTGGTGACGGTTGTTACGCATGAAGTACATGCGGCAATTGTTTTGGCGGGGCGGCCAGAAATCATGTTGTCTGCAACAGATGATGGCTATGTCTCGAGTGAGTTGCTAAATAAGGCAACTGCAATCGTGATTGGTCCAGGTATGACGGATAGTACATGGTCAGGAAACTTGCTTTCTGCTGCTTTGCAATCGCATGTTCCAAAACTAATAGATGCAGGTGCCTTGCGTCTGTTGAGTGAAGATGATGGATATCGCGATGACTGGGTCTTAACCCCGCATCCGGGTGAGGCAGCTAGTTTATTAGGTGAGTCGACTTCTCATATACAAAATTCACGCTTTACCAGTGCTGAGTTATTGCAGCAAAGATATGGTGGGCACATTGTATTAAAAGGTGCTGGTAGCTTGCTGCAATCGCCCATATCAGCAAAACAAGCGTTGCCTCAGCTATGTCCTTATGGAAACCCCGGAATGGCATCGGCTGGTATGGGAGATATATTGAGTGGAGTGATTGGGAGTTTTATTGCGCAGGGTTATGAGCTGGAGCTAGCTGCTCAGTTAGGCCTGTGTGTGCATAGCCTGGCGGGTGATTTGGCGGCTAGCGATGGTCAAACGGGTTTGCTTGCGAGTGATTTACTTATTCATATTCGTCAGTTGGTAAATATATAGTGACAAAGTTAAGCTTGTTTTTGAAAAATGAAGAAGCGCAGTTAAAGCTGGCGGCATCGATTGCCAGACATACCAAAGCTGGGTGTGTGATTTTTCTAGAAGGTGATTTGGGTGCGGGTAAAACAACTTTTGTAAGAGGTTTTTTACAGTCCCTTGGATTCACTGGAAATGTAAAAAGTCCAACTTATACACTGGTCGAGCCTTATCTAATTAATGGTCAACAAATTTATCATTTCGATTTGTATCGGTTGGGTGAGCCAGATGAGTTGGAATATGCTGGCGGTAGAGATTACTTTGATGAGCAATCCATTTGTTTAATTGAGTGGCCAGAAAAGGCTGCAGGTTATCTTCCAGTTGCAGATGTGCTGTGCCAGTTGAGTTACAAAACTGAGCAGGGGCACGAAGGCAGGTTATGTGAACTTAGTTCTAGTACACAAAAAGGACGTGAAATAATTGACTCTCTATCTTATTAATTAGATTAGATAAATCACCTATCTTATTAAATTTATTAATAAAATCGCCCTATCTCCCTTGCATTTCTCTGAGATCTTGCCAAACTACATTAAAGACAAGTAATACATATTTGATATTTTTACACCAATCTAATGGAATCAACCACTTAGCATCGATGTTAAATATCAATATGAAATTGATAAAGTGTAAACACTCAGTTGTATTGAGGTGTGAGATGAAAAAACAGCGACGCCAGTTCCTATCACAGTTAACGAGTAGAATTGCCGGCCTTGGTGCCATGGCAGCTGCGCCTGTGTTAACTCAGGCAGCAAGTCAGTCTAGTAACTCTCATATCAGTGTTAAAAATATTCGTATTTCCCGTGAACCTAATAAGACTCGTCTGGTATTTGACTTAGATGGTCCTGTAGAACACTCACTGTTTTCACTACATAAGCCGGAGCGTTTGGTTGTTGATTTAAAGAAAACCCGTTTAATGGATTCAGGTGTACTGCAGGAACTACACAGTCGACAGCTTAAAAGTATCCGCATGGGTGTGCGAAATACACATGATTTGCGTATAGTGCTGGACTTAAAATCACGCACTACACCGAGCAGTTTTTTACTTGAACCTAAAGGTAATAATGGTCATCGACTGGTCGTTGATGTTAAAGAGCAATCAGCTTCAAGCTCGTCAAAATACAAAGAGATGGCTAAAAAGAAATCTCTACGCGATGTCGTTGTGGCAATAGATGCCGGCCATGGTGGAAATGATCCCGGGGCTACGGGGCGTTTAGGTACGCATGAAAAAAATGTCACATTACAGATTGCGCGCCGTTTAAAGAAAGAAATAGATTCTACAAAAGGTATGCGCGGCGAGTTAATTCGCAGTAAAGATCGTTTTATGCGCCTGCGTGATCGTATTAAAAAGGCACATGAAGTCGATGCCGACCTAATGATTTCTATTCATGCAGATTCGTTTCCCGATGTTCGTGCACGTGGTGCATCGGTATATGCCTTGTCCGTAAGTGGCGCAACTTCAGAGTCTGCAAGATTACTGGCAGAAAAAGAAAATAAAGTCGATCTATTGTTTGGTGATGTGGATTTGAATCATCAAGATAAAATGGTGCGTCAGGTGCTGCTAGATTTATCACTAACAGGCACCATTGAATCGAGTCTGGATATCGGTGATGAAGTTCTTAAAGAGTTAGGAAGAGTGGGTAGGGTACATAAAAAGAAAGTACAGCAAGCGGGCTTTGCGGTATTGAAAGCACCCAATATCCCGGCTATTTTGTTAGAAACAGCTTTTATTTCTAACCCTAAAGAAGAGCGTAAGCTGCGTAGCCGTGCGCATCAAAATAAACTGGCAAAAGCTATTTTGCGTGGTGTTAATGACTACTTCTCGCGTAAGGCACCACCAGGTACCTGGTTATCAGAAGCTCAGGAACATTACGTGATTAAGAAGGGTGATACGCTGGCTGAAATCAGTGATAAATACAGTTTGCCTGTATCGCATTTACGTACGCGTAATTCATTACGAAATGACCAGTTACGGGTAGGTAAGACGCTTTATATACCGGCTAGTTAAAATTATTTAGCCTCCTAAAGATAAGTGTGCGTCGCATTACTTTACATCTGTATCTTATTGTTTTAAAAGATTATTTATGATTTTTTCTGCGCCTGGCGCTTTTAATTATGAATGATACGTCGGGATATTGTACAGCTTTAGTGTTTTATGCTTTGTTTGAGCGGTAAATAAAAAATATTTCTTTTGAAATCAAATAGATACAAATATGGCCTGAAAATTGCTCGGTATGCTAAAGTAAGCAAAATCATATGGTTTTAAGGGAATGTTAAAAAATGAACAAATTAATTAAAATAAGCGCTGCATTTGCAATGGCGCTTATGTCTCCGGTGGTTGCTAATTCCGCAATTGTACTTGCAGGTTCAGGTACTACGGTTGATTTTTGGTATGATAATGAAGACCAGGGAACGCTTGATTACGGTACATTGCAGGTTACGGGTGATACTATCTTTGCGACACCTTCATTTTCAATTTCGGCAGCAAATGGCGTTGGAACTGAAATTTTTCAAAGTATAGGTTCAATATTTGTAACAGCAAAAGATGGTTATAATTTTTCAAGTATTGATGTTATAGAAGGTGGCACATATCAAACAACTGGAAATGGAACAGTCGATGCTACAGGCACACTTCGAGTGCTAAATAGTACAAATCCATTTTCATTTGAAACCAGTAATTTGAATATGACTGATCTAACTTTACCAGGCGTTAATAGCTGGCAAGGTGATCTCAGCTATGACATGTCTACAGCGATGTGGGATAACGCGAATAGTATTCAATTAACACTAACTACCACGTTGTTTGCAATAAGTCCTGATGGTGACAGCACAGCTGTAATTAATCAAACACTGGCTGGGTCTAGTATGGGTGTGTCAATAAATACAATACCAGTGCCTGCAGCAGTATGGTTATTTGGAAGTGGTTTAATTGGTTTAGCCGGTATTGCTAGACGCAAAAATCGCGCTTAATAATAAACGCTTGTCCCGTCCTGAAATACGTTGACGATTAGTAATTAAGCCAGTTGCATATTGCAGCTGGCTTTTTTATGCGCTTCGTCGGGTGTTTTCATTCCCAAACTCAAGTGCGGTCTAAATCGATTATAAGCATCGATAGACTCTTTCACCAGCTCTTTTAAGTCATCAAATGTCTTGCATCAGTAAAACAAAAACGCCTGCTTTAAAATGCCATTCACGCGCTCAGCAAGCGCATTCTGATAACAGTCATAGCCATCCGTCATAGACGGTGTTATCTGGTGCTTATGCAATGCATCCTGGTACAGAACCGAGCAGTATTGTGAACCTCGGTCCGAGTGATGCAACAAAGGTAGCCGGGTCTGCCTATTGGCGACTGCTCGCTCAAACGCTTTAAGCACGTCACTGGCCTTCATTTCATAACTCAACTCATGCCGCTTTATATCAAGACCTTGTAATAAGTTAGGGTGTTTTTTCATCCAGTGTTTGCTGTCGGTTGTTTTGGTATAGCTGCGGCTGGGCTTTATCAATAATTTTTCCTCGCGCAGATAATCAAATAAACTATCGCGTCCTATTTTAATACCTTGTTCTTCTAACGTGGGTTTAAGTAAAAAATATAGCTTTCTTGTGCCAAGGCGAGGCAAGTATCGCCGTATATCAAGCACGAGCGCTCTAATCGGTTCTAATTCTTTTTTACGTTGTTGATAAACAGCTTGTCTAGAAATCTCGAAGAGTCGGCGAAGCAGCCAGGCTTACTTTTTCTGTTTGCTGGTGGCTTCTAGCGCTTCGGGTAAAAGCTTTTTTCGAATGGTGCTTCCAATTTGTTCATCGATGATATCAACCATTTTATTTAGAATCAGGTTGCGCAGACGCTCATCTTCAAGCTCACGCTCTAGGCGTTTAATTTATTGTGCCGGGGTTTCTTTTGCAGGGCTCATGGGTAGCTCACTGGACTTAGAGCAGTCTAATTTACCATAGGCACCTGGCTTTCTGACGCGCAGGCTCATTATGTGATTAAGAGGGGTGATACGCTGGCACAAATCAGTGATAAATACAGTTTGCCTGTATCGCATCTGCGTACGCGTAACTCGCTCAGAAGTGATGATTTACGCGTGGGTAAAAAGTTGTATATTCCAGTAAGTTAATAGTTGATAGTTAATAATGACGGTTATTTACGGGTATTGCATGATTTTCAAGAGACGAAGGCCTGACCTTCGAAATATTTACTGCCTTACCTGACGATCAATAAGCAACGGTGCACATTTATGTGCCTGTAATCGCACCATTAACACCTGCGCCAACAATATCTCTGATCACTAGTCTTTATCTGGCTCATTCTGCTGAGCGTTTCATCGAAACAGGGAACCTGCCTTCCGCATTGACATAAGTCAACACGCAATACTCGAATACATAGTTAAATTCCCAATCGGATTTACAGGGAGAATCTTTGCTCCGTTCAGCAGGACTGAAATAGTCGGAGAGCCAATATAACTAATTTAGTGAGTGTCGCATTATGAGAGTCAGTTTAGAGCATGCAGTTTTCTCTTTGTCTACCAAAATTAACCTTGCCCTACTACTTGTTTTCATTACCGTCATGATTAGTTCTGCACTGCACACCGCAAGCAGCGAACAAAATCTAATTGAACAGATTATTAAACAGCAAACCATTGACACTGGGGATTCTTATTTTGATGCTATCAACACCATGATGCTGACTGGCTCCATGGATCAGCGAAATCTGTTACGCGATAAACTATTGGCGCGCCCCAATGTCACCGAGGCCAGGATCATACGTGGTGATGCCATCAAGGATCTGTATGGCAAAGGTCTGCCAGAAGAACAGGTGGCAGACGAGTGGGATCGGCGCGCTTTAAACGGCGAAGATATTCTACATATTCGCAAGACCCCACAGGGACGTATTCTGACTGCAATCAAGCCAATCCTTGCCAGCGAAAATTATCGCGGTACTAATTGCCTGAGCTGTCATTCTAATGCAGCATCCGGATCTGTAGTTGGTGCTGTGCGTATCAGTTACTCACTTGACGCGCTCGACCGGCAGGTCACACGCAACCTGTGGACAGGGGCGGGTATCAATGCTGCTTTATTTTCCCTGGGACTGTTACTGATGGTTTATATATCGCGCCGGATACTCTTAAATCCATTGAAGCGGCTGCGTAATACCGTTGATGACATTGAGAAAACGGCCAATCTTAACCGGCGTGTTGAAGGTCTCGATTCAAATGATGAAATAGGCCTGCTGGGCCGGTCATTCAATCGAATGTTGGAGCGTTTCCGTGACAGTTTGCAACGGGTAGCCGATAGTGCAAGAGAACAACGCAAAGTGGCAGAGTGTATTTCAAGCACCGCAAAAGATGCCGCCCGAGAAACCCTGCAACAGCAAACAGAAACCAAACAGCTCGCCTCAGCCATGAATCAAATGAATTCGGCGGTTCATGATGTTGCTCGCAACGCTGCGCAAACGGCGGAGGCCTCCCAGACAGCAACAGAAGTCGCACGCAACGGTGCCTACGTGTCTACCCAGGCATTGGCTGGCATTGACATGTTGGCGCAACAAATTGAGCAGGTGGGGAAAACTATCAGGAAATTGGACACTGAAAGCGCCGGTGTCGGTAGCGTGCTGGATGTTATTAAAGATATCTCGGAGCAGACTAACCTACTGGCCCTGAATGCCGCCATTGAAGCGGCCCGTGCCGGTGAAACAGGCCGGGGATTCGCCGTGGTTGCTGACGAGGTCCGTACGCTTGCCAACCGCAGTCATGGTTCAGCGGCACAAATTCAGCAAATGATTGAAAGCTTACAGGCGCAGGCCCGTGGTGCCGTTAAGGAAATGGAAGTGGCCCAGGAAAAAGCTCAGGAAGGTACAGAGCTGGTCGAACAGGCAGCCGAATCGCTGGGCCTCATTGCGGGCGAAGTTTCGGCCATCAGCGACCGCAATACTGAGGTTGCAGCATCCGCCGAGGAACAGAGTGCTGTTGCCAATGAAATCAACCTCAATGCTGAAAACATCAACTTGATCGCTGACAAAACCTCCGCCGGTGCTAGACAAACCGCACGGGACAGTAGTCAGCTGCTTGAACTTGCGCTGCAATTAGAAAGCATGGCTGCAGAATTCAAGGTCAGCTAACAATGATTATATATTCTTGTTCAGATCGTGTAGAGCCTGAACAAAGCATTTTTTTATTACTGGCACACTTGCAACGCCTGCGTCTGCAAATAGCACTGGCAGTAAAAGTGTGTCTGCTGGCACTCACGCAGCTACTCCTCTGCATACCGAACACAGCCGATGCCGGTGAAATCAAGATCGGTGTGCTAGCCAAGCGCGATCCAGAAAAAGTGTTGGTTCGATGGTCTCCTTTAGCTGACTATCTGAGCCAGAGCGTAAAGAATAATCACTTCACTATTGTGCCGCTGGGCTTTGACGACATCCAACAAGCGGTTTCGAACAACGAGATCGATTTTGTGCTGACTAACCCCTACATGTATATCATTCTGGAAGCAAAGCATGGCGTATCCAGTATTGCCACCCTGAAAAATCAATACCAAAACCGAGGTTACGATGTATTTGGAAGTGTCATTTTCACTCGATCCGAGCGTGCTGATATAAAAAACATTAAAGATATCAAGGGTAAACGGTTCATGGCCGTGGATGAACAATCCCTCGGCGGCTATCAGATTACTCGCCTGGAAATGAAGCAGCATGATATTGCGCTCGACAAAGACGTTTCGGCATTGCAATTTGGGAAAACACATGATGCGGTGGTCTATGCGGTACGTGATGGTAAGGTTGACGCGGGCACAGTGCGTACCGGCATTCTGGAACGCATGGTAGACGAAGGACTCATTCAGCAAGCAGAATTCCGTGTTCTACCGCCGTTAAACGCCGCAAACCATAATCCCAGCTCTTTTCCATTGGCTCACAGTACAGCACTGTATCCTGAATGGCCATTTGCAAAAATAGCCAAAATTCCCGAGCAGCTTGCCAAAGAGGTTGCGCTGGCACTGCTCCATCTACCTGCAGATCACTTAGCTGCTCAGAGCGCACGAATCAGTGGCTGGACTGTGTCACAGAATTACCACTCCATACACCACCTCATGCAGCAATTGCGTTCTGGAATACATGCCAAGCCGCTTATTCAGCTAAATCTCATGGATCTGCTACGCGAACAATGGCTGACGATCAGCGCAATGTTAGTCATGTTGATGCTGTTAACCTTGAGCGTCATATATGCCGTACGGGCAAATCGAAATCTCCGCATGGTACATCAACGCCTGGAAAATGAAATTTGCATTCGACGGCAAGCCGAGCTGAAGCTGGTTAATCAACGGGATCTACTGGATATCCAGGTAAGAGATGGCACTCGGGAAATAGAATATTTACGTCTGAATGATACTTTAACATCATTACCTAACCGACTGCTGTTGACTGAGCGAATTGATCGAATGATCAACTCGTGCCGTTCCGATAAGTCGGAACTGGCGGTTATTATTCTGGATACAGATAGCTTCAGGGAGGTGAATGATTCACTGGGGCACTATCACGGCGACCTGTTGCTGCAACAAATTGCACAGCGCTTACTCGACACATGCCAAATGGCTGATATTATCAGCCGCTTCTCCGGTGATCAGTTTGCAGTGTTATTGAAGCTGCCTGACCTCGACCAGGGTCTTGATAGTGTGATTACACACATTATTGCAACCTTCGATCAGCCTTTTATGATAGAAGAATTACAGATTCATCTTGCTGTTAGTCTGGGCATTGCCTGTTGCCCGCGACATGGCAAGGATACTGATACCCTGCTACGCCAGGCAGAAGTCGCCATGTATATGGCAAAAAATAAGCGCAAAGCCTACGCCTATTACGACTCAGAGCAGGATCCGTTCAGCAAGCAACGACTGGTTATGAGCAGCCAACTAAAAAAGGCCATTTGTGAAAACCAGCTGATGTTGCTTTACCAGCCCAAGGTCGACACTCAAACTGGTCAACTGGTAGGTCTGGAGGCACTTGTGCGCTGGTTACACCCTGAGTTGGGTATGATTTCGCCCGATCAATTTATACCCCTGGCGGAACAGTCATGCTTGATGCAGCCTTTAACTCAATGGGTATTAAATGCTGCATTACGGCAATGTTATCTGTGGAAAAAAGTCGGGCAGCATATTCCTGTCGCCGTGAATCTTTCTGCCCTGAACCTGCTAAATAACAAACTCGCGCAGCAGATTCGTGATCTGCTGGATGCCTGGGGGCTTGAACCTGGTTGCCTGGAGCTCGAGGTGACCGAAACATCGGTGATGCTTGATCGGCAGTATGCTATCAAACTGCTGGGTGATTTTCATGACATGGGAATCAGTATTTCCATCGATGATTTTGGCACCGGTTATTCATCACTGAGTTATTTACAGCAACTACCTGTAGATATTCTCAAGATTGATCGATCATTCATTAAAAATCTGCCAGTCGATCCAGCCAATGATGCGATTACTCGATCCATCATACAGCTCGCCCACAGCATGTCTCTCAAGGTCGTTGCAGAAGGCGTAGAAACGGAGCAGACACTGAAATATCTACAGAAAATCAGCTGCGATATAGTGCAGGGTTATTACATTGATAAGCCATTGGAGGCAGATGAAGTCCAAAACAAATGGCTGATACGACTCGCCGGATAAATCATCAATATCAGCATACTAATGATCAGGTAATTGATAAAAATCCAATAAATGTCAATTAGCCTGTATCGTCTGGTGATTAACTGGCGGTTAATCTTTACCATCGGCTCTTTAATAAATTCTACGGGTTAGGCAATGAGATATATACTTTTTTGTTTACTGTTCAGTAGTTGGCCTGCTCAGGCCAATGAACTTGATCATCTACTGACTATTCTGAATAATACACTGGCCGATACTAAACGGCATCAGGCAGCACTGCAGCAAGGTAAGGAGCGAGGCTTGGTCTGTAAATACTGCCATGGCCAAGATGGCAACAGTAAAAGAAATTATATCCCCAACCTTGCACAACAAAATCCCCAGTATCTGCTGCATCAGTTTGAGCTGTTCGCGAGCAAGGTGCGTAAGGATAGAATCATGTCCGAGCTGGCTGCCAATCTCAGCGCGGAAGATCGGGTGAATATTGCGCTGTACTACACTAGTCAGACGGTTAAGCCGCAAGCTGATTACCGCCCCGAACTTAGAGCAAAGGGGGAAACGCTATATAACGAAACCTGCGCATCCTGCCATGGTGTGAACGGTTATGGCAAACAAACACTTCCTCGAATCGCTAGCCAGCCAGCAAAATATCTGAATAAGACACTGATGGCCTATCGTTCCGGTTCTGTGCAACGCCCGAAATCACCCATGCAGTACGTGGCCTCCCGTCTGGATAATACCGACATCGATGCACTGATATCCTATATTACCGCGATGAAATAAGCCCAGATATTTAATGCCTGTCTGGGCCTGAGCAGCCACTTACTATATCGGTAGTACCTGTGCCTGCCACCGAAGATTAAAAAAGTAAGCAGGAGTAAGTGCAGGTAATGGGTTTAACTTTCATCAACAAAAAATGTTTTTTCCTGATTTGGATAAATAAGCATGTCGTGCAAAGCTATCTTCGCCATAACTGTGGCACATTGATGCCGTATTAGGTAGAGGCGAGCATTCCATTGGCTTTGGTCGATAGCAGACGAATAAATATCCATGCCTTTCTTTCAAATATTCGTTTTCTTTTTCTAATCCTTAAAGCTTGTTAAACTCTCCGCACTTCCATCGATCAAGTGTTTCCATGTCACAACGTATTCAGCAAATGCCCAATCAGCTTATTAACCAGATCGCCGCGGGTGAGGTGGTTGAACGGCCTGCATCAGTGGTTAAGGAGCTATTGGAAAACAGCATTGATGCAGCTTCCACTAAAATTGATATCGATATTGAACAGGGTGGCACCAAACTGATTCGTATTCGTGATAATGGACATGGTATTCATAAAGATGATTTAGCCCTGGCATTATCCCGTCATGCCACCAGTAAAATACGTAATCTGGATGATTTGGAACATATACAGAGTTTGGGCTTTCGCGGTGAGGCCTTACCGAGTATTGCCTCGATTAGTCGCATGAGTATTGTTTCGCGGCAAGGTGATAATGAAGGTTTTAAAGTGCAGGGACAGGATGAGCTATCGGCACAGCTATCACCGGCAGCGCATAGCGAAGGTACGACTATTGAGGTACGTGACCTGTTTTTTAACGTGCCGGCACGGCGTAAATTTTTACGCACTGAAAAAACCGAATTTAATCACCTGGAAGATGTGGTTAAGCGCATTGCTTTAAGTCACTTTGATGTAGGGATTACCTTAAATCATAACCAGCGGGTAATTAAGCAGTGGCGTGCCGCAGATAACCGAGCTGAAATGGAGCAGCGCATTGCCGAGGTATGTGGCAAGGCGTTTATAGAACAGTCGCAGTTTATGGAATTTGAGGCGGCGGGTTTAAAAATGTATGGCTGGATCGCCTTGCCGAGTTTTTCACGTTCGCAGGCGGATATGCAGTTTTTCTTTGTGAATGGGCGAATTATTCGCGACAAGTTAGTTACCCATGCGGTGCGTCAGGCGTACCAGGATGTGTTGTATCATGGGCGGCATCCGGCATATGTGCTGTATTTAGAATTAGACCCTGCGTTAGTAGACGTGAATGCACACCCCACTAAACATGAAGTGCGGTTTCGTGAAAGTCGTATGGTGCATGACTTTTTGTTTAGAGGGATTCACAAGGCATTGGCGGATGTTCGGCCGGCTGATGTGAGTGGCTCACTCGGTGATGCAAATTCAATGCCTGCCTCGTACGCAGCTCAAGGTGCATTTTCTCAGTCAACCAACTCCTCAGTACATTCCATGAGCGGTACACAAAGCTATGGCTCGGCGCCTCGGCAAGGCAGTATGGCTTTGCAGGTTGAAGAGCAGATTCAGGCCTATACTAATTTATCACGTGGCTTACCTGCGAATGAGGCTCAGCCAACGCCGCAGAGTGAAGCAGATATTCCACCTTTAGGTTTTGCTGTGGCGCAACTGCATGGCGTGTTTATTCTCTCGCAAACGGCCAGGGGAATGGTAGTGGTGGATATGCATGCGGCGCATGAACGCATTACCTATGAGCGTTTAAAGCTGGCGATGGAGCAGGGAACGCTTGCGTCGCAGCCACTGCTAGTACCCATTGGCATGAATCTGAGCGAAAAAGAAGCGACTCTGGCGGAAGAGCAGGCGGCCTTATTTAATGAACTGGGTTTTGAGCTGGATCGTACTAGCCCTGAATCAATTCGTATTCGACAAATCCCGGTGATACTAGCGCGCGCTGATGCTGAGTCTTTGGTGCGTGATGTGTTGTCGGATCTTCTCAGCTATGGCAGTTCGGAACGCATTCGCAATGAAATTAATAAGGTACTGGGCACCATGGCCTGTCACGGCTCGGTGCGCGCCAACCGCAGTTTAACTGTTGCTGAAATGAATGCGCTGTTGCGTGACATGGAGCAAACAGAGCGCAGTGGGCAGTGTAATCATGGTCGCCCTACATGGACAGAATTTAGTCTGGATGCCATGGATAAATGGTTTATGCGCGGCCAATAAAAGCGTCATTCTATGCCTGACTTAATTATTCAAAAGTCCACCAGTGTTGAAAATGCACCGACCATTATTTTTATAATGGGGCCTACGGCTGCGGGTAAAACGGATTTAGCTGTGGCTTGCGTTGAGCAGTTTGGCTGTGAACTTATAAGCGTTGATTCGGCTTTAGTTTATAGGGAGATGAATATAGGGACAGCCAAACCCGATACAGAAACACTTGCCCGTGCACCACATAAGTTAATCGATATTATTGATCCTGCCGAATCCTATTCCGCGGCGAATTTTAGGGAAGATGCCTTGGCGGAAATTAAATCGACTTTAAGCCGCGGTAAAACGCCAGTGTTAGTAGGCGGTACCATGCTGTATTACAAGGCCTTGCAGGAAGGTCTGTCTGAGTTACCGGCTGCTGATGCGTCTGTGCGTGAGCAATTAGAGGCTGATGCCGCACAGTTGGGCTGGCAGGCGATGCACGATCGGTTAGCTAAAATTGATACGCTTGCTGCACAAAGAATCCACCCGAATGATCCGCAGCGTATACAGCGTGCCTTAGAGGTGTTTGAAATATCCGGTAAAACATTGTCAGAGTTCTGGCAGGAGCAAACAGCCAGTTCATTGCCCTATAACGTTGCGAAAATTGCCTTTTTTCCGAAAGATAGAGCCTTGTTAAAAGAGCGTATTGCGACACGTTTTCATCAAATGCTGGAACTCGGCTTTATTGCTGAGGTCGAAGCCCTTAGATTAAGAGGTGACTTGAACCTGGATATGCCGTCAATGCGTTGTGTAGGGTATCGTCAGGTATGGGAGCATCTGGATGGTTTAACGGATTATGCTGAGATGACTGAGCGTGGGATTATAGCTACGCGGCAATTAGCAAAACGGCAAATGACCTGGCTGAGAAAAGAAAGTAACTGTAATTTTTTTGATATTGAGCCACTCATTTACCATAAAATCCTGAAAAATCTGAAAAATTCACTATTCTCTTAGGGTGAGGGCTTGAAAAAAGCTTATGCAATATTATATTAGAGAATCCTAAAGTAAAAATTTTGCGCGTCGAATTGTACGTGTGGGTTAATAAAAATAACTAAAATGTCGGGAGAAAGACAATGCCAAAAGGGCAATCACTACAAGAACCCTTCTTGAATGCGCTGCGTAAGGAACGCGTACCTGTTTCAATTTATCTTGTTAACGGCATTAAGCTGCAAGGGCAAGTTGAATCTTTTGACCAATTTGCGGTTATGTTACGCAATACGGTAAGCCAAATGGTTTATAAGCACGCTATTTCAACGATTGTTCCAGCCAGACCTGTACGTTGGAGTAACGGCAACGAAGATGAAAGTGATAACGGTACTGGCGGTGGAAATATGTAGTTCCCAGCGTATATACAAAATATTAAGTGAAACGGCTGCTCCAAATGTCAGTAAATGATTATGGAGACAGCCGTTTTGCGTTGTATAATGATCGCTCTTAATGCTTTAACAGAAGACCTATCTTGTTTGAACGCCCGAATATTGGTGAGCAAGCCATTCTTGTCCATATCGACCTAAACGCAGATCCACAACGTGAATACATTACTGAATTCCACGAATTAGCTGTTTCAGCAGGTGCTGTTGTGCTTGACGTAGTAACTAGTAAACGCCATTCGCCCGATGCAAAATACTTTATTGGCCGCGGTAAGGCGGATGAAATCGCACAAAAAGTAGAAGCAGAAGGTATTGAGCTGGTTCTGTTTAATCATGCCTTAAGCCCCTCACAGGAAAGAAATCTGGAGGCTCTGTTTCAGTGCCGAGTACTTGATCGTACGGGACTTATTCTGGATATATTCTCACAACGTGCGCGTACCTTTGAGGGTAAGTTGCAGGTTGAACTGGCGCAGCTAAAGCATTTATCGACACGCCTAATCCGTGGTTGGACTCACCTTGAGCGGCAAAAGGGGGGTATTGGTTTGCGTGGACCGGGTGAAACCCAGTTGGAAACTGACCGTCGTTTACTGGGCGCACGTATAAAGCAAATTAATAAGCGCTTGAGTAAAGTACGTAAGCAGCGAGAGCAGGGCAGACAGTCGCGTCGAAAAGCAGAAGTACCGACAGTGGCATTTGTCGGTTATACCAATGCAGGAAAATCCACCCTATTTAATGCGCTAACAGATGCTGAGGTTTACGTTCAGGATCAGTTATTTGCGACGCTCGACCCTACCCTGAGAAAGCTTCAAATTGAAGATGGAAGTTCAGTTATTTTGGCTGATACTGTAGGTTTTATACGTCACTTACCTCACGATTTAGTCGAGTCATTCCGTTCAACTTTGCAGGAAACCGAAGAAGCCCACCTGTTATTTCATATTATCGATGCTTCAGATGACATGCGATTAGAAAATATAGAAGCTGTCGATATGGTATTACAGGAAATCGGTGCAGATAAAGTGCCGCAAATTCAAATAATGAATAAGATTGACCGGCTTGAAATAGAGCCACGAATTGATCGTGATAGCGATGGTAATGTAAAGCGGATCTGGGTGTCTGCGCAACATAAGCAGGGTCTCCATTTAGTGCACCAGGTGCTCGGCGAACATTTTGCGCAGGATTTGGTGCAAGGGTGTTTAAGTTTGTCTCCAGCGAATGGGCGAATACGCGCACTTCTTTATGGGATTAATGCCGTCGAAAGTGAAACAATTGATGAAATGGGGCAGTTTATCCTGCAAATTAACACACCAAGGCGTGATTTAATGCAGATGGCAAGCAGAGAGTCAGTTCCAGAGCATCTTTTATTGCCTGAGGGTTATGAAGCCCCACAAGATGAATGGTTGGTAGCTGGTAACAATCAGTCATAATTATTAATTATTAACGCGGTGCATAGACTTCTGTTTCTACGATAGAAGGGTTACAATCCGCAATCTTTCATTAAGCAAACCTTGGAGTCTCAAATGGCTTGGAATGAGCCTGGCGGTAATAAGAATAAAGACCCATGGGGTAATCGTGGCAACGATCAGGGTCCCCCAGATTTAGATGAAGTATTCAAAAAATTCATGGATAAGCTGAATGGACTGTTAGGTGGTTCTGGAGGCGGTGGTAATAAGTCTTCGGGAAATAACTCTAATGGCATTATAGCTATCGTCGTTATAGGTTTAATTGTATGGGCACTTACAGGTACCTATAAAATTGGTGAGGCTGAGCGCGGTGTAGTTATGCGTTTTGGTGCACATGCCTATACAGTAGAGTCTGGTCTTCAATGGCATTTACCGGCGCCAATTGAAAAAGTGCTAAAAGTAGATGTGAGTAACATTCAGGAATACGCACACAAAAGCACCATGTTGACTCAAGATCAAAACATTATTGATATTGAAATTACTGTGCAATACCAGGTCGGTAATGCTGAAAATTTCCTCTTTAATATGCGTAGCCCGGTTAGTACTTTGGCTGCAGCGTCTGAAAGTGCATTACGTGAGCACGTAGGGCGAAGCACTATGAACTATGTATTTGGTGATGGTCGTGAAGATATCGCGCTAAGTACCCAGGAAACACTTCAGGAAGTTCTCGATAGCTATAAATCAGGCTTGAATATTGTGCGGGTGAACATGCAGGAAGCTAAGCCACCTGAGCCGGTTAAAGCATCCTTTGATGATGTAACCCAGTCGAAAGAAGACGAGGTGAAATTACGTAATCAGGCAGAAGCTTACCGTAATGAAATTCTACCGAGTGCACGTGGTAAAGCGGCACAAATGTTAGAAGAAGCAAGCGCTTATAAGCAGGAAGTAGTAGCACGAGCAGAAGGTGATGCACAGCGTTTTACCAAGTTATATACTGAATATCGTAAAGCGCCAGGTGTAACGCGAGATCGTATTTATCTTGAAAGCGTAGAATCTGTATTGTCTCAGTCAAGCAAAGTGATGATCGACGTTGAAGGTGGCAACAACATGATGTATTTGCCATTGGATAAGATGTTAGAAAATAGAAATGTCACTCGAGATGGTTTACAGCAGTCAGAACGTTTAATTGATAATTCACGTGGTAATAATTTTGACGTGAATGATTTAAGAAACCGTTCTTCACGTATTAGGGAGACACGATAATGAATAAGTTAGTTGGAGTTATTGCAGCCGTTATCGTTATTATTGCTTATACATGTACTTTCTTTGTAGATGAGCGTGAAAAAGCAATTTTATTAGCGTTTGGTAAAATTGATAAAACCGGTTTTGAACCGGGTATTCATTTCAAATTGCCTTTCCCGTTTAATGATGTGAAAAAACTAGACGGTCGTATTTTAACTATCGATCAGCGACCTGTTCGTTTCTTAACAAAAGAAAAGAAATACATGATAGTCGATTCATTTGTTAAGTGGCGCATTATTGATGAAGCAAGTTATTACACTGCAACATCCGGTGGCCGTGAACAGAATGCGGCATCATTAATCTATCGCATGGTAGATGATGGCTTACGTAATGAATTTGCAAAACGTACCGTGCAAGAAGTTATTGCGCAGGATCGAACACAAATCATGGAGCTATTAACCAGCAACATTGATGAAAAAGCCAAAGCCTTTGGCATCGATATTGTGGATGTGCGAATTAAGCGTATTGATTTCCCGGACAAAATTAGTCAAAACGTCTATGAACGTATGCGTACAGAGCGTGAACGTGAAGCACGGGAAAACAGATCTAAAGGTGAAGAAACAGCGACCCGTATACGCGCCGATGCAGATGCACAAAGTCGTGTATTAGTGGCAGAAGCTTACCGGGATTCACAATCGATTCGTGGTGAAGGTGATGCGACTTCAGCTGAAATTTATGCCAAGGCGTATAATAGAGATCGTGATTTTTATCGCTTTTATAGAAGTATGGAAGCCTATAAAAATACCTTCGCGAGTAAAGGTGATGTAATGTTGCTAGAACCTGATTCTGAATTCTTTAGATACTTAAAGAACTCACAGGGTAAAGTGAAGTAATAAAGTATTAACAATAAGCCGGGCTATTAAGCCCGGCTTTTTGTACGTCTGCAGCTTGTGAATTTGTTGCAGAGAATATAGAAGTCGCGATGAAGTATGCGAAGTGTGAAACAAGATGACAGACTGTAATGATAGCGTGGAGTGACTTATTCAGTGCGGTAGCACTGCTATTAGTATTTGAAGGTATAATGCCTTTTATTAGTCCAAAGGGCTGGCGAAATACTATGTTACAGGCAAGCCAATTACCAGATAAAGTGTTACGTAGTATCGGCTTTGCTAGTATGTTATTCGGTGTGGTTTTACTTTATTTAATGCGTTAAGAGTTTGATTGAAGAAAGCATGATGAAAAATGGTGTGACAAATAATCACTGGTTATTACCTCAAGGTATAGAAGAAGCGTTACCTGCAGATGCAGCACGTCTTGAGTCTTTACGTCGAAATTTATTAGATATGTATTCTCGTTGGGGCTACCAGTTGGTAATGCCACCGATGATAGAGTTTTTAGAATCTCTATTAACGGGTACAGGTCATGATTTAAATTTACAGACATTTAAATTGATTGATCAGCTTACGGGACGATCAATGGGTTTACGTGCTGATATGACACCTCAAGTAGCGCGCATAGATGCACATCAGTTAAAAAATGATGCGCCTAATCGCTTGTGTTATATGGGTACAGTATTACATACATTACCCGATGGTTTTGGTAGTAGCCGTAGTCCGTTTCAGGTTGGTGCAGAATTGTACGGGCATGGTGGGGTTGAAAGTGATGTAGAAGTGCTGTGCTTGATGGTTGAAACATTAAGTGCAACAGGCATTAAAGATGTTTATATTGATATTGGTCACGTGGGCATCTATCGTGGCTTAAGCAAACAAGCAGGATTTAATGAAAATCAGGAAGCTACATTATTTGAAATGATGCAGCGTAAAGCAATTCCAGAAATTCAATCTTTCCTCGCTGAACAGTCTATCGATAAAGACATTGCAGACATGTTGAACTTGTTACCTGAACTGCATGGTGGCAATGACTGTTTACAACGTGCGACAGATGCATTTGCAAAAGCAGACTCATCAGTTAAAAACGCGTTAGAGTATTTAAAGCAGGCGGTTGCATTACTTAAGAAGCGAATTGGCGATATCGATATTAATTTTGATTTGTCTGAATTACGTGGATTTCATTATCACACCGGTCTGTTATTTGCGGCCTATACATTAGGTGAAGGTCAGGAAATTGCACGCGGCGGTCGCTATGATGATATCGGTCAGGTATTTGGTCGAGCAAGGCCTGCAACAGGATTTAGTACAGATTTAAAAACATTATTGAATCTTACAAAACCTGAAACGCAAACATTAATCAATAATGCTATTTTTGCACCCAGCCTATCTGATGAAGATTCTGGTTTGTGGCAGGCAGTGAGTGAGTTACGTGCAAAAGGTGAAACGGTTATTCAATCTTTACCGGGGCAACAAGGTAGCGCGAAAGATTTGGGTTGTAATCGAGAATTAAAAAATAATTCAGGTAACTGGGTTGTTGAATAAATAATTAATTTAATTACATTGTTTCAAAAAATGTTGTTTTAAGTGTAGTAAGAAATAATGTTAACACTATTGAAATGCTGTTTTTGCAGCTTATCAACATGAAGAAGGCATAGTCGAATGGGTAAGAATGTAGTTGTACTTGGAAGCCAGTGGGGCGATGAAGGCAAGGGAAAGATCGTTGATCTTTTAACTGATCGCGCATCAGCTGTTGTACGTTTCCAGGGTGGCCATAACGCAGGTCATACATTAGTAATTGGTGATAAAACAACTGTTTTACATTTAGTGCCATCAGGTGTTTTGCGTGACAACGTAATGTGTTTGATTGGTAATGGTGTTGTGTTATCTCCAGCGGCTTTATTTCAGGAAATTGACATGCTGGAAAAACAGGGCGTACCAGCTACTCAGCGCTTGAAAATTTCAGAAGCCTGTCCGTTAATTATGCCGTATCACGTGGCACTAGATCAGGCACGTGAAATTGCCCGTGGTAAAAAAGCTATTGGTACTACTGGTCGAGGTATTGGCCCTGCGTATGAAGACAAAGTTTCTCGTCGCGGTTTACGTGTTGGTGATTTGCTGAATGTTGATACCTTTGCAGAAAAATTAGCCGGTGTTATGGAATACCATAATCATGCCTTGGTGAATTACTTCAAAGTAGATCCAGTTGATTACCAAACGGTATTAGATGAAATTATGGGTATGCGCGATAAGATCGTTTCAATGATCGCGGATATTCCTTCAATGCTTTATAACTTGCGTAAAGATGGCGCAAATATCATGTTTGAAGGTGCTCAAGGTACGTTGCTTGATATTGACCAGGGAACATATCCTTATGTTACTTCGTCAAACTGTACAGCAGGTGGCGCATGTACAGGTTCAGGTATTGGACCTTGTGATTTAGATTATATTTTGGGTATTACTAAGGCTTACACAACGCGCGTAGGTGCTGGACCATTCCCAACGGAATTGTTTGATGATATTGGTCAGTACCTTGGTGAGAAGGGTCATGAGTTCGGAGCAACAACAGGGCGTAGTCGTCGTTGTGGTTGGTTTGATGCAGTGGCATTACGTCGAGCGGCACAGGTAAATAGTATTACCGGTTTGTGTATAACTAAGCTGGATGTTTTAGACGGTTTAGAAAAATTAAAAATTTGTACTTCATATGAATACAATGGTGAAATTCTAGATATGCCACCTATTGGTGCGGATGCAATTGAGAAATGTGTACCTGTATTTGAAGAAATGCCAGGCTGGACTGAAAAAACAGTCGGCGTTCGTAATAAGGATGAGTTACCTCAAAATGCACTTGATTACTTAGATCGTTTAGAAGAAGTTGTTGGTGTGCCGATTCATATTATTTCAACGGGTCCCGAGCGAGATGAAACGATTGTTTTACGTAACCCTTACGAATAAACATTAAGTTTTTTCTGCAATAAAAAAGTCCTCTTGAGGGCTTTTTTATTGGCTGTTATTAAAAGTAAAAGCTATATCTAATATGTGCCTGTTTGGGCATTTGTAAATATATACCACTATTTTTAGCTGTTTCGAGGCCGTTAAATTCTGAGCCTTCACTACCAGTTCCTATGCTTAATCCAAATTCTATACGGGAATTTTGTGAGCTACTGTATATCCCCTGAAGTAAGGCAAGCGTACTTTTATCATTGATATTGTGTATTAATAATGGCATGAAGTTAAGCAAAGCAGATTGCTCAATACGTGCCCCTATAGATAAATAATCCCGACTTGTATTAAATACCTGCAAATGAGTAATTCGTTTAATTAAGTTATCGCTTAAGTCACTGTATGTAATATTGTTTTTAGTTGTTCCAAAGCCATTTCGAAAATATTCAATGTAGCCATGTATGTTTTTATTAAACCACTGCCATGTTTGCTCTGCGTTTAGTACAACAGATGTTTTACTGTCTTTATTGTCCAAAAACACAGGCACAATATCAGTGCGCCAAATAGCGTCACCTATTGGGCCGCTAATGCCCAGGCCTAAAACTTTGTCAGCGTAATCCTGTGCAATTAAAATATCTATTTCAAGTTGTGAATAAAAAAGATGCCATTTTCCTGCAGCGGAACTTTCAGATGAATCTAATTTGTTTGTAAACGGGTTTCTGCGCGGTACTAATAGAAATGAAATGTCTGAGCCTGAATCAAAAAGCCATTGGGTATAGAGCATGTCTATTCCAGGTTTGTAACTGGTATCTATAGCATCTGGAGAAAATGGATTGAATAAATCCATAGGGCGAAACACAATACCATTACCCCATGATAAGGCCTGCCTGCCAAACTTGATAATAGATTTCTCAGTGCTGTGAGTTATAAATAAACGGTCAATATTATGCTGAGTAACACTGTTTTTATCTTCAGATATTGTATGTTCTAAGTCGAACCATTGCTTGCTGGCTTGTGGAAAATTAAGCAGTAACTGTTTATCCGCTTCTACAGAGTTGCCGCTTAGCCTGTTTATTTGGTAGTGAGCCGTTAGTTTCCAATTGTTATGGGTTGCAGATGTTTTTAATCTAAGGTCTATCAGGTTTTCATATAAGTTATCGTCACTGACGGTAGATATAAGGCTGTCAGTGTCATAATTTGAATATCGGTACTGAGCTTTTATTTCACCAGTGATGTTTTCTAGTTCAATTGAAAAACTATCTGTTGAAAAGGCAGTACAAGTTAATAATAAAATAGAGTTTAAGTAATGCGGCAACTTCAAAGTGATTGTTCATCCTTGTCAATTTTTCCATCCAGCATATGTATGCGTCGCTGTGTGAAATCAATAACCTGTTGATCATGTGTTGCAATAACAAATGTGGTGTTGTGTTCTTTATTTAGTTGCTTCATCAGGTCTAATAAATCATTAGAGGTATGTGAGTCCAGGTTGGCTGTAGGCTCATCAGCCAATACGATTGATGGCTGTGATACTATGGCTCTGGCAACTGCAACACGTTGCTGCTGTCCTCCCGACATTTGAGCCGGTCTTCTCTCTCCCATGCCACTTAGGCCAACTTCTTCTAATATGGCATCTGCTTTTGCCCTACGATTTTTAGCGGGTATACCTTGAAGCTGCATAATAAACTCAATGTTTTCATAGGCACTTAAAACAGGAATTAAATTATAAGCTTGAAATACAAAGCCAATGTGATTGAGTCGCATATCGGCTAATTCGGACTTATTCATTTTATCGACACGCCTATTATCGACGGTTATTTTTCCGGAGCTGGCAATATCTAAACCACCTATTAGATTAAGTAAGGTTGTTTTACCTGAACCTGATGGACCGGATAAACTAATAAAATCACCTTTGTTAATTATCAAGTTAACAGCATCGACAGCATGAACCAGCAACTCATCTGCACCATATGTTTTACTGAGTGATTCGCAACTTACAATGACGGACATATCAATACGCTTTATTAATGGTTTCAATGGGAACTTCACGGGATGCACGCCAGGCAGGGTATAGGCTAGTGATAATACCCATAATCCAAACGAACATAGCGATAATACTACTTTGTAACCAGTGAATTTCAGGATACATTATTCGACCAGCACCAAACATTGTAGAGCCTTCAGCCAAAGCGCCCAGATCTAATCCACTGGAGAAAAATTCAATGGTTGAAAGGCTTATTAATGTTCCTGCTATTACACCAATACCCATTAAGAATGTTGATTCAATTAATATCATATACATAATATAGCTGGGCTTCATACCAAGGGCCTGTAGTAGTCCGAACTCACGCGTGCGTTCATATACTGCCATGAGTAATGTATTTACTAAGCCAAAGGCGATTAAAATAAACATGATAACAGTAAGTAGTGCGATGGTGCCGGATGTCATGTCGAGCAATGCAAGTGTAAAGGGTTCTAATTCAGACCAGCTTTTTATATCCTGTTTTATATTACTTAGCGTGTTTAGTTTTTTGTATTTTTCCAGGAAATGATCTAACTCGTCCAGATTATGTAATACGAATGATACTTCTGAAATATCCCCATCAATCTTAAGCATGCTCTGTGCTTTGTTAAGACTGATAAAAGCATATTGCGTTTCTGTATCTTCTTGTTCAACTTCATAAATGCCGGTAACACGAAACCCTCTTTCTTTTATATCACCACCTGGCCCCTGACTTAAGATGACGACACGTTTGTTTAGTTCTGTACGCAATCGTTTAGCGAGTTTTGTTCCGAGCAATATCCCGGGTGAATCAGCATCGTTAAAATATGTGCCTTTAGTAATTGAATCAGGAATAAAAGATAAGCCATTCTCCGCTTGTGGATTGATGCCGACTAACATTAATGGTGCATTTTCACGTTCTGATTGAACAACGGCTGGAACTCTTACGCGTACAGACCATGCCTTAACAGCATCGGAATTAAGTAAGGCTGTTTGTTTCTCATTAGGTATATCAATCCGATATTCAATATTCGGGTCCTGTAAATACATTTCAGCATGGATTTGGGCATGACCAGTAAGCGTGTTAATTGAAGCGTTAAATGTACTCATGGCCCAGGCTTCCATGAGTGATGCCAAAACAATCATTGCCCAAACACCTATGCCAATGGAGCTAAAAGTAATCAGGGTTCGACGGTAGTTACGCCATAAGTTACGCCATGAAAGTGAAATAAATAATTTTAATTTTTCCATTAAACGGCCTTCATAGCAGGAACAGGCTGCATTTTATAAATACGCATTACGGGAAAAATTGTTGAAGCAAGTATACTCAAGCCAATAATGCCGGGGCCGATGAGTAAGGTGAACCAGTTAAGCTGAGGGTACATTGCATTTGGTAAACCGTACTCACTAAATATTTCCTGAGCTTCTTCAAAGTGTATGCCTACATGTGCATAGTATTCAGTTAAAGCATAACCCAGTGCAATACCGATTAGTAAGCCGAGAATTATAAGGATGATGGTTTCTAGCCATATCATTTTGGCAATATTGGAGGGGCGCATGCCAAGAGACAATAAAACACCAAACTCTCGTGTACGCTCAAGAACAGACATAAGAATGCTATTGAGCAGGCTAAAAGTAACTACAAGCACCATTGCAATATATAAAGGCAATGAAGTACTTATATCGAGTAGGATACCTTTCATTAATCCCGGTTGTAGTTGCTGCCAATCAAGTGCGACTAAATTATTTTTGCGAGCTATAGCATAAATGGATTTCATGGAATTTTGAAAACTGGAAATGTCCGTACCGCTTAAAGTGATACTGTGAACCTGTTGATTCATGGAAAATGTTTGCTGAAATCGTTGTAATGAAATTTCAGCCATTAAACGATCCATAGCTGAAATACCCGTGGAAAAAATCCCCACAACTGTTAATGAATCAGCGGCCAGGGAACCATTTCGCCCATTACCCAATAAGGTTACTTTATCGCCTATTGATACTTTAAGATTTTTTGCTAATACCTTACCTAATACGATTTCATTGCTATTACTATTATCATTTAATAAAAATCTTCCCTGTTTAATATTATTTGGGATAGTTGAAACCAGGGCTTCACTATCACTCTGTACACCAACTATTTGTGCGCCAAAGCTACGTTGATTCGATGCCAGTAATGCAAAACTAATAGCACGTTGACTAATAGTTTTTATATTTTTAATATTTTTTAAATCATTAATTAAACCATCAGGAATTTTCAGAGAATTCCTTATTTCCGGATTGTCACGGTAGCCAGGCTGTTGTATTTCCGCATAGCCATCAAACAGGCGTAGGGTGTTTTCTACCATAGAAATGTAGGAGCCATATTGCAGTGATGGCATAAATATAAGAAAAGCAGAAGTAAAGGCAATCGCAAGAGAACTTAAGATAGTTCGTCTGGGTTGTCGCCAGCTATTCCGCCATGCTAATCCAAAAATCATCGTGCTGACTTATCATTCGTTGTGGGAACAGTCCAGGGTCGAGGGTTCCTTAAGTTAGATAGAGTAAATAGCGTATTGGGAAGATCGAGATCAAACTGAGCCGTGTCATTTTTTATTTCAGTCCAGTGATCATCTTTTTCGATATTACTCATGCGCATTATCAGTGGAAATTCACGGCCACCCAGCGGACCAATTTTTGTAGTAACCATATGCTTGATTAATTGCATATCCTGGTCATAAAATTTCTCTTCTAGCAGAATAAAATCATCTCGAATTTTGATTTCTTCTTTTCCCCATACTATGGGTGCATCAGCATTAGGAATGGATTCAATAGTGTAGATTGTGTGCTTGTCTATTTTCTCGGTATTAATCAGTTTATGTGTGTAGTAATTTACAATTTGATCAGATCTTGATAAATCGTTGTATGAAAAATCAGAACCCATCCAGGACTGTGCCATCATGCTGGCAGGTAGTTTAATAACCTGATTTAATTTTGGTGTGAACATCCACATGGATTGATCAAGTTTTAATGTTGAATTTCCCGCATCAGCAGCAGGCGAAGTGAAAATAATTAATGCATCATTAGAACCGCGCGTCCAGCTACGCATGCCCATTGTACGTTGCCAGTCAGGGCGGTGAACTGTCATCGATACTTCTGTATAAGAGGTATTGCTGCGCCAATAGTCCATAGCATTTTTTACCAGTGTAGCTGCTATATCGGGTTGAGTTGGGGCTGTGTCAGAAAAGCTACTGCTATTAAATAATACGGTAAAAATGAACAGGCAATGGGTGATCGTCTTTATCACTTTTAAGCTCCATTAGCATACATCTGTTTGTAAGTTACAGAATAGCGTGTAGATAACTATGTTTCAAAGAAACAAGTGAATAAATTTGCCGGAGTTGTTCTTGCTCAATAATTTAGCAGGACGCTTTGTAATATAGTGACTACAAAGCCACTATATTAATGCAAATTAACGAAAGGCCTGGGTGAACTTTTCCTGAAAAAGCTCGTAGTCAGCAGCAGGTAGTTTATTTATGCCTGCCGCAGCCTTACGCCCACCCCCCGATTCAAACTGGCGACACAATTCATCTGCACCGGTCTTATTATTGAGCGGCGCGCGAACACTCACCAGGAAACACCCATCAGCTTGTTCCGTTAGCATGGCATGAGCTCTATCTGGGTTAGAGGTAGCAAGGGCATTTGCATAGACGCCGCTCACCCGACGAGCCCATTTTTCATTTGGCAGGATACTCATACTATGACTGTTAGTTTCGTAAGATGGTTTGCAATTTTCAGCCTTGCTGATGTCTTCACGGTAGCCATTAACTAATGTCTGGTAGTTATCATCAGACTCGATAAATTCGAATGGACTGGCATAAGGCTTTATCTTGTTATAGAGCGCTTCAGGGCTATAAATTAAATCTTCAAGTGATGAGCCATATCCATTGTAGTTAATGCATGTACCCAGTAGCTCCAGTTCTTCCAATTGAGCTTCTGACAGATTGAGTGGTTTAGCTGCCGATAAAGCAGACTGGTGTAGATTATCACCAAAGGCAGCCGTTACTGCCCATAATAAATACTGGCTGTTTAAGTGTTCATTCACCAGTAAGCTGGTGCAAGTATTCGGGTCCGTGTTGATATTGGCTTGAAGAAGTGTATTTTCAGGAATGTCTCCAGCAAAGTGATGATCGAAATACTGAATATTCGCCCCCTTATCCAAAAGGGCGATAAGCTCCTGTCTATTCTTATCGAGTGAAATATCCAATACAAGAACTTGGTCGTCCTTTTCGGCATCTACCTTCTTTAAAAGGCTAATATCACGCTTTACGCCTGTTACCAAAGTGCTGTCTATGGGGTTTGCAAGGCGCATCTGGTGGAGGGCACAAATGCCATCTGCATCGCCATTGAATACATCGTAATACTTCATTTAAGTGTCTCAATAAATGGTTATATAGGTTTTTCTGTCAACTTTAGCAGATTGTAAAATTTTATGTCTTTTTGTTATACGATTTTTTAATCGTATTAATAATGATTTGGCAGGGCTTAATTGTGCAAGCAAAAGTGAATTCTATATAAATAGAAGCGGTGTTTATAAGGCAGAAAATAAGTTAAAATTCGAAAAAATCATAAATAACGCAAATAATAAATAACTCAATAATGGCGCTATCGCCTGGATGAGTGGCTCCTACAGCGTTAAATATGGGGCCAATAATAAGAGAAATAAATGAGTAAATCATATTTAACACCCAATAAAGTTGCAGAACTACTGATGGTTTCACCAACGGCGGTAAGGCAATGGGCAGAGAAAGGTGAATTAAGTGCTTTACTGACACCGGGTGGTCATCGTCGTTTTTTACCCAGCGAAGTTGAGCGTTTTGCACGTAGTAGGGGTTTAGTGCTTAATCTAGGTGAAAGTGCAGAACTTAGAGTATTGATAGTAGATGATGATGAAGATATCGCAGCATTTTTGACGGATCTACTGGAAAGTGTTGATGCCTCTGTTTTAGTAGAAACTGCGAATAATGGTTTTTCTGCGGGGTTGAAAGTGCGCAAACTAAAACCTCAAATTGTATTACTTGATTTAATGATGCCAGGCCTGGATGGTTTTCAGGTTTGCCGGTTACTCAAATCAGATCCGGCAACAAAATCGATAAGAATTATAGTAATGACAGGTTATGCATCACATGAGAATGTAGAGAGTGCAATACTAGCTGGAGCAGAGGCCTGCATTAGTAAACCTGTTGATACAGGCGACTTAATGCAATGCCTCGGCTTGTCTAAAAAAACGGCATAAGTAGTTAATACTATAAAATTATTATGTCGATAAATGTGAATAAATTAAGGCTAATGTTTAACAATAAATATTCATCTTAAGAAAAAATTAGCTAAATATATATCCCTGCGGAACTACAACAATTCCATCTTCACTAACGCTAAACCTTTCTCGATCTTTTTCCAGGTTGTATCCAATCAGCTCGTTATTAGGGATTTCTACATTTTTATCAATAATACATTTGTTAAGTTTTACATTTTTTCCTATTTTTACATTATCAAAGAGTACTGAGTTTTCGACAATTGAGTTGTCATCAATAAATACATTTTGAAAAAGTACAGAATGGGATACATTGCTACCCGATATAATCGTTCCTCCGGATAAAATAGAATTAATAAAAACACCTTCATTACCTGAAATTCCAGGCACTGCGCGTGCGGGGGGTGTTTGTGCCTGATATGAGCGAATAGGCCAGTTATTTTGATATAAATCTAATGCGGGAATAGCTTTTAAAAGATCCATATTTGCCTGATAATATGACTCTATAGTACCTACATCTCGCCAATATTTATCGGGAGTTACTCGGCCCTTATCTTCCCCAAAATAGTGGGCGCAAACATTATGAGCTTGCATAAGTTTGGGTAAAATATCTTTACCAAAATCATGGCTAGACGTTTCATCCTGACTGTCTTTTTCAAGTTCTTTAATGAGTAACTGGGTAGAAAAAACATATATGCCCATGGAGACAAGTGCCTGATCGCTCGATCCATGACAGGGTTCTACATGTTTTGGTTTTTCTTCAAACTTAACTATTTTTTGGTTTTTATCTGTGCTCATAACACCAAACTGGCTAGCTTCTTTAAGCGGCACCTTCATACATGCAACGGTAACGTCTGCATTAAGTGCCTTATGCGTTTCTAGCATGGATGCATAATCCATTCGATAAATATGATCACCCGAGAGGATGAGCGTCCATTCTGCATCACTGCGTTCGAGTAAGTAATTGTTTTGATGTATGGCATCGGCAGTACCCTGGTACCATTTGTTTCCATGGCGCATTTGTGCAGGAACGGGCGTAATGTATTCACCAAGTTCCGGATTGAAAATAGACCAGCCGTCGCGTAAATGTTTCTGTAAAGAATGAGACTTGTATTGAGTGAGTACAAGAATACGGCGTAGTCCAGAATGCAAACAGTTGGTTAAAGTAAAATCAATTATTCGATATTTTCCTCCAAAGGGAACAGAGGGTTTAGCGCGAAATTTAGTTAAAGGTTGAAGGCGAGAGCCTTCACCGCCAGCAAGAATAATGGTTAAGGTATTGTCGATCATTGTTTTCCCTATTTGCCAAAATAGCCATTCAACTCAATGCGCTATTTTGGGGCGTTATAATGGCTCTTATACATGGCACATATTATTTTGCTTCATAATAGTGCTCTATGCTAACAGCATGGTTTATTTTGTTGCATATTCTACGCTCTGCATAACTTATACCAACTTCAAAACTCATTTGATATAACTTCATGTTAATTTGAATAATCAGTCTAAAATATAATTTGCACTAACATTTAGTGAGATAAATTTGTTCTACATTAGCTGGTATAAAAATTGCTTTTAGCTTTATAGTTGTATTTCAAAGCCCTCAATTTGTTAATTGAAAATACTAATTAGTTATAAATAAAAGAGATAAGGTGAATTATGAAATTAGCGATGATCGGATTAGGAAAGATGGGGGCCAATATGGTGAGGCGATTAGTGGCAGATGGACATGAAATTATTGCCTACGATGTTGATCCCTCTAGTGCCGCCAGGCTTGCTGAAGAGCATGAAAACATCACTCATGTGGAGACATTGAAGGAATTAGTATCTTCCCTGAATGGCCCTCGATCGATATGGTTAATGGTGCCGCATGAGTATGTTGATAAAAGTATTGATGATTTATTAGCCGCGGGTGTTACGCAAGGCGATTTAATTATAGATGGCGGTAATTCTAACTTTAACTTATCAAAACAACGTGCAGAAAAGCTTAAGGCGTCTAATATTCATTTTGTTGATTCAGGGACATCGGGTGGTGTTTGGGGATTGGAAAATGGTTATAGCATTATGGTGGGTGGAACCAATGAAGCCGTGGAGCTGATTCGACCGGCTCTGCAAACACTGGCACCGGCAAAAGATAAAGGCTGGGGGCATGTCGGGCCCGCGGGTGCAGGACACTATGTGAAAATGGTACATAATGGTATTGAATATGGAATGATGCAGGCGTTTGCGGAAGGCTTCGAAATGCTAGAAGCTAAAGACGAAATGCAACTCGACTTACAACAAATATCCGAGATATGGCAGCATGGCAGTGTTGTTCGTTCCTGGCTTTTAGACTTAATAGCCGATGCCTTTGCGGATGATAAAAATTTATCAGCCTTGAGTGATTATGTTGATGACTCAGGAGAAGGCCGTTGGACAGTGCAGGATTCAATTGATTTAGCAGTACCTACACCAGTCTTAACATTGGCTCTACAAATGCGTTTTCGCAGTCGGCAAGAATCTGCGTTTGGTGGAAAAGTACTTAATGCCATGCGTGCAGGTTTTGGTGGACACAGTGTTCGTCCCGCAGAATAATCCACAAAAATACCAGAGGCATCATAGGGGTCAATATGGAAACAATTGAAAAAGCGTGTTTGGGCGGGCCGACTGAACCTGCTAATATCGTTATTTTTGGTGCGGGTGGTGATCTTACCAAACGGAAGTTAATACCCGCACTGATTAAAATGCTGCGCTGTGGATTGCTGCATCCTGATAGTAAAGTGATAGGCGTGTTTAAAGATCGTACTCAGGAAGAGTGGATAAATTCATTGTACCAGGGCCTTAAAGATTATGCCGCAGAACTAAAAATGGATGATGAAAAATGGCAGCATTTTTCCAGTATGCTAAAAATGGTTGGCGGTGACTTACAAGAGGAACAAACCTATAAAGAATTAGCTGATGCCCTGGAGCCGCTAGGGGGGCATACTAATGCTCTGTTTTACTGCGCAGTGCCGCCAAGATGGTACACCACTATTGCAACAGGCTTACATCGTTTAGGCCTTGCGGATGAGTCGGAGGGTTTTAGGCGAGTTGTTATTGAAAAGCCATTTGGCATGGATTTACAATCTGCACAGCAACTCAATAAAGACCTGCAGGAAGTATTAGATGAATCTCAAATATACCGGATTGATCATTACCTGGGTAAAGAAAGTGTACAAAACTTATTAGTCTATCGTTTTGCTAACAGTATTCTTGAGCCTTTATGGAATAGAAATTTCATCGATCATATACAAATCTCTGCAGCCGAATCAATTGGCATAGAATATCGTGCCAACTACTATGAAAAATCAGGTGCTCTGCGTGACATGATACAAAGTCACTTAATGCAGGTGATGACATTAGTGGCGATGGAACCGCCGGTAGAGTTCACCGCAGATGCTGTGCGCGATGAAAAAATTAAAGTACTACGCGCAGTAAGAGAGCTTGATGATGAAGAAATAGAAAAACATACTGTGGCGGCACAATATGTTGCAGGAACAGTAAATGATGAAACGGTGAAAGCCTATGTTGCTGAAGATGATGTTTCACCAGAATCAGTTACTGAAACGTTTACCGGCTTAAGATTTCATATTGATAACTGGCGTTGGCAGGGTGTACCATTTGTTTTATGGACAGGTAAACGTCTCCCTAAACGGGTATCAGAAATTGTTATACGTTTTAGAAAACCACCTTTTAACTTATTCGATACTCATGCAACGCCGCCGTTAGCTAACTCTTTAGTTTTTCGTGTACACCCAGACGAAGGTATTTCACTTCGTATGAACGCCAAGATGCCAGGTCTAACAACCGATACACAACGCATGGTAATGCGCGCGCCTTATGCAGAAAATGGCGATGATGTTTCTGATGCATATGAGGTATTACTGCATGATGTTTTAACTGGAGATGCAACCTTGTTTTCACGTGCTGACGAAGTGGAGGAATCCTGGTCAATCATTGAGCCTGTTCTTAATGCCTGGAAAGAGCGTATTTCCGTCGGTCGATATCGTGCTGGTAGCTGGGACATCCCTGAAATGGACAGACTGTTTGAAGGCTGCGTTGGCGGCTGGCATAAGCCAGGCTAGTTTAGGGTAAATTTCAATGCATAAATGGCATATATCTAAAGACTTCGAGGAGGCCTCGCAGGCGGCAGCTGACTTTATCGTAAAAAAAATTCAGCATAGTTTACAAACTAATAATAGTTGTCATATTGTTTTACCGGGCGGTAATACACCGGCTAAAAGTTTAGAGTTATTAGCAAAAGAGAATTTACCCTGGGAGAAAATTCACTGGTATTTAGGCGATGAACGTTGCTATCCAATAGGGTATGAGGAGCGCAATGATGTGATGCTAGAGAAAAATTTGTGGTCACATTTAGCTGTTGCCAATGTGCATGTCATACCTGCAGAGTTAGGTGCAGATGTTGCTGCAAATCTTTACCGGGAAGTTATAAGCTCTATAGACTCATTCGATATTGTTTTTTTAGGGATGGGTGAAGATGGACATACAGCAAGTTTATTTCCAGGTAATAAGGCTTTGGCGGATACTCGATCTGTTGTGCCGGTATATGATGCACCTAAAGAACCTGCGGAGCGTGTATCATTAAGTCTTGCCACATTAAAGCGTGCTGAGACTAGAATGGTGCTAGCCTGTGGAGAATCAAAAGCTGAAATGCTTGTCAGAATTAAACAGGGAGAGGATTTTCCTGTGAATTCGATTGGCAATATTGACTGGTTTATAGATCAGCAAGCGGTTAATTCTACAAATGGCTAAGATTAACTTAAGTGATTCGCTATGTTATTTAGGTATAGTTTTGTAGTATTTGATGTGTATCATATTTGAACAAATATTGTGCAGTTAGGATTTATATGTTCGCATGCGGTGCAATAAACTTTAATTTTTTGTAAAATTTTAATCATTAGCGATGTTTTCACCCGTCATTGGCCGGTTTTATTTGGCTTGTTTTTTGCTTTTACTATAGTTGTATTTGAATGTTTTAGATCTTATCCTGGGAGGAATAGAAATGAATATGCAAGAAATTCGAGTGTTGGCGAAAAATTTTGGCATTAAATCATCACGCATGAGTAAAGTCAGTCTGGTTAAAACCATTCAGCTTGCAGAAGGAAATTTTAGCTGTTTTTCATCGGCGATAAATGGTGAATGTGATCAACAGAAATGTTTATGGCGAGATGATTGTTTTGCTGCGGCCAGAAAATTAAAAAATTAAGCTGTTTGTGTTTCCAGTGTCTGCTGATATAAATCTATATAATGCTCTGCACTGTTTTCCCATGAATGGTCATAGCTTATAGCGTTAAGCTGAAGTTGTTTCCATGCATCGGGCTGTTGATATAAGTTCATCGCCTGGCTTATTGCGTGAAGTAACGCTTTAGCCGAGTGTTCCTCTAATATGAAACCATTTGCGGTTTTGTTTTTTATATTAGAATGACTAGCATGCACTACAGTGTCGGCAAGTCCTCCCACATGCGTCGCTATTGGAAGGGTGGCATAGCTTAAACTATAAAGTTGATTTAGGCCGCATGGTTCAAAGCGTGATGGCATTAAATACATATCACTCGCTGCTTCAATTTGATGCGCTAATTTCTCGTCATAGCCAATTTTAACAATTAGCCTGTTAGGGTATTGTTGTGCTAATTCTGATAGCTGCATCTCATAGTGTAACTCGCCTGTACCTAAAATGACGATTTGTAAATTTAGTTTCATTAATTCAGGAATACATTGCAGTATTATATCCAGGCCTTTCTGTTCAACTAAACGACTAACCATACCGAGAACTGGAATTGTTTCATTAACGGGAAGGTCTAACGCTTTTTGTAAGGCCGTTTTATTGATTACTTTTTTATCTAACGATCGGCGATTATAATTATGCACTAAATGACGATCTGTTCCTGGGTTCCAGTGTTTTTTATCGATACCATTTAAAATTCCAGTTAGATCTTTTTCTCGATGTTGCAATAAGCCATTTAACCCGTAACCATTTTTCGCTTCACGAATTTCCCTGGCATAAGTTGGACTAACAGTTGTGATTTTATCAGCATAAGCAATGCCACCTTTTATAAACGATAATTGATTGTAAAATTCAACACCATGCATGTTCCACAGGACATTGGGTAAATGCAAATCATCAAATGCCTGTTGCTCAAATACACCCTGATAAGCCAGATTGTGAATAGTAAAAATGGTAGCAGGTCGTTGCTTATGCAGGCTCAGTAGAGCAGGAATCAGCCCCGACTGCCAATCATTGCAGTGCACTATATCTGCTTGCCAATCTAACTGTAGACGATTCAGCGCCAAATCAACTGCGCTATGACAAAATAGAGCAAAGCGCAAAGCATTATCATGCCACTCATGTCCATGCTTATCGATATAGGGTCCACCAGGTCTATTAAAAAGAGTGGGGCAGTCAACTAACCAGGTAATTACATTTGTACCGGGAAGTTTGGCTTCAATAATTTTTACGGCCTGATTGTAGTAGTTGGTTTCGGCAATGGTTTTAGTTTTTCTTATTTTACCGAGCACTTCTGCATAAGCCGGAATTAACAAACGAATGTTTTGACCTTTCTTTTTTAGTGCTGCGGGTAAGCTGCCAGCAACATCACCAAGCCCACCGGTTTTCACTAATGGAAAGGCTTCACTACTGATATAAAGAATATTACTCATGATTTTTTTTTCAGTATTAAACCTGCTAATGGCGGTAATGTTAATTGTACGGATGCTGGCCTGTTCATCCAGCTTATATTATCCGCAGTTACACTTAATGCGCCACCAGCATTACTCCCAGAATAAAAACTCGAATCAGAGTTGAGTAAAACTTCATACTCACCGGCTTCGGGCACGCCAATCCGATACGCTTCACGAATGACCGGTGTAAAATTAAGTATACTTATAATTGTTTCATTGTCGCTTTTACGTATGTATGACAATACAGACTGATCGATATCATTGCAGTCTAACCATTCAAACCCCTGATGATCAAAATCGTATTTATGTAGAGCCGTTTGCTGTGTGTACAACTGATTCAAGTCGCTGATCAATTGTTTGATACCTGTATGATATGGGTATTGTAATAAATACCAATCCAGTGCTTTATCGTGATCCCATTCACTACCCTGGGCAAATTCACAACCCATAAATAGTAGTTTTTTACCCGGATAGGTAAACATATAAGTATATAATAAACGTAAATTTGCAAAACGTTGCCATTCATCTCCAGGCATTTTATTGAGTAAGGAGCTTTTTCCATGTACAACTTCATCATGTGAAAAGGGCAGAATGAAATTCTCATTAAATAAATACAGTAAACCAAATGTCAGTTGGTTGTGGTGATAGTGACGATGTATTGGGTCGTGTTGTAAATAGCCTAATGTGTCATGCATCCATCCCATGTTCCATTTCATACTAAAGCCAAGGCCACCTATGTTGCCAGGACGTGTAACCTGAGGCCAGGAGGTTGATTCCTCAGCCATAATCATTGTGCCAGGATAACTCGCATGGGTTGCAGTATTAAGCTCGCGTAAAAACTCTATGGCTTCAATATTTTCATTGCCGCCATGTTGATTAGGTATCCAGTCTCCATCTTCTCGTGAGTAATCTAAATACAACATTGAGGCGACGGCATCTACACGTAATCCATCCAGATGAAACTCGTCTAACCAGAATATGCCGCTGGAAATAAGGAAGTTTTTAACTTCATTTCGCCCGTAGTTATAGATAAGCGTACCCCAATCGCGGTGCTCTCCACGGCGAGGATCTTCGTGTTCATACAATGGGCTCCCGTCGTAACGCGCAAGGCCGTGTTCGTCCTTAGGGAAGTGTGCTGGCACCCAATCAAGGAGTACTCCAATATTATGTTGATGACAGTAGTCGACAAAATATCGAAAATCGTTGGCATCACCAAATCGACTGGTGGGTGCAAAATAGCCAGTCGTTTGATACCCCCATGAAGCGTCTAATGGATGCTCAGTTATAGGCAATAGTTCGATATGTGTAAAACCTGTGTGTTTTACATAATCGACTAATTTATGCGCTAGCTCTCTATAATTTAGAAACTCATTCGTATCACTACGTTGCCACGAACCCAGATGACATTCATAAATGGATAAGGCTTCATGCAGCCAGTCTTTATGTTCTCTTGCCTTTACCCAGCTGTCATCTTGCCATTCGTAGTTAGATGTATCGCAGGCAACAGAAGCGGTACGGGGTCTAAACTCTAATTGTTGTGCATAAGGGTCAGACTTTGTAACGATTTCATTGCTATGCCGGTTTCTAATTTCAAATTTATATAATGATCCCGCGGTTATATCAGGTATAAAAATCTCCCACACACCGGATGCTCCTAAACAACGCATTGGTCTATGTCGACCATCCCATTGATTAAAATCACCAATGACACTGACACGGCTAGCATTAGGTGCCCATGTGGAAAATAAAACGCCGCTGATACCATCAATCGTTTTAGGGTGGGCTCCTAAGTGTTTATAAATGTGCAGATGCTTGCCCTCGGCAAATAAATGCAAATCAAATTCAGTTAGCTGCGGAGCAAAGCTATATGGGTCATAAAACTGGCTTATGTTTAAAAACTCATCAGTACGTGTAATCAGCAGGTGGGGCGGAAGTTTACTATTAGAGACCTCATAAATAAAAAAATCAGAGTCTTCAAAACGTGTAGTGCCGAGTTTTTCTTCTGTAATTTCAAGTGTTTGGGTATTGGGAGAATAAAACAAAAGAAATGTATCACTATGCTCTGCCTGATTTCCCAGTATATTAAACGGATCATGGTGGCTGGAATTAGTAATCTTATCCAGTTCGTCCTGATTGATGAGCGTGCTTATATGAGTAGAAATCATAATGTCCAGAATTGTTATTGAGAGTATATTTTTAGCATAAACGGATAAATTCAATAGTATCAGTATATACAAATATATACTGATGCCTGATAAATATTACCTAGCAAGATTAGTGCAAAGCTTTATGCGCTAACTCAATTATATTTTGTTGGACTTAAGAGTATACTCAAAAAGCAAATCCCTGAGTATTATGAACTGACGAGTCAGTAGCGTTACGATTTGAATGCACTTTATTAATGCACTGGTTTTCCAATAGACCCATTTTATGCACAGTTTAGATGCATTTGTCATTTTACAGTATGCAATATCCGTTATATTAAAGTTACTTTAGATGGCTTACTTTTTGCAGTAACAATGTTGTAACAAAAAACCTTTATAAAGTTAGCCTAAGTTTTCTCATTTTTAATAAGTAAAGGTGGGAGAGTGTATTTTTCATAGGATGAAGATGAGAGCTGTATAGATGAAGAAAAATAAGTCACCTCGCTATATAAGTAATTTAACCCGAAATACACTTGCCTTAATAATGGCTGGTGGAAGAGGCGAGCGACTGAAACATTTAACTATGTGGCGCGCCAAACCAGCGGTTCCTTTCGGAGGTAAATTCAGAATTATTGATTTTCCGTTATCGAATTGTATTAATTCAGGTATTAGGCGAATTGGCGTACTTACGCAATATAAAGCTCATTCGCTTATTTTGCATATACAAAAAGGCTGGGGGCATCTGCGTGGAGAGTTTGGTGAATTTGTTGAATTGTTACCAGCACAACAGCGTATAGAAGCTTCATGGTATGCAGGTACGGCAGACTCTATTTATCAAAATTTAGATATCATTCGTAGCCACTCGCCAGACCACGTATTAATTTTAGCCGGTGATCATATTTATAAAATGGATTATGGCGCAATGCTTGCAAAGCATGTTGAAAGTGAAGCAGATGTGACAGTGGGTTGTATCAGTATGGATATAGAGAAAGCCTCTGAATTTGGTGTGATGAGCGTTAATGATGATTATCGAATCCATAGTTTTGTAGAAAAACCAGATCAACCTGAGCCTATGCCGGGAAGAAATGACGAATCATTATGTTCAATGGGAATTTACATATTTAATACTGAATTACTATTCGAACTATTAATTCGTGATGCTGATACTACAAGCTCAAGTCATGACTTTGGTAAGGATATAATTCCCTACGCAATTCAAAAATACCGTGTGTATGCATATCCATTTACTGATGGTGAAAGTGGTATACAGGCATATTGGAGAGATGTAGGGACGATAGATGCGTTTTGGGAGTCTAATCTGGAACTGATTGGTGTAACACCAGAGCTTAATTTATATGATGATGAATGGCCAATATGGACCAGCCAGGAACAGTTGCCGCCGGCAAAATTTATATTTGATGAAGACGATAGGCGAGGTATGGCGGTGGATTCAATGGTATCTGGTGGTTGTATTATTTCAGGAGCATACGTTCATCACTCATTATTGTTTTCGAGCGTAACGGTTAATGATTGCAGTCACATAGATTCATCTGTGGTTTTACCTGACGTAAGTATTGGAAAAAATTGCCGCATCAGTCATGCCGTGATTGAAAAAGGCTGTGTAATTGCGGATGGTATGGTAATAGGTGAAAACAGAGCAGATGATGAGAAAAGATTTTTTATATCCCCCAATGGCGTGGTACTTGTGACGCCTGAGATGTTAGGTCAAGTTGTCCATCATGTTAGATAATGAATCACATAAATTAAATGTTGTACTCTACTGGCATATGCATCAGCCAGAGTATCGTGATTTGCGCAATGGTGAATATCATCTGCCATGGACTTATCTGCATACCATAAAAGATTATGTCGATATGGTTGTGCATATTGAAAATAATTCTGTTGCCAAAGCCGTTGTTAATTTTGCCCCGGTATTACTTGAACAAATTGACGATTATGCACATCAATTAGATGATTACCTAAATCATGGTAAAGCACTGCGTGATCCGTTGTTATCAACACTAGCAGATCCAGTTATGTTGTTAGATGACGGACATAGAGTTTTTATTATCAAGTCTTGTTTGCGTGCAAATAAAGAGCGCCTGGTTGATCGTTACCCGGTGTTTAAAATTCTTAGTGAGATGGCTGAAACCGCATTAATTAAAAAAGACACCTTGTGTTATCACTCGGAACAATTTTTCGTGGATTTAATTGTTTGGTATCACCTGGCATGGACAGCTGAAACCTATATTGAAAATGACAAACGCTTAAAAACACTTATTAAAAAGGGGCGAAATTTTACAATTCACGATCGTCATCTGCTGATTGAAATATACAGTGAAATGATTGGTGGCGTTATTAAGCGATATAAAGATTTAGCAGAGGCTGGACGTATTGAATTGTCAATGACACCATACGCACACCCGATTTTACCATTGTTGATAGACCTACAGTCAGCAAAGCAAGCAATGCCAGATGTAGAATTGCCCTTGTCAGAATCATATCCAGATGGCTTATCAAGAAGTCGTTGGCATATGCAAAAAGGTATTGAAGTGTTTAAACGCTTTTTTGGATTTCAGCCGAATGGCTGCTGGCCATCTGAAGGGAGTATAAGTCAGGAGACCATTGAATTATGCTCAGAGTTAAATATTAAATGGCTTGCCAGTGGGGAATCTGTTTTAAGAAATTCATTAGAAAAATCATCAATGGATATTGGAGACTGTATACATAGTGCGTATCAACTTCAATCAACAAATAATAGCTGTTTTTTTAGGGATGATGGACTGTCAGATTTAATCGGTTTTAAATACTCAACGTGGCATGCAGATGATGCCGTTGCAAATCTGGTTGTTAACCTGGAAAAAATTGCTCAAAAATGTAAAAACAAACCAAATGCTATTGTTTCTATTATTCTAGATGGAGAAAATGCATGGGAATATTATCCGCAAAATGGGTTTCATTTTTTAAAGGCATTATACGAAAAATTAAGTCACCATGATGATCTGTGTTTAACAACGTATAGTGACTACCTTGAATTGCATGCAGAAAAAAAGACTTTAACAAATATTGTTGCAGGTAGTTGGGTTTACGGATCTTTCTCAACCTGGATAGGTGAGAAAGATAAAAACCGTGCCTGGGATATGTTGGTTGAAGCGAAAAATACATATGATAAAGTAATGCAAAGTAAATGCCTGACTGAAGATGAAATTAAGGCTGCAGAAATGCAACTTGCTACCTGTGAAAGTTCAGATTGGTTTTGGTGGTTTGGTGAATATAATTCATCAGAGTCAGTTAGTGCATTTGATGAACAATATCGTTTACATTTAAGTAATTTATATCAGTTGTTAAAAATAGAACCCCCGGAGTATTTGGGTCATGCCTTCACATTTGGTACGGGTGATCCGGCAATGGGTGGTGTGATGTTGCCCGGGCAACATAGTTAACAATGAAAATTAATGAGCATAAGGGTGTAGATAAAACCAGAAGAGCAGGCGTGCTTTTGCATCCAAGCTCATTACCTGGACGTGAGGATAATGGTGATATAGGGCATCAGGCCTATCGCTTTATAGAGTTTTTAAGCCAGAATAATTACAAAGTTTGGCAAATGCTCCCACTAGGCTCAACGCATGATGATAAGTCGCCTTATCAATGTTTGTCATCACATGCGGGAAATCCTGCTCTTATTAGCCTTGACTGGTTAATAGATAAAGACTGGTTGGATATAGCCAAACCCAATACAGCTAAATCAGAAACTGGCTATAGAGCAAAGTGTTTACTGGAGGCAGGAAAGAAGTTTTATTTACTTAGTGATAAATACTGGAATAAACAATTAGATATTTTTGTCACAAAGCATGACTACTGGTTAGCTGACTACGCACTATTTATAGCTTTAAAAGATAAAAACAACAAAAAGCCCTGGTATGAATGGCCAGATGATGAAAGGCAATATAACAAACCGGTATTGAATAAGCTACGAGAAGAATTGCAGGCCTCGATTAAACAAACAATATTCGAACAATTTGTATTTTTTATGCAATGGCAGGAAATTAGACATTACGCTCAACAGCATAATGTTGAATTGTTTGGTGATATGCCCATCTTTGTTGCCCGCGATAGTGCCGATGTGTGGTCTCGACGAGAAAATTTTTTAATTAATCATGATGGTGAAATGGAATTTATTGCTGGCGTTCCACCCGATGCATTTTCTGATACAGGTCAACGTTGGGGTAATCCGTTATATAACTGGGAATACATGCAGAGTAATAAATTCGATTGGTGGAAAAATCGTTTTAAAACCCAACTAGAACTGTTCGATATGATAAGGCTTGATCATTTTCGCGGCTTGCAAGCTTGCTGGTATATACCTCAAGCGGACGATACTGCAATAAATGGCGAATGGGTAGAAGTTCCCGGTTTAGAATTACTAACAGAATTATTTTCAGTATTTGAACATCTACCATTAGTTGCGGAAGATTTAGGCGTCATTACAGATGAAGTGATTGCGCTTAAAAATAAATTTTCTTTACCCGGTATGAAAGTTTTGCAATTTGCATTTGATGGTAATAATGAAAACCCTCATTTGCCACATTCACATGAGTTAAACGATGTAGTTTATACAGGCACACATGATAACGATACCAGCTTAGGCTGGGCGCTTAATACAGAAAATTTCAATATGGATTTTTTTGAATCTTATGCAGCTAGCTTGGATGATAATTCTGAGAAAGTTGTATTAACAATGATGCGCTTAGCTATGTCATCAGTATCATTTTTATGCGTGATACCTATGCAAGATATCTTGATGCTAGATAGTTCAGCACGTATGAATACTCCAGGAACGCTTGGAGATAATTGGTCATGGCGTTTTGAATGGCAACAGATAAAACCCAATATTAATCTACAGATTTCTCAATTTATGGCCCTGTACCAGAGGTAATGATATGTCTAAAAATAAAATATTATGTACGGCTGAATTACCTGAGCTGAAGAAACTGCCGACAGATAGTGAATCACTAGCTGTTGATTTCGAACGATATTTAACACGCCACCTGGGGCGTTTTGTAGGGTGTGTGCCGCATTATTTATATGAGGCATTAGCACTCACTATTCGTGATCACATCATGACAGATTGGCGGAACACATGGAAAAAATATGAAAAACAGGGAGTGCGTAAAGCTTACTATATGTCGCTTGAATTTTTAATTGGGCGATCACTGGGGAATCATATTCTTAATTTAGGTATTAATGAACAAACTAAAGGTGCACTTAATGAATTTGCCTTGTCACTAGAAGAAGTTATTACAGAGGAGCATGATGCAGGTTTAGGTAATGGCGGTCTGGGTAGGCTCGCAGCCTGTTTCATGGATAGTTGTGCAACTTTAAATCTTCCCGTACTAGGTTACGGTATTCGTTATGAATATGGCATGTTTCGTCAAGAAATTAAAAATGGTTACCAAATAGAAGAACCAGATCATTGGTTGAGGGATGGCAATCCATGGGAGTTAGAGCGGCCTGAGTTTACGCAAACCATTAAATTTGGTGGCCATGTTGATCTTGTGAAATATGCTGATGGAAGTTCTCATTATGTATGGTCGGATACGTCCGATATTTTGGCCATCCCCTATGATGTGCCTATTTCAGGATATCAAAACAATACAGTTAATACCTTGCGTCTATGGAGTGCCAGTGCAACAAATGTATTTAGTTTGAGTGATTTTAATGAAGGTAGTTATTCAGATGCTGTTGAAAGTAAAAATGATGCAGAGCATATTTCAATGGTTTTATATCCAAATGATGCCAGTGAGAATGGAAAAGAACTTAGATTAAAACAACAGTACTTTCTAGCCTCTGCAAGTCTGCAAGATGTATTGCGCATGTGGTCTATCAATGAAAACGGTGATATGACGAATTTTGCGAAGCAGAATGTATTTCAAATGAATGATACACATCCGACTATTGCCGTTGCTGAGTTAATGCGATTATTAATGGATGAGAAAAAGTTATCCTGGGACGAGGCATGGAGTATTACATCTCAAACCATGGCCTACACCAATCATACCCTATTACCCGAAGCGTTAGAGCGTTGGTCTGTTTCTCTGTTTGAAAAATTATTACCTCGTCTGTTACAAATAATATATGAAATAAATGCACGTTTTCTCAAAGAGGTATCATGCAAATGGCCTGGTGATATGAAAAAACAAATCAGAATGTCGATAATAGAGGAGGGTGATACAAAGAATATACGCATGGCATATTTGGCTATAGCAGGAAGCTTTTCAGTTAATGGTGTAGCAGCCTTACATTCTAAATTGTTACAGGACGGTCTATTCAAAGATTTTTATGAATTGTGGCCTGAAAAATTTAATAATAAAACAAATGGAGTAACCCCTCGTCGTTGGGTCGCGCATTCTAATCCATTAATGAGCCAACTGATAACGGATAAAATTGGTAGTGATTGGATTAGTAAATTAGAAAATATTTCTAAAATAGAAAAATTCAAAGGTGATACTGATTTTTGTGCAAAATGGGATAGTGTTAAAACAGAAAACAAACAGCGCTTAGCTGATTTGGTTAAAGCCCAATGTAATGTAGATTTTGATGTGCATTCAATTTTTGATGTGCAGGTAAAAAGAATTCATGAATATAAGCGTCAATTATTAAATGTTTTACATGTTATTCATTTATATAGTCGAATTAAACGAGGTTATACAGAAAACTGGACTAATCGTTGTGTATTAATTGGTGGTAAGGCAGCTCCCGGATATCGCCTCGCAAAGTCATTGATAAAATTGATTAATAATGTTGCAGATGTAATCAATAATGATAGTGAAGTGGGTGATAAATTAAAACTCGCATTTATACCGAATTACGGCGTGTCTAAAATGGAAATAATTTGTCCGGGTACAGATTTGTCAGAGCAAATTTCTACTGCGGGTAAAGAGGCATCTGGTACAGGTAATATGAAGTTTATGATGAATGGCGCAATTACCATTGGCACCTATGATGGCGCGAATATAGAAATACTCGATGCTGTGGGTGAAGATAATTTTTATCTGTTTGGTTTAAAAGCCGACGAGGTCGTAGAACAGAAGAATAATTATCAGCCAGAAGCTATTGTTAATTCGGATAACGATCTAAAACAAGTAATGCACTTACTGAGTTGTGGTCACTTTAATTCATTTGAACAAGGTATATACGATGAAATAATACAGTCTTTGCTAAATCCATATGATCCCTGGTTAACACTGGCCGATTTTAGAAGCTATATAGATGCCCAATCGGCTGTAGCTGAAGCATATCAGGATCGAGATAAATGGATAAGAATGAGTATTATGAATACAGCCTGCAGTGGTTTTTTCTCAACGGATAGAACCATGCAAGAATATAACAATGATATCTGGAAGTTATAAAGCTAAAAATCTTATAAAATAAAACAGCTAGTGAGAAATTATTCAAGCTAGCTGTTTTTGTGCTGATTAGGTGTAGTAGCTCAAGTGCAATCTGACCGTCATGCTTTTCGTTTACTTTTGAATTTAAGCAGAATAAGGCTCTTGAATATTTTTACTTTAACCTTGAATATAATTTCGTAGGCTGGATCAAGCGCAGCGGACGCGGATTTTTTTGGTTCCGCACGGGCGGCCGCCTTGCTTGATCCACCCTGCTTAGAGCGCTCCTGGGCGTTTTTTCTATGTCGGCTTTGTAGTATTTCTCCCCATAGGGCTTAATTTCCTGACCTGTTTATAAATGTGTAAAACTGGGTTTGAGTTAATACTGCTAAGTGATTACATCTGGCTCGTTTCTACCACTGTGCTGTTTGATTTCTGCAACTTCGTTTGCAATTTCAATTAATTCAGATAATGCCTCTTGAGTATCTAAATTATGCAGATCAGAGTCAGTGACATAACGTTCAATATAAACACGTAGAGTTGCACCTTCAGTACCTGTACCGGAAAGCCTAAATACAATACGTGACTCATCATCGAATAAAATTCTGATGCCTTGCTTGGTAGTTATACTATTATCAACCGGGTCGTTGTAACTAAAGTCATCACATAGCTCTACATGAAAAGCACCAAATGTTTGGCCGACTAGAGATGCAGAATTTGATCTTAAATTTTCTACAAGTTGATTGGCTTTGTCGCTATCAATCGCTTCGTAATCATGACGCGTATAATAATGTCGACCATAACGCTTCCAGTGCTCACGGGTGATTTCTTCTACTGATTGCTGTTTTATGGCAATTAAATTTAGCCAGAACAGAACGGCCCAAATGCCATCTTTTTCACGAATGTGATCAGATCCAGAGCCAAAGCTCTCTTCACCACATAAGGTAATACGTTTGTCGTCTAATAAGTTGCCAAAGAATTTCCAGCCCGTCGGTGTTTCATAACATTTTATTCCTAAGGCTTCGGCAACTTTATCAACCGCTCGGCTGGTAGGTAAAGAGCGAGCAACACCGCATACTCCTTGTTTGTAACCCGGAATTAAATGTGCATTGGCGGTCATAATAGCTAAGCTATCACTGGGGTTAACAAAAAAATTTTGCCCCAATATCATATTGCGGTCACCGTCACCATCAGATGCGGCACCAAAATCGGGTGAGCCAGGGCCCGCATTTAATAATGAGACTAATTCTTTGGTATGTGCCAGATTAGGATCAGGGTGACCACCACCAAAATCTTCCAGTGGTTCACCATTAATAACGGCATCTACATTCGCAGATAGGCACTGTTCAAATATTTCTTTTGCATAAGGTCCTGTGATGGCATGCATGGCATCAAACTTCATTGAAAAGTTATTAGTGGTGAATAAGGATCTGATTTTGTCAAAATCAAATAGTGAGGTCATTAACCCGGTATAGTCACTAGCAGAATCAATCACCTCTATTTTCATTTCGCCCATATAACAAATGTGTTTTGATTCCAGGTCGATATCATCGTGATCAGCAATGTTATATTCGCTAATTGTCTTACTAATTTCATATACTGAATCGGTAAATGAGGTAGGTGCGGGGCCGCCATTGGCAATGTTAAACTTTATGCCGAAATCACCATCAGGCCCACCAGGGTTATGACTAGCAGAAAGAATAATGCCACCCGCAGCCTTATGTTTTCTAATGAGGCAGGAAACAGCCGGTGTCGACAATAAACCGTTTTCGCCCACCATTACATGTTTAATGTTACTGGCGGCGGCTATTTTTAAAATGATTTGAATGGCCTGCTTATTGTAATAGCGCCCATCACCGCCGAGTATCAATAAGCCATAATTACACTCAGTTGCAACATTAAAAATTGATTGTACAAAGTTTTCTAAATAGTGAGTTTGTTTGAATGTAGTGACTTTTTTACGTAAACCAGAAGTGCCTGGCATTTGGTCAGTAAATGGATTTGTTTGGATATTGAGTATTTGCATGATTTATTTGTTCTTAATGTAGTTAAGTAATTCAAGGCATGAAGTGAATAGTACCGCTAATGCTATTTAGAACAATTCAATGCATGATAATAGTGCAAGTTTATGCTATTTAATGTATATCAATATACAAAATATTTTACTTTATATAAATAGAAAACACGTATAAAAATAATTTTTTTTAATCTTTCGTGTTATTAGTCTCATCAGTAGTATAAATTGTCATATTAAGTAGAATTACAGTTCAGTGACTTATAAATAAGGATTTACTATGATTCTTCTTGCAGGAGATATTGGAGGTACAAATACGCGATTGCTTTTGGCTGAATATAAAGCTTTAGTATTAAATGTTCTTTTTGAAAAAGATTACGTGAGTGCTGATTTTTCTGATTTCTATGGAATCCTAAATAGATTTCTGCAGGAAGCTGGAGGCATATATAAAATTAATGCCGCTTGCTTTGGTGTGGCGGGCCCTGTAAGTAATAATGAGGCCAGAGTTACTAATCTTCCCTGGCTTATAAAATCTCAGGATATTAAGGATTTATTAAAGATTACTAATGTATCCTTAATAAATGATTTTGTTGCTGTCTCGCAGGGTGTTTCAGTACTTGAAGACAAAGATCTTGAAACCATACAATATGGTGATTTTACTGATAATAAAATTATTCATCCGACGTCAGTCATTATTGGTGCAGGGACAGGTCTCGGTGTTGCTTGTCGGACATGGGTGAATGATCATTATCATATTATTTCCAGTGAAACAGGGCATACTAGTTTTTCACCGAGTACACGGCTGCAAACAGAACTACTAATGTGGTTACAGCAGACACAAATGCAAGTCAGTTTAGAAAGTCTTCTTTCAGGCAGGGGGTTTGCAACGCTTTATACTTTTTTACGAGATATAAAGAAAATCTCCGAATCACCGAAAATCAGAAAGTCTCTTGAGATAGGCCATCCTGCTAAAATTATTACAGATGCCGCGCTTCTGGGAGACGATGAATTATCTGTTATGGCAGTGGAGCTATTTGTAGAAATATATGGGGCTGCTGCTGGTAATTCGGCATTAAACTACTATCCAGTAGACGAAGTCTTAATAGCAGGAGGCATAGCGCCAAAAATTAAAGACTTCATTTGCAGTTCATTATTTGTAAACTCATTTAATCAAAAGAGCCTAATGGCTGAAAATATGAAAAAAATAGCCATACGGTTAATTACTCAGGATCGCCTGGGTTTGTATGGCGCTTTATCTACATTGTATTAAGCACACAGCTGTCCCGTTAACAAAATGAAATGACTGCTGATACGCTTATATAGTAATCTATATATTGATTTCATGTTGCAATAGACATGAAATCAAAAAAATTGACTCCGTCATACCTGCGAAGGCAGGTATCCAGTGTCTGTAGGCCTTTCAACGTCACTAGATTCCTGCCTTCGCAGGAATGACAAGTTAACGGGACAGCAGCGTATTAAGTATTAAAAAATAGGCCATTTTCCATTATCACTGATCGAAATTCTGACTATTGCACTTATTAGGGTATAACTTATCGGTAGCCGTAGGTGTTGAGTTTATTACATTAGCCGGTGCAGCGTTCGAAATTGATGTGGTTATGCTGGTACATCCTAAATTAATCTATTTAAATAAAATTGGAATTTTAACTAAGCAAGAGACTCCAGGTGTTACCATAGGTGAGATACGTGACTCTTTTATAAAAGTGTATTGCTTAGCTCGGGATCTATTATGTTGGGAGGTGATGATATGCTAATAAATAATTTAACGTTGATTTTTATCCACAGTGTTTTTATGGGTGAAATCACTAGGTCCGTTAGCTTTTAAATGAAGGTCGTCTAGCTTGTTATAGCGTGCTGTTATTAACATTAAAGTATTATAGTCATGAAAATTAAAGAAACACTTCGTCAACTCCGGATAAGAAATTTCATATCTAATGTTTGGTAAGTTAACGGGATAGGAACCGAGGTGAAGTAAAAATATTATTAAATAATTAACAAAGGTTATATATGTCAGAACAATATTTTTTTAGAGTAAATGGAATGGACGATGGTATTTGTGAAGCTAAAATTGAAAAAGTAGTTGGCATGATGAAGGGGATTGAGTTCGTGGATGCGGATTATGAATCAAATATGCTAATTGCAAAAGGCAGTGCATCAGCAGATGAAATTGCAGATGTGATAAATGCTCAAGGTTACAATGCGATACTCGTTGCAGAGTAGAAATTTAACGATTTATTGATTGCTAAATGGATCTGAGTTATTTGCTAAAATTAAATAGAGCTGTATATGAAAATAGTCATAAAAAATATGGTATGTGATCGCTGTAAACTGGTTATTCAGAATGTTCTGGATGAGCAGAATTTGCATGTGATTTCAGTGCAATTAGGTGAGATTGATTTCGGTAAAAACACACCATCTGTTCATCAATTAGATATATTTAAGAAAAAAATTGAAGCACTGGGATTCGAGTTAGTCAGTGACAAAAAAAGCCAGTTAATGGTGAATATTAAAAAACATATTATTGAACTGGTTAAATTGATTCAACAACCGAAAAGTGAAGAAAAAATAAAACTATCGCATTATATTAGTAATAAGTTGCACCATGATTACACCTATTTAAGTAACCTTTTTTCTGCTGTTGAAGGCGTGACTATTGAACAGTATTTCATCAATCAGAAAATCGAAAAGGTTAAAGAATTATTGATTTATAATGAAATTAATTTGACAGAAATTGCCTATCGAATGGGATATAGCAGTGTTGCTCATCTGAGCCGACAATTTAAAAAGGTGACGGGTTCAACCCCTACGCAGTTTAAGGAAGTTAGGGATATGAGTTCCCGCAGGCCAATTGATAAAGTGTAAATACTGCAACATTCTCCCAAAAATATGTAAGACCTTTTCGACCAAACGGGTGCATAGTACAACACATACATTCACTTAGTAAGGTTCTAAAACATGAGCAACAAAATCAAACTATCTATCCCCACAATGATGTGTGGCGGCTGTGTTAGCAGCATAAATAAAGCCTTAGCTGCTGAGGTGCAGGTGGTTAGCGCTAATGTTGATCTGCCCACAAAAACCGTACTGGTTGAAACGAATGCATCGGCTGCATTTTTGATTGATACGTTAAAAACCGCCGGCTATGAGGCTACAGAAGTTTCATGAGTGAAGCAATCAGGCTTTCTATATCAGGTATGAGCTGTGCGGGGTGCGTGGCATCTGCCGAAGATGCACTGAAAGGGGTAAGTGGCGTCACAGTTGCTAATGTAAATTTTGCCGAGCACACTGCTATTGTAGAAGGTAAGGTGACTGCACAGGCATTAATTAATGCGATTCGATCCGTCGGTTACAATGCTGCTGAACTCACTGGCGTAAATGACGACAGCGAAAAAGAAGCGGCGGAGATGAAGCATTATCGTAAGCTGCTGAAAATGTCGGCGTTTGCGGGCATTGTTGGTATTCCCCAGCTTGTTCTTGGTTTTAACGGCGCATTACCGGGCTTTGATGATATTGGCGGTCGTTTGATCTGGTTGGTGATTTCAGTGTTAACCTTAATAGTGCTTTTTTACGCCGGAGGCCATTTCTTTAGCGGTGCATGGAAAGCTGCAAAAAATCATAATGCCAATATGGACACCTTAATTTCACTGGGCACTGGCACCGCCTGGATTTATTCCAGCGTTATTATTGCCTTTCCGAATGTTGTGCCTTCAATGGCACAGCATGCCTATTTTGAAGCCGCTGCAATTATTATCTGTTTAATTAATTTGGGTGCCGCACTTGAGATGAGAGCTCGTGGTAAAACATCCGAAGCCATAAAACGCCTTATTGGTTTGCAACCAAAAACCGCACGTGTATTACGTAATGGGGTCGAGCAGGATATTCCTATCGAAAACGTTGGCCTTGAAGAGACTATTAGAGTACGTCCCGGTGAGCGCATTGCGGTCGATGGCGTTATTATCGAGGGTCATTCTAGTATTGATGAATCCATGTTAAGTGGTGAGCCAATTCCCGTACAAAAGAAAGTGGGGGACGATGTGGTTGCTGGCAGTATTAATAAAACGGGTAGTTTTCTATTTCAGGCAAAACGTATTGGTAAAGAGACTGCGCTGTCACAAATTATTGAAATGGTTCGTGCTGCACAGGCATCAAAGCCGGCAATAGGTCGTTTGGCGGATAAAATTTCCGCTGTGTTTGTGCCTATCGTGCTCATTATTGCTATTTTGACTTTTCTTGCCTGGTTTAATTTTGGTACGAGTTGGGGTGTTGGTGGTGAAGTAGTTACCTACGCAATCGTTACCACAATGACCGTACTGATTATTGCCTGCCCTTGTGCATTGGGTCTGGCGACACCCATTTCAATCATGGTTGGCGTCGGTAAAGCTGCTGAGTCGGGTACGTTAATTCGTAACGGCGATGCTCTGCAGCAAGCAGGTAGACTTGATACCATTATTCTAGATAAAACTGGCACGGTCACACAAGGTAAGCCAAGCGTGACGTCGATAGTGGCAGTTGATGATTGGAGTAAGGATAACTTACTGCAATGGGCTGCAAGTCTTGAACAAGGTTCAGAGCATCCACTGGCCGAAGCGATTGTGAGTGCAGCTAACGAGAAAAAAATAGATCTCTTAAAAGTTGAAAAATTTAACGCCATCGCTGGATACGGAGTAGAAGCGGTGCTTGAAGAAAAGCCTGTCTTATTGGGTAATCGTAAGTTAATGCAAAACTTTCAAGTTGATATTGCAGCACTTGAAATGCAGGCATTGAAATTAGAACAGCAAGCGCAAACGCCGATGTTTATGGCAGTGGACAATAAATTCGTTGGCATTATCAGTGTGGCGGATGCAATAAAGGCCGATTCAATTGCAGCGATACAACGCATGCATGATATTGGAGTAAAAGTTGTGTTATTAACCGGTGATAATCGCATTACTGCAAAGGCGGTTGCAAAACAAGTTGGTATTGATGAAGTCATCGCTGAAGTATTACCTCAGGATAAGTCGGACAAAGTGGCTGCCTTACAAGCTAAAGGACAACGTGTAGGTATGGTAGGCGACGGGATCAATGATGCGCCGGCTTTAGCGCGTGCTGATGTTGGTTTTGCTATTGGCACTGGTACCGACGTAGCTATTGAAAGTGCCGACATTACATTGATGCGTGGTTCATTACACGGTGTTGTCGACGCCATTGGTATCTCCCGTGCAACAGTACGTAATATTAAGCAAAATTTATTTGGTGCTTTTATTTATAACGTGGTTGGTATTCCGGTTGCGGCGGGCATACTTTTTCCAATGATGGGCATATTATTAAACCCGATGATTGCGGGTGCAGCAATGGCAATGTCATCTGTTACAGTTGTATCAAACGCAAATCGCTTACGTATGTTTAAACCCAGGAAGGATATTTGATGGTCACTTTAATTGTTAATGTTATTGGTCTGGCGTTGATTTGCCTCGTGGTTTGGTGGTTTTGGATATCTAAACGACAGGCTTGATGCGTGAGTATAAAAAATCTATGCGCAAAGCAATTCAGTAGAGTAACGAAGCAATCGTCGATTTAAATTTAATTACTGATTTTCACTGCTGTCCTGTTAACTTGTCATTCATGCGAAGGCAGGAATCTAGTGACGTTGAAAGGTCTGCAGACACTGGATACCTGCCTTCGCAGGCATGACGGAGTCAGTTTTTTTGATTTCATGTCTATAGCAACATGAAATCAATATATAAATTGCTGTATAAACGTATCAGCAGGCATTTCATTTTGTTAGCGAGACAGCAGTAAATGAAAATATAGAATTTAATTTATAAAGATTTTCTTAACCAAGAATCGAGAGTCTAAGAATAAATTTAAACTTCAATATTAAATTTCTGTATCCATCGCCAGAGTGTTGTTCTGTTAACGCCGAGTAATCTTGCCGCTTCTGCTTTATTGCCGTTAACGCGTTTAAGTGTGGCTTCAATTTCACTAGCATGCAAAGCTTCGTTTTCGTCGGTGTTTTCAATCTCTATTTTCCGATTTAAACTATAGTCACGAATATTTTGCGGTAAGCTTTCAGGTTTAACCTCGCTATCTACAGCGCAAATGAGTCCATGTTCTACCGCATTCTCTAGTTCACGCACATTACCGGGCCAGTGATAATTCATCATCATGTTGGTTGCATCCGTCGTGCAGGTTACATTATCTGGATAACCTCTGGCGACTAATCGACTGCAGAATAGTTTAGATAAAAGTGAAATATCGCCAGGTCTTTCACGAAGTGAAGGGATTGTAATAGGGATAACCGCTAATCTATAAAAAAGGTCGGCACGAAATTTTCCCTTGTCTACCATTGATCTTAAATCTTTATTCGATGCTGCAATAATACGTACATTTACGCGAATGGTTGTGTCTGAACCGACCATTTCAAATTCTTGATCTTGTATGGCGCGTAATATTTTTGCCTGCAAGTGCAATGGTATTTCACCTACTTCATCTAAAAATAATGTGCCTTTATCGGCGCTTTGAAAACGTCCTAGTCGATCACTACTGGCTCCTGTATAAGCGCCTTTTACATGACCAAATAATTCGGATTCAATTAGTGACTCAGGGATGGCTGCACAATTTACTTCAACAAAAGATTCTTTGCATCGATTGCTCTGGGTATGAATCATTCGCCCTAATTGTGTTTTACCCGTTCCGGATTCACCCTGTAATAAGATGGAAGCATTAGTGGGCGCAATTTGACTAATTCGCTGAATAATTTCCAGCATACGAGGATCTTGTGTTGTTAGTTCTTTACCAAGAGGGTTGAACACGGCTTCCAGGTGTCTAGAGTCGGTTCTATCTCTAAAAAGTATTAAACGATGTTTGTCATTTGATTCATTATCTTTAATAAGACGGTGAATTATTTCTATTAGTTTATATTTCCCATCAATATTAATTTGTTGTTCAAATTTTAATACGTTATCACCAGGTCTACCTGCTGCATCTACTTCACCTGCATCTATAGCGGCACGTAAAATAGATTTTTGTAAATTGAATTTTCCAATATCGTTTAACTTATTTATCGATTTTTTTTCATCCAGCATTAGCAGTTTTGCTACAGCAGGATTGTAATAAATAACATTGCCTTTAGTGTCGGCAACCATAATGCCTTCATCTAGAAAGGAAACTACATCCTCGAATAGAGTGGAATAATTAAATTTAGTAGATGTCATTTTCACTTCCTTAAGCTGCATATTTTCACATGTTCATTGCGTTGCAAATAATGCAACGTTGCGCAACGTGATACATAAAACTTAATTGCATCATAGCCCCTTACGGCACTGGATACAGCCATTTAAAAATTTTTATGTGTTGCTTATTGATCTATATCAAATACATAAAAATACATATAAATCATGTACTTATATATTGGCATGGCCTTTGCTGTTAGTTCAGTAGCGGACCGTTTTCTGCATATAAATGAAAATTAATGGGGAAGTTAATCATGTTCAATAGCCTGCGCTTACATTCAATAGCTAAACCAGACTATTTACTTATACTAATGAGTTTAGTCGTGATTATTCTTCTAGTACCTATAAGTACTTCAGCTGAGCCTGCATATTATAAAAATACTAACCAAGCATATTCAGCTGATTCAAATAAATCTGTTTATTACCCGCCTGTACGTCAACATAATAAAAAACATACACCCATTATTACTGTTGCTAATGGCAAAACAGGTGCCCACATAGTTCTTGGTGGAACAGTGACAGCTTATAGAGAAGTAACCCTAACAGCGCAAAACCCGGGGCGTATTGAGTTTCTTGCCGGTGCTGAAGGTGACTGGTTTGATGAAGGCCAAATTTTAGTCGCAATTGACGATGATGATGTTATGGCGAAGCGTCGCCAGGCAATTGCTGAACTTTATGGTCGTTCGTCTACATTACAAAATGCAAGAGCGCAATACTCAAGAGAATTCTGGTCACCGCAGGCATTTAATCAACAGCAAACTGCGCCTAGTATGGGCTTCTTCCCAAATATGTTTGAGCGATTCTTTGGTGGTGGTAGCCCGGGCGGCCATCCAAATTCAGGTATCAATCCCTGGGTAGTACGGGACGTAGATTTATATTCACAGGGTACACATGTGAGCCAGGCTCAGAGTGGAATAGCAGGTGCACGTTCACGTATAGATGAGATTGATGCACGTCTACGCGATACGCGAACTATTTCGCCCTTTGAAGGCGTTATCGTTAAAAAATTAGCTGAAGTAGGGGATACCGTTCAGCCAGGTCAGGCCTTATTAAACTTTTCTGATACGCGATTTCTACAATTAAAAGTTGATGTTCCTGCTCGCTTAGTTTCAGCGCTAAGTAAAGACATGATAGTACCTGCGAAATTAGATGTTGGTGACACTTACATTGATGTACGTGTCGCACAAATTTATCCAACCGCAGATTCTCAACGTCACACAGTCGTTGTGAAATTCGATTTACCATCGGGTGTACCTGGCGGCCCGGGTATGTATGCAGAAGTGATGATCCCAGATGTAAATACACCAATTCAGGACATGCCGGTAATACCTACTTCAGCCATTGTTCGCCGCGGCAGTCTGCCAGCTATTTTTGTACTTTCTCATGATAATACAGCGGAAATGCGCCTGGTCAGGTTAGGTGACGAAATTGATCATGAGCATGTTGCGGTTTTATCGGGTGTTCGTCCGGGTGAGAAAATTTTTGTAAGCCCGCCGCCGGGTATTAAATCTGGCTGGTCCCCCGAATTTGTAAAGCGCTAGTACATAAAATTATTACTTATTTTAATTAGGTAAACAAATGTCAAACGAAGTAGAACAAGATAAACCTGAAGACGATATAGAACTGGATGAAAATAATCTGGGTATTGCGGGACGTATTGCAAGACAGTTTATTAACTCACCGGTAACACCATTGTTGATGATGGCATTTCTTGGCCTGGGTATACTTGGTTTAATGTTTACGCCGCGTCAGGAAGACCCGCAAATATCTGTACCCATGGTTGATATATTTTTTAAATACCCCGGTGCATCTGCAGAACAGGTTGCCAGCCTTGCGGTTAATCCGCTCGAGCGAATGATTAGTGAAGTTCCAGGTATTCGTCATGTGTATTCGGCTAGTGCACGTGGTCAGGGCATGGTGACTGCACGGTTTATGGTTGGTGAAGATTTTAGCGAATCAATTGTAAAAGTACATGACAAATTGCAATCTAACCTGGATAAAGTTCCACCGGGTGTTTCTATGCCTTTGGTAAAGCCAGTCGGTACGGATGATGTGCCGGTTATTACTGTTACCTTGTGGTCTGAAGATCAGGGCATAGATGATTCGATGCTACGCACATTAAGTTTGGATGTGTTGCAACGCCTGGAAGAAGTACCTAATTCAGGTAAAGGATTTGTGGTTGGCGGTCGATCAGATCAAATACGAGTAGAAGTTTCGCCGGAGCGCTTAAGCGGTTTTGGTCTTAGTGTTGATCAGGTCGCTAACACAATTAAAACTGCCAACTCTGAACAATCAGCCGGTAGCGTTGAGGGCAATAATAGTAGTTTCAATGTATATACCGGTGCATTTCTTAAAAATGCGCAGGATATTTCAAATTTAGTCGTCGCAATCCGCAAAGGATCACCTGTTTACGTGCGTGATGTTGCATGGGTATATCAGGCACCAGAAGAAACAAAAAAAATAGTTAATTACTCAACTGGCCTGGCACATGATGGTTCAACGCCCGAAACAATAAATTCACCCGCAGTGACCATAGCCGTCGCAAAAAAAATCGGTAGTAATGGTGTAACAGTTGCGAAAAATTTAATTGCTAAACTCGATTCATTAAAAGGTCACCTTATTCCCGATAATGTGCATGTAGCAATTACACGTAATTATGGAAAAACAGCCAACGATAAAGTTAACGAATTACTGCTGGCATTATTTGAAGCAACCATAGCAGTCAGTGTTTTATGTTTAATTGGTTTAGGGTTACGTGCTGCATCGGTGGTTATATTTGTTATTCCTATTGTTATATTGATGACAGTTTGGGCTGCCTGGTTTTTAGATTATACAATCGATAGAGTCAGTCTATTCGCATTGGTTTTTACCATAGGTATCCTGGTTGATGACGCAACTGTTGTTGTTGAAAATATATTTAGGCGTTGGTTAAAAGCGGGGAAAACCACAACCAATATTGCCATTGATGCAGTGCGTGAAGTAGGTAACCCAACCATTCTTGCAACGCTTACCATTATTTCTGCTTTATTAGCTATGGGCTTTATAAGTGGCTTAATGGGGCCTTATATGCGGCCGATTCCTGTTATGGGATCGGCGGCTATGTTTCTTTCTATCATTGCGGCATTTGTGTTTGCGCCCTGGTTTGCAATGCGTGTACGCCCCAAGTTAGGCGCATTAAAAAAAGCGGAAAAGCGTGAAGCAAAAGTAACCGAATGGATAGGTAAATATTATTATCCCTGTATGAGGCCGTTGTGTAAAAACAAAACTTCAGGCTATTTATTTCTCATTGGATTAATTGTTGCAACTTTATTGGCTTGCTCGCTAATTTACACCAAGGCGGTAACGGTAAAGATGCTGCCTTTTGATAATAAGCCAGAGTTTAATGTTGTTGTTAATATGCCGGATGGAACAGCATTACCAGTAACCGCAAATTTAACAACAAAAATGGCTGAAAAATTACGCGAAATTCCAGAAGTAACTGCAATACAAACATATATTGGTACTGCATCACCGTTTAATTTTAATGGCATGGTTCGTCATTACTATTTGCGTCAACAACCATGGGAATCTGATATTCAGGTAATGTTGCTGGATAAAGATAAACGTGAACGTTCGAGTCACGATATTGCACTTGTAGCTCGCCAGTTACTATTTGATCTTGCTAGAGAGCAGGGCGCCAATATTCAAATAGTTGAAATGCCACCGGGCCCACCTGTATTGCAAACTGTTGTTGCTGAAATTTATGGGCCGGATGCTGATACACGGCGTCAGGTAGCCCGTGATATGACCAATATATTCATCGAGGCAGAAGGTGTTGTTGATGTCGATAATTACATGTCAGCAGATCATGATTACTGGCGCTTTGAAGTAGATACAGAGAAAGCAGTACGTCGCGGTATTTCTGTCGACACTATCAATCGTAGTTTAGCAATGGTGATGGGTGGGTACAAAATTGGTGATGTTAAAAAAGGAGTTGTTCTAGAACCAACTTATATAGTGATTCAAGCGCCTATGGGCAGTCGATCGCAAATTAATCGTCTTGGTAACTTACCAATTATGAGTGTCAATGGAGATTCCGTACCACTCGCAGAGCTTGGTCGTTTTATTAAAGAAACCGAAGATCAGATTATTTATCACAAAGACTTACGTGCAGTTGAGTATGTTACCGGTGAGATGGAAGGCCGTTTAGGCGCACCTATTTACGGCATGTTTGCCATTGAAGATTTACTGGAAAATTATGTAACACCTGATGGCGTAACAATGACAGGTATGCCTATGGGACTAATAGGGCCACCAGAAGATAGTTACAGCAGTGGGTTTGAATGGGGTGGTGAGTGGACCGTTACCTATGAGACTTTCCGTGACATGGGTGGCGCTTTCATGGCTGCAATGATTTTAATTTATGGTTTGATTGTATGGGAATTTAAAAATTTTACCCTTGGCGGATTAATTATGGCGCCAATTCCATTAACCCTCATAGGTATTATTCCTGGCCACTGGGTTACCAGTTCTGAATTTACCGCAACATCAATGATTGGCTTCATCGCACTGGCCGGTATTGTCGTGCGTAATTCTATTCTTTTGGTTGAATTTGTTAAGCAGGAAGTTGTTGATGGAATAGAAATTAGGGAAGCGGTTATTTCTGCGGGAAAAACACGTATGCGCCCCATTTTAATTACAGCGCTAACTTTAATGGCTGGTGCATACATGATTCTTGATGATCTTATCTTTAGAGGAATGGCTGTAAGTTTATTGTATGGAGCTGGTGTAGCAACTGTCCTCACATTAGTAGTAATACCCCTGGGCTGCATCAGTTTAAGTAATCAATTTTATGCGCTGGCCGGTATAAATGAAAAAGACATTCCTATAGATGAGGACCTTTCTTGTGAGTGTTCTACATTCTCCTGGAAAGTTATCTGGCATCAAATAATTAGTGTGATAAGTATGTTGATAATGATGTTGAGGGAGGCAATTAATAAATTTTTTGCGAAAAATAAATTTGATCCAGATGATCCAGATCCTACAAGTTCTGGTAATGATTCAGGCCCATCAGGAGGTAATCCGCCGGTAACACCATCGGCTGATGGAGTTATTGTTTCAAATCGTTCATTAGTCGTTGAAGAAGAAAAAGTTATAAAGACTTTCGGAGATAAAGAAGAAGTAAAACCGAAACCGAAAGCTCGTAAGAAAGCAGCTCCACGTAAAAAAACATTGGTTAAAAAGAAGGCTGTTGTTAAAAAAGATAAAGTAGAAAATAAACCTAAACCTGTAAAAGAAGATGCAGAAAAAAATACGCCGAAAAAGGCAGCAAAAAAGAAAGCAGCGACACATAAAAAAAGACGCGGTATTCGTTTAAACCCTGGTTTGGAACCTGAATAAAATGAAACAAGGTAATAATATGAAAAAAATATTAATGTTTATTAGTTCAGTGGTTGCTTTGTCACCCGCAATTTTAGTTGCGGATATCATGCCACCGCCTGCCGGCCCATATAGATCTATAGAGAACGCTATAAATAATCAAGCTGCTATGCAGGGCCATAGGCAGTACATGCCCCAGTCTAATCAGCGACAAAACCAGAATAGTAAGGCAATGCAATGGAATCAAAGACAGTCAGCACCAAGGAACGTGCCAGCACAGAGATTTGTACCACAGGCAGCTAAGCCTCAATTAGCGCAGCCTCAGATGAACAGAATGAAACAATATTTCCCTGCATCACGTGGCCCAGTATATGGACCAAATGTTCCGCCACAAGCCATGCGAAATGAGCAGAGTTATCAAAATACGCCGCCAGTAAATCAATATCCACCGATGTGGCGATAGTTGAAACTTTATGTGTATGAAATTTTATATAGAGATGTAATAAATGAACATAGAAAATAATTTTTACTTAAAAATATCTCTAAGTGTAGTTATTTCATTTGGTTCTCTGTTTGCGAAATCATTACATGCAACGGAGTGGTTGAACTACGCGGATGAAAAAAATTCTTTTTCAGAGTTTGCACCGCCAGCACAATTCGATAACAAACGAAAAAAAGATAAATATGAGTGGCGTAGTGGTAGTTCATTTAAATCATTTAATAAAGAACGATATGTGGACTCAAAAGTAAGTAGGAATCCATGGAAGCCAATTAAAAGATATTCAAAGAAACAAACATTTGGTGGTCAAAGGCCATGGGGAAATGTTCCTGAGAGAAAGCCAGGAAAGTCAAATAACATGCGTTTTCATGATCAACGATTTAAACAATGGGTGGGGCGTGGAGATGCACTAAATCAAAATAACTATTTAATGTCATCCCCAGGATTTATGAATAACAGATTAATGTATCCAGGGCCATATACAGAAGGAAATATACCAGGTGGGTATGTTCCATTTATTGCGAATAGTCCAGTTTTATACGGTATTCATCCTGGATCTATGAGCCATTATCCAGGAATGCTTAATATCCCATTTAATTGGTAACAAAGATGAAATTCAACTTGTCATGTGCGGCGCTCTCTACGACATGATGCTTTAGTTATGACCAGAGAGTAATTATAGGTGACACAATTTTGTGTCAATCAACAGCCTTCATAGTGAAGGGGAGAAATGAAATGAAAGACTTAAAAAAACTAGTGTGTAGCGCAGCTGTTGTAACTGCATTGGCTTTACCTATGACTGCCGATGCATGGTGGGGACCATGGAATAATAATGGTTGGGGTAATAATAACAACGGTTGGAATAACTATAACAATAACGGTTGGGGTAATAACAACAATGGTTATGGTATGGGTGATTTCTTTGGCGATGGTGGCCTGGATTTCAGCATGAGTGGTCGTGGAAACGGTCGTGGAACTGGGGACAGTCGTTATAACGGTTACAACAATTACAATGGTTATAACAATTATAACGGTTATAACAATGGTGGCTATAACGGCTATAACGGCTATAACGGCTATAACGGTTACGGCCCTGGATATGCTTATGGTCCTGGTCCTGGATATGGTTATGGTCCAGGTCCTGGATACGCTTATCCACCACAAGGATATGCACCACAACAGCAAGGACATTGGGTTCCAGGTCCAGCGCCTACACCAGCTAAGTAGACGGAAGTGAGCCCAGAGAGATCACATGGACGTGACTAACTCTGGTTCTTTAAAACAAATGAACAAAAAATGGTGATGATATGCGTGCTCTAAATAAGGTGTTAATTGTAGGCTCGGCTCTATTTGTCATAGGCCAGTCAAGTGCAATTTCTAAAACAGTTGAGTTTTCAGCAGATGCCGTTATTAACACTCCACAGCAAGCGCCTAAGAAATTTAAAATATTTGTGGGTTCCAAAGCTGTAAGACGTGAAATGAATATGAATGGTCAGGATGTGATTGAAATAGTCTATCCCGGTAAAGGTAAAGCTCTACTCATTAATGACCATATGAGGTCATTTAAAGAGCGAAGATTTCCAGCGCAAAGTAAAGATGATAACAAAACACCTTGTGCTCAAATAAGTAATTCCATATGCGAAAAAATGGGTACTGAAAATATAGATGGAATAAAAACAGAGAAGTGGCAGATTTTATCAAATGAGAACGGTAAAAAAATGCGCACCCTTCACTGGATTGATATTAAGAGAAAATTAGCGATTAGAGAGTTTTTTCCTGATGGTTCAGTTTCTGAATTGAAAATGATAAAAAAAGAAAAAATAAATAAACGTAATGTTGAAAAATGGGAACGAACACTAAGTCGTCCTGATGGTAAAAATATAAAGTCATATCAGTGGTATGACACAAAATTAAAAATAGCGATTAAAGAAGAACTTCCCAATGGTTTTTCACGCGAACTAACAAATGTAAAAGTAGGAAAGCAAAAAGATAAGTTATTCAAATTGCCAGCAGGGTATATGCAAGTCGGTAATCGACCTTCAAATAGAAATTAATAAATTATATTGAGAATTAAGTGATAACTGTTATTGCAAATTTAAAGGGTGGTTCTGGGAAAAGTACGGTTACTTTTAACCTCGCAATTTGGCTAAAACTAAAAGGTGAAGAAGTAGTCGCGTATGACCTCGATCCGCAGCAAACTTTATGTGATGTTGCTCAGGTAAGAAAAGAAGATGCAATAGAACCTGAATTAGTGGTCAAAAAAACAGCTGACGAAGATATATATGAAAATCTTAATAGTCACGCTTGTCATGTTTTAGTAGATGTTGGGGCTGCCAATATGCATGCCATGAAGAAGGCTATCGGTATAGCCGATCGTGTGCTTATACCCGTTCAGCCGAGTCAGCCAGATGTATGGGCGACCCAGCGATTTATCAATATAGTGAATGAGTCATGTGGCGAGAAAACTAAGCCGGAACTGGTAGCATTTTTAAACAGAGCAGATACGCATCATTCAGTGACTGAATCAGATGAAGCAGAAGAAGCGCTCACTATGCTGGGTAGTTTAAACGTTATACCAAAAAGACTTTGTCAGAGAACAAATTTTAGACGAGCCTTAAGTGAAGGTTTATCCATATTTGAATTATCAGGTAAAAGTAAGAGTGCTGAAGAGTTCGATCAGTTTGCACAAGCTTTATATCCTAATTTAGTTAATTAAAAGTGAGGCTTACACCATGAAACTCATAAGTTATTTACTGCAACCATTGAAAATATTATTTTTTCTACTGCTTATATTGTCATTGATCTATTTTAGAAATGTAATATTTCTACCAAATATTACTCAAAATGTAGATGCAGCACAGGCGTACCTTGAAAAGCGGTTAGATATTTCAATTCCAGTATATATAAATAAAAACATTACCGAGCCCGTTGTAAATAAGCAGGCTGAATTAACAGAAACCAGTAGTGACTTATGTGGTAACAGTGATGTTGTAGAAGCTGATATTAAAGCTGATGCTATATCGGCAGCAGTATCTGTTGATACTGTAATAACAGAAGATGTTATTGCAGATTTAGCAGCTGCTGAAATTATCAGTCCATCAATTGATACAAAACCCTCGCAAGAAATAACAGTGACAGAAGTTATTGATAATAGTGGGGATGCGCTAGCAGAACTTGATTTACTTACACAATTATCAGCAACAGTTAATGCACTAAATAATAAAGTGGATAAATTATTTGATGAAGTAAAAGTGAGTGTTGATGCAACATTGAATTCGCCTGATAACACGCAAGAGACAGTGAATATTGAGGGTACTAAACCATCTGTTGATGAAGTGGTTAAACAAAATAATACGAAAAATGTGCACTTAACCGAAGAAGTAAAACAAATGTTTTATATGGCTCGCCAGTCATACTGGATGGGTAATCCTATAGCAGCTGAAAAAATATACCTAAAATTGATGAATATTGAAGATGATAACCCAGATGTATATGGCGAATTAGGCAATGTTTACTACATCCAGGGAAAGTGGAATGAAGCTGGAAAAGCTTATTATGAAGCGGCTATTAGATTGTTAGATTTAGATAGAAATAATCAGGTTGATTATTTGTTACGGGTTATTAAGGGACTGGATTCCGACAGTGCGGAAAAACTAAAACAGAAAATGTCTAGTTAATATGTTGTGTAATTTAACGAGTAAATATTATGTCTAATGAGCATAAAAAAAAGAAGAAAGTTAAGTCTGTAAGAGACGTAATTATAGAGTCTATTGAGTGCGAGCCGGGTTTGGAGGGCTGCACCGGTGATCCGGATTCTTGTCCTAATGAGCCTAATAAGTGCGATAAGAAACTATCTATGTTTGGATACTATGATGACACACTAAAAGACAGTGTCGAACATGTTCTAAGCGAGAGTATGGATGAGCTGACACGTACATTTACAGCCAGTGCTCGACGATGGGAAATGGTTGTGTATCCATCTATGTTCGCTTTTATTTTATTGGCAGCTTATGGGTTTTTCCTTATTTATAGTCTTACTAATGATGTAAGCAAGGTTGCAAATGAAATGAGCAGAATTGGCAATAACATGCAAAATGTTGTGCTGCATATGGAATCTGTGTCGGGGAATATGTCCATAATGACGCAGACAATGGATGTGCAATCCAGAACAATGCAAGAAATGAATTCGCATGTACGAAATATGAGTGTATCTGTTAATCGTATAAGCCATGACGTAGCAATTTTAAATGATAGTGTGTCCAAGCCTATGCAATTTATGAATAATTATATGCCATGGCAGTAATTAATATTAATCATCTTCAACGGGAGATACGAAATGACCAGTAAAAATGAAATGAGTCAAAGTGCTAATATTGCGGGTGATAAACAATCCGATGCAGACACTAAGGAAACTAAACAAGATACTAAATCAACGGGCTACGCAGGAGCTAAGTCTTCTGCAAATAAAAAACCTGCAAAGAAATCAGGGGTTTTATCACGAATGATATTAACCATTCTATTGGCATTTACGGTACTAATTGCCTATGCATATTTTTATATGCCAGATGAGTTTAATCAATATTTATCTTTTAACGATACTTCTGAGCCTACAAGTGAACAAGGGTTATCTAGTGGTGTAAATAATTCAGACTCTGTTCCTGCTGCACCTGTAACAAGCTATGCGATGAATAATCAGACTCAGCAAGCTGACTGGGCGGCACAGCAACGTACAGATTTTGAAAAACGCCGAGCTGAATTTCAAAAAAGAAATGCTGAAAATTATGCTCAACAGAGGCAGCCAATGATGCAAACAGAACCGCCACAATGGGTAAAAGACAGGCAGGCTGAAATGGAAAAGCAAAGAGCTCAGTATATGAAAAATATGGCGGAGCAACAGGCTAGATGGGAAGAAAATATGAAACGAAATCAAATGCAGATGAGTCCGTATCAGCAGCAACCTTATAATCAACAGCAAGCTGATATGGGGTATCAACAAAATCAGCAACCGGCTATGCAGTACCAGCATAATCAGCGATTTAACCCTGCAAATCAACCGCCACCACCACAATATTATGCTCGTCCACCAACATATAATTATCCACCAAATTATGCACCTTATGGTTGGCAGGGTAATGGCTATAGATAAGCGTTTAATTATTTCTCAATGACACGGATGTCTTGAACTTTATTAATTAATGTTTTTACGGTGCGTTTTTGTTCAGTTTTATTTCGATATACCCATTAATTATTCCATTAATAATTAATGGGTATATTTCTTTCTAAAATTCTTAATCCAGGCTCAATATTTTTATCTATCTCATCCACATTAATTCGAATATATTAATGATTCAATCCTAGTAGTCTTGCTGTAGATTGATTATTATTTATCAGTAAATTTTAGACATACCTAATAACACTAGCGAGTATTCATTATGAAAGCAAAAGCAGCAGTTGCCTGGGCTGTTAAGCAACCCCTTGAAATTGAAGAAGTTGATGTAATGGGCCCTAAGCATGGTGAAGTGTTATTAAAGGTGATTGCTTCAGGTGTATGCCACACGGATGCTTTTACACTTTCTGGCAATGATCCGGAAGGCTCCTTTCCTTGTATACTGGGGCATGAGGGTGGTTGTGAAGTAGTTGAAGTAGGTTCCGGGGTAAAAAACTTACAAGTCGGCGACCATGTTATTCCGCTGTATATTCCAGAGTGTGGAGAGTGTGAATATTGCCATTCGCCAAAAACAAACTTGTGTCAGTCAATCGCGTCAACTGTTTGGACAGGTTACATGCCTGATGGCACACGACGTTTCTCTAAAAATGGTAAAGATATTTTCCATTACATGGGCTGTTCAACATTTTCTGAATATACCGTGGTGCCTGAAATTGCACTGGCTAAAATAAATAAAGCAGCTCCACTAGATAAAGTTTGTTTGTTAGGCTGTGGTGTTACGACAGGTATTGGTGCGGTATTAAATACGGCCAAGGTTGAACCGGGCTCTACAGTGGCGGTATTTGGTTTGGGAGGGATTGGTTTGTCCTGCGTTCAAGGTGCAGTAATGGCCGGTGCAGAACGTATTATTGCGATAGATATCAACCCGGATAAATTTGAGTTCGCCAAACAATTAGGTGCCACAGATTTTGTAAATCCAAATGACGTAGACGGTTCATTTGTAGAATACATGCAAGACACTTTTAATGGTGGTCCTGATTATTCTTTTGAATGTATTGGTAATACGCATGTTATGCGTGATGCGCTGGAATGTACGCATATGGGTTGGGGTGTTTCAACGGTTATTGGTGTGGCAGGGGCGGGTCAGATTATTGAAACACGTCCATTTAACTTAGTGGTAGGACGCACCTGGAAAGGCACCGCATTTGGTGGTGTTAAAGGCAGAACCGAATTACCCGGTTATGTAGATCGTTATATGGCAGGTGAAATCGAACTGGATAGTTTGGTTACTCACACCATGCCACTTGAGGATATCAATAAGGCATTTGACTTAATGCATAGCGGCGAAAGTATCCGTTCGGTTATTATATTTTAATTCATATGAATCTTTATTAAGGCGCAATTTACGCTCATGCAAAAAATTGAACAAGTAAAAGAATTTGCTGGTTACCTTAACCGCTACACACATAACTCAGATGTGTGTAATTGCGAGATGACTTTTTCAGTGTATCTACCTCCTCAAGCAGAAAAAAATGCAGTGCCTGCTTTGTATTGGCTATCAGGTTTAACCTGTACTGATGATAACGTGCGTACAAAAGCCGGTGCGCAGCGCTATGCTGCTGAGCATGGCATAGCATTAGTTTTTCCAGATACCAGCCCACGTGGTGATGAAGTGGCGGATGAGGCGAAGCGTTATGACCTGGGTAAGGGTGCCGGATTTTATGTAAATGCGACTGAGGATCCCTGGGCAAGGCATTACCAAATGTATGATTATGTAACTAAAGAGTTACCAGCTTTACTTGAAGCAAATTTACCTTTAATGGCTGGTGTTAAATCTATTTCAGGTCATTCAATGGGTGGCCATGGTGCATTAATCTGCGCACTTAAAAATCCACTTAGTTATAAAGCTGTTTCAGCTTTTTCACCAATAACTAATCCATTAAACTGTGCATGGGGTAAAGCTTGTTTTACGGCATATTTAGGTGATGACTCCTCAGCATGGGAACAATACGATGCAACAGCTCTAGTTAAGGCAGGTGCAAAATTTTCAGATATATTAATTGATCAGGGTACAGCAGATGAGTTTTATGATGATAAACAATTATTACCTGAAAATTTCCAGGCAGCATGTAATGAATCAAATCAATCTTTAACGCTAAGAATGCAAGAAGGTTATGATCATAGTTATCATTTTATCTCAACATTTATAGGTGAGCATATTGCTTATCATGCCAAAGCACTGAAAGCCTGATTTTCTATTAAATTCAAACAAAGATAATTATGATTAAACTATGGTATTCCATAATACTGTTAACTTGTTTGCCTGTATCGTTATGCGCTAACGATAAATTTGCGGATAGCCATATACATTATAACTGGGATCATCGTGCTGAAACTTCTGTTGAAGAAGTTATCGAAATTCTAAAACAACATAAAGTTGGGCTCACTATCATTGCGGGTACACCATCTCATCTAGCACTCGAACTAAGAGATAAAACCGCTGATTGGGTAGTTCCTTTCTTCAGTCCTTACATCCATGAGCTCGGTAAACGTGATTGGTATTTAGATGAACAGGTCGTTATAAAAGCAGAGCAAGGTCTCAAAGACGGGCGATATTTTGGCATCGGGGAAGTGCATTTCACCACAGGCTTTAAACCTAAAACAAATAATCGAATTTTTTTACGCTTGATTGAACTGGCTAAAAAATATGACGTACCGATGATGATTCATAGCGACTCGGGTAATGAACAGACATTTCTGCGTTTGTGTTCAGCGAACCCGCAAGTGCGCATGATATTCGCGCATGCCGGCGGTAATCTCAATCCTGCTCATATCGAAAAGATATTGGAAGGATGTAGTAACGTGTGGATGGATTTCGCAGCTCGAGACCCATGGCGCTATGATGGAATTAGTAAAGAGGATCACACTCTTCTAGATGAGTGGAAAACACTTGTCATTAAATATCCGCATCGTTTTATTACCGGCACTGATCCTGTATGGAAAGTGACTCGTGGTTCGAGATGGGACACCGATGACGAGGGTTGGGATTACTATAAGCAATTATATGATTTCCACTGGACATGGCTGAATGATCTACCTGAAGAGGTTAGGCGAAAGATTGCCTGGGAAAACACACATATACTCCTTAAAAGATCAGTTCATTAGAGTGTTAAAAGTGGACTGTGGTTAATATTTTATTGTAGTTATTAAGTCCGATACCTGATGATAGCTAATTAAATGAATGCTGTTTTTTCAAGCTATTTATTGGAGTTTTTAAAAAAACAGTTAGCGGTTTTTAATCTATCGCTATTTATATTTTTAATATTATACGGCATTGAAATTAATGGTTTTTAAATACTCAGAATATACGAAGTTTTTTGTATGTCGAATAACATACTTCTTTAGATAGTTTTCTAGCAGTAAAATATCCCTGCATCGTGACAATGAACGAAGCAGGGATATTTGTAGTGAGCTAGACTAAATCGAAGCGATCAGCGTTCATAACCTTCGTCCATGCGGCTACAAAATCCTGCACAAACTTTTCCTTGTTATCATCCTGTGCATAAACTTCGGCATAGGCACGGAGAATCGAGTTGGAACCAAAAACAAGGTCAACTCGTGTCGCTGTCCATTTGACCTTGTCTGTTTTGTGGTCACGGATTTCATACAAATTATTATCGACCGGCTTCCATGTGTAATTCATGTCCGTCAGGTTGACGAAGAAATCATTTGTTAGTGCGCCCTCTTTATCAGTGAATACTCCGTGTTTACTGTCACTGTGGTTGGTGCCGAGAACACGCATGCCGCCAACTAATACTGTCATCTCGTGCGCAGTCAGTCCCATTAGTTGTGTGCGATCGAGCATTAATTCTTCCGCGCTTACAATATAGTCCTGTTTGAGCCAGTTACGGTAGCCATCATAGAGAGGCTCTAGCACTTCGAAAGAGTCTACATCTGTCATCTCGTCTGTTGCGTCGCCTCGTCCAGGTGAGAAGGGAACCGTAATTTCAAAACCAGCCGCGTTTGCTGCTTTTTCGACACCGATGTTACCGGCAAGAACGATTACATCGGCTACGCTTGCACCATTCTCAAGGGCAATCTGCTCAAGAATCGCTAGAGCTTTAGCCAAACGATCTGGCTCGTTTCCTTGCCATTCTTTTTGTGGCGTTAAACGAATGCGTGCGCCGTTTGCACCGCCTCGTTTGTCTGATCCACGGAAGGTTCTTGCGCTATCCCAGGCAGTAGTCACCATCTCGCTGATGCTCAGACCGCTGGCAGAAATTTTATCTTTCAGTGCCGGAACATCGTAGTCACTTTGTCCTGTTGGAATCGGATCTTGCCAAATTAGATCTTCGGCAGGTACTTCTGGTCCTGTATAGCGAACCTTCGGCCCCATGTCACGGTGCGTGAGTTTGAACCATGCACGCGCGAAAACTTCAGAGAAGTATTCCGGGTCCTTGTGGAAGCGTTCAGAGATTTTGCGATACTCCGGGTCTATCTTCATAGCCATGTCGGCATCAGTCATGATTGGGTTGTAGCGCATTGAGGGGTCTTCAACATCAACTGGTTTATCTTCTTCTTTGATGTTGACAGGTTCCCATTGCCACGCGCCCGCTGGGCTCTTTTTCAGTTCCCATTCGTAGTTAAGTAGTAGAGAGAAATAGCCGTTATCCCACTGGGTTGGATGGGTTGTCCATGCGCCTTCGAGGCCACTAGACACTGTGTCCCGACCAATGCCGCGCTTCTCCTTATTTAACCAGCCGAAACCCTGATCCTCAATATTCGCGCCTTCGGGTTCTGCTCCAAGTATTTCCGCATCACCATTACCGTGAGCTTTGCCAACGGTATGACCACCGGCAGTTAAGGCGACAGTTTCTTCATCGTCCATCGCCATACGGGAAAAGGTTGTGCGAACATCATGGGCGGTTTTCAGTGGATCAGGATTTCCATCAACACCTTCGGGGTTAACATAAATTAGCCCCATCATTACCGAAGCCAGCGGATTGTCCAGGTCACGCTCACCAGAATAGCGACTGCCTTCGCTGCCACTGGGGGCGAGCCATTCTTTTTCAGCGCCCCAGTAAGTATCTTTTTCAGGGTGCCAGATATCTTCGCGTCCGAAACCAAAGCCGAATGTTTTCAGGCCCATAGATTCATAAGCGATAGTACCAGCGTAGGCAATTAAATCTGCCCAGCTCAGTTTATTACCATATTTCTTTTTTATCGGCCAGAGTAGGCGACGCGCCTTATCCAGATTTACGTTATCTGGCCAGGAGTTAAGAGGTGCAAAACGCTGGTTGCCTGTACCTGCGCCTCCACGGCCATCCGCAATACGATAAGTGCCAGCCGCATGCCATGACATACGAATCATCAGGCCGCCATAATGGCCCCAGTCTGCTGGCCACCAGTCCTGGCTATCAGTCATCAGTGCGAGCATATCTTTCTTGAGTGCTGCAGTATCGAGATATTTCAATTCTTTTTGATAATCAAAATCGGCACCCATGGGATTGGTCTTGTTATCGTGTTGATGGAGAATATCGAGGTTAAGTGATTTAGGCCACCATTCCATATTTGACATACTACTTTCTGTTGCACCACCATGCATTACCGGGCATTTATTTCCAGACATGACTTATCTCCTATATGGTAAATAAAAAATATTTGTTATCAAAATAATCACATACAATATCCTACCTACAGTATTCTCCTTTTAAAGCCGTTTGTGAAACAGTTTATTTTTTTAGTGTGTTTTTTACTCTGTAATTTGATCTGAATAAACTACTACCAATACAAATCAGTTAGCAGGAGTGTAGGCATGAATGATGCGTTTAAGGTTGTATACATTGAGCATGCATAGTGTGAGACATTTTACGAAAAAAAAACTGATGTCTATAATTAGTTGGCTTAAACAGCTGTAATCTATTATCCCTTTAAAGCTTTGTTGTTATCAATACTTTCCCAGTTTCATGACTAGGTCTACTGCGACTTACTAGATAATTATTTCAAAAATACTAATAAATGAGGCGAAAAGTTTGTATCCACTTAAAACAATAATCGTTTGAAATGTTTCAAGAGAAATATCTGATACTCTGACAGAAATTTAATGGCACTAATAAATTCGAATATTCAACGAATAATTCGATAGTAACTATTTTTTGTCAATTGCGATTGAGAGAACGAGGCTGTATAAAAATATCCAACTTAACTTTTTTTCATATAACAGCTGGCCTTACCCAGAAAAATATCTGGATACTTGATTGATGGTCTATAGACTAGTTAATCGGAGTTCCAGTCTAGCTGAGGCATTTTCGTTTTAGTTCCAAGTGTAGATAGTGGGCTAGCACATAACCAGTTTTGCAATTTTGATGTTAACTTAGGATCACCCATTACACTGATCTCACCCGACTTTACTGACTCATTAAAGGTGCGCTCACATATCCATACTTTGGTCATAGCTTTAAGGCTGCACTTTATGAGTACATCAATTTCATAACCATGATCATTCAAACAAAGATCAACACTGCCATTTTCAGAGACTAACCACCAGTCTCCGCCACCTTTAGGTGCATCTGGATATTCAAATTGCACGACTATTCGTTGATTTGGAAATGCTTCGGGGTTAATGCTGCGGCGCATATCCCACATCAATAAGCCTGCATCAAGATCATCACTATTCAAATCTGAACGCGACCAGCGATGACCCCAGGCACCCAGCAATTCGATAACAGGTCGCAATTCTTTTCCTGCCTCAGTAAGATTATAAGTATAAGCACCCTTACTCCCATTAACCTCAAGTACGCCTGCATTTACAAGCTGCTTGAGTCTGGTAGACAGCAGTGTGGGCGACATGGTGGGCACCCCTTTTTTTAATTCACTAAAACGTGTGCTTCCTGCAATAAATTCTCTTATTACGATTAAGGTCCAGCGCTCACATAATATTTGGGTTGCCTGTGCCAGTGGACAGAACTGATTGTATGTCTTCAATATTAACTCCTTCTAATACTAAGTTAAAAATACTTTTCTACTACAGATTTTGTACTATTAGATATGGTTTCACAATGGTAAATTCTATATACAAATTCAATATATGAAATGGAGAAAGAAAAATGAGTGAATCACTTTACGAAAGATTAGGTGGTACAGCAGGTATTACCGCCATTGCTAATGATGTAGTCGATAATCATCTGGCTAATAAAGCTATAGCGCCTCGATTTGCGGATTTAGATGTTGCAGCTTTGAAAAACGGCGCAGCGACATTTTTTATTGCGGGTACTGGTGGCCCTAACGTGTATGAAGGTAAAGATATGTTAGCAACACATAAGGGGATGAATATTGCAGCAACAGAGTTTATGGCTGTGCTGGATGATGCTCTCGCTGCCATGGAAAAAAATAAAGTCGGTCAGCGTGAACAGGAAGAGGTTTTATTTGTACTCTACAGTATGCGTTCTGAAATCGTGCTTGTGTAAATCAATGTCACTATATAAAGGTATCGCCTAACATTATATAGAGTTGTTATTGCTAGTTTTGATTTCTATGGGAAATAACTTGCCGTAGAAATCAAAACGTATATTTACTTGTAAGCAGCCAGCATTTGTTAATCATCTAATGCCTATGAACAAAATGGATGCCCAAGTTTAGACGACTGAATAGTATTTAAAGTGAATATAAATTTATTGTGTCGTTTGATTACAGGCTAAGTATAAGACAGGTGACTTCTTCACGGTCGTGATATAACTGTTTAATACTTATATGATAATCAAAATCCAGTTGATCTAATTCATCTTGTAAATATTCTTTACAATCCATCACCATGTCATAGCGTTTCTTCATTGGCAGTTTTAAATTAAATACCGCGTGTTTGCACTGCCCTTCAGTAAACCAGCGAGCCATTAAAC